>JGI24709J26583_10000166_pt1 | contig 52257 bp, 37 predicted proteins | sample BioPla2DNA1_FD_26583 | JGI IMG/M metagenome (IMG submission 26583) | reverse complement strand
AAGTGCAGCGGTGGAGCCGGTCAGATCCTCGTCCATAGATGCGATGATATCCAGATCCTTCCACTCGTTATAGACCTCTTGGAGTTGAGCATACTCGGGCAGCATGTCGTATTCCGTCTGGTTCTCCAAGACATTCAAAGCACCGGCAAGAGCCTCGTTGAAATTGTCAATGGCAGTGCAACGGTCTGTCATGGCCTTGGTAGCCGCAGTCACCTCGGCGGTGATGGCTGTCAGTTCAGCGTTGTCCTTAACAGTTACATCAAGTTCGTCATACTCGGCAATCTTGGCGACCAGAGCAGTGTAGGCAACAAGCTCGTTGTATCCTACGGAATCGGTATATACAGCCTCCTTGTCAATAGCAGCCTGATATTCGCTGTAGAACTTGTCAACAGTGGTCATACGTGTGCTCATTGCCGAAGTGGCATTCTTTATGGTATTTGTAGCATCCACATAAGCCGACGGAGCTGTGTCAGTAAAGTCTGCATAATCATCAATGACACCCTNGAATGTATTGAGATACTCACCGCTGTACTTATTGTCAGCCTTGGCATTTGCAAGAACTNCNTTGGCGGCAGCCTGAGCATCCTCCAACATCTTCAGATAGGTAAAGGCCTCCGAATACTGGTTGGTCAGCTCAATGGCACCTATGACCGCACCTTCCCAACCTGAAGTTCCGCTAACAAACTCCATAACATAGTTGTCGTCGTTTTCAACAGTGAACGCGAATTTGGCAGTAGCANATTGCTCAACCTTGTAACTGCCTGTTCCGGCAGTANCGTTGGCAACATTTGGTTCGGCCTTAAGTGTGCCAATAGGAGTAGCCGGACGGTCTGTACCGACAGGATAGACAAAGACTTTGATAGTAGGAGAACCGTCCCAACCAAATGTCTTGAATGAGAGCCAGTAGTTGCCCTGATCAAGTGTCAGGCCATAATCCTCAACTGCGCCGTAAACAATTTTAGCTTCAAGATTACCGCGCGGAGCAGAATAGAAGCCGCGTGTAAAGGCACCGCCTGCACCGAAGAAGTAAACACGACTGCGACCTGCTACGGTTTCGCCTGTTCCGATCTGACCGCCTGAGCCAATGGAAGCATCGTATGCTGTCCAACCCTTAGGTATGCACTGGCTTTCATGGTCGGCCGCCGTCCATGCGGCCTCGGACTGGTAGAAGTAAACCGGTCTGCCGATCTCTGAAAGATTACCGAATGTGAGAGTGATGGTCTCCTCGCTGCCAGCCTGGTACATTTCACCCATGCCTGCGCGGGCATTCCTGACTTTAAAGTCGCAGTCGCCGCTCAGGTCGGCCGTGAATTCTGCAGGACGTGTGAAGGTAACGGTGAAGGTCTCCTCATTATAGTCAGTAGGAAGCCAAATCTCTTCGGCACCGGAGGACTGCATGGCAACAATTACGTTGTAAACGTCGTCCGTACCTTCGGTCAGGTTGGTGTAGATCTCCTTAGAGAAGCTGATATCAATCGATCTGGTTTTCGGATCGAGATTAAATGAGCCGTTTTCAGGGACCGAAACCTTGACTGTCGGAGCAAGATATACCCTGGAAATGGCCGAAACTGCAGGATTGAAAACAGCAAACTCGTTCTCGAAATCGGGAACTATCTTACCTGCATTCACCCAAGCAGTGTCAAGTGATTTGGGGAAGAGAGTGCCTGTATATTTCAGGCAGAGACTGGGGTCGTCAACGGGGTTGGTAAAGCTGAGACGGGTGTCGTCTTCAATATAGAATTCGGCATCGTCGAGCCAGATGTAGAGATAACCGTCAGCGTGATACTCGGCCGAAAGAACGGGAAGTTCCTCATCTCCATACGTCGGGTTGTGTGAAACCAGCCTGAAGTATTCGCCGGGCAGCTCAATGGCGCCGGTAGGATCCTTCTTGGCAAGATCGGCAAGATTGGTCTGATAACCGAAGTTGACACGGAGTACGTCGCCGTTAAACTCGGCGCCGCCGATGTTTGACTTGTAGAGCGATATGTCATCAATGTAGTAGGTTCTGCCCGGATATCTGAATGACAGACGAAAGAAGTACTTGTCAAACTGTTGAATCTGGTTGTAAGTCTTACCGGTCACGGTATCGGTCGTGGCCCATGAATTGGTCCACCAGTAACCGTGCTTGTACATGTGTCTGTTGGCAACGGAGTCGTTCTGGTAGAACATCATCAGTGTGTTGCGTTCCCAGCGGTCGGTGGTAAACTCAGTCTTTTCCATGAGGTACTGATTGCCGTTTTCTCCATTCAACGAGATGGGCTTTTCGGAGTTGTAGAATCCGCGGAAAACACCGGCCTGAAGATTGGCTTCCTCGTGGCTGCCCTTTGAGTAGAAGACCAGACGGTAGGAGGTGAAAGGCTCAAGCTTAAGGCCGCGTACAAAGAGGTTGGCCGCATAGTCATCGCAAAGTTCACTGCCCTCGCCGCCGGAGGTGTACTTAAAATAACTTTCACCGCCCTCGGCACCTAATTCCTGCATTTCGCCCCTGTGAGTGCCAGTGGGATCGGTTACGAGTTCGTAAGTATCCGTACGGGCATCACTTATGACCGGAGAAATGGAGTTAAAGAGGTACATCAGCGAGTCTTTAGTATAAACAATCTCAAAGCCTGCCGAAGTCGGATTTCCGGCATAGTAACGGATCTCGGTGATGGAATCAACCGGAGAATCCTCTGTAAAGGAGGCCAAGTTATCCTCGAAACCGTAGAAGAACAAGGTCTCCTCAGCAGTCTGTGCACGTGCGCCCAGGCTGAAGCCCAAAAGCAGTGCAACTACAAAAATTAAATCGCGTTTTTTCATAAACTTAAACATTTAATTAATTAATAAGGTAAAATTTTTTATTGTCATATTTTAGTTAAACTATTATATTAGTTTCACCCGTCAGCTCTGCGCAGAAAGTGCAGAGCTGACGGATAAAACCCCGTTATTTGAGGAAGAAGGCGGGATTGATATCATATCCGCTCGAGTTTCTCATAAGCTTATTGTAAAGAGCCATATCGAAGCCTTCGGCACTCTTGTCGGGACTCTTTGCATTCCTGGCAGCAATGCGGACGGCAACAAACTCGTCGTCACAATATTCGCCGTTGTCTTCGCCCCTGTGCATTCCTATTCTGTAGAGGTCTGAGAAACGGTAGCCTTCGAAGCAGGTCTCAAGAGCCATCTCATCGATAATCATCTCCTCAACCTTACGCTGCAGGTCCTTTTTGTCGGTTGCGGCAGGCAGGACATACATAGTGTCAACCGAAGCGTCTCCCGAACCGCGGGAATGGATGCCTATGGTGTTGTACTGTGTCGTGTTAATGTAGTTTGCCCTGCCTTCGCTGACAACATAACCGACCTCGGCCGGATAGAAGTATGAAGTGCTAAATTTAAATAAATCTTCCATACCGTTGCTCATGGCGAAATCCTTCTCTTCGTCACTCACATAATTTTCAATGTTCGGTTCGCAAAGGCCGTATTTAAGCACCACAAACGCCGTTTCCGGCAGTCCGGCACGGTTCAAAGCCTCTGCCAGCCTCAAATATACGAGGTCATTTCGATATATACAAATTTTTTCCGGATTAATTTTTTTTAAGGTTTGTCTTGAAGAATTGTATCTCGCCGTCTCCTTATCAAATACGGTTGTTTCCGTAAGTACCGAATAGAGCCTCAGATCGCCTTTTAAAAGAGGCGATGTCTGAATATCTTTGTCCACATTTAAGAACCTCGATACATGAGTGTTAGGGTTTACGTCATGATAGCAGAAGTTCTGCCTTGCCGACAACCAGGTGAGTGCGGTTGAACGGGTCAACTGATAGTAGTAGTCATTCTCCAGAATTGAGCAGAAGATCTCCTCGAGTTCACTGGTGACACCGTTATACTCCTGCGATTCCATTGGAATATAGGTGATGACATTATTATCAAAGTTTGTACCGAAGAGAACCGAATAAGTATCTCTGAATATGTCGGAAAACTCGGTGCTGCCCCATGACATATTGGCCGTTGTCGTCGGGATTTTTGCAGCAGAGGTGGCTGACGGCGAGACAAAATCATGATAGTACAAAGCGGCATTCCTGTAATCTCCGGCCCAGAGGCAGAGGTCTGCCACTATAAGCTTGACCGGGATAAACAGATATTGCGAATTGTGGGTTGCGGCAGTGGTTCCATCGCCGTTGTCGCCGCCGCCCAGACTTCCGTACATGGGAATCTTCTCATCGACATAGAGCATAAGCTCATTTTTCAGACTGTCGGCAATCTCCTTTACATCAAAAAAGGGCAGATTTGCTTCGGCCTGATCGCCGCTTAAAATCGGCTCGGTAAAGAAGCGCACCCGGCCGTATGTCGCAGCCAACTGAAGATAGGTCCATGCGCGGTATGCAAGCACGGCAACATATTCGCGCATAAACACATTCTGGTGATTCCGGACATACGAGGTGTCAACCTTGGAAAGAAAGAAGTTACAGTTGTTGATTACCGAATAGAAATCGACAATCTGATTGTACTTGTTGTTCTTAGAGGTTTCGTTGAACTCATAAATGTCGCGAAGGTCCTGAGTTGCATGATCGGTAATCTCGACCAGATCACCGCGAGCCTCGTTGAGAATAACAACGCGGTCGGCAATTTTCTGCATACGCTGAATTATGCCCATTACGGAATAGACGGTATCCGTGGCCTGATTCAGTTTGTGGTTTTCCTCATAAACCACAACTTTTGAATCAACCTTGAGCATATCGCTGCAAGAGATAAAGCCCGCTGCCAATAACGCAGTCAGAGCCGAAAATATGATTTTTCCTGTTTTCATAATCCAATAATTAAAGGTTGATCTTTAAACCCAATGAGAAATTACGCGACAGCGGTACAAGTCCGCGGTCTATTCCCATTGAATAAATGCTGTTGCTCATAGAGAACTCGGGGTCCGAACCCAGATAGTTTGTCAGGGTAACCAGGTTGTTTGCCGAACCCCAGATAGTCATGCCGCGAATATAATCGTTGCTTATCGGTATGTTGTAACTCATTGTGATGTTCTTCAAACGCACGTACGAGCCATCCTCAATCCAACGGTCCGAGAAACGGGCGTTGTGATGGGGGTCGCCGAAAACGATTTTGGGAAAATCGGTTACCTGACCTTCACAGGTCCAACGGTTGGTAAGGGCCGCCGTCTGATTCATGAAACGTGAACCGCTCTCCAAAAGCATTCTCTGGTAGTTGTAGATATCGCCGCCTGCCGAACAGGTCACGGTTGCACTCAAAGTGAAGTTTTTGACGTTGAAGCTCGTAAAGAAACGGCCGTAAAAATCGGGATTCGGGTCGCCGATCATGACCATATCCTTCTCATCTATGACAGCATCGCCGTTCATGTCAACAAACTTGACATCGCCTGCCTCAAAGTATGTGTTGATACCGGTCTTTGACCTCATGTGCAGAGCATCATAAGTATATGTGGGATTACCCGAACCATCCAAGACCGGATCGCCGTCCTCATCGAACACCTGAACAGCTATAAGCTCCTCGGCAGCCTGAGTTGTGGCAAATACACCATCGGTCCGGTATCCGTAGAACTGGACAGGCGGAGCGCCCACCTTAGTCTTGATTGTGGCTCCGTAAAGTTCGAGGCTCACCTCGTCGCCGGGAAGCTTGACCACTTCGGTCTTGTATTTACCGATTGATGCACCCATCTCCCACTTAACCATGTCGGTGTTGACCAGCTTGCCGGAAAGGGTAGCGTCAAATCCGTTGTTCTTCAGAGAACCGCCGTTACTCCATGCGTTCTTGACACCCGTCACCTCGGAAAGGGAACTCACCGAGAGCAGATTGTCGGTATTGCTCAGGTAGCCGTTCAACGAGAGGGCCAGCCTGTTGTTGAACATTAACATTTCAATGCCTGCGGTAAGTCTGTTGGTTGTCTCCCACTGCAGCGTGGTGTTACCTATGTTTTCAATGGCAAGACCGCTCATCTGGAGAATCTTGACAGGAGCAAAATAGGTACGTGAGGCCGCATCGTCAAAACCGTCGTTGCCGGTCATGTCATAGCCTGCATTGAGTTTCAGATAGTTGATTGCGTCAACTTTGAACCAGGGCTCGGCCGATGCCACCCATGCGCCCTGTACCGAGGGGAAAATACCCCATGGCACACCGAGCATGGTCAGGCCGTTGCTTACCTTGCCGCCGAATCTGGAAGAGGCCATCAGGCTCAGGCCGGCGCTAAGGTAATATCTCTCCTTGAAGTTATAGTTAGCGTTAGCCCACCATGTAAGTGAAACGTCCTTGTTCTCGACGGCCTTCACGTTGGAATATATCAGATCCCTGTTCATATTGGGAGTCTTGTCGTTACCCGAATTGTATCCCAGCATGGAGGTCTGGGTCATCGCATTGTTTATGTAACGGAAACCCGCCTGAGCAGCTATGTCATGAGCCTTAAACCTTCTTGCATAATCGACATAGGTGTTACTCATAAATCCGTCAAACTTGGCGTCCATGGCCGAAACCTTATTTCGGACATTACCAAGATTTTCAAGTTTGAAGAGGGGCGTTCCGAGAATGGGGATAAAGTGGTTTTCGTCCGAATTGACCAAAGTGTAGTTGAAGTGTTCCTTAAACCTCAGGTAACGGCTGTATTCCCAGGTCGGAGTCATAGAGAGAGTGATCAGACGGTTTCCGAAATAGTTCTTGTTCAAGCCGTCGGCATAGTCCAGAATGGCTTTGGGGTTGGAGAGTGAAACCTCCTCGCCAAGTACCTCATCCAGATAGTCATCGGCATCGGCAAGGAAAGAGGTGGTTATCGTACCCACATTTGTCAGAGCATAAGGACTCAGGAACGGAGCCTTGATCAATGCAAGGAAACCGGGAGCCGTAATCATCTGGTTCTCAAGATTCTCAACCGCTCCGTCATCACGAAGGTCGCGGGTCACATCGCTGTATGAAGCATCAAAACGGAGAGAGAGCTTGTCGGCAAGCACTATATCCGAATTGAGCCTGAGATTGAAACGCTGATAGTCGCTCTCCTTAAGAATACCGTCACCCTTGGCATATCCTACCGACAATGAATACTTTGCAATATCATCGCCGCCGTCAACAGTGACACCATAGTTCTGTATAAAGGCATTTCTATAGGAAACATCAATCCAGTCGGTCTCGTTGTGATAAGTATTGTAATAGTGGTAATTCTTATCGGTACTCAGGAACTTGAACGAGCTGAGTTTGGTATCGGTCGAACCGAGCATCTCCGAAACGTAGTTGCGGTACTGGCTGGAGTTCATCATTGTAGGAAACTTAGGTATGAGCTGATAGTTTCCGGCCAACGATACGTCAATCTTGGTAGCCATGCTCGTGTTACGTTTGGTGTTGATCAAAATAACACCGTTCGCACCTTTTGCGCCATATAAGGCAAGTCCGTTCTTAAGAACCGACACGCTCTCAATATCCTCTACCATTATATTGGCAAAGACATTGTTGTAGAATCCGTCATGCATATAGGTCCTGTCGTAACCCATATCCATTATGACGCCATCCAAAACCACCAGAGGCTGAGTGTTGATGTTCAACGAGTTGATACCGTTCAACAGAGTTGAAGCGCCAACTCCTATCTGACCTGAACGGAAAGTACTGATAATGTCGCCCTGCAGGGTTCTTTGAATCTGATCGTCTATACTGAGATCGGCATTGAGATATTCCACATCGATTACCTTGGCTTTTGCAGCGGTAGTCTTAGCTGCATAAGTCTCGGAAAAGACATCGGAATACATTACCATATCCACTCCTTCAGTACGGCCGTTAAGCGAACAGACAGCTCTGTTACAACCTTCTACACTGAATACCAGTGACGAAACGTAGTCGGGAACCCTTATTGAATAGGATCCGTCCTCTCTCGTCATAGCTGCGTGTGCCGCGTTGTTATAGGCCTGAATGCGGACACCGGCCATAGGAGTTCCAAGAGCCGCATCAGTGACAACTCCCGATACAACGACAATATTGTCGGCAGTGCCGGACTGTGCGAATGTTAAGGCAGGAACAATAAGCATAAGGCCCGCCAGTCCCAGGACATGAAGCCCTTTCTTTTCTTTTATTCTCATATTCTTATACATTTATTATTCAAGGACAGGTTCCAGAAGCAGGAAGTCAAGACGCACGATTGACGAATACGATCTGGCGTTTGAGCTCGTGACCTTACTATGTATTCTCAAGTTAAGTCTTGACTTTTCAGTTCTATAATCACAATTCGGGATCTCGACTTCACCCAGGAACAATGTGTCAACCTTATTCACATCGTTTACAAAGGTTCTCTCCCTGCGTCCGTCCATCGGCTTATAGATGGTCTGACGATTGTAGGTAACTACAGGGTGTATGATATTGGGCAGTCCGGAGCTGATATCCGGAACCAGGACCGCATAAAATCTGTACTTTCCCTTGAGGTTGTTCCTGATTTCAAAATCGACATGCCAATTGTAAGCGCCTTCGTCACCTATAATATAGAGCACCCTCTCTTCCGATACGGTAAAGCGGGAGGTGTTACGGAACACCTGCTCAAAGGGCTTGGTTAAGTTTCTGACACTCATACTGGCATTTTCACCCTCAATCTTGATGGGAACACGGAATGTCAGCGAATCGACGAAAGGCCAGTCGTTGGCTATATAGACCAAGCCGTTGCTGCACTTCTCGGTATGTATTATGTTCTTGGAAAACAGACCTTCAGAAGAGTAAGGATTGTAATAGGTGTTATATGCTATCTTGCTCTTGCGTCTGTCCCGCTCATTGAAGCGGGTCGAGGTGACCGAATCGGTTTTGCCGCGCTGTATGTTCATATTGAAGAACATATCGGTCATAAGAGCCTGCTGTCCCCAGAAATACTGCAAAGAGTCGGCTCCCGCCTTCGAAACGTCAGATGTGTCACCGAATACGAGTCCGTATTCAAAGAATTTTTTGATGGAATCGTACTTCTCCTTCCAGACTTCGGGAGTGGGAATAACCATAACATAGTTACTGTCTTCTCTCTCGATATAGCCGAACCTGTCAAGCAGAATGTTTCTCTTGATCATGACCGAGTCCGAATAGACGGTACGGCCCAGATCGTCTATATCCTTTTCAACACTCTTTTCAATGTCAATCTCTTCACGGGTATATTTATCAATAAAATCACCCAACACCTCCTTATAGTCCTCGTTGGTAGTAAGGAACTCATAGATGTTCTGCCGGTAGATGATCCTGCCGTCAAGAATATGCAGGATACCGTTGTTACAAGCAATATTGTAGCTGTCTCCTGCATAGGGGACGTCGTCAATCTTGTCGGTCTCCGACAGGTATCTCTTTTTACTGAGCATATAGAAACTCTCGCTCCTGGTTGCTCCCACAGGATGGCTGAACCTTGCAATGTGGTTCAGTATGAATCTGGTGGCAACATTCTGATTCTCTAAATACGTCTTGTTTTTCTTTGTGAAAAGGGCCTTCTCTTCGGCTGTAACAGTCGATGCTTTGGGCAGCCACACAGTGAGAAACTGGTCGTCATTCAGAAAATCGAAATAAGAGTATGGCAGAATCTCGCCTCTGTTGGTCATATAAGTATTCTGCAGTATCTCTATGAACAGTTCGGCATCTTCACCAAAACTGCCGTTCATGAGATGCGTTGCCAGGGTGCACCCCGGCACAATCGAGTAATCAGTCGAATAGTGTTCGTCCCAATTATCCTGGCAAGCCGCTGTGAACAGACAGAGTGCCGACACTATCCAGATTGATTTCCTGAGTGGATTGAAAAAATGTTTCATATCATTTGTTTAATAATTAATCTTAGTGTTTATCTTCATTAAAGTCAAAGATGCTTTTCGGACACCATTCCATGTAGTCAAAATTCATCTCGGCCTTAGGATTATCAAGGACAAGTTTCATCCTGAGATAATAATCTTTTTCAGCATAGAAATAATCGGTTGTGATTATACGCCGCGCCATGGTGTTGAGGTCCCTGAACGGGGTCTCACCATTGGTATGCGAATTCGGCGCCTTCATATAACCGCGGTTACGCATGGCCTTGTCGATGGCATTGATCTCCTCCTCGGTCTTATCCTCGTCGCTCTCCCAGCCTATGTTATAGTTACCGGAGGCGCTGAGTCTCAAATCGGTAGGAATACCGCAGGGCACAAGATTGTCAGGCGAATCACCCACATAATTCTGGACCACGCCGCAACCTTCATAACCGCGGTATGAGAGGCGCAACTCCCATGTGCCGTCGAAGGGTATAGGCGGCAGCTTGATGACAATGTCATAGTTGCCCTGCAGGTCAAGTCCGTCACCCTGATAGCTCCAGTTGGTGGTCGAAGCGACTCTTACCCACATCAAATAGTCCGAATTGTATGAGTAGAAATTCTGAGGCTGCTTGAAACCCGTACCCTCATAGGCATTGTTGGTCATTCTCTGACGTGCGCCCGAGGTCATGAAGTCGGGTGAAAGGGTACAGCAGTCTATCCTCATGCGACGGTTAAGTATATCGTTCCTCACATTCGCCGAATAGGTCAAAATGTCATCAATATAGAAGAAATAACCGTTACAGCCTTCATTATCAACGCCGCTCATCTCGGCGGTTGTGAATAAGCGCACGCCGCGATGTTTGGGACGTCCTATTTCCGGCTCGTCGGAACTTCCTATTCCGCGGCGGTTGATATACATGCCCATATCGGCTCCGCTCATGACTCTCGAAAAACGCATTATTGAATGCGGCAAATAGGTCTCGAAATAGTCCTCGGGGTCGAGCATCGAAATTATAAACCTGTTTTCAATGATCCTCTCTTTGGCACAGAAGTCCACTGCAGAAGCAACCTGGAAAGGCAGAATATGATAAGAGATGAAGCGGTTCAACGGATTCTTTCTGTGATGCCATTGGTCATCATAGAGACCCGCATCGGCCGGATAGGACTCGTCATATACCTCCTTGGCATAAGCTATCAGGTCATCCAGGTTATTGATCCCCTTGGCCTGAAAGACGGAATCGGGTTCAACCAGTATGGTAAATGCGCTTTTCCTCTCACCCCAGAATTTAACACGGTAATCGGATCCGCCGCCCTGGCCTACAACACCTGTCTCCACGGAATCGTATGATATGAAATAGCTGTCATCCTTAAACTTCTTAAGAGAGTCCTCAAGACCTACCATATTCAGAGCCTGGAAGAATATTTGCGAACCGGGATTCTCCTTCAGAATATCGAATATGTAATCACCCGTCACCTTGATAACGCTGTCAACCACCTGAACTACACCGTTCTGGACGGTGTCGTCAAGACTTATGATGTGTGAATTTCTATTGATGCACTTCACAAGTCTGATGACTCCTTCGTCAGTGGAATCGGCCTTAAAGGATAAGGTGAGGAATCGGTCAAGAAGATTGACTGAGGGCAGAGCACCCTCCTTCATGTCAGACATGAAGTAGGTCGTCTTTATTAGATGAGTGCGGGTTATTGTATCACAATCACTGAAGGAGAGATCGTCCACCGAGCTCATGCCGCGCTGCTTAAGATAGGCTTGAAAGGCACTGTTAGTCGGAGCAAAACAGGTGAACTCACCATATGTGTCCAACTCGCCCCAGTGCCTGGCCTTCTTCAGCACGGTTATGAAATCAGTGAAACGTCCTTCGGCATCATCTTCAAGATAATCAGCTACAGTCTGACCGGTAAAGGTATAGTAGGTACCCGGATGCTGTTCTTCCAGACAGGAGACATTCAGAGCCAAGGCAGACAAAATCAGCCCGCTCAACAATATCTTTACAGTGTATCTTATAAAATTTTTCATCAGACAATAATAACTATATGTTGATTATCAATGTCCCGCCTTCTTAATCTCCTCACTCTCCTTATAAGCGGGATTCTGTTTCAGCAAGCCCTCCTTGCCGTCCTCATAATAGAGCTTGATTTCGCTCTTGCTGTATGGGAAGTACATGGCAAGCGTATCGGAGAGTTTTATGCGTACGGCGCTGACATTTTCCGTATATTTACTAAGCACAAGTGCAGAGAGTCTGTTAGTGTTACCGTCACGGCGGGCCATCCTGACAAGGTCAAACCAGCGTTTGCCCTCAAAGCAGAGTTCACGGCGGCGCTCCTGTAGAACAAGGTTCTCCATGGCGAGTTTTGAACCGGAATAGTCACCGAATTTCAAAGTATCGGCATTGGCATTTGAATAACCGCCTTCATATCCCGTGCAGAGAGCACGCTTATAGGTGGCCTGTACTATGTTGAATGCTTTGGTGAAATTTTCGTTTCTGGCGGCAAGAGCCTCCGGATCCGTCGCAATGACCGTATCCTCGGGAGTCATCATGACAAGCGCTTCGGCCTTCATCAGAAGCAGGTCGGTATAACGGTAGATGATCCAGTTTGGATTGGTATTCTGTCTCTGAGTACGGGTAAGCTGGCCGGGCTGAACGTCGCCTGTCGAAAGATCGAGTCTTATCTCCTGGTCAACATACTTGGAGATGGTAAAATCAGAACCGTCAGTACTCTCTGTTATACTCTCGTAGTAACGGGTATCGAACTTTGATTTGAATACAGTGCCCTGACCCAGCTTCACATTTGTTCCCATCTGAGGATTGGCGCGAAGAGTGCCGGCGGTGTTTCTGGATCCGTAATAGCTGTTAACAAACGAGTTGGTCTGGCTGGACTCGAAAGCCAATTCGAAAAGAACCTCAAATGAGTTGCCTTTGCCGAAGTTTTCGGTGTAACTGATGCCTGCAAACTGCGATCCATGAGTATCCTTGATAAGGGGATAACCGTTGAAAAGGTCTATCAGACAGTCCACGCCCTCTTCTACCTTGAGCTTTTCATATTCCTCCAGCTTCTGGGCGGTAATCTCATCAACACATCTGATGCAATTTTCATAATCGCCTTTCCACAGATATAGGTCGGCTAGAAGAGCATATATACCCACCTGGGTGAATCGGCCGGTGTTGGCTGACTTCATGGGATATTTTATGACGGCATCCTTAACCACATTTTCAAGTTCGGGTATCATTATGGAGATGACCTCCTCGATAGGAATCGGGGCCACCTTAAATGCCTCGACTCCGCGTGCATCATCGGTTGAAGGTTCGGTCACAAAGGGAATCTCCCTGTATGCACGGGCCAGATACCAATGGCACAGATTACGGATAGCCAACGCTTCGGCCATGTTGGCGCGAAGGTTCTTGGTCGTGTAGTTGGGATCCTTCTCATGGATCTTGGGAGCCTCCTGCAAAATCGTATTGGCACGGTTTATGGCAACATAGAAGCTGCTCCATGAGGTAAAACTGTTGGTCTCAAGAATATTATCTTTGGTTATCTGGACTATATCGTTATCCGAAGTGGCCTGGTTGGGATCGGCTATGATGTTATCCGACCTCATTTCACCCCAAATGGACATTCTGGTGATACAATCCGAAGCTTCAAGCGCCGAATAGGCACCCAGTAAGACACTCTCAACGTCGGACTTGTCGGTCCAAAAGTTCTCATAAACTATTTCATTGAGAGGCATCAACGTTAGAAAATCATTACATGACGAGAGCGTGGCACCCGCCAATGCTATGCAGAACAATGATTTTATTTTTTTCATACTATACACTCTTTAAATGTTAGAACTGTACCGTTACGCCCATAGTAAATCTTCTGGAACGCGGAGTCTGGCTTTTATCAGTAGCAACACCCATACCTCCGACTCCAACCTCGGGGTCCATACCGGAATACTTCGTAAAGTTAATAAGGTTATTCAGGTTCATATTAATGGATACCTGACTCAGACCTAAGCCTTTGGTGTACTTCGGATCAATCGAATAGGATAAGGCCGTATAGTTCCAGCGAAGGAACGCGCCGCTCTCTACATAACGGTCGCTGGGCAATGAATTGAAACCGTAGTTGCGCAGTGCACGCGGCATTACGGTATCGTCACCCTCTACACGCCATCTCCAGTTGATGGCTGCCGACGTGTTGTCGGTATTATACATAGCCTCGGCATTCCTGCGACCCTGGTTAACTATCTTGTTGCCCCAACGGAAGTTGAACTGATTTCTCCAACTGAGACGTCCGAATGTCATATTGATACCGAAACCGCCGTTCAGTTTGGGAAGCGAAGTCCCCAGATAGACAATATCCAGTTCGTTGATGTTACCGTCATGGTTAATATCATCATAGATGGCATCGCCGCCTACAAACTCATATTCGGCGGTATTGCCGTAAGCAAACATCATGGGTTTTGCACGGCCCTTGGAGTTGAGAATGACATTTCCTTCGGCATCCTTTACAACAGGAGCATTGGGTCCGCTGACACCGGGCTCCTCAATTTCGGAGTAGTCGCTGTACTGGTAAACGCCCAGATACTTAAATCCGTAAATCGAACCGAATGCATTCTTCAGAGCCACGTATGAGAGGTAGCCGGACAGGTTCTGGAAATTGAATTCGCCATTCTTCTGATCCAGCATTATAGGATTCATTTCCAGAATCTGGTTGGTGTTGTCGGCGAACGCTATGTTACCGCCCAAAGTGAATTTACCGCCTGCTCTGCTTATGACACGGTTTGCATTGAGAGAAAACTCCCAACCCTCATTCTTCATCGAGCCTTCATTTACCACCGGCAGACTTGAAAAACCGGAAGAGGTAGGTATGGGATAGTTCGAGTTCAGCATCTTGGTAACGGTTGCCGAATAGAGGTCAACACTGCAAGTGAGCCTGTCGCTGAGGAAACCGAAGTCAAAACCGACGTTCCATTGCTGCTTCTGCTCCCACTGCATATTGCTAAGCCTTATGTTTGAAGGATTGATGGTTGAAGTTCCAAGATAGGCGCTTCCGGCAGTATATTTACTGTAAAAGAGGCCGTCCTGACCGGGAGCGTTGCCGGTAATACCCCAACTGGGACGAACCGAAAGCATTGTAAGAAAATAGGCATTACCTACCCTGAGATCGCGCAGCGGCGCCATGAAATTTTCATCGATAATGTTCCAGCGTGCCGAAATAGCTGGGAATGTTCCCCACCGCTTGTTATCACCGAACTTGGTGTTGCCGTCGGTTCGGGCGGTGAAGTCAAACGAGTATTTGCCTCTGTAAGAGTAGTGTATCGAAAACGTTCCGTTTACACCCCTGCTGCGACCTGCGCTCGTACTCATATTCTGAATTACGCCGTTCTCATTGGGCAGTTGAATGCCGCTGGGAAGCCCGCTTACATCATCTTTCATACCCTTGCTGTTACTGCTCGAGACCTGCAGCCTGACCATCGACATGACCGAATGTCCCTCTCTCTTAAGATAAGGTATAAATGTCAACTGATGGGTAGTGGTAATCCTTGAGCTCTTATTCGAGTTGTTTGAAGAGCGGTTGGCATTGCTGCCGGCCCAGCCGTCGCGGTCAAGGCTTGACGGAATGAAATCGTCGCTGCCGCTGTTCTGAACGCCGAATCTTATACGGCCGTCATAGGTCAGTCTGGTCTCATTAGTACCCAGTCCAAGCAGATTATAAACCATCTGGAACTCGGGATCGATGTTGAGTGAAAGGTTGTGCGACTGCCTCTCGTCTGCCTCGGCAAGCGGGTTTGTCACCCTCGGCAACTCGGATGAGGCGGTTGCAAGCATGTGATAATACTCACCCGTGGAATTTCCAAATTCATCCTCGTAGTAGATGGCAAGGTTGGGCATCATCCTCATTGCATTGCCGATACTGGCGGGGTTGGTCTTATTCTTGGAATATACCATACTGAAGTTCGTGACAACCTTGATGCGGTCTGAAACGAAGTAGTCAAACGCCACACGGGTGGTGAAACGGTTCATCTTCTGACCGATTACCGAACCGGTCTGGTCATCGAAGCCTGCCGAGATACGGAAGTTGGCCTTCTCGCCGCCTCCCGATACTGCAATATTGTGAGCCTGTTGGAAACCGACCTTCTTTACCTCCGATACCCAATCGGTATTGTTGTTGTACATCTCATACTCCGAAAATGTGGGATCATAGTTAAGCTCAATGATATTGGCGGCATTATCGCTCAATTGGGGATTGAAGAATGACTCCTTTAAAAACATCGTGTACTGGTCGCCGTTGAGAAGTTTGTAACCCTCGGGCTGCCAGTCGGCGTTTACCCTGTATGAGTAGTTTACACGTGTCTTACCCCTGGTTCCGCGCTTTGTCTTGATCTCCATGACACCGTTCGATCCGCGGGCACCCCACTGGGCTGTGGCGGCGGCGTCCTTCAATATGGAGATCCTCTCTATATCCTCGGGGTTGATATTGAGCAGCTCCGATACCTTCTCTTCATTGTTGGCATCATTCTGATAGTCAAAATTGTTTCTGAGGTTGGCATCTATTTCAAAAATATTTCCGTCAACGACGATAAGCGGGTTGGCGTCGCCGGTCATTGTAGATACACCGCGCAGGTTTATAGTGGAACGGGCGCCCAGATTACCTGAGTCAAACACAATGTCAAGACCGGAAAAACGGCCCTGAATGGCCTCATCAATAGATGTCATACCGAGTCCCTCCAACTCCTCCATGTCAAGTGTCTGAATTGCAGATGACATCTCACGCTCGGGAATGGGAAGGTGCGAGGTTACAATACGCTCGGCCTTGATGTCCACGGCAGGCAGTTCACCCATCTCTTCAAGAACAATCTCAAAATAGGTCTTTGTGATGGGAATATTAACGGTCTCATAACCTACGTATGAAACCTGAATCCTGTTGTTCGGGCTGACCAGTCTGAAAGAGAACTGTCCTTCAATATCGGTAACGGCACTGGCCACAATACGATTTGAAGCATCGAGTTCAATGACGTTTACCATCATCAACGGGCCTTCGGTGTCCAAAACAACGCCGCTGATAATGTCACCGGCTCTCTGAGCAAAAAGAAGACCCGGCATAGAGAGCAGTGCAAGAGCCGCTGCTCCTCTCATAATTATATTTTTTATCTGTTTCATCGTCAAATAGTATGCTTGTTAAAAATCAGAAATCGCCGTTGCACAACGTTCCGTCAATCAGATGTATGACCACATATGATGAGGTCTCTATCTGAGCGGCTGTGGAGACGTCGTTCGTGTTGTACTCATATTCACGGCACATGATGTTAAATAGAGGCTTACCGCTGCTGCTTACGGCGGCAGCAGGATCAATAACCTTTGCACGGGCCTCTCTCATACTAATCTTCCCTTCGGTCGATGCCGCATTATATGCAGGATCGGCCTTCAATGTCTTGTCTGTTTCTGCGTCAACGACAAATATCTTGTTACGCTTATGGTCATACTTGACACCCAGCTTTACGAACTGGGAATGGGCATTCATGTATGCAGTCTCATAGTTGGCTTCACCCAGCGGGTTCTCACGAAGGTCTATGGTAAACTTACCGTTGAGATAGACTGAGTTATCCTGAATATGATACTTCACAAAGTCGGTGATCTGCTTCTCCATTTTTGCAGTGTACTTGCCGTACCAGGGCGTAGTATAGAATACGGAATCCTTTGCAACCGGATTGTTCAGGATGGCGGCAGGTATTGAATCAGATGAATTCTTAACCATGTCTGCATAGTTGTTGAACATGATCATGATCTTGTCATAACTTGCCTGTACCTTCTCGGCAGGATTGCCGCGGAATTCGCCTATGTGTCCGATGTTGTCGTCATAGACCTGCTTGATCGAATCAATCATCGCCAGCGTATAGAGCCGTCCGGTCTTATAAAGGTCTTTCAGGGCTTTTTCAGTGGGGACATACAGCGTATAATGATATGTGTTCAGAGTGAGCAGGTTCTGACTTGCCGTAGCATGGTTATTCATTGTCTTTGAGAAGAGACCTACATTATTCACGCCGGCTTGCGAGATAAGGCAGAAGAACTCCCAGAACTCCGGATAATTTACCGAGTCGGAGAGAATGTCATAGACACTGAACCGTGAAGTCAACAGAGGTCTGTCAATCACATATGTCCTTCCGTTACCGTTGGTAGCGCTGTTTCTGGACTGGTCGTAACGGGTCTTAACAGTAAGCTTTTCGGTGGCAAAAGTGTCAATCCTCTCGGTTTCAACCTGATAACCGCCCTTTACTTTACTTGCCAGGGCCTGACCTTCAGGCAGGTTGACGTCAGCAGGATTCCAATCGAAATAGATAGTTCCGCGACCCTTGGTCTGGAAGTATTTGTAAGTGGTTCCCGTCTCGCTGTCTATCTCCTCCACATCACCTATTATAATATGGTAGTCGAGAATATCCTCCAGACGGTCTCTGATCTCGGCATCGGCGACTGTTGTACCTTGAACGCTCAAGTCGAGAAGACCGGTTCTCGGATCATACGGATATCTCTTTGCCGTAACAACCTTCTGTCTCTCGTCATATTCGAAAGCAATGGCAAACAGATTGCCGTTGTTGCTTGGCGCTTTTCCGAATGAAACCGGATCGATATAGACCATCTTATTCCTAAGCGGATGTGTGGCGGAATCGGCATCAGTCACATATCCGTCTGTCTCGGGTACAAAGAAGCTGTAGGTGGAGACCATTGAGTTAAGATAGGCATCAAACTCCAGCTCATTGATAGCCCAGTTAATTATCTTGAGCTTTTCATTTACAAGTACGGGGTATGAAACCGAACGGTAAGCCGTGGGGCTGAAGACAACGTTGGTGAAGAATACGGCGCCGTTACAGCACATCTGCACGTCATTGACGTTTTGAGGTTCAATTCCCATGGGGTCATTGGCATCATTGAGCACGTTCTTGAACTTGCTGGGCACCGAACCGACCAGAGAATTGAGCATATTGTTGTTCAAAAGCTTGATGATAACGTTATCGGGAACGCTGTCAATATCGTATATGAACTCGTCTATGTTAGCAGGATTGCCGGGCAGACGTCCGTATCTCTCCTTAAGAGCCTTACCGCCGCCGTTTGTCCACCAGTTAAGGAGCACCTCATCTTCAGGAACAAGGATTACGCCCATATTCTGCTGCAGAGCCACATTGGCGGCTGTGGTTGATGATGTCGATGAGAAGTAGGTGTTCCACCCCGGATCGAACTTGAGCAGGTTATCTCTGGCTACAACCCTTCTGTCAGGGGTCGTCTGCAGGGTGACGTTACCCTGAGTGCGCAGTGAAAAGTACTGCTTCTGGAAAACGGAGTCAATGGTCACACCACCCATATCAAGAGCGCCTATACTGATCAGACGTTTGATCTCGTTCGTATGGGTTGCACTATAATAAGGTGCACTGTAACGCTCCATAATTGAACTGTAAGCCCTTGACTTGGGTGAGGTGCCGATGAATTCGGCCATACTGGGGAGTGAATAGACCACCTCCTCCATGACATGGATGAATCCGTTGAAGCACTTCTTGTTTTGGCTCTCGATTCTAATTCCGTTGATACTGGCATCTTTGGGTTCGCGTCCGGGCTTCTGTCCGGTCTTGTCATACCGTCCCTGATTGAACAGGAAATCGTAATCGTCATCGGTTATCTTCTTAGCGGTGAGGAATTTGTTGACNAACATCACCATNGGCTTNTTCGTACCGTCCTGCATGACGGCAAAACCATGATCCTGATTCCTGTAATATCTCCAGTGCCTTGTTTTAGGCATTTCGGACGGCTTCAATACCGGAACGGTATCATAGATTGAAATTGACGAAATCCTTCTCATGCAGTCACCAAGCGTGGGGCCTTCACTGCTGGAAAGCATAGCCACCTGATAGACGTTATTAAGCATGGCTCCGTTAAGAATCATTTTTTTCTGCGCAAGAGACANCTCCTCGTAACGAGTGACGGGAGTGCCGTCTGCNTTTGTAAAAATGCCTTTGGCATAAAAGCGCTCAAACGCATCATCATCGGCTACAAACAGTGTCTTACTACCGGTTCTTGCCATCACATTGGTGTAATTGAGATCATCAATAAGCCTCACAAAAGTGGTGAACTTACCGGTATAATCCTTACCGTTTTCGCCCACAAAACCCTCTTCCAAGGTTTCGTAGATACTGGTACCGAGCCATTCGGGAGTCCTGGTGTCNAGGTCAAAATCGGATTGGCATGATGACAAACCGAACAGGACCGATNCCGTCATACAGACGAGGCTCACGATACGGGTACGCTTTTCTCGAAAATTGATTTTTTTCATTTAACAGGTTATTTGTTTATTTGTTGAATTCGTTTCGGAATACATATATCAATCCATGCCTTCTATGGTCTTGATCCGACCTTCGGCNTCATATTCAAGCTCACAAACCTTAAGGCTGCGGAGCCATGTCTTGCCGCCTGACGGCACACAGTCATGATGGAAAAGATACCATTTACCCTTAAACTCTACAATGGAATGGTGAGTGGTCCACCCCACAACAGGAGTAAGAATGACTCCCTGATAGGTGAACGGGCCGAAACGGTTATCGCTCGTAGCATAGCAAATCATATGAGTGTCGCCGGTCGAATAAGAGAAATAGTATTTTCCGTTGTACTTGTGAACCCACGGGGCCTCAAAGAAGCGGTGGGGATTATCGGCAGTAAGCGGTTTCCCGTTTTTATCAACCACGTGAACCGGTCTGGGTTCCTCGGCATACTGGAGCATATCTTCACTGAGTCTTACAACGCGACTGGGAAGAGCAGGCTCCTTGCCTGTAGGAAGATAAGCACTCTCAAGTGCCTTATTATCCTTATAACGCTGAAGCTGTCCGCCCCATATGCCGCCAAAATACATGTAATATTCACCCTCGTCCTTGAAGATAGCCATATCGATACTGTAGCTGCCGCGAATCGGATCCGGCTGGGGAATGAACGGACCTTCCGGACGGTCGGCAATAGCAACACCGTGACGGAAGATGTCATTTTTATCTTTCATGGGGAAATACATGTAGTACTTTCCGTCTTTTTCAGCTACGTCGCAATCCCACAGCTGACGTCCTGCCCATGGAATATCATCCCGATCGAGCACTTTGCCGTGGTCAATAACTTCGCCGTTCATAATGTCATCGGTCGAAAGAACATGATAATCTTTCATGTTAAAATGATCACCATTGTCATTCTCCACCGTATTTTCGTCCTCCCAATCGTGTGAAGGATAGATGTAAACTCTGCCGTTGAATATATGGACCGATGGGTCAGCCATATAATCCGCAGGGAATAGATAACGTTTCTTCATAAGATTATTGGTTAATTATTTTATGTTAAAATTTTTTGTTAATTACTTGGTTAGTTATTCTTTTGTTACTCTAAAATCGGTCAAAGTTAATGATTATTTTAGTTCCACATACTTTTTTAAAGAAATTTTTGTCTTTAAAGCATAAAAAATGCTCTCAAACAGGTTTTTATAAGACGAATTTACAAAAAAAGAATGAGGAACCGCTAAAAACAGTCCCTCAAACCGTATCTCCCTTCGTCTTCACAGACGTTCGAAGAAACATTCACGAAAGTCAATTACTAACCAAATATGTGCATGAAAACTTACGTTGCAAAGATATTCCCGTCAAAATCCCCGGCAAAAAAATCATGTTACATAGAAATTAAATTTTGTGCCGTATCCATCTCAGTGAACAAAATTTTCATTCAGCCTTGTTTCAGTAAAATTAAAAATTAAACCGGAAAAACAGGCTACAGGCATCCTAAAGGGCATTCTTTAAATACAGGTTAAAACTGTCCTAAAAAGTGAAAGAGCCGAAACCCGACTCTTTCACTTTTTTTAGTTGTCGTACCCGGATTCGAACCAGGACAAACAGAACCAAAACCTGTTGTGCTACCATTACACCATACGACAATACCCNATTTTTTTACGCAATCTGAACTTAACCGCCAACGGCCATCATTGGTCTAACAGACCCGGCTAATACCGACAGTTCCCGATTCCGGCTGATTCTCCTTAATAAAAAGCATGCAAAGTTAAGAAAAAAACTATTCCGCTATGAGCAAATAGTAATTCTTCTTACCTCTTTGAAGTAGAATATATCTGTCGTCTATCAGATCGGAAGCAGTAATTATGCGCGAATGATCATAGGTCTTCTCCTTATTGATGGAGACACCTCCTCCCTGCATCATCTTTCTAGCCTCNCTCTTNGAGAAGAAAACGGGACAGACTTCAGTCAGGAAGTCCGAAGCTTTGATCTGCTCTTCAAGCTTGCCGCGGTCAAACCTGAACTGGGGAACGCCTTCAAAGACCGAAAGAAGCATGGATTCATCAATTGCCTTCAACTCCTCTGAACCTGCCGAATTACCGAACAGAATCTCCGAAGCTTCGGATGCAGCCTTATAATCCCCTTCACTATGGACCATACAGGTCACATCTTTGGCAAGCCGTTTCTGGAGCAGACGCAGATGAGGAGCCTCATCGTGCTCGGCTGTCAACCTCTCACACTCCTCTTTTGAGATGTTGGTAAATACTTTTATGTACCACTTGGCATCTTCATCGCTGACGTTGAGCCAGAATTGATAGAATTTATAAGGTGAAGTGTAGTCAGGATTAAGCCATATGTTGCCCCCCTCGGTCTTGCCGAATTTCGTGCCGTCCGATTTTGTTATCAGGGGACAGGTGATTGCAAAGCACTCGTTGCCGTTTATGCGGCGTATAAGCTCAGTGCCTGTGGTTATGTTGCCCCACTGGTCGGCTCCGCCCATCTGGAGTTTGCAATTCATGTTGGCGTTCAGATATAAAAAGTCATAACCCTGAAGCAGCTGGTAGGTGAACTCGGTAAACGAAAGTCCGTCCCTGGTCTCACCGCTCAGCCTCTTCTTGACCGAATCCTTGGCCATCATATAATTGACGGTGATGTGCTTGCCTATTTCGCGTGAAAAGTCCAGAAAAGTGATATCTTTCAACCAATCATAATTGTTTACAAGTTCAGCCCTGTTGGAGGCTTCGCTGTCAAAATCCAGAAATTTAGCCAACTGTTTCCGAATGCTCTCAACATTATGGCGCAAAGTATCTTCATTCAAAAGGTTACGTTCTTGGGATTTACCGCTGGGGTCACCTATCATGCCTGTCGCACCGCCCAAAAGCGCCAGCGGTTTATGTCCGCAACGTTGAAAATGGCGCAATATCATGATGCTGCACAAATGTCCTATATGGAGGGAGTCGGCTGTGGGGTCAAAACCTATGTAGGCTGTTACCTTTTCCCTGTTGAGGAGCTCTTCGGTACCGGGCATAATCTGATGGATCATACCTCTCCATGTCAGTTCTTCTACAAAGTTTATCATCTTAACTTCTGTTTTATGCTTTTTGGCCTGCAAAGGTACAATTCTTAAACGAACAGAGCAAATTCATGCTAGAAAGTCTGAGATATTGGCCATTATGATTTCCATGGTCTCGGATTGGCTCTTTCCGATAATTCCTGAGATTGATTTAAATACCGCTTCTATATCGGTCTTGCCGTCGGTTTCGGCGAAGAGACTCTCTAAAGGCACAGACCTTACCGAGTCCGGATTGGCGTGAACTCCAAACGAAAGCAGAAGTCCGGAGGCCAACAGCTGGCGGGCCTGTTCCGCACCTCCCCGGAATCCGTGTATCAGCCATTTTTCTTTCGGTTTCAGGGTTTTCCTCAACCTGATCACTCTGTCAAAATCCTTTACAACATGTAAGATCATGGGTTTGCAATGTTTTTCACTGAGTTCTACCTGACGCAAGAAGGCATCCTCCTGTAATTGTATCGAAGGGCCGCGCAACCGATCGAACCCGCACTCTCCCAGGGCGAGAACCCGGGGATGGGCGAGCAGCGACTCCAGAGCATCAAGTGAACTCCTGTTATTATCCGTTACATACCAAGGATGAAGACCGGCGGAATGCCAATGGCCCTCTCGTAGCAGAGACTCGTCGCAGTCTATGCAGACGAGGGCCGAACCGACTTCCAAGGGGAAAGTATGAGTATGTATATCCTTTATCTGCATAGAGTATTAAGGCACCGGGTCGTATCCGAATCCGCCGCCCGGACGACACCGAAGCAGCCTTCGAAGAGCAAGCCAAAAACCCTTGAAAGGACCGTGTTTTTTTATTGCCTCAATTGCATATTCCGAACAGGTCGGGACAAAACGGCAGGAGGGCAGTGTAAAGGGGGAGATAAACTTACGATAAAAGCGTATGGGCAGTATGAGCAACCAACCCAGAATTTCTAAAATTTTTTTTGACAAAATCCGAATAAAACCGACCCCGTCAGATTTAGATGGACACTTTTTCATACTGATCCGTTTTCGACATTCAAATGAGAGATGAGTCTGTCAACAGCAGACTGTAACCTGACTTTCAGGCGGGCGCTCTCCCAAATGACACTGTCGGTAAACAGAAAGCCCAACAACAGACCGCTCCCACGCTGCCTTACCCTGTTTTTAAGATTGCCGCTGTTAAGCCGGTAAAACTCCCTTATCTGGCGTTTGATGCGGTTGCGGTCAACAGCATGTCGGAAATGCCGTTTAGGAACGCTTACCAAAATCTTTATGCCGTCACAGACATCGGTTGAAACCTCCAGCCACACAAGCCGTATAGGGAAAATGCCGATTGAATGGTTCCCCTCAGTAAAGAGACGGTCTATAAGCTTTTTGCTGCACAGACGCTCATTTTTGCCGAAACTGAAGGTATTGCTCATTTGTATAAAACAACAGAGGTCCCTTCCGGTTACGGCAGTATGGTTAGGGACCTGTTAAATATAAAAACCTTATCTTGCGATTTCCGACAAATATTTATCAATTGCAGCCGACATGGAGGTTATACCCGGAACCGGAGCCTCAATGTCAAGACGGAATCCTGCATCTGTTATGGCCTTAGCAGTAGTCTGACCGAAACATCCTATAATCTTGTCTCCCTGAACAAAATCGGGAACATTCTCCAGAAGCGAATCTATTCCCGCAGGACTGAAGAAGACCAGCATGTCAAAATCCTTAAGCTCATTAGCATCCACCTCATTGCTGACCGTACGGTACATTACAGTTTCAGTATGAGCTATTTTGTTGGCAATAAGAAGAGACCTGAGTTCGTCGGTATGAACATTGGACATGGGGATAAGGTATTTTTCACCTTTGTGCTTCAAAATAGGAGCCAAAAGATTGTCAACCTTGCCGGTGGTACCAAAGAAAACCTTACGCTTCCTATATTGAACATACTTCTGTATGTATAAGGATACCGTTTCCGTAATGCAGAAGTACTTCATGTCGTCAGGCACATTAATCCTCAACTCTGCACACAAGTTGAAGAAGTGATCAATTGCATGGCGGGAGGTGAAGACCACAGCCGTATGGTCCAAAATTGAAACTCTTTGCTGTCTGAACTCCTTGGCAGAGAGCTTTTCTACACGAATAAATGGTTTGAAAACGAATTCGACACCATACTTGTCAGCCAAATCAAAATAGGGTGATTTGCCTGACGTCGGCTGAGGCTGGGAAATAAGAATTCTTTTTATTTTCAAAATTTACGCTTTTAAATGATACAATACTATTTGGTAAACATCAGACCGGCCAAAGCCAAAGGGCTGAATTCAAGCGCACAAAGGTAGAAAAAAAAACTCAAACCGGTATGCTCGTTTTTAAATAACGCACTTTTTAGTTTGTAAATAACTCCTACTTCCATGAAAACCACTATTAAAACGGCCAAAGCCAGACCGAATAAGCCGGGTAGTCTAAAAAAGAAAATAAGTAGAGGAATAACGAGAAAGAGCGCTCCGAATATTGCAAAGACCATGGTAAAAAAACCGTTCCAGCGGGAAGGTTTCACGGTGATTGCCCCTTTTTTATATAAGATCCCGTTTACCGTCGAATAAAGAATGATCTTTAGCAGATAGAACAACAGAGCAAAAATAAAAAAATTGAGCAGGTGAAGCATCTCCTTTCCCACAGGGATATTCCCGGCTGCGGTCAATGAAAAGCACATGAGTGCAAAGGAGAGGCAGGACTGCAGAATCAATAAGACCTTATGAAAAAAACCGGATGCCGGATATCTGATCTCATTGTCAGCGCTCTTGAACCTGTACATAGAGGAAAGGGAATCCTGAAAATCTCTCCTTAACGGCTCTACGGTAATTATCATGAGCAGAACGGTCACAATAAAAGTCAGAAGAATCAGGTCATCGGCCGCCAATTCCTCCGAGAATATTTGAAGCAGAGATACAGTCAACATGGCAGACTAATTATTATATTTTCCAACCGGGCAGGTCCGGTCTTCTTCATCTATGATCTCCATTGCCTCTTCGGGGGTGCTTACAACCCTCCATACAGATTTGTACTCCTCTTTCATAAAGTTGAGTTTGACAGCATTGTCAAAAAAATCCAGAAGCTTATCGTAATAACCGTCGGTATTGAGAATGATCAGGGGTTTACTACAGAGTCCAAGTGTCTTCCAGGTGATTACTTCAAGCAGTTCCTCCATCGTTCCGGTCCCTCCCGGCAAGGTCACAATGGCATCGGCCATATCGGCCAGCTTTTGCTTACGCTCATGCATGTCGTCGGTCTCTATCACTTTGGACAACCCACCGTGCATCCAGCCGTTCTCAACCATAAATTTGGGAATGACTCCTATAACGGTGCCGCCATTGTCCAACACCCCATCTTCGACAGAAGCCATCAATCCCGTATTACCTCCTCCGGTAAGAACGGTTCTGCCCGACAAGGCCATCAGCCGGCCAAGACGGTAAGCTGCATCGGCAAAAGATTTATCGATTTTTGAACTTGAGGCTCCGTAAACCGTGATTGTTTTTCTAAAAGGTTTCATATATGTCTATAATCTATTTCTGCTCTGTAATTATAACCGCTCTACAACTATATTCTATTCCTGCCTTTTCAATAACGGTAATGTTCAGGCTTGTATGGGCCATCGACAGGGACCCCGATGTAATCGGCCTGAGCCTGAGTCAGTTTAGAAAGGCGCACCCCGATTTGCTCCAGATGGAGCCGGGCTACCTCTTCATCGAGATGTTTGGGCAGACGGTAAACATCGACCGGATATTTCTTGCCGAACAGCTCAATCTGGGCGAGTACCTGGTTGGTAAAGCTGTTGCTCATAACAAAGCTGGGATGACCTGTTGCGCAACCCAGATTGACAAGACGCCCGTCGGCCAGAAGAATTATGCTGTGCCCATCGGGGAAAAAATACCTGTCCACCTGCGGTTTTATATTCTGACATTTTATACCAGGGAACCGTTTGAGCCTCTCTACCTGAATCTCGCTGTCGAAGTGGCCTATGTTACAGACGATAGAGAGGTCGGGCATGACCTCCATGTGTTCCACAGTGATGACATCGATATTGCCGGTGGTGGTCACAAAAATATTACCCTGCGGAGCGGCCTCCTCCATAGTCACGACTTCGAAACCCTCCATTGCAGCCTGCAAAGCGCAGATGGGATCAATCTCGGTTACCAGAACCCTGGCACCATAGGAGCGCAGACTCTGAGCGCAGCCTTTACCCACTTCGCCGTAACCGCACACCACGCAGACTTTCCCGGCAATCATTATGTCGGTAGCCCGTTTGATACCGTCGGCCAGCGACTCCCTGCATCCGTACAGATTGTCGAATTTGCTCTTGGTTACCGAATCATTCACATTGAAGGCGGGGAAGAGCAGCTCACCGTGTTGACGCATCCGGTAAAGTCGGTGAACTCCGGTGGTGGTCTCTTCGCTCACGCCGCGGATATTTTCCGCCATCTTTTGCCAATAGTCCCTTCCTTTGGCGACTGCCACCTTTTTAAGTATCGCAAGCAGTTCACGCTCGTCCTCGGAGGAAGCTTCATACTCCAGTGCCGACGGGTCCTGCTCGCCCCTGACACCCATATGTGCCATCAAAGTGGCATCACCGCCGTCATCGACTATCAGATCGGGACCGCCGCCGTCCGGAAAATTGAAAGATTGAAGCATACACCACCAGTACTCCTCGATCGTCTCGCCTTTCCAGGCAAAGACCGCAGCGCTTCCCGCAGCCGCAATAGCCGCAGCCGCATGGTCCTGGGTTGAGTATATGTTGCATGAACACCAGCGCACCTCGGCGCCCAACTCATAAAGCGTCTCAATAAGAACGGCTGTCTGTATGGTCATATGCAGTGAACCCATTATACGGGCGCCTTTCAAAGGCTTGGTGTCACGATATTTTTCCCGCAAAGCGATAAGGCCGGGCATCTCCTTTTCGGCCATATCTATCTCTTTCCGGCCGAAATCGGCCAATCCTATATCTGCCACCTTGTAGGGCTGCTCTGTGTAAAGTTTATCCATTTAAAACAAAGATTATGCCTTCTTTATACTTTTAAACGGCAAATTTAATGCAAATGAGAGTAAAAAACAATTTGTTTGCGGTGTTTGCCCGTCAATGTTGAGCTCTTAGTAAAATCCAAAAAAAGAGGGTTGACACTATTTGCCAACCCTTCTCTCTTTTCTGTTTAGCCTTACCTGCGCAGACCCAGCTCCTTGACGATTGCGCGGTAACGCTCAATATCCTTATCTTTGAGATAGTTGAGCAAAGCGCGACGCTTACCGACAAGCTTGGTCAGAGCCCTTTCAGTGCTATAATCCTTACGGTTCTCCTTAAGATGTTCCGTCAAATGGGAAATACGGTATGAAAACAGGGCTATCTGGGACTCAGGGGACCCGGTATCCGTGTTGGACTTTCCGTACTTTCCAAAGATCTCTTGTTTTTTTTCTTTGTCTAAATACATTTTCTCTAACTGTTTATGAAAACTGGTTTAGCGGGCGCAAAGATACGGCTTCTTTTTCAATACACAATGTTTTTCTAATATTTTCACGTAACTTTGCCGCCGAATTCGGAACATGCCCTTGATTGGGCCCTGTTACAGTAAGCATAGGTAAACAACACTGAATGAACATAAGGAACATAGCCATAATAGCACACGTCGATCACGGAAAGACCACTCTGGTTGACAAAATGATGATAGCGGGAAACCTGTTCCGCGAGAATCAGACCAAAGGAGAGCTTATGCTTGACAACAACGACCTGGAGCGCGAACGGGGTATAACCATTCTCTCCAAAAACGTATCAATTACCTACAAGGAGACAAAAATAAATATCATAGATACCCCGGGACACTCGGATTTCGGAGGTGAGGTGGAGCGTGTGCTGAATATGGCCGACGGCTGTATCCTGTTGGTCGATGCTTTCGAAGGTCCTATGCCTCAGACACGTTTCGTCCTTCAGAAGGCTCTGGAAATAGGACTAAAACCCATAGTTGTAGTTAATAAGGTAGATAAGCCCAACTGCCGGCCCGATGAGGTGTATGAGATGGTCTTCGACCTGATGTTCGCACTGGATGCCACCGAAGAGCAACTGGACTTTCCCATACTCTACGGCTCGGCAAAATATAACTGGATGAGCGCTGATTGGAAAGAGCCTACCGACAACATATATCCTCTGCTCGATGCCATAATCGAACATATCCCCGCTCCAAAAAGTGAGGAGGGGACGCTTCAGATGCTCATTACATCGCTAGATTATTCGCCATATACCGGCCGTATAGCCGTAGGACGGATAAATAGGGGCAGTCTAAGCGAAGGTATGTCATGCCTTCTGGCACACAGAGACGGTTCTATGGAGAAGGTAAAGATAAAGGAGATTCACACCTTTGAGGGTATGGGGCATAAAAAGGTACGCTCGGTCGATGCCGGAGATATCTGCGCCATAGTGGGTCTGGAGAGTTTTGAGATAGGTGACACCGTTTGCGATGCCGATAATCACGAGCCGCTGCCTCCCATAGATATTGACGAGCCTACAATGAGTATGCTCTTTTCAATAAACGACTCTCCGTTCTTTGGAAAAGAGGGGAAATATGTGACTTCAAGACATATTCAGGAGCGTCTGAATCTGGAGCTGGACAAGAATCTGGCACTGAGGGTAAAACCTGCCGGAGACGAGAGCAAATGGATTGTTTTCGGACGCGGCGTCCTGCATCTTTCAATTCTGATCGAAACGATGCGCCGGGAAGGATATGAGCTGCAGGTAGGTCAGCCTCAGGTTATCATGAAGGAGATTGAGGGTGCAACATGCGAACCCATTGAAGAGCTTACCATAAGCGTCCCCGAAGAGTTCGCAAGCAAAATGATAGACCTTGCCAGCAAACGGAAAGGCGAGATAACATCGATGGACACCCAAGGAGATCGCGTAGTGATTGTTTTTGAGATACCTTCACGCGGTATCATCGGACTCAGGACAAATGTCCTTACGGCATCCCAGGGCGAAGCCGTTATGGCTCACCGTTTCAAAGAGTACCAGCCTTACAAGGGGGATATCGAACGCCGTCTGAACGGTTCAATGGTAGCAATGGAGACCGGAACGGTTTTTGCATATGCGCTGGACAAGCTTCAGGAGCGCGGAAAGTTTTTCGTCAGTCCGCAGGATGAGGTCTATGCCGGTCAGGTGGTGGGTGAACATGTCCACGAAAAGGATCTGGTAGTCAACGTGAGCAAAAGCAAGCAGCTGACCAATATGCGCGCAAGCGGTACGGACGAAAAAGCTCATCTGGCACCTCCCATAGTTTTTTCGCTTGAGGAGGCTCTTGAGTATATCAAGAACGATGAGTATGTGGAGGTGACACCCAAAAGCATGCGTATTAGAAAAATAATATTGGATGCCNCCGAAAGGAAAAGAGCCGCCAAAGAATANATTAGGTAACACAGCTAAGTTATATATGAAGAGGTATATTGTCCGGTTTCTGCCGATTCTGATTTTGCTCCTGTTGTCGGCGGCTGCGTGCAACAGGAACAGGAATCTGTTTGTCCTGCACGGGACATTAAGCGGCAACAGTTCGGAATCGGTCGTATATGTTCTTGGAATTGACAACCGCTTTGACAGGATAGATACCATCAGCTTTACAGGAGAGAGATTCGTCTGGTCCTTTACCCCCGATACCGTGACTCCGCTGCTGCTGATCCTGCCCGACGGAAGGGAGCAGGCTCTATTTGCCGAAAAAGGCATTGAGGCATCGCTGTTTGTTCCTGACAGCGGCGAGACTATGGTTCAGGGCGGATACTGCAATGATTCATATCAGGCCTTCAAATCGGCGGCCGCGAATGACACGGCCGTAAATCAGATCTGCGCCCGCATTGACTCTTTTATAACAGCCGACCCCTTCAGTGAAGTCACCCCTATGCTGCTTTACGAATATATGGTCAAAAAACACCATGCAAAGCAGTTGGATATTGACAACCTGATAAAAAAGATGAGCGGCAATATGCAGGATTGCCCCTTCATCGGCGATTTGAAATCGGGATTCGGAGCCGAGCTGACCGGCAACTACTATGTCTCGGGGACCTTCCTTAATGATACCACAATGCAGAGGATCTCTTTCTCCAGTGTGGCTGAAAACGAACATCTGGTTGTATGCGTATGGGCATCATGGAATGAGAAGAGCGATGAGGCCAGAAAAAAACTCTCGCTCCTTTCGGAATACTATGCCGACCGCAAATTTACCATAGCGGACATATCTATCGACACAAATCTTGAAAGGTGGAAAGAGGCGGTAAAAAAGGATACGGTGGAGTGGGTCTCATATTGTGACACCGAAGGGTGGAACAGCCGGCTGTTACGGGACGGCTTAGTAGAGGAGCTTCCGGTCTATATACTCTTTTCCGGCCTGAAACGCATTATTCTGAAGACCGGTTCGCTTGAAGAGATGGATGTCCGCCTTGATGCGGAGCTTCCGCTTAAAGAGAGAACCGACAGGATAACTCCCAGAAAATATCGCATCACAGGTTTGTGATTCTCAGCTCTCTTAACTACCTTTGAAGTGCGGTTTGAACAGCCTTTCCGCACCCGATTACCGTAAAAAACACTGCTTAAAAGAGAAATACCATGCTTGTAAAAGTTTTCGGGGCGGCTGTCCAGGGGATAGACGCCTATGTTGTAACCATCGAAGCAAACACCTCCCGGGGTATCAGATTCTTTCTTGTGGGTCTTCCCGACATTGCCGTCAAGGAGAGCCATGAACGTATTGTATCGGTATTCAATGTAAATGGGTACAAGTTCCCCTCATGTCAGATAATCATCAATATGGCTCCTGCCGACATACGTAAGGAGGGGGCCTCCTATGACCTTCCGCTGGCAATTGGCATTATGGCGGCGGCAGGTCAGATCAATACCGGCAGTCTGAGCAGATATATAATAATGGGCGAAATGGGGCTTGACGGTACTCTGCAACCTATAAAGGGGGCGCTTTCGATAGCCATGAAAGCCCGCGCCGAAGGGTTTGAAGGGGTTATACTGCCCATTCAAAATGCACCGGAAGCTGCCGTAATCGAGGGGATTGATGTTTACGGAGCAAGGAATATCCGCGAAGTGGTCGATCTGCTGAATGATGCTCCGGACAAGATAGGGAAAACCTTAAAGCCCGGGTTTGAAGATACGGAATCGGCGGTGTCGCAGAGATGCGATTTTGCCGATATCAAGGGGCAGATTGCAATCAAACGGGCGATTGAGGTGGCTGCCGCAGGCGGACATAACATGATCATGATAGGTCCGCCCGGAAGCGGCAAATCCATGATTGCCAAGGCACTTCCCTCCATCTTGCCTCCGCTGACCGAAGAAGAGAGCATAGAAACCACCCGAATACACTCGGTAGCCGGCTTTACCGGTCACGGCTCAACACTTATCACCGAGAGGCCTTTTCGCAATCCTCACCATACCATAACCGGTGTGGCGCTGACCGGCGGGGGCAGCAACGCTCGCCCCGGCGAGATAAGTCTGGCCCACAACGGGGTTCTCTATCTTGATGAACTTCCGGAATTTGCACGCTCATCACTAGAGGTGCTGCGCCAGCCGCTTGAAGACAGGACAATAGTGATTTCAAGAGCCAAATACAGGGTTGAATATCCCGCATCGTTTATGCTGGTGGCATCGATGAATCCCTGTCCCTGCGGTTATTACAACCACCCCACCAAGGAGTGTCACTGTACTCCGCCCCTTATAGAGCGTTATCTGAGGAAGATTTCCGGTCCGCTTATGGACCGCTTTGACCTTCAATGCGAAATCCTCCCGGTAGGCTTTGAGGATATTTCGTCAAGTCAAAAAGGAGAGTCAAGTCTCTCAATACGCGAAAGAGTGATTAAAGCCCGTCGGATACAGGCCACCCGTTTCGCCGCTGAAAAGGGTGTTTACTGCAACGCCCAGATGAGTTCGCGTCTGTTGCGCAGATACGCCCTGGCCGAACCCGCCGGCTTGCGTATTCTGGGTGAAGCTATGAACCGGCTAAACCTTTCGGCACGGGCATACGACCGTATTTTGAAAGTGGCCCGCACCATAGCCGACATGGAGCAGTCCCGCACCATAGAACCTTCCCACATTGCCGAAGCTGTCGCATACCGCAGTCTGGACCGCGGAACGTGGGGACACTTGTAGTCCTCCGGACCGTGAAACGTGCAGACACTTATAGCCGTCAACCCATGTCGCTCTCAAATAAAGGGAGCCAAAATCACGGATTTGTCTGAATAATAGTGTAAATTCGCGGGTTGAAAGAAAAAAGAGATTGAAGATGAAAAAATTCAAGAGGATTCTGGTTACATCGGCCCTGCCCTACGCCAACGGGCCGCTTCACATAGGACATCTGGCCGGCGCATATGTTCCGGCCGACATATACGTGCGTTACCAGCGACTCAAAAAGGCTGACGTATTATTCATAGGCGGCAGCGACGAACACGGTGTGCCTATAACCATCCGCGCCAAGAAGGAGGGTGTCACGCCCAAGGAGATAATTGACCGCTACCACTACCTGATGAAGGAGACCTTCAAGGGTATGGGTATTTCATACGATTTTTACGGACGTACCAGCTCCGAGGTTCACCATAAGCTGGCATCGGATTTTTTTCGCAAACTTTACGATAACGGCAAGTTCATAGAGAAGACCTGCGAACAGTACTATGACGAAGAGGCGCGTATGTTCCTTGCCGACCGCTACATAACGGGTGAATGTCCCTGCTGCCACCACGAAAAGGCTTACGGCGACCAGTGCGAGAAGTGCTGTACTTCACTCTCGCCCACCGATCTTATCAATCCGGTAAGCACCGTTTCCGGCAGCAAACCTGTGATGAAAGAGACCACACACTGGTATCTGCCGTTGGAACAGTATCAGGAGTGGCTGGAAAAATGGATCCTTGAGGAGCATAAAGAGTGGCGTCCCAATGTTTACGGTCAGTGTAANAGCTGGCTGGATATGGGTCTGCAGCCGCGTGCCGTGAGCCGCGACCTGGACTGGGGAATCCCCGTNCCGGTGGATAATGCCGAAGGCAAGGTCCTTTACGTCTGGTTCGATGCTCCGATAGGCTACATAAGCNACACCAAGGAGTTCTGCGACCAAAACCCCGAACGCGGCAGTTGGGAGACNTGGTGGAAAGAGCCCGACACCCGTATTGTACATTTCATCGGCAAGGACAACATTGTCTTCCACTGCATTGTCTTTCCTGCCATGCTGAAGGCCGAGGGCACCTNTACNCTGCCNGACAATGTGCCCAGNAACGAGTTTTTGAATCTGGAGGATGACAAGATCTCCACATCGCGCAACTGGGCAGTCTGGGTGGACGAATATCTGGAAGANTTTCCCGGCAAGGCCGATGTGATGCGTTATGTGCTCACAGCCAATGCCCCCGAGACAAAGGATAACAATTTTACATGGAAAAATTTCCAGGCTCACAACAACAACGAGTTGGTGGCCATCTTCGGCAACTTTGTAAACCGCGCTCTTGTGCTAACCGACAAGTATTTTGACGGCATTGTGCCCCCTCGCGGAGAGCTTACCGACTATGACCGCAACACCCTGAAAGAGTTTGACGAAGTCAAACAACAACTGGAGTCGCTTCTGGATAACTTCAAGTTCCGCGATGCTCAGAAAGAGGCTATGAACCTGGCCCGCATCGGCAACAAGTATCTTGCCGACACCGAGCCCTGGAAGCTGGCCAAAACAGATATGAAACGTGTGGAGACCATACTTAATCTGTCGGTCCAGATGGTAGCCAACCTCTCCATAGCTTTTGAGCCGTTCCTGCCTTTCTCATGCGAGAAACTGCGCAAGATGATAGCCCTTGAAGAGGTCNGGTGGGAAGATCTGGGCAGCTTTGACCTGNTGGAAGCCGGACACAAACTCTGTAAGCCCGAGCTTCTGTTTGANAAGATTGAGGACGATGCAATTGAGGCACAGATTCAGAAACTGTTCAAACAAAAGAANGAAGCGGCGGAGAATGGGGCAGAGTCACANCCTGCAAATCCGATAAAACCCGACATAGAGTTCCCGGAGTTTGAAAAAATGGATNTGCGCATAGGCACTGTGCTGGAGTGTACCAAAGTACCCAAGGCCGACAAACTGCTACAATTCCGCATTGACGACGGACTGGGATGCCGCACAATAGTTTCAGGCATAGCGGATTGGTATAAACCTGAGGATCTGGTAGGCAAACAGGTCTGCTTCATTGCCAATCTGGCTCCGCGCAAGATACGCGGCATAGAGAGTCAGGGTATGATACTGAGTGCCTCTGATGCCACAGACGACTCCTATGCAGTGATCACAGTACAAAGAGCTGTCAAGCCCGGCAGCGAGGTCTGCTAAAAGAGATATGAGTACGGTCGGAGTCATACTTGCCGCAGGCTCCGGTTCAAGAACCGGTCTGACCATCCCCAAACAGTTTCTAAAACTGGGCGGCAAGACCGTTTTGGAACATTCCGTACAGACTTTTCACGATAATAAAGGCATAGACGAAATAGTGATTGTGACCGCTCCGGAATATATGGAGCAGGTGAAGGGTCTGGTTCAGAAGAACAGTTGGAGCAAAGTNACGGCNATATTGACCGGCGGCAAAGAGCGTTATGAGTCAAGTCTTGCGGCAGTAGGCCATTTCAGCCACGCCCCCGAAACAATTATGCTCTTCCATGATGCCGCACGTCCGCTCGTATCAAAGCGCATAATAGACGATGCNCTGAAGGCTATGGAGAGTTTCGATGCCATTGATGTGGCCATNCCTGCAGTTGACACAATAGTACAGTGTGACAGCAAAGGAACCTGTATGACCGCGATTCAGGACCGCAGCCTTCTGTGGCACATGCAGACTCCGCAGGGATTTCGTCAGAAAACCATAGCCGAAGCTTACCGTATTGCGCTGAAAGATGCCCGGTTCAACACTACCGACGACTGCGGCACTGTGCTGCGTTACCTGCCCGAAGTAAAAGTAGGTATAGTGCCCGGAAGTAAGGAGAATATCAAGCTGACCTACGCTGACGACCTCTCCTTATTAAAGTTCCTGCTATCAAAGAGAGAACGGTAGCATACATAATCCCCACAAATATTCCGGAGAGTATATCGCCTTTCCTGACACTTTCGGGACGGAACTCGAAACGTATCTCATGCTCTCCTGCAGGAATATTCAATGCCCTTAGAAGATAGTTTACACGGAATATCTCGGCCTTCTCGCCATCAATATAGGCCTTCCATCCATGTGGATAGTAGATTTCGGAGAACACCGCCGTTCCATCGNCCGANGANGAGGAACTGTAGGTCAGGACATCGGGTGCATANGTGTTGAGTCTGACGGTTGCCGAAGCGNCATGACCCGGTTTGAAGCCGCTCACGAAATCCGAAAACTCCCGGTCCAGCACAGCCGTGTTCCTCAGGTTTATCTCTCCAAGTGCAGCACACTCCTCAACCGGACCGCCAACCACTACAATGGAATCGACAAACCAGGCGTTGCCCATAGCACCGGGGTTGCGTAGCGGAAGAGGTCTGCCGTCATCATCGGCCGTTATTATATATTTTCCGTTGAGCATGCTCACTATATTCAAATCGAATTTTGAAAGATACTGATCTATTATATCCTGATANCGGCGCAGTTTGGCGGCGCTGTATCCTCCCAGCGACTTGAGGTAGTACGAAGTACGGGCATCGTTGAAGGTNTTGGTAGTAAGATTGATCACACGGTAATGCGGATCGGGGTCATCCAATATGGCCTTCTCATAGGACTGCATTGCAAAGCTGCTTTGGTTCTGTTTGGGAGTGACATAGTTGCTGTCGTTAAGGAAGCGTCTGTCAACAGGCCACATATCCAGCAGCACGATAGCGCCCAATGCAATAAACATTGCCCTCTCTCTTATCTTTCCGTTGGAATAGAGCCATACCACACCGGCAGTGAGCAGGACAAAGAGCAGCGAACGGAACGAATCGTTACGTAGAATGGAGGCGCGCTGCTCAATCAGCGCCGCATAGAGCCATTCCGGCCAAGCATTCTGAATGGCGGCATCATAGGACGATGTGAATGAGAGGATGGAACCGCCGAAGAGGGCCAGAATCAGACATATTCCTCCCGTCACCCCCGCCGCAATATATATGCTTCGGTTAAGTCTCTCCTTCTCCACTCTGTTATCCATGATCTGCTTTATGGCAAGGAATCCCAGCAGCGGCATAGTGATTTCGGCAACAATCAGGATTGAAGAGACCGAACGGAACTTATCGTACAGCGGGAACCAGTTGAAAAAGAATTCGGTAAGCCCCATCCAGTTCTTGCCCCATGAGAGTGCAAAAGAGAAGAAGGTAGCTATAAGCAGACCCCATTTATATGGTCCTCTGACTATGAGCAGGCCCAGCAAAAAGAGGAAACAGACTGCGGCACCGGCATAGACCGAACCGACTGTAAAGGGCTGCTCCCCCCAGTAGGTCGGAGCGGATTCGGCAATCTGCCCGGCATCGGATTTCGGTACGCCGTTCTTTACCATAGTCTTATACAGCACGGACTCCGTACCTACATTATTGCTCGAGGCTGTTCCCATATAGCCCGGAATAAGGAATGTCAGGGATTCGTCAATGCCGTAACTCCAGGCCGTGGCATAATCCAGGTTCAGCCCGCTGGTTTTATTGGCATCGGATTCCGATGTCAACTCGGAATGGCCGCCCCGCATCGTCTCGGCGGCATACTCCTGGTTTGCGAAGATGTTGGCGCTGCCCGTTCCCAGACCAACTATGACGGAACCGACAAAAAGGGCTGTGGCAATGGCCAGNTCCTTATACCTNTTTTCNTTTACATGGATAATTATTTCGGTTAGGAAAAGTACTCCTATGAGCATGAACATGTAGTAGGCCATTTGAGGATGGGGCGAAAATCCCATAGCCGTAAATATCATGGTCAGGGCTACACCCCACCCGTACTTTTTTTTGAAAATCAGATAGAAACCGGCCAGTACCACCGACATCATGGCAATTGACCATGCCTTNCCGTTATGTCCNGCCGCCTCGATTATGAAGAAATANGAGGAGAATCCCGTAGCCAGCGCCCCCACTATCGAGAGCCATTTGTCAACTTTGAAAGCTCTTAACAGTATGTANAAACAGCAGAAGAACATAAGNAANACCAGATGCATATCCGTTGACGAGGGATGGCATATCTTCAAAAGCGGTTTCATAAGTTTTGCCGACAGGTATTTGCCGCCGCCTATCTGGTAGTTGGGCATTCCGGCAAACATGGAACCCGTCCACCACGTATAGTTTCCGGTATCCTTATGGTACTGTCTGGCCTCCTGTACGGCCGAAAGAGCCTGAACATCATCACTCGTATGGATTACTTTCCCCTGAAATACCGGAAGACAGTAAAGTGACGATATGATGACGAAGAGTACCAGAGCCACAATATAGGGCAGATATTTTTTGTAGTTGTTTTTATCCATAGTTATTGGGATTACATGTGGTTTTGTTGTGCGAAAATACTATTTTTGCTTTATAAAACCCCTTTATAAGTTATGAAAATAGTGATTTTAGGCACGGCATGGCCATACAGAGGCGGACTGGCTATTTACAATGAGCGCCTTGCACGTGAATTTTCGGCTGAAAACGACGACGTTACCATACATACATTTTCTCTGCAGTATCCCTCATTTCTTTTTCCCGGAAAAACGCAGTATTCATCGGAACCGGAGCCGACCGACCTCAATATCATACGGAGTCTTAATTCGGTAAACCCGTTTAACTGGATAAAGACAGGGCGTACCATAAGAGAGATGAAGCCCGATATTCTGATAATCAAGTTCTGGCTGCCTTTCATGGCTCCCGCTCTCGGCAAGGTGGCCCGTATGGTGCGCAGGAACGGTAAAACACGCGTCGTCTCTATTCTGGACAACATAATCCCCCATGAGCGCCGTCCGGGCGACCGTCTGCTGAGCAGATATTTCACCCGCTCGGTTGACGGTTTTGTGGCAATGTCCGAATCGGTTCTGGAAGATCTTGGACAGTTCGACACCGCTAAGCCGCGCGTCTTCTGCCCCCATCCGCTATATGACAACTTCGGTCCCAAGGCTGCACGCAAGGAGTCGCTCAGCTTCCTCGGGCTGGATCCCTCGAAGCGTTATATGCTCTTCTTCGGGCTGATACGCGACTACAAGGGGCTGGACCTGATACTCAGGGCATATGCCGACAGCCGCTTTCGGAAAATGGATGTACGCCTTATAGTGGCAGGCGAGTTCTACAGCGGTTCGGAAAAATACTTCGAACTTGAAAAGGAGCTGGGGCTTGAAGGCCTTGTGGTCTGGAAGAGCGATTTTGTGCCCGACAGTGAGGTAAAGTACTGTTTCGGTGCAGCCGACATAATAGTCCAACCCTACAAATCGGCCACACAGAGCGGTGTGACCCAGATAGCATATCACTTTGAGAAACCTATGCTGGTAACCGATGTAGGCGGTCTGGCCGAGATTGTGCCCCACGGAAGCGTAGGCTATGTGGTAAAGCCGGACGTGGATGATATAGCCGATGCCCTGACAGATTTTTTCAAAAACAACCGTCAGGAAGAGTTTACAGAAGGGATTCTAAAGGAGAAGAAGAAATACTCCTGGTCAAATATGACCAGATCGGTCAGAAAAGCCGCCGAATAGCAGAACTCCACATATAGGAACCGGCATCACTCCCACCGGAGAAAGTGCATCCCGCAATTTTGTGCAAACCGCCGGTCCGACGGCTGGTCGCCTATCATAAGCGAGCGGTCCAGCTTTACATCGGGGAACTCCTCTGCTGCCTTAAGAGCCATTCCGGGATTGGGTTTACGCATAGGGTCACTGTCGTCAACGGCTGTAGAAAAGTATATGCGGTCTATTCGGCCTCCTGCCCGGGATATTATATCCATCATACGGGAATGTATCTCCTCGAGCTGCTCCATCGACATCAGTCCGCGGCCTACTCCGCGCTGGTTGGTAACTATGAATATATGGCGGAAACGGCTTGAATAGCGGCCTATGAAATCCAGGAACCCCTCGTTGAAGCGGAACTCGTCCCAGCTCTTTACATAGTTGCCGGGGAGCCATACGTTTACCACTCCGTCACGGTCCAGAAAGAGCGTGTCACATTTCTCAATAAGCGGTTCGGGAATAGTCATGACGTTTTCAGATATTTGCCGGAAGAAAAGTCTGCGCCAGGGCGTAATCTTCAGGTATTCCTATATCTATGAAAGGGCCGTCGCTCACAAATCCGTAGAGGCTTTTTTCGCGCGACATGGGCTCCAGTATCTCCTTCTCGAACGAGAAGCGGTGCGGTCTGCCTTCAAACAGTCCGGCGCGCGGGTCGATGCAGTAAACGCCGCCGTTAATCAGACCCCTGTCACACCATCCTTTCTCATTGAAAGAGACAATTCTGCCGTCATCGGCCAGCGTGACCGAACCGTAACGGTCAAAAGCGGTCATGGGTTTTAAAGCCACCGCCAGCGGGGTGTCTTTCCGTTTGCTGAATGCTATGAAGGAGTTCAGGTCAACATCGAAAAAGGTGTCACCGTTAAGCACTATGACACGGTCGGCTTTGACTTTCGTCATGGCCAGTCTCATACCGCCGCCGGTGCCGAGCGGAGTCTTTTCGATAACCCAATCGATGGAGAGCGAACTGAAACGGCTGTCCGACTCAATCCAGTCGGTGACAGCATGACTCTTATAACCCAGAGAGAGTACAATACTGCCCACATTATCATATTTTTCGAGCCACTTCAGGATCCAGGCCAAGAAGGGACGGCCTGCGACCGGAGCCATGCACTTAGGCAGATCGCTCACCACGCTGCGCAGCCGTGTGCCCAGTCCCCCTGCCAGAATTACAACGTCGAACATTTGCTCTCTCCGAAAAGGTTCTCCTCGACTATGGCACAGATTATATGGCCTATCAGAATATGCGACTCCTGTATGCGGGGAGTAGAATCCGAAGGTACCTTTATACAGAGGTCGGCAAGAGTATCCATGGGAGAGGGTTTGCTGCCGGTCAAAGCAATCGACTCAATGCCTTTTTCACGACAGACCTTAAAGGCCTCGATTATATTCTCCGATTTTCCCGATGTGGAGATGCCTATAAAGACATCGCCTCTTACACCCTGAGCCTGCACCTGACGGGCAAACAGATATTTGAATCCTATGTCATTTCCGATGGCTGTCATAACCGAAGTGTCGGTGCTAAGAGAGTGTGCGGGGATACCCGGACGGTCAAAGTAGAACTTGTTTACAAGCTCGCCTGCCAGATGCTGGGCATCGGCTGCCGATCCGCCGTTCCCGGCCAAAAGAGCGCTGTGACCCTCTTTATAGGCGCGTGTCAGCATCCGGGCCGCCTGCTCAATCTGCGCCAGCAGATCTGCATTGTCCAGAATGGCCTGTTTGGTCGCTATTGAGCGGATTATCTCTTCTTTTATACTTATCATAACTGTTTCAATCATATATTTTCCAGCCGTGAGTGCCCTCTTCGCTGAAATTAAAACCTACCACCTGACCGGGCATACCGTTCAGAGCATTTATCACAAGACGCCGTTTTACGGGATCGGTCATAAAAATAATGAATCCGCCGCCGCCCGCTCCGCTCACCTTTCCGGCTGTGGCACCGGCAGCGAAAGCCGTTTCGAAGGCCTCCTGGATCATGGGATTGCTTATGGCCGAAGCCATCTTCTTCTTGTCCTCCCAGGCCTGACCCAAAATCCGGGCAAACCCTTCGATGTTACCCTCCAGCAGAGCTCTTTTCATATCAATCGCGCTCTGACGTATGCGGTGCATGGCCTCAATGGCCCGGACATTGCCGCTGCTGGTATTCTTCTGCTGCTCCTCAATAATGGCTGCCGATGAGCGGGAGGCTCCCGTATAGTAGAGCACTATCGATGATTCCAACTCATCGACTATCCAGCGCTTGACACGTAAAGGATTGACTATCACATTGCCGCCGGTAAGGAACTCCATGAAATTGAAACCTCCGAAGGCAGCGGCATACTGATCCTGCTTGCCGCCGCTGAGCGCCAGGTCGATCCGCTCGATCTGATAAGCCAGATGGGCTATTTCATAGTCGCCCATAGGCAGGTTATACCACTCGACAAAAGCCCTGAGTATGCAGACCACCATAGTGGATGACGAACCCAGACCGCTGCCGGCGGGAGCATCGGAATAGGTGGTTATACGGCATGCCCTGGGTTCTACTTCGAAATCCTTGATAACACGGTTGAACACCCCCTTATGGAGATCCAGCCTCCCGTCCAGAGGAAGCGAGTCGGACAGCGGATATGAGACGGTGAGCCCCAAGTCGGTGGCCGACAGGGTTACAGTCCCGTCAAAGGTCTCCTCAATGGTACAGTATGCATAAAGATTGATGGTGGCATTCAGTATCAGGCCGCCATAGAGTTCACTGTAAGGGGAGACGTCACTGCCTCCTCCCGCAAAACCTAAACGCAACGGAGCTTTACTTCTAATTTTCATAAAGTCAATATAATCTGGTGCAAATGTATCAATTATCCCTGAGAGAGGAAAACTCCTCGGTATGGAATCGGATCATACGCTCTAGAGAACGCCTGCAGACGGGACAAAATTCAGGATACAGATTTGTATGCATACGGCAGTCGAACGAAGCCCGCCAGACCCCTTTGGAGAGATATCCGCCGCCCTCGTAAAGTCCTATCGGAGGCAGCTTGGCCACCTCCAGGCGCTGATTCTCGTCCATCCTGTCACGCGGGCCGCCGACGGGAACGGGCGTAGGCAGCTTCACATCGGCCGGGATCATATCCTTCCACTTGGAATCAAAATCGACAAGCGTGGTCAGATTGGGTTCCCACGGCTCGGTCTCGGAGTTGTAGTACTGTTCAAACTGGTCATCGTAATAGTATTCATCGGCCAGTCCGCCAAAGCTGTGTCCGAACTCATGGACCACCACCGGCGCAAATTGGGCATGATGTGCTGTGGTAATGGTGTAGGAGTTGAAAATGCCTCCGCCGCCATATATATCGGTATTTGCCAGTATGATGATATGTTCGTAAGGTATGCCGGCCAGATGATCGTGAAGCTGCCGGAGTCGCGATGTGGTGAGGTAGCGGTCGGAGTAGAAGGTGCTGAAATGTGACGACAGCGCCGTCTCGGTCCAAACTCCGTTCTTGGGACTGCTGACAATGTCATCTTCGGATGCCAGTTCGACCGCCAGAAAATTGAACCGGCTCTGCATAGTCTTGAAAGGCTCATGCGAAAGCAGGCTGCTTACTGCCTTCCCGGCATCCTCATAAAAGAGGTCCATACTGGAGGCTGCATAGCCTTCAGGGACTATGATCACATCGATACATTCCTCGGGAGAACCCCCATTGTGCAGATATTTCCACTCGGGCGGATTCGTGCCTGTCCTACGTATCAGAATATCCTCAGGATCGACCGTATGGCGCAGGGTTGCCACCACCTTATTATAATTGTTCACCAGTTTTACCTCAACCTCAGCTTTTTCCTGCGGCATGGGGAGCAGGAAGACGTTTTCAAAACTGCGACTCACCTTGGTAGCCTCTTCGGTGTTCTGCCACTCCTGAAAAAGGGTGCTGAACGAGGTACGGTAGAGGGTGTCGCCCGTAACTTCATCTCTCATTGTTATCTGACCGTTACCCTCAAGGCAGAGTCTGTTCATATTCACATTCCGGCCGGCCCACCCGTCAAAGAAGTTCAAATCATCAAGGAAGATATAGGTCTCTTTGCTGTTGCCCGAAAAAGTGTAATTTACGCGCAGTGTCCTGCTGTAGGAAGGATTGGTTCCTCCGCCCGCCTCCGCCGTCGGCACGCATAGCATAAAAAGCGTGGCGGAAAGCAACAAAATCCGTTTTAAATGCATTTTCTCTCTTTTCTATATTTCTATTCTATTATCGTTTTCTAAATTCCGTAAAATTCTCCGGTGATTCCAAGCGTTCCCTATCCTTAGGGTTCCGGAGTGTCCACTGTTCACGGTTTTTCCTGATATACCCCGTTATTCCTGCTCTATATTGTTTTCCGATGAGACCAGATCATAGTCTATCTGCTTCTTTTCAAGATTGCACCGCGCCACTCTGATGCGCACCCGGTCGCCCAGCCGGTAACGCTTACGGGTACGCTGGCCTATCAGAGAGTAGTTCTTTTCGTCAAACTCGAAATAGTCACCCTCCAGAGTACGTATGGGGATCATACCCTCGCACTTGTTTTCGATGATTTCAGCATAGATCCCCCACTCGGTAACTCCGCTTATCACAGCATCAAAGACCTGTCCAAGACGGTCAGCCATATACTCCACCTGCTTGTACTTAATACTGTCGCGTTCGGCCTGTTCGGCCAGTTGTTCGCATGCGGAGCAGTGCTCACAGTGCTCTTCGTATTTAGCCTTACCGACACTGCGTCCGCCGCTCAGGTAGCGGGTCAGAAGTCGATGCACCATAAGGTCCGGATAGCGCCGTATGGGCGAGGTGAAGTGGGTGTAATACTCGAAAGCAAGTCCGTAGTGACCTATGTTGTCGGTCGTGTAGCATGCTTTCTGTATAGAACGAATTGAAATAGTTTCTATGAGCTCCTGTTCCTTTTTTCCCTTGACCTCGGTGAGCATGCGGTTCATGGACTTTGCCATTTCAACGCTGTCACCGCTAGTCTTAAGCTTATAGCCGAATTTGGCGACAAACTTCTGCAGGTTAGCCATGCGCTCAGGGTCAGGCTCGTCATGAACCCGATAGACAAATGTCTTGGGTTTTGCCCCACCCCGGGTTTTGCCAATTAATTCGGCCACCGTACGGTTGGCAACCAACATAAACTCTTCAATAAGGTTGTTGGCATCTTTGGACTCCTTGAAATAGACGCTTACCGGATGTCCCTTCTCATCAATGTCGAAACGGACTTCAACACGGTCAAAACTCAGAGCGCCATCGGCAAAGCGTTTGGCACGCAAAGCCTTGGCCAGCGAATCGAGAGTCATTATCTCGCTCGCAAACTCATCGCCCGGCAATCTCTCCCTGCCGCCCTGCTGCTCACGTTCAATGATATCCTGCACCTCCTCGTATGTGAAGCGACGGTTACTGCGAATTACCGTACGGACAATCCTCGACCGTTTGATCAGACCGGTATCGGTCATCTCCATAATGACGGAATATGTCAGTTTGTCCTCGTCCTGACGGAGCGAACAGAGGTTGTTGGAGAGCTTTTCCGGAAGCATGGGTATGGTGCGGTCAACCAGATAGATTGAGGTAGCGCGTTTATAGGCCTCCTTGTCTATAATACTTCCCTCCTGAACATAGTGACTGACATCGGCTATATGGACTCCGACCTCCCAAAGCCCCTTCTTTATGGGGCGCAGGGAGAGCGCATCGTCATAGTCCTTGGCATCGTGCGGATCAATGGTAAAAGTGGTAACGTTACGGAAATCCTCCCGATTTGCAAGAGCCTCATCCGTGATTTCGGAAGAGATCTTTTCGGCGGCTTTCTCGATTTTTTCAGGATAGCTGTAGGGCAGACCATATTCGGCCAGAATGGCATGCATCTCGGTGTTGTTCTCGCCGGCAGGGCCGAGTATGTCAATGACCCTGCCCACAGGATTGCGATCGGGCGTATCGGGCCAATCTATTATCTTTACGACAGCCTTCTCGCCGTCCTTTCCCTTATTGAGGTTGGAAATGGGAATGAATATGTCGCGGTCCGATTTGTCGGGAGTGACCAGATAGGCGAATTTGCCTTTTACCTGAAGTGTGCCTACAAAAACATCCTTGGCGCGTTTCAGGATTTCGACGACTTCGCCCTCAGGACCGGAACGCGGTCTTCGGGCAAACTGGGCTATACGCACCCTGTCGCCGTTAGCCGCACCGGCCGAATTACGGTCGGCAATGAATATCGGGTTGCTGCCGTCATCAGGCACGAAATAGTTCTTGCCCCCTGCTCTGCGCTGTAAGATTCCCTCCAAAAACCGGCTCTTATGCATGAGCTGAAACTGCCCGCCCTTCTCTCTAAGAAATCCCTCTTCGACCAGGTCCATGACAATATCCGCACACATGTTGCGCATTGGATGAGTCTTGAGTTTCAGTTCATCACAAAGTCTCTTTACAGTGACAGACCTGTCCTGATTTTCATTAAACCAGTCCGTTATGAGATCTGTCATGGCTCTTCGGTTCAACCGAACGCCGCCTCGAAATGATCTACCCATATTCTTTTCTCTCTGTTGTTTTTTTATCAATCACCAAAGATAATGATATGTTTTCGATTCTTCAGAAGGCAGTGTGCCCTATTTTCAACCGGAAATGTTGTCTTATGCCATGCAAACTACTTTATACGATAGTAGATTAAAACCGGATTGTTCATTTTTTGGGTACTCACAACCTGTTTAATTTCAGCCGAAATGGAGCTGAATGATTGTTGTGAATCAAAGAGAAATTCAGGCGAGCCTTCAAGTATAGACGCATAACCATCATCAGTTACACAATCCGGAACAATAGGATTCCTCATAGCAGATAAACGGAATCCCCCATATCTCTTCGTGTTCTTTCCATCTGTCCAATAAAACCTCATATCGGCTTTATTCTCTGTGTTTATCCGACGATACCAGAAAGAAATAGCATTTTTATCAGCCTTACAACAGAAACCGCCTACATAAACATTATCTGAGTTTTGTCTGACATACTGCATCAAACGCATCAACGACGTAATATTATACAGGGAACAATCATCATATTCCTTCGGGATTCCCGATTGTCCGAAATCATACACAAATAACAATCTCTCTTCATCTCCTACCTTACGAGGTATTTCTGATATAATATTGGTGCTGCCTATTTCCGATAGGATTCTGTGTTTCGGCTGGTAGAAATCCATTTTTTCATTGAAAGATAATGAAAAACCCGAAATATCCTTCAGTTTGCCCATAATCTCTCCATTGTTGGCGTTTATGAAATATATGCCGTTTTCTCCATTAATATTTGATCTCACAATAAGTGTAGAATCATCATGCTCTGCAAAACATGTCATCTGTTCCACTTTTATAGACTTTAAGAAGCGCATTTCAGGAACAGAAAATTGAAATATTGAGTTATCGCCGGAAGAAAACAGATATAATATTTTTCTGTTTGGCGAGAAAACAAAATTGCTTATTGTAAGATACTCTCCGGGTCCTCTTCCTACTCTGTTGAGTTTTGAAATCATTTGACCTTCATTGAAATAATATAATGTACGTCTGTCCACAGATCTAATAAAGGTCTCTTTCCCATANCACTTAATTTCACCGCACTGATCAATTGGTTCTTCACTTATCAATGGAACAACTCTTATGTCTGTTGCCACATCTTCAAATGCTACATCAACAAATGAAGCCGGGTCCGTAATGGAGATACGGTCCATCTCTGAAACCGTAATTTTTTTACAACCCACATATAAAAAGACACAAAACGCGGCCATCACGACTTTTCCAAAATGCTTCATATCACCTGTTTAAATGTTAATTATCTTTGTCACTATACTATCCCGACTTTGACACATCATTTTTAGAAAGATGAGTCAAATTTCCAATGCGATGCAAACTACTTTATACGATAATAGATTAAAACCGGATTGTTCATTTTTTGGGTACTCGTACATTTTATTCATTTAATCATCGCCAAAGGTTCTAAATAAAATTACTTATCTGACTCGTTAATATTTTGTCTTTGCCAATAAATCTATCGTAGAAAAATAATATGATAATAAAAACACACATGACAATGAACCCGGGTAAACCTGTAACTCCCGAATTCAAATCATTTCCACCCGAAATTCCAATAATTGAAATTGCCGCTGTGGCATTCAATGTTCCATGCAAAATTGCCGCAGCAATCACCGATTTTGCTTTTATGGTGATGTACAGATGGAATGGCGTTATTAAAATGCAAAATACTATCATCATTAAAACACCAATTTCCGGATGTTGAGGATAATTATGCCCCATCAGAATCATAGGTGCATGCCATATCCCCCATATAAAACCAATAGTCAGCGAAGCTTTTATAAAAGACATCTGCCGGAATTGTCTCAATAAAAAACCGCGCCAGCCAAGCTCTTCGCCAAAGGCAAACAGTGCGTTGATGGTAATGCCGGCAAATAGACCCTGAAACAATACTATCCAAAGATAACTGATTGGCAAGGCTTGTAATGACAGCTTTGCTTTTTCAATTTCTTCAGGTGACAGAATTGTTGCCAGACGTTCTAGCAATCCGGTCATTTCATGATTATAATTAATTTCGGGGAACAAAAGACTAATCCCTAATGTTGCAAAAGATACCAATGGCATAAACAGCCAAGCCACTATAAACCATCGGTTAAGTTTGAAAGATAAAAGCAATCGGGTTTTGATTTTTTCTTTATGTACAAGTTTTTCAACTATTAGCACGCAGATGGCTGGTAAAAACATATATGCCGCACCAAAAATGGTAAAACCAATGGTTCCGGTGCCCGTTCCGCCCAATAGTTTGTAAATGCCGGCAGTAGAAAAACTGATTATAAAAACCAAGAGTAGGAATAAAGATGTCTTGTTTAATGCTTTCATTATCTGTAGAATTTTTACGTTTCCACAAATTGTACTTTTTATCACGACCTCACTTTGTATGCGGCATAACGTTCGAGCGTTGCCAAAGTGGGGATTACAACCTGTTTAATTTCAGCCGAAATGGAGCTGAATGATTGTTGTGTGCAGATGTTTTCAATCACTCCGTCATTCCAAATTGGTCAATCGCCTGCCTGCTGTTCTTTCTCAGTGAGAAACTTAATTCTTTCCAGGCCGTTCCTTCGATACCCGTTAAGGTAATTCCATCCTTTGTTTTTGTAATAATGAATAAGTAATCTGCAAGTTTAGGATCTTTATTAGTTGACACCTCCTCCAATTGTGTCATTCCATATTCGTCAATTGCTTGTGATTTGTTTTTGGCAAGATTAAAACTCAATTCAGCCCAAGCACTTCCCTTATCACTCTGCAATTTAAATCCTCTGTCAGTTCTTTCAATTGTAATTTTAAATTCTTTAAGTTCATCTGAGACTTTTTCTTGTGCGATTGATTCTGAACCGGCCATAATTACTAATAAGGCAAATAATGTTGCCATTAAGGGCCTCTCATTTTTCCATTTTGTTTTCCTTCTTTCCATTTTATTGAGTTTTTAAAGTTAAACAGTTTTATTTTACACTTACACAAAACGCGGCCATCACGACTTTTCCAAAATGCTTCATATTGCCTGTTTAAATGTTAATTATCTTTGTCACTATACTATTGCACCTTTCATTTACCTGAAGCAATTATCGCTTACAGCCGGGATTATTCCGGATGAATATCCCGGGAGCCGATGAAAAGGCTGAGCTTCAGCCTGAAACGACAATTATTGTTTACAGCCGGATCATTTGAAATAATCCTTTGGATCCAGTCCCAAAAGCTCCATCCGGCGAAGGATTTGCGGAAGTTCATTTTCCAGAAAATCGGCCCTCGAATTTTTCAGGGCTGCGCTGCGTGCACCATCGGCCACAAAATATCCTATTCCGCGCTGGTTGTAGATTATGCCGTCAAGAGTAAGCTTCTCATAACTGCGCATTACCGTGTTGGGGTTGACTCCCAACTCAGCACCCAGTTCGCGCACGGAGAGTATCCTGTCACCCTCTTTTAACTCGCTGCTTAGAATCTTTTCCAGGATTCCGTCGGCTATCTGTAAATATATCGGTTTGTTCTGATTAAATTCCATAATACATATCTGTAGCGGTTAGTGTTTAATTTTCTTAAGCCGAAGCCATAAAAAGAACATGAGCAGGCCGTTCATGAGAGTATCGGATATTGTGTCCAGAATAGCCAGATTTCTCAGGACCCATGAGAAAAAGGGAAACATCTGCTCCATGGTCCCAAGGGTGATATCGGCATCGCTCATCTCTGCCATCATCTTAAACTTGTCAAACATGGTGAGTGACATGATAGGAGTAAGCAGAAGATTCAAAGAGATGGATATTAAAATAAGGGAGCCTAAAGTTTTACCTGTCTTGGACTTTTTGAATATAAGAGCACCCAGAAGGAACAGGAGCGAAATCTGGATGATGTCATCAAAGTAGAGCCAGGGGGTCAGAATTGAGCGGATACTCTCCTTATATATAAGTATATCGGGGGTTGTATCGATGAATGACGGCGAGTTTTTGAAAAAACTTTTAAACAGGGAGTCGCCGCAGGCAGGGTCAATAAAACAGACAAAGGAGTCCAGCGTCATATAGACGACTCCGAACAGAAACGGTGTGATAATACAGGATATCAGCACCATTGAGACAAACTTCTCAAACCGTGATGCCGGAACCAAAAGGAATGCCGAACCCTCTTTGCGGTCGGTCAGATGACCGTAGAGTTTGGCAGGTGAACCTATCAATACCGTTAATCCGAATATTACAAAAAGCACAATACGAAACCATGAACTCATTCCATGCCATTCACCCGTGGCGGTCAGGAAAAAAAGGCCGTGTAACAGATATGCAGTGACAGCAAGTGTACTGAAGACCAGAAATGTTATTCCGTAGTTTGAGACGGCGGAACGAAAATCGGAGCTAAAATAACGCCGGAATCTATTCATATTAAAAACATTACTTCTCATAATTATGCCATTTCGTTGTTAAACATCTTTTTTATAAGCTCTTTGTGTTTGTGAACTGCATTGAAAAGGGCCTCTATATTGACTTTGCTCTCCTCGCCGCTCCTGTTGACCAGCACCTGAATGCAGCCTCCAGGTATAAGTTCGGAATAGAGAGCTTCGGGAGAGATTGTAGTTGAATAATCAAAATAGATCTTTTTCATGATTTCACTGAGCGAAGCATTCAGCAGCACATCTTGGCAGTCCAAAATTATTATTGGGTCAATTATCGCTTCCAAGTCCCGCGCCTGATGGGTGGAGATGAGCAGCGTTGATTCTTCGGATGTATATTTGGACATCGCCTTACGGAATTGAGATTTGGAGGGTATATCCAATCCGTTGGTCGGCTCGTCCATAAAGAGGTATCGGGTGTTGCAAGCAAGCGCAAAGCTGATGTAGGTCTTTCTGAGCTGGCCGTATGACATCTGATCCATGCGCATGGATGTATCGGTTTCCAACACTCCTGCAATTTCACTGAACTTGTCCGGGTCAAAATTGACCCAAAACTGTCCTCTGTCCGTTGCAAAGTCGATAGCTCTCATGCGGCTTGCAGGAACCTCATCGGGCAGATAATAGATTTGCGAAAGAAATGAAGGCGTGCGGTCAAACGGATTCTGACCATCTATCTCAATTGAGCCGCTGCCGGGCTCCTTCAGGCCTGCAAGCAGGGTAAGCAGAGTGGTCTTGCCCACTCCGTTCTCTCCAAGAAGACCGTATATCCGGCCCTCTTTAAGCTCCATCGAAATGTCCTTAAGTACGACATTGTTGCCGTAACTGAATCTTAAATCCCTGATTTTGATCATATTAATATAATGTTTACTTGTTTGTTGGTGTTTTAGTTCACTAATACGCAGCAAATATATAGCAGTTTTTTTTATCCGCAATAAAATTAACGTTATTTAACGCTTGGGGTTGTGATTGGCTGCTCATCGGACAAAGTCCGGCTGTCATATACTTAGGAAAAATAAAAACAACTGCTACCCGAAAGGGCAACAGTTGTCAGTATAGTTCGGTTATTTCCTAATCTTATCGAAAACTACTCTTTTTCGGACTGGGGAGTTTTCAGGAATGTTACAAATCTTTTCCAAAAGCGAATTACCTTTTTACGCTCGACGATTCCCCATACAATCAATCCCGCCAACACGATAAGCCCTACAACACCGAGTGCCTTGATCCATGCAATCATCAGGTTATTGCTGTGTACGATTTTGCTATGCTTCTCGGGAGTAGCAAAAGAGAGTTTGGTTATTTGTNCAATCTTGGTCAGCATGCGGTTGGGAATGGTGCCTTTTGGAATATCGCGGTGACAGGCAACACAACTGTTTTTGCGGGTCAACAAATCGCGTTGCTCCAGGGGTAAGCGGCATGGAAGTGGGCCAGTGCGTATCGATGGTCTGCACCTGATCTCCATCGAGGGTGAGCAGCCTTATAAAATCGCCGTGCAGTTCTCTTATAGCGGCGATTTGCGCCCGGGTATATCGGCTTACGTTATTCCCTTCGGCGTCAACCACATCGGCATAACGGGGTTCACCCGGCGTTGCATCGTAAATTCCTCCGTCAATACCGTATCCCGCTGCAAC
>JGI24709J26583_10000165_pt1 | contig 52356 bp, 45 predicted proteins | sample BioPla2DNA1_FD_26583 | JGI IMG/M metagenome (IMG submission 26583) | reverse complement strand
TTACAACGTCGCTATTTCTCATGCAGCTAAAAAACTTGTTCGAGTAATCTACCAGCTACAAAAATCAGGGCAATCATATATCAAGGCTGCTTAGATTTTTCAATTTTAATACTGTTTTTGAGCATCGATTCAATGCTCTTCTTGTCATGACGTTTCTTAGGTTTTTATTTCTCTAAAATATTTTTGTGTTTTTTGTCTTTGGGGGGTTGACTTTTTATAGTTAGTCTTTTAATTTAAGTATGGATTTTACTTTAAGTCTTTTTTGTGTTTTGACATATTTTCTTTCGTCCGTTAATAGTGTAATATACTGTTGATATACTTTTTTAAATTCTTGTTTAGTTATGTCTTTATTTCCATATACATATTTGTCAAATATTATTTCTGATGTTAGAAAATCAATACCATATTTATTTAGAAAATAATCAGACATTTCTTTTGATGTAATACATTCATTAAACTTAAATATTGCTTTCAACCTCTTAAATATCCTAACTACCCTATCACCATAACTATATTTTTTCAGTTTTATTCTAAATGTCCATTCTATAATTTTAGGAACAAAAATCATACATAAAATAATCGTTATAATTAAAATCATAAACATTGTTATCTGCATAAAAAACATAAAATCCTTCTTTGCAGATAATGCAACATCTGTTTCATTAGATGGAACAGTTGGCTCAAATGACATCCATCCATAGCCTGAAATATAAACTTCAGGAAATGCATGACTTTCTTTAGCAGTTATAGTGTAGCATCCATATTTATTGGAATAATTGCTTACAGAAAATCCTTCAACATATCTTGCCGGTAAACCAGCAGCTCTTGCTAATAATACCATTGCAGTTGCAAATTCATAACAAACCCCTGTTTTACTTTCAAATAGAAAATTCTCTACATTATCACCAACATCTTTTTTATAGTTTAAGTCATAGGTAAAGTTATTTGTAAGAAAATATTCTTCTATTGCTTTAGCTTTTTCATAGTCAGAGAATTTATTCTCAGTAATTTCATGTGCAAGCTTTAATATTCTTTCACTTGGTTCCTGATAGGTTTTTTCATAATATTGCATTGCTTGTTTATAAGTATAATATTGAGCATTGGAAAAAGCATAATTACTATATCCAAAATGTGTCTGTATTAATTTTTCTAAATCGTTTAGAAAATCTAAATAATTTTCGTTGTTAAATTGGGTTATAAGCTTAATAACCTTTTGTGAATTCACAATGCTTTCTGAGTGATATTCTATATCATATTTTATATCAGAATTAAATTGCTTTCTACCACTTATCCCAACTTCTCCACCTGTTGTTGCTACTAAATCATCTATTGGAATATCTGGAAGCTGTGATAATCCTGTAGGTACCAATAAATATTCAGTTGAAAAATTGTTTGCTATTATATTAATATTTTTTTTACAATCATCCACTTCATCAGCGTTTAAAAAATCATTTAAATTGTATTTGTTTACAATCGCTTGGTTATCTTTGCATACTTTTTCTATTATATTTATAAAATCATTTGGGTTAAGATTGTCAGAATAATAATTGAAGTATTTGTAAATATATCTTTCATCTATACTCCAGCTATCATCAGAATAATCATAGTTTTCTAAAACTCTGGCTTTAAGATTAATCATTTCGTCAGATTCAACATAAAATAATATTTTATTACTATTTTGAAAATTGAAAAACAAACCACCGTCAGATTTATTGTTCAGCTGGTTAAGCGTATTCATAAATTTTGATGTAAGCTCATTAGCATTAATTATGCTTTCAATATAATCTCTGTTTGCGACAATTGTTGGTTTAGGAATTAAAGTAATAATTAAAACTGAACTAATTAAAAAGTATGAAATAGCCTTGTAGTATTTAAAGGATTTAAATATTTTGACACTCCTAAGATTCCTTCTTGGTGTATTCAAAGACATTATGCTAAAATACAGGATAAACAGGCATATAATAAGAATAAGTGGAATATGCTGCAACTCCTTTGCATAGATAGCTAACGGAATTAACATCAGCAAAAATGTCATTGTAGCTCTGTATATTACCATTGTAAAATAATATACTGCAGATGATATAAAAAAGCTTGATATTAACAATATTGCATAGGTATAAAACGGGAAATACGGCATTGCAGATTGTGGAGTTAAAAACCAGAACATAAATGAAATATCTACATCTAATCCTTCTACTCCGATTGATTGCTGAAGTGTTATTAATATATTAGCTAAAAAAATTATAAAAACAAATGCAAATACATAGATAACCGAGCCAATTAATTTTCGCTTTGATATGAAGTCGAAAATAAAGTATGCCCCTGCTTGTATAAAAAAAGTAAAAAGAAAAAAAATGATTAGTGATACAGTGTTACTATTGTAATAATATATACCACCAGTTACAATACAAACTCCAAATAACAAGGAAACTATTCTTAAATCCTTGCTATCGTTATTGCAGTCAATACCATAAAATATTTTTTTAATTATATCAGTAGCTATATTCATATTAATTCCCTTATTAATTTGTTTACTATGTAATTTTCTTTACATCATAATCCTCGCCTATTAACCATGCATTTTCACTCTTAATGCTTTGTGTTTGTGGAAATACTTTATGAATATTAATACCTTTTTCATTTGCTCTTTCAAGATTTTTATAAAGTTCTTGATTATAAATCATACTATATATTATAAAAACACCTAATTTATTCATTATTTCCTCTGCAAGAATGTGGCTATCTTTAATATTATCGTCAGTAAAGCTGGTTTTGGTAATATCAATTGTTGTTGCTAAAACATCTTCATGTCTAGATAATGTTTTAGTCTTGACAATACCATTACTTACATACAATAAATCACAGGTAACTCCCTGCTTTACAAATGAGTTTAACATTGAAAGCATACCCTCAATAAGCCTTTCCTCAAGCAATAATTCATACAGCTCATTTGAAATATATTTATTTCTAATAAAATCCAGTACAAAGGTTATATTTACAGAGGAAATTACCTCATCAAGCCTTACCATCAAATTACCTTTTTTAGACGAAAGTTTCCAGCTTATCTTTTTAAGTGAATCCCCCGGAACATATTCCCTATACTCATATCCGCTTATTGTGTTTGCAAATAACCCAGTGTTTTCCGTTTCTTCATCATCATAAACTAAGCTATCACATATATTTCTTAAAAATAAACTTGTCTTGTTTATTTCATGAATATCAGGCATTATAGCAACATATAAGCTATTTGCTTTAGCATTTTTTAATTTAAACTTGAACATTCCCAAATAGTCAGTAATATATATATCATCAATTTTTATTTCTGCATTTCCTGAAATTTTAGGTGTTAGATTAAAGGAAATTGTAGAATCTTTTTCAGTAAATAATACTGTTTTATATATATTAGCATTAGAGCTTTTATCAAAATGCTTCGAACAAATGGTTTTTACTTCAATAAATGATGTTGGTATTATGCTTTTTTTTGTTATTTTAATATTAACTACAGTATTTTTATTTTTATTTATAATTGGATGACATTTTATTTCTATAGATGTTGATTTCAGGGTTATGATAGCAATACTAAGTGATATAATCGGCACTAATATCAGAAATGCTAACATTTTTACACCAGTTTCTCCATCAAAAAAACCAGTAAAACCGATTGTTAATAATAATATAAAAAAATATCCTATAAACCTTTTCATAATAAATTAATCCCCAAATCTAAACCCTACTCATAGGTACTTCTACCCTTGCAAGTACTTCTTTCAGATAATTAATCGTATTTTCATACTTTGTTTTGCCTTTTGGAGATAATATAATTCTATGTGAAAGAACACAATAGACCATGTTCTTAACATCATCAGGAGTTACATAGTCCCTACCGTTTATATATGCATAAGACTTTGAAGCCTTGTATAAGCAGATACTTCCTCTGGGACTTACCCCAAGTGTTATATTCTCATCATTTCTTGTTGCAAAAACTATATCTAAAATGTACTTTTTAACCTGTTGACTCACATTAACTTTCTTCACTTCTTTTTGCAAGCTTATAACATCTTCCAAATGAATTACAGGTTCAGTGATATTTTTTATAGGATTATATTTTTCAGTCCTGTCTAATATAATCATCTCTTCACTTTTACTAGGATACCCCATACTTATTTTCATGAAAAACCTGTCCATCTGTGCTTCAGGTAAATAATATGTTCCATAGGTTTCCACAGGATTTTGTGTTGCCAATACCATAAATGGTTTCGGTAACTCATGGGTTACACCATCCATGCTTATCTGATGCTCTTCCATTACCTCTAATAAGCTTGATTGAACCTTCGGTGATGCTCTGTTTATTTCATCTGCAAGCAAAAAATTACAAATTGCTGCACCATCACGATACTCCAGTTCATATGTTTTAGGGTTAACAATTGAAAAGCCTAAAATATCAGAAGGCATAATATCAGGTGTTAACTGGATTCGATTAAATTTTCCGTCAACTGATTTTGCCAATGCAGCAACAAGTTGTGTTTTCCCAACTCCAGGTACATCTTCTATTAAAATATGTCCTTCGCATAATAACGAACAAATTGTATATTTTATAACATTTTCCTTACCTACTATTACTTTGCTAACACTGTCAATAAGCAGTTGTATTTTATCAGTCATATTCTCTCTCCAAGTAATTTTATATCAAGATATATGTATATTCAAAAAAATCTATTTATTTAGAATTATATCACATAAAAAAATCTATTTCAATAGTGATTTCTTAGTATATTATATATAAAATATGAATATATTAGGAAATAATTTCGAAAAAATATATTTTAAAGGATAGAAAATGATAATTTAAAAACAACATTTATCAATTTCTACCCTTTAATTTCTATTCATCTATTTCTTTTAATGTAATTATAGGTCCTTCTTCCCTTTGAAGATAACATTTAAAAATCTCATCTTCTACTTCCAAAAAAATATCTATTAGTAATGGGTCAAAATATGTTCCACTTCCATCTAAAATTATTTTCAGAGCCTGATCATGACTAAACGGTTCTTTATAAGGTCTTTTTGCAGTCAATGCATCATACACATCTACAACTGATAATATCCTTGCACATAAAGGAATATCCTCACCACTTAACCCTAATGAATAACCAGTACCATCCCAGCGCTCATGATGAAATAAAGCCATGTCCTTTGCAATTTTTATAAAATCAACATCTTTAATGCCCTGCAGTACATTCTGAAGGACTTCCCCACCAATAATAGTATGTTTTTTCATCTGCTCGAATTCTTCGTCACTCAGCTTTTCTCCTTTTAGCAAGATATTATCATTAATACCTATTTTACCTATATCATGTAATGGAGCCGCCCTTATAAGATTTTTAATATATTTATCTGTCATTATATATTTATATTTATTTTTTTTAGAAATTGCGTTAACAAAAATCTCAAAATATTTAGCAGTATTCTTAATATGTCCACCAGTAGTACCATCTCGTGATTCAATAATCTGAGCAAAGCCAACCGATACCATATCTTGTAAACACTCAAATTCTTTAGTTTTATTAGCAATAATCTTATCTATTTTATTCATTTCATCAACTATTCTAAGCTGATTATGAATTCTTCTTGTTATTATCGATTTATTAACAGGTTTTCTTATAAAATCTACTGCACCAAGCTCCAGCGCAATAGCCTCATAATCATCATTTGTACCTGATGCCATCATTATTATAGGTATATTAGTTGTTTTTTTGTTTCTCTTAATCCATTTAAATGTTTCAAACCCATCCATTACTGGCATTTTTATATCTAATAAAATTAAATCAGGATGTTTTTTACCTTCAATTATTTGAATTGCCTGCATTCCAGATGATGCTAATGTAACAATATACTTGTCCTTCAGAATTTGTTCTATCATTTTTAAACTTGTTACCGTATCATCAACAACTAATATGTGTTTTTTATAATCCATATTTTAATAATACCTTTCTGAACTAATCCAGCAATACATTAAGTAATGTTGTAGATTTATATTTTTATTATGCATCACTATATTAAGATTGTCAAGACAAAAGTTTATTACCTTTTTATATGTATTAGAAAACTTCATATCAACTACTAATTAACATGCGGAATTCCCTGTTTTCAAATTGATAGTAATCAATGTCCATCATAAATGCTAACCAGCATAAGAATTATTAGAAAGATATCAAATGCAATACAAATTAATTTTTATTTTTTCAATTGAATAAAAAATTATTTGACTTTATAATAATAGGAGCAGTAGAAGAGTTTCTTGTTTTTTTACATATGAGTACCAAAAAATGAACCAATTCATTATAACTATATATATTCCTATTACTCCTAGAATAATTTAAATTATATATCTAACTATATCCATTTCTATTCTCTCACATTATTAAGTCATATATTTTCTTTGACTAAATAATACTTCTTTCCATTTATCCTCCAAACTAATAGATTTTTAATCCACTATCTTGTAGCTTTTCGTAGTGTTATAATGCAAATTCAGAATAATTATTTAGCATTTTTCCTATTATACCACTTTCTGTGTAAATTTTGCAAGCATCAAAACCATCTAAATAATATAAATACTCATTGCTTAATCAGATCCTTTAGACAAATTAGGGCATATGCAAGCAGCATATGCCTTATTTGTTTTAGATAACCTTTAATTGTTCAAGCTTTCTTATAGATATCAAACCTTATATAAACTAAGGTTATTTATTTAATGTTTGCTTTAAGCTTTGCAGCAGTCAAAGTATTTTTCATAAGCATTGCAATTGTCATAGGACCAACCCCACCTGGTACTGGTGTTATGTATCCTGCTTTCTTTGAAACTGCCTCAAAGTCAACATCTCCACATAACTTTCCGTTCTCAAGCCTATTTATTCCTACATCAATAACAATTGCTCCCTCTTTTACCATATCACCTGTTACAAAATTAGCTTTTCCAACTGCTGCAACTATAATATCAGCCGCATTGCATATCTCTAAAAGATTAGTTGTTCTGGAATGACAAATTGTGACAGTTGCATTTCTGTGTAATAATAACATAGACATTGGTTTTCCTACAATATTACTTCTACCAATTACAACAGCTGACTTACCTGAAATATTAACACCAGTGCTATCTATAAGCTCCATAACACCAGCAGGTGTGCATGGAAGGAAAGAAAATTCACCTATCATAATTTTACCAACATTGTACGGATGAAATGCATCAACATCTTTATCAGGAGAAATTGCGTTTATAATTGCATTTTCATCAATATGCTTTGGTAAAGGTAGTTGAACCAATATACCATTAACCTTGTCATCATTATTAAGTACATCAATTAAATCTAAAAGCTCTTGCTGAGTAATATTTTCGTCTAATGCATATTCATAAGAATTAAATCCAACTTCTTCACATGCTTTCTTTTTAGAATTTACATATACTCGGGATGCTGGATTATTGCCTACAATTACAACTGCAAGTCCAATACTAATTCCCTGTTCCTTTAATTTTGCCGCCTCATCACGAACTTCTGCTTTAACCTTTGCAGAAACAGCTTTTCCATCTATTAAATTAGCCATTATTCTTATCCTCCAAATTTATATTATCTTCATTTAAATCATTATTATTTTCTTCACTAAACTCATCTGAATCTTCATCGTCAGAGTCATTATTATCATCATTTTTTTCAGCTTCATCTGATACTTCACTGTCTTCTATATCTGTTTTATCCTCAGATTTATTCGTTTTTGATTTTTTCATTCTTTCCTCTGCTTCTGCCAGAAGCTGCTTTGACTCCTCTGTATTGCAGTAAAGAACATACTCTTCTCCCATACTTTTTACCTTTTGACCTATAACAATTAAAAGTATGGCTGATGTGATTACACAAATAGCTGCTAAAACCTGCGATACCCTTAAATTACCCACCATAAGACTATCTGTCCTTAGGCCCTCAATAAAAAATCTTCCTAAGCCATACCAGCCTGCATACATCAGAAATAGCTGACCATCATATTTTCTGCGCTTTGAAAACCATGCAAATAAAGCAAATCCAAGTAAGCACCAAACTGACTCATATAAAAAGCATGGATGNACTGGTAAACTTGCAACTAATTCTGCGTTTTTTGATGTATCAGTAGGATTTAAAGAAGCTGTCATATAGTAAATCTGTTCTTGGATTTTTCCACTGGACATACCGAATATTGAATCTGTATTATATCCAAACGCCTCATGGTTAGTAAAATTACCCCATCTTCCAATGCCTTGTCCAATCAAAAAGCCCATTCCTGCAATATCAAGCAAAGGTAAAAGCTTTACCTTTCTCCATTTAGCAACAAGAGCAGCAGCAAGTACAGCTCCTATTATTCCGCCATATATTGCAAGACCACCATTTCTTATATTAAAAATACTTTTAAAATCACCCTTATAATTTTCCCATTCAATTATTACAAAATATAGTCTTGCACCTATAATTCCACCTATCATACCTGCAAAAATACAATCAATTGCTCTATCAGCATCCAATCCGAATTTTTTCATCTGTGAAAAACCATAAAGCATTGCCAAAACAATACCAAAGGCAATAATTATACCATACCACTTTACGGTTAATCCAAAGATTGTGAACGCATCACTATTAATTGTAATATCTATACCAAGCTTAGGAAAGACTATCTGATTATAATCCAAATTATTTAGTTCTGTCATCATATACCTCCTATTTAAAACTCTTAACTCTCTACTATTGAAAGTGTAACCTTTTCAGTATCAATGTTTTCACAAAAACTTTTTTGAACATCCTCATATGTCATTTCAGATAAAACTTTTACAGTATCAAATGGATTTACCCCTGCAAAATATGAATTAATAAGTGTGCTTGCAACAGCCTCAACATTATTAAATTCTCTTATAACCTGACCATAGGTTGATTTCTTGATACTCTCATAATGTTCTCTGTCAAGACCATTAACTTTTACATTTTCAATTTCTCTAATAATTTCGGTTAAAACCTTACGAGGTTGATTAGACTCCCCTGCAAAGATTACTGTAAAGAACCCATCACCATTGAAAATTTCAGTAGAAAAAGTAGAATTTATAAGTCCTTCATCTGTCAATCTTTTATAAAGCGGTGATGCGGCATCTGATAAGACATTCATTGCTACATGTAATTCCATTTCTAATTTTAAATTTTCATAAGCACTTCTGGGTTTTACTTTAAAACCAATATTAAACATTGGAGTCCCAACAGGTAAATTATCAACAATTTCACTTTTTACAACTTCATCAGGTTCATCAAGAAAAACAGTTTCCAATTCAATATCTTCACTAGGCTTTAGACATTTGTCTGCAATATCTATAACCTCATCTGCTTTTACATTACCCGCAACAACTAAAACCATGTTATTAAGATTATAGAATGTATTATAGCATTTATATAATAAATCGGCATCTATTTTAGCTATACTTTCAATAGTTCCTGCAATATCAATTTTTACAGGGTGACTTTTATATAATCCATTAAGCATGTTAAAAAATACTCTCCATGACGGATTGTCATCACACATACGGATTTCTTGTCCAATAATTCCCTGCTCCTTATCAACGCTTTCTTTTGTAAAGTATGGCGATTGAACAAAATTCAAAAGTATTTCAAGTGATTCCTTATAATTATCAGAACAGCTGAATAAATAACAAGTTTTATCAAAGCTAGTATAGGCATTTGCAGAAGCACCTGTTTTAGCAAATAACTCAAATACATCTGTATCCTCATTTTCAAAAAGCTTATGTTCAAGAAAATGTGCTATACCCTCAGGCACAACAGTATAATCTTTATCTTTGTTTGTTTTAAATCTTGTATTTATTGAGCCATATTTCGTTCCAAATAATGCTTCAGTAGTACTAAATCCATCCATTTCCCATACGAGTATATTAAGTCCACTTGAATGTTTTATATGTGTGTATTTATCATTTGTTTTATCACAGGCAATGATTTTCTTTTCCATTACTCTTCCTCCCCTGTCATAACATATATAGTATCAAGCTTGAAGGATTTTGCAACCTCAATTATTTGTTCCCTTGTTACAGCTTTTATTCTGTTAATTTCTTCATCAGGACTGATAATCTCTCCTCTGCAATATCTACTGAAGTACCAATTTACAAGAGATGTAGGAGTGTCATTGACACCTTTGAGTGAATTTATAATGCTTAAAACAGAATTGTTCATTTCCTCATCAGTAAAGTTACTTTTTTTTATGTCCTCAAGTTGATTTATTATTTCAACCCGTGCTTTATCTACATTAACATTTTCTACACCACTGTCAACCATAAGAGTACCTTTGCTTTCATTAAAACCACTTGCACAATAATAGCAAAGGCTTAGCTTTTCTCTCACATTAGCAAACAGCTTAGAAAAAGGAGTTTCTCCTAATATTGTACTCATAAGCTTTATAGCATATAAATCAGTATGGTTTGTTTTAAATGCCATAACCATTTTAGACTGGCTTACATCCAATTTATCTTTTACATTTTTTACTTCATTTTTTATGGGACTAATATTATTAAGTGCGATATTATGTGGCTTTCTGTATAATTTTAAAAATGCCTCTGTAAACCTTTCTTTAATTACAGGATTATCCTTTGCTCCAACATAATATACCTCAATATATGCTGTTTTAATCATTTCTTTATATGCTTCATATGCCATAAAAGGTGTAATTTTTTCAGCTATTGTTCTTGTTCCATATGATGAATTTGCACTTGGCTCACCCTCAAAAATATGCTTTTGTGCCTGTAAGATAGCATAGCTTCTCTTGTTATTTATTTCTGAATCAATAGAATCAAGTAAATCCTTTTTTCTGAAATTAAATATTTCCTGTCCAAAGCCCCCATTTTCTATATATGGAGAAAACAAGCAATCAAGAAATATGCTTAATACTTCACTAGTTAAATCTTCACCATTTAAAGTATAATCATTATCAATTGAGCTTATTGATATGGTCATTACCTGAATATCTCCGCGTTTTGTTACATTTACTCCTATATCTGTACCATATAGTGCATTAAGTCGCGCTGTAAGCTCAGTCAAATTTTTATATTTGCTGTTTGATGAGCCTAAAATTCCAGCAGTTACTGCATTTAATGGTGCAGCGTCTTCTCTTAACTCTGTAAAAAACTTTAAATTAATAGTATTAGTTTTAAATTTTGAATCGATTATGCTTGTAAAGCCGATACCATCAGAAATTTGTTCTCTTGAATATAGTATTGACATATGACTCTCCTTACCTATATAATATATATAACTAAATTATTATACCATCTTTTTTGCATAATTACTAGAGATTTTTGATTAAAAAAATGTTTCAATATAACTTATCATTCAACATTTTCCGATTATTAAACTCTAACGGCGTTTTGTTCATAATATNTTCACAGAATATTAACAGAAACTTCTTGATTATTGCAAAAAAATATATTATACTGATTTTAGTCTTTAAAGTATTAAAGTTTAATGATGAGGGTGCAATTATGATTAACAATAATCAATTTTACAACTTTACATTTTGGCAAGGCTCTAGCTACTTTTATAGCTTTGAGTCTGTTTGTCGTGCCGAAATGCAAAAGCTAAAGTTGTAATTGTTAAACATATTCTTCCTATTTTATGTTTATAAATACCGTTGCTTTTGTATTTTCGGAAGCAACGGTATTCTTTTATCTGCAGATGAAATAATAAACATATTCATAAACAATCAAATTTTTATATTAATTTTTAGGAGGGTATTACTACAATGATTATTATTTTAAAACCAAATACTAACGAGATTCAGGTTAACAACCTAATAGAGATGTTAAAGGAATATGGCGTAACGGTTGCTAGTATACAAGGAAAACATAAAAATATTTTAGGACTTATTGGTGATACTTCAAAAATTGATGTTGAAACAATCAAAGCACAGACAATTGTTGAAAGTATTCGCCGTGTTCAAGAACCATACAAAAACAGTAATAGAAAATTTCACCCAGAAGATACTGTTATTGATGTATGTGGAAGACAAATTGGTGGAAATAAACTACAAGTTATAGCAGGTCCATGTTCAGTTGAAAGCGAAGAGCAGATTATTGAAACTGCCATTGCTATTAAAGAAGCAGGCGCAACTATGTTAAGGGGTGGAGCATTTAAGCCAAGAACTTCACCATACTCTTTTCAAGGCTTGCATGCTGATGGTATTGAACTTTTACTTAAAGCTAAGGCTGTTACAGGATTGCCTATTGTAACTGAAATTATGAGCACTGAACATATTGACTTATTTGCTGATGTTGATATAATTCAAGTAGGTGCAAGAAATATGCAAAACTTTGAACTGCTTAAAGCTTTAGGACGCTGCAATAAACCAATTTTACTTAAAAGAGGTCTTGCAAATACTTTAGAGGAATTACTTATGTCTGCTGAATACATCATGGCTGGCGGAAATAAAAATGTTATTCTATGCGAAAGAGGAATCCGTACATTTGAAACACAAACAAGAAATACACTTGATATTTCTGCAGTTCCACTACTAAAGCAATTATCACATCTTCCAATTGTAGTTGACCCAAGCCATGCTACCGGACTTACTTCCTTGGTTGAGCCATTATCACTTGCTTCAATTGTTGCAGGTGCAGATGCACTTATAATTGAGGTTCATAACTGTCCAGAAAAAGCATTATCAGATGGTGCACAATCTTTAACACCTAAGCAATTCAAAGAAGTTATGGATAAAGTTAAGCCAATGGCTAAGTTCATTGGAAAGGAAATTTCATAATATGACACAAATTACTGTTAATGCTAGCCAGAGTTATAATATATTTATAGAACACGATATTTTAGCAAAATGTGGAGAAATACTGTCATCAATTCTTAATACCAAAACTTTGGCTATAATTACAGATGATATTGTAAACTCTCTCTATGCTGATACTGTGGTCACTTCTCTTACCAATCATGGGTTTAAAGTGTGTAAATTTGTCTTTCCTAATGGAGAAAACTCAAAAAACATATCCGTTTTAAACGAAATCTATGATTTCCTCTGTAAAAATAACATAACTCGCACCGACTGCCTCATTGCCTTAGGCGGTGGTGTAGTCGGTGATATTACAGGCTTTGCTGCGGCAACATTTCTCAGAGGACTTGATTATGTTCAAATTCCAACAACACTATTGTCTCAAATTGACTCATCTGTTGGTGGCAAAACGGCTGTAAATCTCAGTTGTGGCAAAAATCTTGTCGGTGCATTCAAACAGCCTGAATGTGTTATATGTGACCCTAAGACACTTATTACCTTAAGTAAGGAACTCTTATCAGATGGTATGGCTGAAGCAATAAAATATGGAATGATTCGTAATGAAAAGCTTTTTGAACTTTTTGAAGGTCATACAATTGATAATATTATGGATTGCATTGATAAGGTTGTTTATCGCTGTATTTCCATTAAAAAAGATGTTGTTGAGGCTGATGAATTTGACAAAGGTGAACGCATGATACTTAATTTTGGTCATACACTCGGTCATGCAATCGAAAAGTTTTATGACTATAAAATTTCTCATGGAAATGCTGTTGCAATTGGAATGTGCCTAATAACTGAATGCGCTTACAAGGCTGGTATTTGTGATGTGGAAGTGTTAAACAGGCTTATCAGTTGTATTAAAGCCTATAACTTACCCTATAAGCTTGATGCAAATATAAATGCACTTGTTGATTTATGCAGCAATGATAAAAAGCGTCAAAGTGATAAAATAAGTTTTATTGTTTGTAGTAAAATCGGACACTCAATTATTAAGAAAACTTCCGTTGATGACTTCCGTTCATTTATCCTTAAATGAGATTTACAAGCCTGTTTGTTGCTGGAAAACAGGCTTGTTTATGCTTGATTGTCTACGGAAAGGAAAGGAATGTTGATATGGATATAAAAATAACTCCTCAAAAGCTTACTGGAAAAGTTTCAATTCCATCTTCAAAAAGTATAACTCATAGAGCATTAATATGTGCTGCTTTAGCTAAAGGAAATTCAGTCTTAAATGGAATAAGCTTTTCTGATGATATTAATGCTACTGTTTCAGCACTTGAACAATTGGGTGCTAAATTTGAAATAGATACTAATAAAATAACTGTTCATGGCATTACACAATTGCCAAAGACTGCTGAAATTGACTGTCTTGAAAGCGGGTCAACCCTTCGTTTTCTCATCCCTATTGCCGCTGCTTTGGGAGTAAACTCAACCTTTATTGGCAAAGGTAGATTGCCAGAGCGTCCGATAACCTCTTATATCCGTGAGTTATCTAAAAAAGGTATTATCTTTAATTATAATAACACCATGCCATTTGCGATTAACGGTAGGCTGCAAAGTGGTATATTCCATATTGAAGGTGATGTATCCTCACAATTTATTACTGGACTGCTTTTTGCATTACCTATCCTTGAAGGTGATTCAAAAATTATNTTAACTTCCCCTCTTGAATCAAAGCCTTATGTTGATATGACTATTGATTGTTTAAAGAATTTTGGAATTGAAATAAATGAAATTGAGAANGTGTATTTGGTAAAGGGTAATCAAAAGTATTTACCCCAAAACCTTACTATTGAGGGTGATTATTCTCAGGCTGCCTTCTTTTTTGTAGCAAATGCTATCGGAAATAATGTGCAGATTGATAATCTGTTTCAAAAAAGCTTGCAGGGAGATAAAAAAATAATTGAAATATTAAATGAAATAGGGTATAATAATAACAATGGTTTGGATTGTTTTAGTATTAATGCAACAGATATTCCAGATTTAGTTCCTATTCTCGCTGTTTTAGGTTGCTTTTGTAATGGTACTTCTAAAATTTATGGTGCTGGTCGTTTAAAAATAAAAGAAAGTGACCGCCTTATTGCTATTTCATCCGTATTAAATACTATTGGTGGAAAAGTTACTCCTACTGATGATGGTTTAATAATTAAGCCTATTACTGAATTTTCGGGTGGTATTACCAACAGCTTTGGAGACCATAGAATTGTAATGTCACTTGCTATTGCTGCTACTCGTTCCACCAAACCAATTATAATACAAAATGCTGATGCAGTTAATAAATCTTATCCAAGCTTTTTTGAGGATTATATAAATTTAGGAGGTATTGCCGATGTCATCAACATGGAATAACCGTATTTCTATATCAATTTTCGGCGAATCACATGGTCCTGCCATAGGCGTTGTTATTGATAATCTACCACCGGGCGAAGGTATTGATATTGATGAATTATCACATTTTCTTTCAAGAAGAGCACCTAAGACGGATAAAACTTCAACACAAAGAAAAGAAAAAGATTTACCACAAATTATGTCCGGTCTTGTAAATAACAAAACAACAGGTACACCTTTGTGTGCATTTATCCAAAATACTGATACTCGTTCACAGGATTATTCAAATATATCAAGGCTTGCTCGACCAGGTCACGCTGATTATACAGGAGCATTAAGATATAAAGGATTTAATGATGTCAGGGGTGGTGGACATTTTTCTGGAAGGCTAACCGCTCCCCTTGTATTTGCCGGAGCAATATGTGGACAAATTCTGCAAAGGCGTGGCATTTACACTGGTGCTCATATTGCAGAAATTCATAATATCAAAGATGCTGAATTTAATAAAACTAATATTTCACGCGAAGAGATACTCACAATCAGAAACAAGAAATTTCCTGTTATCGACGATGCAAAAGGCGAACTTATGATTCAGGATATTGAGAAGGCGTTTCATGGCGGAGAATCACTTGGCGGTATAATTGAATGTGCTTGTATTAATGTTCCAGCAGGTATTGGTTCCCCTATTTTTGATGGTCTTGAGAATACTATTGCACAACTTATTTTTGGTATTCCTGCTGTAAAAGGCTTGGAATTTGGCTCAGGATTCCTTAGTGCAAAAATGGTNGGAAGTCAGAATAATGATGAGTTCTATGTAGATGATAAAGGTCATGTACTCACTAAAACCAATAATCATGGCGGTATTTTGGGGGGAATTTCTTCTGGTATGCCAGTAATGCTAAAAGTTGCAATTAAGCCTACTCCATCAATATCCCAACCGCAAGAAACAATTGATTATAGTGCTCTGAAGAATGAAATAATCAATATTAAAGGACGCCACGACCCTTGTATTGTTCCACGAGCTGTACCATGTGTTGAGGCAGCTGTTAATATTGCAATTTTATCACATATGTTGGACTATCCGAATTTTTGTTAACTTTATCAAATAAAGAGTAAAAGGTAATAATATGGAAAACTATTTAAAGTTATCTGAAATGGCATCCTTTGAACTAAAGGATGTCAATACTGTTAGTATTTTAATTTGCTATTTGCTTCATAGGATTGATAAACCTATTGAAGCAGAACAATTATTTGAAATTGCAGTTAGTACAGATATCATTAATTATTTCTTTTATCAAGATGCTATTGATATTCTTATAAAAAATAACTCAATTAATATTGAAACTGATGAAAATGATATTGAAAAATATGTACTTACTGATAAGGGAAGATTATGTGCAAGGAAATTCAAGCATTATGTACCTAAATCATTTCGTGATAAATTAGTTGGTACTGCTTTAAAGTATTTTGCACAACTTAAACTTAATAATGAAGTAACGGTTAAATATATTAAGTTGGATAATGGATATTATGTTCATTTTAGATGTCTAGATTTAAAAAACGATTTAATTGATATGAAGTTATTCGCACCAGATTTAACACAAGCTAAACTAATTGGTGAAAAAATATTACTTAATCCTGTTGGGTTTTATAGTAAGATTATAAATATTGCTCTGGGTAATATGGAAGAGGAATATGATTTAACTGATAATTAAAGGTTAGGAAGGCAAACAAATACCTTCCTAACCTTTTTACATTATCTCACTATAGTTTCCTAAAAATTTGAAGCTCTCAAATTCACCTTTTAATCCGCTAAGCAAAGCTGAAACCTTTTTATCATGGATATTTCCCTCAAAATCAAGATAGAACATAACATTAAAACTTCCACCTGCAATTGGTCTGCTTTCAATCTTTTCCAAATTAAATCCATTAACAAAAAACTTGGTTAGTAACCTTATCAGACTTCCCTGTTTATTGGGTAAAGTTATCAGCATTGAAATACTCTTTGCATCTTCATCCATTCTAAAATCCCTTGATATACATATGAACCTTGTGTAATTTGGATATGAATCTGTAATCTTATCTGAAATAATATCAAATCCGTAAAGCTCCGCACACCGTTTTGAACAGATTGCTGCAATGGGTTCATCACTCTCTGAAACCAATTTTGCTGCAGTTGCAGTATTTTCATGTGGAATAGCAGTAAGATTATTTTTAGAAATAAATGCTGAACATTGCCATAATGCCTGAGGATGCGAATAAACAGCTTTTATGTCAGAAAGGCTAGTCCCTTTTTTTGCTGCAAGACAATGTGAAATTTCAAGCCTCACTACCTTTACTATGTAAAAATTATATTTCTTCATTAAATCGTATGTCTGAGCAACTGAGCCTGTTGTTGAATTTTGAATTGGCAATATACCAAAATCAACCTCACTATTTTCAACTGCCTTAAATACATCTTCAAACTCGTGATAAAAATTAATTTCACTTTTATCAAAGAGTATTTTTGCCGCCATTTCCGAATTGGAACCATATGTTCCTTGACATCCAACTTTTCTAGGCTGAGTTAAATCAAGAGTCAAGGGTTTCATAAAAACATCATTATCTAACAGCTTTTCCTGTTGTATGCATTTGCTAATATCCATTATATTATAGAATAAAGCAACTGCACCATTAGAAAGATTTTTAGGAACATTCTTCTTTATATTATTTATAATGTCCTGTTCCCTGTTCCCTTGAAAAACAGGAAGAGAGTTTTCAATTTTATACTGGGCAACCTTTTCACATAAACCCATTCGCTCTACAAACAGGTTCAAAATCTCCCTATCAACCTTATCAATTTCATTTCTTAATTCCTGTAAATTCATTTTATTCTCCTTAGCGTAATGAAATCTTATTTTAGTTCAACAATTGTAACACCATCTTCACCTTCACCGTAAACACCATATCTGAATGATTTAACAGATGGCATTTCTTTTAAACGCTTTTGAATTGCAGATCGTAAAACCCCAGTTCCTTTCCCATGTATAATTGTCACTGTTCCGATATTGGACATAACAGCGTTATCTATAAACGATTCAAGCTGATGTATTCCCTCGTCGGACGAACAGCCCCTTATATCCAATTCTAACATGGCACTACGGTCAACCTTACTTTTTACATTCATGGTTGGTGATATAGGTTTATTTTTAAATGTTACCTTTTCATTTTCCAATAATCGCAACTTATTAATATCAACCTTTGTTCTTATTACTCCAACCTGAACTAAAACTGTGTCACCATCTGATATACTTGTTACGACACCTTTCTTGTCAATATCAGTAATCAGTACACTATCTCCTTTTTTCAGTGGTCGAGGAAGCTTATAATTTATATTAATTTTCTCTTCAACAGGATTAGCTATGTCATACATTTTATTAAAGACATTCTTACTTCTAGATTTTGCTCCTGATACCATTTGTGAAAAGTTATCCTTATCCTTTTCTTTTCTGAGTTTATCAAGCTCATCAATAATTTCATTAGATTTTGCCTTTGTATCCTCAATTATACTCATTGCAGTTATTCTTGCGCGTTCTAATTCTTTTTCCTTTTTATATTTTAAATCATCGAGCTCTTTTCTTAATTCCTCAACCTTTTGAATATGCTCTACTTTTAATTTACTAATCTCTTCATTCTGTTTTTCTAATTCAATTCTGGAATTTTCCAACTGTTCAATTACATTTTCAAATCTCTTATTCTCTACACTTACTATGCTTTGTGCATATTCTATAACATCTTTGGGCATACCAAGACTGGACGATATTGCAAAAGCATTTGATTTACCAGGTGAACCAATAATTAAGCGATAAGTAGGCTGTAATGTTTCAATATTAAATTCAAATGATGCATTCTCAACATCCTGACTTTCTACCGCATACATTTTTAACTCCTGATAATGGGTTGTTACCATAAGCTTTGCATTTTTGGACTTAAGCTTTTCTATAATGGCAATAGCCAATGCTGCACCCTCAACAGGGTCCGTTCCAGAACCTAATTCATCTAATAGAATTAAAGAATTTTCATCAGCAAGGTCTATTATCTCTATTACCTTGTTTGTATGTGATGAAAAGGTGGATAAATTATGTTCTATACTTTGGTTATCCCCTATATCTGCAAGAATATTATTAAATATTGACACCTTACTGCCATCTGATACAGGAATAAGTAAACCACACATTGTCATTAAAGTCAATAATCCGGCTGTTTTTAAAGCAACAGTCTTACCACCTGTATTGGGACCAGTGATAATCAGCACTTGATAATCCTCTCCAAGTGAAATATCAATCGGAACTACTCTTTCTTTATCAATCAGAGGGTGCCTTGCCTTTTTAAGTGATATTACACCATCATCAGAAATAATAGGTGTTGTTGCTTTCATTTTAGCAGCTAAATTTGACTTAGCAAAGTATAGATTTAATTCAACACAAATATTATAATTATCAATGATTGTATCAGCTGACTTACCACATTCAGCACATAACTCCGTTATTATTCTGTCAATCTCCTCTTGTTCCTTACTTTCAAGAAGCCTAATATCATTATTTGCCTCAACAATTGATATAGGCTCGATAAAATATGTTTGTCCACTTGAAGATGTACCATGTATCAGACCCTGAACATCACCTCTATGCTCTGCCTTAACAGGCAACACATATCTACCATCACGAATTGTTACAATCGCTTCTTGCAGATATTTTTGAATAGTGGTCGAGCGAGTCATTTTATCAAGGATTTCACGAACTCTCATGCCAGCCTGATACTTTTTTCTTCTTATTGAAGCAAGCTCTGAGCTAGCTGAATCTGCTATTTCATCCTCTGATACAATTGATGTTTCAATTCTACTCTGAAGATATTCATTTGGCATAAGCCTTGTAAAAAGATAACTTAATTCAGTTTCAATATTGGTACAGTGCTTATACCAATCACTAAGAATTTTTATCTGACTAAGTATCCTGCCAATTTCAATAAGCTCCTTCAAAGAAAGTCTTGCTCCTGATTTTGCTCTCATAAGCGAATTAGACACATCCTTAAAATCTGTAAAAGGAGGTGTTCCAAACTTTACGCTTAATTCAAATGCCTGACTAGTTTTTTTTATCTCATTATTTACTTCAAAAATATCAAAAGACGGCTCTATTTCCAGAGCCATTTGTTTTGTTTTTTCATTAGATGCCTCATTAGCAAGCATCTCAAGAATTTTATCAAGTTCTAATGTTTTGTAATACTTATTCATATCCCTTACCTTATACTTTAATTAAGTAATTTTTATACAATTGATTTATAAAAATTAAGTGTATTGAAGTTTTTTTCAAGATGTATTATAACATATTGTTCTGTTACATCTGAAAGTAGCCTTTGAGATTCCTTAGATAGCTTAAAATTATAAAGCTTGTTATATTCCGACAAAATAATATGCCTTAATGCACACAAGACTGATGGTGATATTTTTTTTATAACACCATCAGTATTTACACTATAACATTGTTCACATAAAATTATACCATCATGTATAATAAAATAAGCACCTTCATTTACATATTCAGAGCAATTACTACATGTAAATACATTTGGCATAAGACCTATTTCTGACATGAATCTGACTTCAAATATACTTTTTAACAACTCCAATGGACGCTTTCCATTAGAAATGAAATAAAGTGTATTAAGAAAAAGCTTTAATATATTCCCTTCGTACCCGTCACTACCTATAACATATAAAACCAACTCTGAAAGGTATGATGCAAGCGATATCTTTTGTAGGTCTGTCCGCAGGCTATAAAATATATTTATAGGCTCTGCAGAATTAATATAATACATATCCTTTCTCTTTTTCAAGCAAAACTTTGAATATGCAAAAAGCTGGGTCGAAGCACAGTTCTTACTGTTTATTTTTTTACATCCTTTAACACTAATTTCAATGACTCCAAGATTTTCTGTTAAGACATCAATAAACTTGCTTGTTTCCCCCACTGTGCGTTCTCTGATCACTATTCCCTTGACGGTTATCAGCATTTATCATTCCACTCTCACTATCATTATATCCATAAAGACTTAAACCTTTATAAGAAAGGTAATCTTCAATTTTACCACTCATCTCAAAATCCTTCCACTTATCTCTTTTCATGACAAAACCTCCTCTGTAATTTTACTATGCAATAGTTCATTAATGTACAATAAAATTATCCCCGATTTAGTTTGTGTTATGAAATGAAATGAATGGAATTACTTATCTGAAAATCCCAGACTTCGTATAATTGATTCACGATTTCTCCAATTTTCTTTAACCTTTACCCATAATTTTAAATTTATTTTTATTTGAAAAAAATCCTCAAGGCTCATTCTTGCTTTTGTACCAACTTCCTTTAACATACTTCCATTTTTACCAATTATAATACCCTTATGGGAGTCTCGCTCACAATATATAACTGCTGAAATATCAAGCAAGTCCTTATTTTTTCGTTCATCCATTCTTTCAATTGCTACAGCAATTCCATGTGGAACCTCATCATTAAGTAAATTCAAAAGCTTTTCTCTTATTATTTCCGAAGCAATAACCTTTTCTGGCTGGTCAGTAATCATATCTGCTGGAAAAAACAGAGGGCTTTCCATTGCTAACTTTTTTGCCTCTTCTATTACAATATCAATGCCGTCTTTGTTTTTGGCGCTAATTGGTATTACTGATTTAAAATTATATTTCTCAGCAAGCTCTGATATTAATTTTGCAATTTCAGCTTTATCATCTATCTTATCTATTTTGTTCAAAACAAGAATAACAGGTATTTTAGATTTATCAAGCATTTCAAGCATTTCAGTTTCCTGTTCATTAATTCTTTTAAGACAATCAACAACAAAAATTATAGCATCAATATCAGTTACTGACTCCTTTACCACATTCATCATATGTTTACTTAGCTTTGTTTTAGCTTTATGAAGTCCCGGCGTGTCAATGAAGATAAGCTGTGTATCATCTTGTGTCAGAATTCCTGTTATTCTGGTTCTTGTTGTCTGCGGCTTACTGCTTACTGAGGCAATTTTCTCACCTATAATAGAATTTAATAATGTTGATTTACCCGCATTAGTTTTTCCTGCAATTGTTATAAATACTGTTTTAGTCATCCTCCGATTATTCCTTTTCTATTAGTAATCTAAACTTTACGAAATAAAGCTTGTTTCTCTGGATATTCCCAATTTTTCTAAAATGGACTCTTCCTTTTCACGCATAATTCTTTCATCCAGCTTACTTTTTTCATGGTCATATCCCAATAAATGCAACATTGAATGTACTGTTAAAAATCCGATTTCTCTCTCAAGTGAATGTGCATACATATTTGCCTGCTTAACCGCTGTTTCTAAAGATATTACAATATCACCAAGCATAACAATTCCTGTATCATCATTAGATTCATCTTTTCTATTAACCATTAATGGAAAGGATAATACATCTGTTGTTCTATTAATATTTCTATATATCCTGTTTAATTTTTTTATTTCATTATTACTAACAAAGGAAACACTTACCTCAGCATCTTGCTCAAAATTTTCAGTTGTTAATACTGCTTGACAACAACGCCTTATCAAAAGCCTTATTCCAACTGGTAATTTTACTTCTGATTGATTATTTTTTATATAAACTTTTAGCTTAGGCATTATTNTCTTCCTTTCTCTTGATATTTTTCATATGCTTTAATAATATCCTGAACAAGTTTATGTCTTACAACATCTTTATCATCAAATTTCTGAATATATATATCTTCTATATCATTAAGAATCTTCAGAGCCTCTATCAAGCCAGAGCGTTTTGCATTTGGCAAATCAATCTGAGTAATATCCCCTGTTATGACCATTTTACTGCCATTACCCAATCTTGTCAAAAACATTTTAATCTGCTCAGATGTTGTATTTTGTGCTTCATCAAGTATAATAAATGCATCATCAAGTGTTCTACCTCTCATNTATGCAAGTGGTGCAACCTCAATAGTGCCCTTTTCCATATGCTTTTGAAAAATTTCTGCACCTAGCATATCAAATAATGCATCATATAATGGTCTTAAGTATGGGTCAACCTTATCCTGTAAATCTCCAGGCAAAAAACCTAGCTTTTCACCCGCCTCAACAGCAGGACGGGTTAATATTATTTTGTTAATTTCATGCGCTTTAAAAGCCTTGACAGCCATTGCAACTGCAAGATATGTTTTTCCAGTACCTGCAGGTCCAATACCAAAAACTATTGTGTTTTTTGCAATGGCATCTATATATCTTTTTTGGCCCAATGTTTTAGGTCTTATCAACTTTCCATTAGTCGTAAAGCAGATTCCACCGCTGGCTAAATCCTTTATACATTTACTCAAATCTTCATTTACTATTGATGAAACATAACGCACTGTTTGATTTGTAATTCTTTCACCATTATTAATAATGGTTAAAAGAGCCTCAAGTGATTTAATAGTTTTATCGACATTAACTTCGTCACCTGAAACCTTAATATCAGTTCCCCTGCTTAAAATTACAACATTATTTAATTTTTGAAGTATGTCTATGTTTTCATCAAAATCTCCAAATAAGGAAGATGCTTGTTCTGTACTTTCAACAGTAATAGTTTTCTCAATCATTAAAACACTCTTTCTTATTTAAATAATTTTTAAATTTAATACATTTTAATTATAACATATATAATACAATTTTAAAAGTAGTATTTTATTTTTTCATTAAAATTTCACTTTTTTTCCCTATCTCACCCTCTAATGTATAAATAACTTCATACTTTATTTTTCCTTCCTCATTTATTTTATTGATTTCTTTATTTATTATTTTCACATTTGAATAAAAATTCTCCTCATGCATAGTAATTTTCTTATGTATTAATTCTTCTGCTTCTTCCGTAGTATATGTAATTATGTTTTTGGTGTAGGGGGTATATGTGCTATGTATGATTCCAATGGGTAATCTTTTACCTGCTATCATAAAGTAACATATATCCTCATTGTAGTCATATTCATCCAAATCAATTTTACCTATATTTAATGGTATTTTAAATGTAAAAAAATCGAGGGATTTTCTTGAAATTTCCCCTTCAGATATTCGTTTTTCCTCTTCATATGCTTGTTCAAAAATCATTTTCTCTTCATATTCGCCTATTATTTCACCAATTGCATTAACTGTCAATATATTTCCTTTTGAATCGGTGTATATTCCGCTTATTAAAACATCTCCTACCCTTACCCCATCTCCAACTATATAATTCAAACTTCCATTATAAACCTTAACAGATTTGATTTGTGCATTTTTTGTTGAAATTATATTGCTTGGTAAATTGGATTTTATCATTTCAGGTTGTTCTACCATTTCATCAACATCTACAACAATTCTATTACCTGAACGCCTTATACCCACCCATGCCAGTTCATCAATACTAATCTTTAGCTTTTTCTCACATAACGCAAAATTAATATTCGGAATAAATGTACCCTTTGATATTCCTATGTCATTTAATGTGCTTATTATCTGTTCTTCAGAAATTTTATTGTTACCTGTAACTTCAATTGTAATTGCTACATTAGAAATATAAACAATGAACATAATAGCTACTAATGCACCAATTATAATTCCAAATCTGTATTTATATCGTTTAACCTTAAATATTGCACCCTTTCTATCTTCTATATGTAATTCAATATTATATTTTTTTGCTAACTCNTGTAATTCCTTTAAGCTTGACGAATATATCTCTCCATAATATTCATCATTTTTACATTCCTGTGCAGTACATATAATCCTGCTTTCCCTTATAGCGTTTATAAAAGAATATAATTTTATTCCGTTCGCTCTGAATCTTATAACACCTCTGATATTGTCAAACATACCGTTCCTCACTTTTTATTAATTAGTTCTATTGATTCTATAATACCTTTGACTATAATTCCTTCCGTATTATAGTCGTCTATCTGCAGCTTTTGTCCCCATACCTGAACTGTCATATTTCTGGTTTTAACTTTTAAGAATATATCATTATATTCAATTATTTTTTTACAATTTTCTATTATAACTTCCTTATTGTCTGTAATTTGAATTATCGTATTGAAATATAAAAGGCTTTGCCCTTTCTCTATAATCTTATTATTCAAGCTTTATCACCCCATAATATTATATTTAGGTTAATCTATGAATAGAATTATAAAAAGATTGCAATATAAAACGGGAGGAAACAAGTGAGTCGCAAAATAACTGAATTGTTTAAAACCTATACACTACTCTTTTGTATTATTGTTTTAGCATTTGCTAGTATTCAATTTACTGATGATATTAAAGTAGCTGCATCTGTTTCCATTAAAAACTGTTTGACATTAATCATTCCGTCAATGTATGGTTTTATGATTATTGCATGCTTTGTATTAAAATCCAACCTTCATACTATTATGGGTAAGCCTTTTAATTTAATTGCAAAATATCTTTTCAGGATTTCATCAGATGAGTTTTCTATATTCTTGATAAGTATTTTTTCAGGCTATCCTGTTGGTGTTAAGATAATTTATGAATTAGAATCAAATGGTTTAATATCAAAAAAACGTGCTGAAAACCTTTCTTGTTATTGTTATTCAAGTGGTCCAGCTTTTATAGTCGGAACGGTTGCAACAAAACTATATAGAAGCATTGAAGTCGGAATGATAATTTTTTTATCAATAATTATTTCAAATATCATTACAGGCATTGTAATTGCTTTATTAACCAAAGAAAGAATATACGATTCAAACAAGAAAAATCCTAAACTTAATCTGGGTATGGATACTTTTGTAAATTCAGTTCAAACAGCTGCAAAATCTCTATTTGAAGTATGTATCATGGTGCTTATGTTTTCAATATTCTATACAATAATATTTAAATTCGGCATCATAACCTTTATTGCAGAAAACATAAGTAGACTATTTAATATAAATACTGACACATCACAACAAATAGTTGCTTCATTTTTTGAAATAAGTAATATTAGCTTTTTTGAACAAAATAATTATCTCAATCTTCCTGTTATTACAGGACTATTATCCTTTGGCGGCATATGTGTTATAATTCAGATTATCGCTATCAGTCGAGGAAAAGTAAATATAAAAAAATTTCTACTTGCAAGAATTTTTTCGTCAATTAATGCCGCAATTATATGTAAAGTTCTTACTAATTATATTTTTAAAAATATTGCAATCAATACTTTTTATGATGCTCAGGTTAAATCAACTGAGTATTCAATCATTCCTTCTTTAGCACTTTTATTAATGACCATTATTTTACTTTTAAAAAATGACTAGACAAACCAATTTTAAAGTGTTATAATAAATTTAAAATANAACTTTTAGACAAAGGGGCGAAAAATATGGCTATCTTCAATAAACCAGTCAAACTTTTTAGTAAAGATATCCCACCTAAATGTGAATATTGCCTGTATGGAGTGAAATCAAGAGAAGGAAATAAAATACTCTGTGAAAAGCGTGGAGTTGTTGAAATGGATTATTCCTGTAGCAAATATGTCTATTCACCTTTAAAAAGAATCCCTGTTAAACAACTAAACATACACGGTGCATTTGATGATGATATTGAGGAAGAAACTGCCCTTGAAGACCTTCCTAAAAAATAAGCTTTTGCTTTGCAAAATTATACCTTCCTTATATTTGTTTTATATAAATTTTACATAATGATAATGGCGAAACAGCTTGTATTTAACTGTTTCGCCTTTTTTATATCTAATGCTCTAGAAAAATTAAAATATTTTTATAACTGGTATATAAAATGTTGATTTATGATGAAAATAAGTGTATAATAAATTAGTTTAAAATGAATTTTACTTGGAGGTAAAAAATGAGTAAAGGCTTTCCTCACCTAATTGATTTAAATGATTATCCAATTTCATGGTGGAACAAAATTATTAAGTTAGGACATGATATCAAAAATAATCCTCAGGATTACTTAGATGTATGTAAAGGGAAAATAATGGCTACTCTGTTTTATGAACCATCAACAAGAACACAAATGTCATTCCAAACCGCTATGATTAGACTTGGTGGAAGCATTATAGGCTTTGATAACCCATCAACCTCTTCTGTTTTCAAAGGAGAAAATCTAAAGGATACCACTAAAGTTATCAGTAGCTATTCCGATATCTTGATTATTCGTCACCCAAACGAAGGAGCTGCTAAAGCAGCATCTTTAACAAGTGATTGTCCTGTTATTAATGCAGGTGATGGAGGGCATTTACATCCCACTCAGACTTTAACCGATTTACTAACACTTAAAGAGGAAAAATGCAGGCTCGATAACCTTGTAATTGGATTATGTGGAGATTTAAAAAATGGCAGGACAGTTCATTCGCTTTGTAAAGCACTGTCATGCTATCCTAATAATCACTTTGTATTAATCTCTACAGAAGATTTAAAACTTCCANCATATGTCAAAGATGTTCTTACCGTTAATAATTGCAAATTCACAGAGGTTTCTTCACTTGAAGAAAGTCTTCCAAGTTTAGATGTTTTATATATGACAAGAATTCAAAAAGAACGCTTTGCCTCTGAGGAAGAATATTTAGCCGAGAAGGATACATATATACTTGATAGAAAGAAAATGCTACGCGCTCCTAAGGATATGATTATTCTTCATCCATTGCCTAGAGTTGAGGAAATTGCCATTGAAGTTGATGATGATAAGAGAGCATTATATTTTAAACAGGCTGAATATGGTGTTTATATCAGAATGGCGTTGATTTTAACAATTCTTAATTCAAAAACAATTTTCCCAAACTTAGTCGGACAACCATATTTAGGTGTTGCATGCTCTAATCCTAAATGTATTACAAATTATGAGCACTATCTTCCTAAAAGCTTTCGCGGTATAGGAGATATTGTCGAATGCGAATACTGTGATGAAAGAGTTTTACTTAAATAAAATATCAGACCCTGTATTTTCATTAAGAAGATACAGGGTCTTTTATTTATAGTTATTTTATATCCGCTTTCCATAGGCCATGAAGATTACAATATTCAAAAGCTGCAATTGCTTTATCATCTACCAATGAAAAAGTAACTGATGGCTTTTCACCAGGTTTTAAACCCTTTCTCTGTCCACCCTTTTCTGTCTGTAAGTAAATCCATTGAATATAATGCTCATCTACCATTGGGTGTTCTACTGAACCAATTTCAACCTTAACTGTATTGCCATCAACTGTAACAACAGGGACATGTTTTTCCTGTGCAGCATCAACTGTATTAGGAACTAATTCCTCCATTTTTTCACCGCAGCATATCATTGGTACGCCAGCTTCCTGAATTAATCCTACAATGTTACCACAGTGGCTACAGATAAAAAACTTTTGATATGACATAACATCCTCTCCTTATCTACATAATAATATTATTTAAATAATATTATTAATATTATAACACAAATTTGTATATTGTCAATTAATATAGTGTTAATTCTACTAATTTAATATGCATTATATTTCTATTCATAAAATAATTTCATAACATTATTCTAACATCTGGCTTCGCATAATTTCAAGTAATTTTTTTTCACGCCTCGAAACCTGTACCTGCGTCATATTTAATGCCTTTGCTGTTTGTGTTTGCGTCTGACTCTTATAATATCGCAAATATAAAAGCATTCTATCCGTTTTATCCATTTTACTCATTACTTGCCTTAGGGATAGTATATCACCAATTTCTTCATCAGGAGCTTCTATTGGAATATCAATTTGTGATTCTCCTTCTTCATTAGTATCAGTCAATGATATAAGTGGCATTCCTGCTGATAATGCCTCTATTACTTCTGACTCAGTTGCATTGACTCTTTCACAAAGCTGACTAATAGTTGGCTCATATCCATACAGCTTAATAAAGCATTCTCTGTCCTTTGACAGCTTGACTGAAAGCTCTTTGACACTTCTGCTAACCTTTATTGCTCCTCCATCTCTGAACTGTCGTTTAATCTCACCTAAAATTACAGGCACTGCATAGGTCGAAAACTTTACTCCACGCTCAGCGTCAAAAGCCTTAATAGCTTTTAATAAACCAATGCATCCAGCGGAATAAAGGTCTTCATATTCAATTCCTCTGCCTCGAAAACGATTAGCACAAAGTCTAACCAATCCAAGATGCTCCTCAGCCTGAATTTTCATATTATTCATTCTAATCCCCACAAGAAGTTAGTTTTTTTCTCATAATTATGGTTGTTCCGCTATTAACCTTACTGCGTACTATTAGCTTGTCCATAAAGCTTTCCATAACAGCAAAACCTAGTCCTGCTCTTTCCTCATGTGCAGCTGTTGTGAAAAGCGGCTCCATTGCCTGTTTAATATCTGGTATGCCACAACCCTTATCTTTAATTTTTATGTACACCTCATTACCTTCGAGTATTCTCACACATATTTCTATGGTTCCAATTGTTCCTCTATATCCGTGAACAACACAGTTTGTAACTGCCTCAGAAACAGCTGTCCTGATATCCGCTATTTCATTAATTGTAGGGTCAAGTTGTGCAATAAATGCACTTACTGCTGTTCTGGCAAAGCCTTCATTTACAGACTTGCTCATGAATTGTATTTTCATTTCATTTAATATATTCAAAACCTTTTCCTCCTGAAATCAGTTTTTTATTGTCGCTAAACGGTCAATTCCCGATAATCTCATTACTTTAGTAATTTGCTGTGATGCTCCCTCAATTGTAACCTTGCCGTCCACTTCCTGCATCACCTTAAATCGCCCTATAATAAGACCTATTCCTGAGCTGTCCATAAAGCTTACCTGTGAAAAATTTAGTATTAACTCCTGTGGATGATTTTCAAGTATTGCAGAATCGATCTTTTCGCGTATACCTTTGGCTGAATGATGATCTATTTCACCTGATAAAATTGCAGTTATCTTTTCAGATCCCACTATCAGCTTTACTGACATTTTTATTACCTCCTGTAAATTATTAATTAATATTCTAGTACAAGTTGTTTGATTATTTTGTAGAATGTTGTAGGCATTTTAAAAATAATTATAGTTAATATTAATTACAATTCATAAATTATTCAATATTTTTTATCTGTAATCATGTATAATATTATTTATATTCACATTGTACGATTTTTTTTAGACTTAAGTAATGTTTAGGGGGATTTTTATGCTTAAAAAAGTATTGGCTGCTACTGTATCAATTATTTTATTTATATCATGTTTTAGTATCAGCTCCGTTGCAAATTCAAAGAGCGATTTAAGCTACCGAAAACTTGTTAGATATGTTGTAACCGATGGTTCAACTTCTGATGGATGGACATACGGAACTAATCTTGAAATTGTAAACAGTGGATTGCCTATTGACCAAAATGTTAAATATAACAACAAACCGTCACTTAGGGTTAATGTTACAGGCTCGTCATCATGGTGGGAATCCATGTTAACTGTACGTGGCTGGTGTTCGCATGACTTTTCACAATACGAAGAAAATGGATATATAGAATTTAATATTATTGGTGATAAAGGCGGAGAAACATTTAATATCGGATTAAAGGATAATAATTTTTCAAGAATTGGCAAACAAGAAGAATCATCATACCTACCGATTACTAATTACATAACAGTTTCTCCAAACTGGCAGAAGGTTAAAATTCCATTAAAAGACTTTACCACTAAAAATCCATACCTTGATTTAAAATATATAACTTGTGTACTTATAAGTGGAAGTGGTAATTCACCTCAAAAGTTTTGGATTAATGAGTTAATAATTGATTCACCAGATTTAGAAAAATCCTATCCTGAAATAAAGGTCAATCAGATAGGATTCGTTCAAAAATCTAATAAATATGCATTAGTATCCGGTTTTAAAGAAGAGCTTACTGCTGATGTTGGTACTACCTTTCATGTCATAAATTCAGATACAAAAAAAATTACATATAGTGGAAAGCTTACTCTTGTTTCTGAATTCGATGAAAGAGATTCTGGTGAAAAGGTATTGAAGGCTGACTTTACTGAGCTTGAAACTAAAGGAAGATATTACATAGCTGTTGATGCTGAAGGTATTGAAAATTCTGTGAATTTTACAATAGGAAATGATGCTTACGATAGTATGATTGTGGACTTGCTTCGATTCTTTTATTTTCAGCGTCAGGGAGATTTGGATGCCCAATATGCTGGAATTTTTGCTAGAAATGATGCTACTCCAGGTGATTATCAGGCAAGCTTTCGTACTAACTCTGAAAAAACTATCAATGTTTCAAAGGGGTGGTATGATGCTGGAGATTTAGGTAAGTATGTAAATGTTGGTAGTATTGCAGTATCTGATTTACTATGGACTTATGAAAGATTTCCTGAGCAATTCTTTGATGGACAATCAAATATTCCTGAGAGTGGAAATGGTATTCCGGATATTTTAGATGAGGCAAGATGGGAAATTGAATGGATCTTAAAAATGCAGGATAGCGAAAGCGGAGGCTTTTATCCAAGAGTTCAAGGTGATGGCAATACACGCATAATTCACGATAATATGGGTTGCACAACTGATGATACAGCCTGTGCTGCAGCAGCTCTTGCAGAGGCTTATATTGTGTATAAGAATTTTGACTTAGAATTTGCAAAAACTTGTCTTAATGCTGCAAAAAAGGCTTGGATATACCTTGAACAAAATCCCAACAATATTGTTGCCAGTGATGTTTATAAAGTTAGCGATGACTCGATGGATAGATTATGGGCATCAGCTGCCTTGTTCAGAGCAACTAGAGATGAAATTTATCATAACTACTTCAAGAAAAACTACATATATATGAAAGCATATTTTGAATCCTCCTATGCTTATGCTAATATCTGGGGTAGAATGTATTTTACAGCATTCCTTGATTACTTAAAGGCTGATAATACTGATAAACAAATAGTTGAGTGGATTAGCGTAGAATACGATAAATGGCTAAACATAATTGTCAATAGATGGAATAATAATGCGTGGGGCAATACACTGCATCAAGGCAACTACTATTGGGGAGTTAATAATCAAATTGTAAGTATTCCTATGGGGGCAATTTTAGCATCAGAGCTTCTTAATAAGCCAACTGATACCGTTAAGGCATTCTCTGTTTCAACACTTTCATGGGTGCTTGGATCAAATCCTCTATGTAAAAGCTTTGTTACTGGGCAAGGTGAAAACTCAATTTCTACAATTTATAGTACAATTTACAGTAATGACAATATCCCTGAAGTACCTCCAGGATATATGCCAGGTGGTCCAAATGCCTCAAATGCTAGAGGAATTTCAAACTTTGCTGCAAAATGCTATAATGAAAATGATAACGACTGGGTTACAAATGAACATACTGTTTACATGAACTCTCCCTTACTATTCCTGACAGCATATGTCCAAAGTCTTGGAATGGACGATTCTACACCTGTTTTAGGAGATGTTAATTCAGATGATATTGTGAATATTGATGATATTACAGCTCTTAAAAAATATATTCTTGGTAACAAGGAAAATATAATTTATCATAATTCTGACCTAAATTCAGATAACAAAATCAATTCTATTGATCTTTTTATATTAAAGAAATTAATTATTGAAAAAAAATAATCCTATAAATAATATTCGCTCAAAAATCACATAAGTGAAATTTGAGCGAATAAAAATTATATTTAAATAAAGACATAATAATTTCATATAATCTTCAATACATTATGTAACGAATGTCGAAAAAGCTTTGTAAACAAAAAGGACATAAATATTAAACAAAAAATCAATTGTATTTTTGTATAATATTTGCTATAATTATCTTAAATGGCAGTATAGTATAATCGAGGTGTATTATGTTTTTATTTAAGGGAAAAGAATTTGTGAAAATTGAACCGGATAAATTTATAGAAGATATGAATCTCACATGCGATATATATTATAGATATAAAGATGAACTATTTCTAGTTATTAACAGGCCCATTATTACAGTTGAAACAATTAATAAAATAAAAAAATTAGATGCAACCTATGATGGAATATACATAGAAAGTAAGTACCTTAATCATGTGTTAAAAGAATTTTATCAGCGCAAAACAGATGAAAATTATGCTATTTTAGATTCATATTATGAAAATATCAGTTTAAAATCACAAGAAATAATGGAAAGCGTAGAATATACTAGCACTATTCCTATGAAAATTACAGAAGAGCTTTCCGAAGAAATTTGTGAAATGGTTATTAATATTTCAGCAGCATCTATTATTCAACTTATTAATAATGTTCGCAAAGCGGATGAATATTTATTTATGCATGGTACTAATGTCGGAATTATTAATGGACTTATTGGAAAATGGATAAATCTTGATAAGGAAGATATTGCAAGACTGGTGAAATTAGGGCTTCTCCATGATGTCGGAAAATTTAAAGTTCCTCCGCAAATACTTTATAAACCCGCAAAGCTTACCGAACAGGAATTTGAAGTAATTAAACTCCACCCCGTTTTTTCTTATGAAATTGCAAAAAGGTCTAACGAAAAAGATACTGATGTTTTAAATGGCATCAGAAGTCATCATGAAAAAATTAACGGAACAGGTTATCCTGATAGATTAAAAAATGATGAGATACCTCTTTTCGGAAGAATAACCACAATTTCTGATATATATGATGCTATGATTTCTAAGCGTGTATATAAGGACGCTCACTCACCATTTGAGGTATTAGATGAGTTTTCACAAGGACGATTCTCCAATCTTGATTTGAATATTGTAAATGTATTCCTTGATAATATGCCAATTGAACTTATTGGCAAGCCTGTTCTGCTCTCAGATGGTTCAATTGGTAAAATACTGTATATTAACTCAGCTAATTTTATGTACCCTATAGTTGAAACTAATGGAGAAATCGTCCTTACTAATGAAAAGCTAAAATGTGTCGCAATGTATAACGTATAACTTTAAACTATGAACAAAAATGGAGTGATACTTATTTAAAGTATCACTCCAAAATATTTTTATTTTTGTGTTGGCTTTTTCACTAATAGTATCATCACAATTGCTACTGCAGCTGCAACGGAAGCTATCACGAACGCTGGGAACATTAATCTTATATCCTCTGTAGCAACATTTTTGTAATATCCCGCTATAAATGATGATGCAACTGCTCCTACACCAAAGCCTATTAAAACCATTCCATAATTAGTTGCCATGTACTTTGGTCCGAATAAATCAGATGTGAATGCTGGGAATGTGCTTAAAAATCCGCCATAGAAAAGTCCTATTAAACCTATCAGAACATAAATTAAATATCCTGTTGCAATGTTTACACAAAGAGATAAAACAGCTGTTCCACAAAGGAGCAACATTATTGTTCTCTTTCTTCCTAGCCTATCTGATACCCAACCCCAAAATAGTCGACCAAATGAATTAAACATAGAAATAACTAAAACACCAACAGTTGCAGTTGATTCCATTTGTTTTGCTATTGCTATAGGCTTTGCAAAGCCTATCATCATTAATCCACCCATACATGCAAGCATAAGTGCAAATGTTACCATATAAAATTGAGGCATTTTTAAAACTTGACTTGGTGAGTAGTCATAAGTTGAATTGATTGAACCTGCTGCTGGCGGAGTATACCCTTCAGGAATATAATCCTTTGGTGGGTTTTTAATAAATATACCACCAACAGTACATACAACTGCAAAAACAATACTTAATACAGCAAATGTTTTTAGCTCACCTACACCAGTTCCACCAAATCCTTTGATTAATCTCTCAACAATTGGAGTAAATATTACTCCTCCAAAACCAAGTGCAGAAACTATTATTCCAGTTATTAATCCTCTTTTATCAGGATACCATTTTTGAGCACAGGCAATTGTTGTTGAGTATGTAAAGCCCATTCCAAGTCCACCCATTACTCCATATGTTACCCAGAGCAGATATGGTAAAGCTGCTGTTGTAAACGATGCACCTAAAAATCCTATTGCTAATATAATTCCACCAATGATAACAATTTTCCTGGAGCCACATATTTATCCTGAAGTTTTCCTCCTATTGTGCTCCCGATTGAAAGTGTTGCAAGCAATAACGAAAAAGTCAATCCTGCTTTAGCATTGTCCCCATCAAATATTACATCAGAAATTCCATTTTGGAAAATACTCCAAATATATGCTATACCTAGACAAAGTTGTATTGCTATTGCAGCAATAACTGGCATGATTCGATTGTTTTTAATATTCATTTTATCCCCCAATATTTGTTTTTTATATATAAATATTACTATGCTTTGTCATACAAGTCAAGCAAATATCCTATAACATTTTTTNCATAAGATATAATATTTATATATACCAAATAACAAAATTTTTATTATTTTTTATTAAAAAACAACCTTGTTTTCCAAAAGGAAGTACAAGGTTGTCTTTTTATATACAGTTATAACAAATATGTGAATTTCCTTCAATTATTTTCTATAAGATAATATGTTGAATATGTTTTATTATGTTAGTAAACAATTTAAATCCAACATCTTAAATTCCCCATATTTCACGCCAAAGTAGCCAGCGTACAAAATCTTCAGGGGAATTAGGATAAAAAGGATATACTGGATACACAGGAAAAACAGGTGGTCTGCGTCTGCGTGGCTGACGCGGACGCCTGCGTCTTGGCCTGTTGGAACCCGCATAGCGTATTACTGGAAGAACATCATTGTCATCAAAGTCATCAAAGTTGTTAAACTCAATAAAATCATCAAAATCAAATAACATATCCATGTCGTTAGGACACATTCCCATTGGGCATGAATTATTATCCATAGTGTTATTTGATATTCCAACTCGTTTTAAGATTTCAGTGACAATTGAGTCAATCATGTCCTCATCTACTTCAGTATTTTTTAACTTGTCAGCAATGCTATCAATATATGGTTTTATTTTGTAATAAAGCTCTGAATACATGCTGTCCATATTATGGTTATCCAAATCACTACCATTATTATTCATTAACATGCCTCCTTTCTAGTTATATACTATGCAAAGGAGGCTTGTAATGTCATTATTTAGTTTAAATAATTTAGGATCTTACAATTACTTTAATAAATGTTGAAGTGCCTGCAACCAATGTTAATAAATATCCAATGACTAAATCTTTATAAAAATGAAATTTAGTATCTGTTAATTTTATAATTTTATGTAGATTTTTAAATATATTAATAAAACTTACTCTAAATTCCCTATCTTTAAATTCATCATATATTATCAATGACCAACTTAATCTTGTAGCCATATATACCATTATAATATTAATAATTATACAAATAATTACTCCCTTTTTAATTAGTCCTCCACCTAGTTTCATATATCCTAACAAGGAACAAAATGTCATTACTAATCCGGCAATTGNAGAAATAAAACCTAATTTAGCAATTAAAACCCATAATGCTACTCCTATTAATGAGCCAAGTAATGCTCCAATAGTTCCAGTAACTACATTTTCTTTTCTCTCTTTTATACTCACTGCCACTTGAGAATTGCTTTGATAATTAAAAGAGTTACAATTTGTAGGTTCAGTATTATAATTATTTGTATAACCCCCGTCACCAACAATATTGCTATCTAGCTGTACTGGATTTTCATTCTTATTATACATATAATGCCCTCCAAAACATGATATTCCCAATTATCACCTATATTGTATTATTTATATTCCCAAATGTCAAGTAGAATTACAAAGTATGTAAAAACAAATTAAATAATGTTATTTTAATTTTTCAAAAGCAATGCCTTTTACATTTATTATCGTATCCTTGTCACACCAGATACCTACCTCAATATTGCTATATTTATATGCCTTTACATCATTAATAGTCGCTGAGCACTGATTACTATCTAAATTTATCTCATATAAAGTATTGCTTGTTTTTACATTAAGCTTTGCTGTTTCATTTTCAAATGATTCAATTTCATAGTCTATCGTAATATTATAAGAACCAGTCTTATAAACACCATGTGCTCCTTTAAGGATATCTCCTTCTATTCCATTTGAAACTAAATAACCATCTTCATTAATTCTTGCATACTCATATTCATATCCTAAGCTGTATGGAAAATTATATGATGCATCATAGGCTATCGGTAAGCCATTATACATATCAAAAGGATTTTCTTCTGTATAGTAACAATTGACATCATTTATACGCTCAACAAGTGTGTATCTTTTTTTGAAATAAAAAGGTAATGATTCAAATTGCTCATCGCTTGCAACCAAAATATTGCTTTCTCCAAGAACAGCACTATCAGCTGCCTCAAAAAAATAATCCAAAATATAAGCCTGAAAAATATTATCTTCATTTATACTTATTGCATTTTTATTATAATCTATAGCTCTTATAATATGGGACTTATCATTCTGATTGAATAATATTATTGTATCCGTATCATATTTATCAGCAACAGATATAACCTCATTTGAAAAATCAAAATTTGCTGATGAAACCTCATTAATTTTTTTGAATCCTTGTAGATTAGACAAAGAGATAACTGCAAAGAAAAATAAAAAAATACAATAATTTAAGTAAAGATTCTTATTTAAATTTGAAAAGTAATAAATACATAGTCCACATGCTAACATTATTGGTACAAACCAAAGAATATGATACCTATGCTCAAAAACTGGCGAACCATATACAGAGTTAGTTATCATCAAAACAAATAAATTGACAGCAACTATTACAAAGGTCATTTGAAAAAGTACTGTTTTCTTAAACATTTTATGCTTTTTCACTAATATCGGAACAATAAAAATACAAACTGTAACAAATAAAAATTTAAATATCCTTGCTATTCCTCCTATCGAAGTTATAGGAATCGCTGAATTATGAGTAACTCCATCGCAAAGCAAATATATTCCAACAATACAATTGAAAATATTGTTATAAAAATTTGAAGCTGAAGAAAGATTTAAGCTACTTCTAGCAGTAATCCCTACTCCATAATCCCTTATTACAATAGCTAATACTGAAATAATACCACTTGCGACTAATAATATATTAGATGGCTTTTTATATTCAATTTTTTGATTTTTAATTATGTTTATTATTTCATTAAGCACTAATGGAGCAATACCCATTAATAAAATATAATTTCCAGCCGAGAATGATGTTAAAAATAAAAATATTGCATATATAAACAATAATATTTTATTCTTTTTACCCTTATAATTAGGCTTTAATAATAAGTCTATTAAAAGTAATAAAGTTATTACCCTAAATAAATACTGCCCTGCTGAAATAAAAAGCATATTAAAATAATCTAATTGTCCCAGTGAATATGGTGTTATTATAAAAATAACAGAAAGTGCTGCACACCAAAAATCTACATTAATTGTGTAAAAGATATCCATAATAATAAATATAGTGAATATTAATAACAATGCATGAATTATACCAAATGAAAAAGAAATATTCCCTGTAAATATAATAAGAGGTGCCGCCCAGAATGATACACAGTCTAATTCAAGTGAAGATACATATGCAAAATTTTCAAAGAAAATCTTCTTGTTTTTCCATATATCAATGCTATGGCGCAAAGCAAGTGCTGAATCAAAGTCTAAAAACAACTCACTTCTTGTAAAGTTAAAATAGCATATTGCTAAAAATTGAAATATCATCAGAATAATTAGTAAAATTGAGAATTTAGGCGTATCATTAAGTATCCATGTACTTACTTTATTTTTCATTTTATTCTCCTTATGTCTTTAATTTAACTATGTAATAATCGATGCAAAAATTTGTGTCTATTCATTATATTATATGAGTTAACGGCATTATACAAATTCCAACAAATGTTGCAATTAACGCATGATTATTGTAACCATACTGACGGGAGGATGGTAATAATTCTTCAACACTAACATAAACCATAATACCAGCAACTAATGCAAAAATTCCTCCTAAAATTGCATCATTTATAAACGGCTTTAAAATTAAAAATGCCAACAGGGCTCCAAGCGGCTCTGTTATTCCTGATAAAAATGTATATTTTAATGCTTTTCCCTTATTTTGTGTCGAATAATAAATCGGCATAGCTACAGAAATTCCTTCAGGAATATTGTGTAAAGCTATTGCAAATGTTATTGCTATACCCATCTTTGTATCCTGATAAGCCGCCATAAATGTTGCAATCCCCTCAGGAAAATTATGTAATGCAATTGCAAGCATGGAAACAAATCCGACCTTAAAAAGATTGTTGTGAGTTTTTTCTCCTGTTTCATCATTATATTCCTGATGTGGTACAAACATATCTAACAAAGATGCTGCAAAAATACCTAAGCCTAAAAAAATAACAGATAAGGATATTCCTAACTTATCCCCTAATTGTGATGATAATAAGATTGTTGCATTTTGAAATAAATCTATAAAAGATACACTAAGCATAATTCCAGCTGCAAAGCCCATCGAAATGCAGAGTATCTTTTCATTTTTTCCTTTACAAAAAAAAACAAATAATGCTCCTAGCATAGTTGACAAACCAGCTGCGGTGGACATAATTAATGCATTTAAATCCATCTTACTCCCCCTTAAAGCAATTTTTTTGGATTAATTTTTAAGTCCTGTATTAGTATATTAGAAAATTGTTGTTATGTTTATTAAAATTTGTAGCCATATTATTATACTGAATAACTCTTAATAAATCAAGTACTCATATATTCTTTTCATTTTTTTACATGTTATAATATATGTTAAAAAGCTGAACCAAGAATTACTTTGCCTTTAGAACATAATTTTATTCATGGTCAATTGTAATTATTGAGTTATAAGATTCATCAATTTCTAATATTTTCTCAGAAATATGCTCAACAAGCTCACGATCACTTAAATAAAAATTAAAGGGAACTACAACATCAAAAATTAAATTTGAGTGGGTTATTCCCCAAACCACACGAAAATCATGTATGCTAATTTTTTCTGAAATGCTATTAATAATATCTATTACTTTTGCTTTAAGAGCATTTGTTTTTTCATCATTTCTGACAATAGGGTCCATATGGATTACAAGATGTATATTATAATCCTTTAAAAAATCTCTTTCAATATTGTCAATAATATCATGACTGACCATTACATCCTGTTCTGCACATACTTCACAATGAACTGATGCGAAATATTGTGCTGCTCCATAATTATGAACAATTAAATCATGAAGTCCTATAATTCCATTATAGCTTAAAATTTTTTCATAAATACTATCAACCAGCTCTTTCGATGGTGCATTTCCTAATAAAGGATTAATTGTATCTTTAATTAACCCTATTGCTGTTATTATTATTAAAAATGCAACGACCAAGCCCATATAACCATCTAAATTAAATCCTGTCAATCGTGTAATTATAACAGAAACTAATACAGCAAATGTAGAATAGATATCATTTCTGCTATCCACTGAAGTAGCTAATAATGTAATTGAATCAATAGTTCTGCCTATTTTTCGATAAAATAAAAATTGCCATCCCTTTATCAGTATTGAAATTATAAGCATAACTACAGCTACAATACTAAAAGAGGCCTCTTGTGGATGAATTATTTTTTCTATCGATGCCTTACCCGTCTGAAGCCCTAAAAATAGTATAATAAAAGACACAATTAAGCCTGCGATATATTCCATTCGTGCATGCCCATATGGATGCTGGGAATCTGCTGGCTTGCCTGATAGCTTAAATCCTACAAAAGTAACAAGTGATGTACCTGAATCTGATAAATTATTAATTGCATCCGCTGTAATCGAAATGCTGTTAAATGCAATACCTACTGTAAACTTAATAATAAAAAGCAAAATATTGGTACATATTCCTACTATACTTGCAAATTTACCATATCGTTCGCGAGTTTTTAATTCATTTTCATTTCTATTCTTCATAAATATTTTTATTAATAAATTAGTCAAGGTTTCACCGTCTTTCATAAATATTAAATAGCTATTATTATTTTTAATTTATCATAATATCATACTAATATAATATTGTCAATGAATAAAAAGTTAATACTTTATAAATATTTTTAGCACGCTTAAAAAAATCCCACCTTATAATATCAATTTAAAATAAAAATCACCACCTAACCACTAAGATTAGGTAGTGACTCCATTCTACTCTTCAACTTCATTTTCTACGGCCAGTTCAGTTTTCACTACTGAATTTATTGGAGTACTGCCAATATACTCCGAGGTATCAGTAGGCAAATGTTTCTTTGCCAGCTTTTCATTTACAAGCTCTTTTATCAGCGTATATATAACCGTAAATATTGGAACAAATGTTACCATACCTATAAAGCCAAATAATCCACCACCAATAAATATTGCAAACAATATCCAAAAGGTTGGTAGTCCCAATGAACCGCCTAAAATCTTTGGTTCAAGAACATTTCCGTCAAACTGTTGTAGTATTAATATAAATATTGCAAATATTAATGCTTTTTTAGGATTCTCCACAAGGATAAGCAAAATACATGGTATTGCTCCAATAATAGGTCCAAAGAAAGGCACCATATTTGCTAAACCAATAATAAAGCTGATTAAAGCAGCAAATGGCATTCCCATCAGTTTCATCATAACAAAAGTAATTACACCAACAAAAAATGAATCAAGAACCTTGCCTGATATATATTTTATAAAAACTATATTGACTCTATCAGCAATCCTGAGTATCTGCTCACACTTTTTTTCACGAAATAATGAATATAAAACCTTTTTTGTCTGTCCTTTAAAAGTTTCCTTATTATACATTATATATATAGACATAATTATACCTAATAAAAAGTCCTTGATGCCTATAAGAAATGAAAATGCTCCATCCCTTATTCCTGTTAATAAATTTTCAAATTCAGGTTGAAATTTTGTAACCGCATCCATAAGAGAAGAACGAATTGTTTCAAATTCATTATTCCAAAGCTTATTTATTTCCGGATTGTCGGATAAAAATCTAGTTGCGAAATCCTGTAGACTATTTAAATATGAGGAGAAGTTTTTCAATATCTTTTCTATACTCTGTATAACCTCAGGAATAACAGTTATAATCAGTAAAGCAATTAAAGATAAAGTAATCATTAGTGTTATTGCTATTGACAAACTCCTTACAAGAGCTTTTCGCTCCTTCTTTTTACACAGTAATTTTTTAAGAAACCTTTCAAAAAATTTCATTACTGGATTAAGTAAATATGCTATTGCCCCACCCCATATAATAGGTGCTATTACTTTTAAAACCTGTTTACTATAGCTTATATACTTTTCATGGTTAAATACCATCGAAACACATAAAAGACAAATTACAAAAACAATAACAACATATACCGCTATCGTTGTATACTTCGCATTAAATTTAAACCTCACCAAAACACCCCTTTAACATAAATTATAAATACATTATACAACATTTTTATAGCAAATGGAATAGTTTTAGGGTATATTAATAATTTTATATCAAATTATATCATATAATTAATAAATTTAATTTTAGGTCTTTTTTTTAAGACGAAAATATGATATAATATTAAATGTTGACATCTTTTATAAAAGAATCAATAAAATCAATCTAAAGTTATATTACATTCCCTTACACTTTTTAGGGTATAATCATTATTAATAGTACATTGAATGGAGTAGATTTATGGCAGAGCAAAGTTTTAGGGATTTAAAAAGGTCGGCATTGCAAAAATATTTTAATAAAATGAACTCACAACAAAAAAAAGCAGTATTTACCGTCAATGGCCCAGTATTGGTATTAGCTGGTGCAGGAAGTGGTAAAACTACTGTAATAGTTAACCGCATTGCTAACATGATTAACTTTGGAGATGCATATCATAACGAAACTTCTAAAGCATCCGAAGATGAAATAAATTTCCTGTCAGATTATATAGATGGAAAAACAGATGATATTGCAAAATTAAAGGATATAATTGCTGTATCACCAGTTAAACCATGGAATATATTGGCCATTACTTTTACTAACAAGGCTGCTGGCGAACTTAGAACAAGACTATCAAATATTTTAGGTGAGGATGATGCTAGGGAAATTAATGCTGCAACTTTCCATTCAGCTTGTGTAAGAATATTACGCCGTGAAATAGATAAATTAGGTTATAGCAATAGTTTTACTATATACGATTCTGATGATAGCCAGAGGGTTATAAAATCCTGTTTGTCCGATTTAAATGTTTCTGAACAACAATTTCCACCAAAGGCTATTTTAAGTAGTATCAGTAAAGCTAAGGATAATATGCTTTTCCCTGAGGATATTGAAGCCTCTGTTGGTGGGGATTTTAGAAAAAGTATTATATCAAAGGTTTATACTGAATATCAGAAAAGATTAAAAAACTCCAATGCATTGGATTTTGATGATATTATAATGCTTACTGTGCAGTTGTTTATTGACTTCCCTGATGTTTTGGAATACTATCAGAATAGATATAGATATATACTTGTCGATGAGTATCAGGATACTAATCATGCACAGTTTAAATTAGTAAGTTTATTAGCTTCAGAACATAATAACCTTTGCGTTGTCGGTGATGATGACCAAAGCATCTATAAATTTAGAGGAGCAACAATAGAAAATATTCTTAATTTTGAAAATCAATTTGAAAATACAGTAGTTATTCACCTTGAACAAAATTATCGTTCTACTCAACGAATTCTTAATACAGCTAATTCCATTATAAAAAATAATCAGGGTCGTAAGCCTAAAACCCTATGGACTGATGGAGAGTTAGGCGATAAAACAGTGGTTTATAAGGCTCAAGACGAAATGGATGAGGCTAAGTTTATTGCTAAAACTATTCTTGATAATGTAAAGCATGGCGGCAAGTTTAATGATAATGTTGTCCTTTATCGCATGAACGCTCAATCTAACATAATTGAAAGAGCCTTTGTACAAAGCGGTATCCCATATCGAGTACTTGGTGGCTTAAAATTCTTTGATAGAAAAGAAATTAAAGATGTTTTAGCCTATCTTGCAGTTATAAATAATAACAATGATATGCTAAGACTTAAGCGGATAATCAATGAGCCAAAAAGAGGTTTAGGTGAGTCCACACTTACCATGCTTGAAGAAATTACTATGGATTTGAATATTTCTCCTCTTGAGGCAATGAGGAATGCTGCTGATTATCCTGTGCTTTCTAAAAAAGCTAGTGTTTTAAAAAGCTTGGCAAAGATGTTCGATACTCTATCTGATTTATCAAAAACCCTACCACTTGATAAACTCCTTGATGAGTTACTTGATAAGTCAGGTTACAGAGAATATCTAAAAAGTCTTGGCGATGACGGAATTAACAGGCTTGAAAATATAAACGAGTTAAAGTCAACTATGATATCATATGCCAATGAAGCTGAAGAACCTAGCCTTAGTAGCTTTTTAGAGGAAATTTCATTATATACTGATGTTGACAAACTTGATGAATTTGTGGACGCTGTTTATATGATGACCATTCATTCATCAAAGGGACTTGAATTCCCAAATGTTTTTGTTGTTGGTATGGAGGAGGGAATTTTCCCAAGCTCACGCACCTTTGAAAGCGAAGATGAAATCGAAGAAGAGCGTAGACTTGCATATGTAGCATTTACAAGAGCACAAAAAAGACTATATCTTAGTAATGCCGCTCAAAGAATGCTTTTCGGTACTACTTCCAGAAACTTCCCCTCACGATTTATTAAGGAAATTGAGCCGGATTTAATTGAAAAGATTGATAATACCGTAAAAGCAACGACTGGTGCAATCGCTGTAACAACTGTCAGCTCAATACCTTTACAAAAACAAATTGCTAAAATTAAATCTAATGAGCCTTCAAAGCAGCCTGTTGAAATTGATTTTGCAGAAGGCGATAGAGTAAAACATAATATTTTTGGTGAGGGAACTGTTATCTCAGTTCGCAAAATGGCTAATGACGCAATGCTTGAAGTAGATTTTGATAAAGTTGGTACAAAAAAGCTTATGGCGAATTTTGCAAAAATTAATAAAATTGATAACAATTAAAATTAACAAACCTTTGATTTCACTGTCTTAATGTGAATCAAAGGTTTGTTTTTTTCGTATAAAATCAGAGAAATTTTGGAATGATAGTTCAGAGGTGTATTCTATCTCTGAATAATTTAAGAAAAGGTGATACTATGACTTCAAACAGAATTCCAAACAGGCTTATAAATGAAAAATCCCCATATCTGCTACAACATGCGTATAATCCTGTAAATTGGTACGCTTGGTGCGATGAAGCATTTGAACAAGCAAGAATTAATGATAAACCTATTTTGTTAAGCATTGGGTACTCCACTTGCCATTGGTGCCATGTTATGGAACATGAATCCTTTGAAGATGAGGAAATTGCTAAACTTATCAATGATAGCTTTATTCCAGTTAAGGTGGACAGAGAGGAACGACCTGATATAGATTCTGTATATATGTCCGTTTGTCAAGCTATGACTGGACAGGGCGGATGGCCTATGACTATTCTTATGACTCACGATAAAAAGCCTTTCTTTGCTGCAACTTATATGCCAAAGCATAGCAGGTATGGTATTATGGGACTTGCTGATTTTATTCCATATATAAATAATTTATGGCATAATAATCGTTTGAGTATCTATGATTTTATCCAAAAGCTAGATAGGTTTTTGGAAGCCAAAGAAGAAAGTATTCAACTCCCCCCTGAAAAAGATTTTTTGCATGCAGCATTTGATTTATTTAGCCAAAATTTTGATACTCGTTTTGGTGGGTTCGGTAATGCTCCTAAATTTCCATCACCACATAATCTGATTTTTCTATTGCGTTATTCTAATGCGGAAAATAACGCATTTGCAAGAGAGATGGCTGAAAAAACTCTTATTCAAATATATAGGGGTGGAATATTTGACCATATTGGCGGAGGTTTTTCACGATATTCTACTGATAGAAAATGGCTTGTTCCACATTTTGAAAAAATGTTATATGATAATGCACTTCTCGTCATCGCCTATCTTGAAGCATATGCAAAAACAAACTATTCGCTTTATGCTGATATTGTCAAAAAAACATTAAACTATGTTATTACAGAGCTTACAGATGAAAACGGCGGATTTTTCTGCGGGCAGGATGCTGATAGCGATGGTATTGAGGGCAAATATTATGTATTTACACCTGCTGAAATCTATCAGGTTCTTGGCGATAACGATGGCAAAATCTTTTGTGAGTATTTCGATATAACAGATGAGAGCAATTTTGAAGACAAAAGTATTCCAAATTTATTAAAAAATCCTGTCTATGAACTAAAGAATTCTAATATTGATTTAATGTGCAAAAAAATATATGATTACAGGCTTAACAGAACTTCACTCCACAAGGATGATAAAATTCTTACATCATGGAATAGTATGATGATTATAGCATTGTCAAAAGCATATGCTGTTTTAGATGAAAACGAATATCTTATCGCAGCCAAAAATGCCGAACAGTTTATTTCATCAAACTTGATGAAAAATGGTAGGCTACTTGTTCGATACCGTGACGGTGAAGCAAAGGAAGATGGTAAGCTTGATGATTATGCTTATTTTATCTGGGCATTGCTTGAGCTATATAATGTAAGCTTTGATGCTGTTTACCTTGAAAAAGCCATCTCACTTTGTGAAATAATGTGTACACATTTTTTTGACAAGGATAATGGAGGATTTTATCTCTATTCCGATGATTCAGAACAACTTATTACAAGGCCTAAAGAGGTTTATGATGGTGCAATACCCTCAGGAAATTCTGTTTGCGGATATATTCTTGAAAGAATTTCAAAGCTAACAGGAAATTTAAAATGGCAAGAAATTTGTGATAAGCAAATTTATTTCCTATCTGGAAAAATAAGCTCCTATCCTGCTGGATATAGTTTTTCATTAATTGCAATAATGAATATACTTTATTCTTCTAAAGAGTTAGTCTGTATTAACCCTCAATATGAAGATTTACAAAGACTTTGCAAACTTCTCGCAGTAAACTCCAACCTAAGCGTTCTTGTTGTTAATGCCCAAAACAAAGAAAAACTCGAAGGCATTGCACCATTTATAAAGTCTTACACAATTTCTGAAAATAAGTCTGCATTTTATTTATGCAGTGGAAATACTTGCTATCCTCCAGTAAATTTTCTTGATAATATTAATTTATAAAATATAAAGCCGTTTCTATATAAAATGCACAATGTCTAATTTTTTTCACATTCTGTGCAGATATATTCAGGAGCGGTTTTTCCATTTATAACCGACTCATAAAGTCGCCAGCCACCCGCTAGATTGTAACAATCATAGCCGTATCCGCTTAATATTCTGCAAGCAATATAGCTCCTTTGTCCACTATGACAATGAACATAAACTGGCTTATCTTTTTCAATTTTATCAAGATTTTCTCTTAAGAAATCAATAGGAATATTCATAAACCCATCAATTTTTCCCCTCATAACCTCAGCTGGTGTACGAACATCAAGCAGTGTTACACTTCCATCACGAGGTAAGCTTTTAACATCATGCCAGAAGAATTGCTTCACAATTTCAGACACTATATTTTCAGCAACAAAGCCTAACATATTAACAGGATCCTTTGCACTTCCAAATGGAGGTGCGTAACAAAGCTCTAGCTTTGCTAAATCCGTAATCTTTGCTCCAAAACGAATTGCAGAGGCAATTATATCCATACGCTTGTCCACACCATCAAAGCCAACAATCTGTGCACCTAATATTTTTAATGTTGACTTATCCCAAATTGCCTTAATTGACATAAAACTAGCATTTGGATAATATGTTGCATGGGAAGCTGAATAAATATAAGTCTTGTTGTAGTCAATTTCAGCAGCTTTTACAGATTTTTCATTCAATCCGGTTGTAGCAACAGTCATATCAAATATTTTCAATATGGATGTACCTTGTGTGCCATCATATTTACTCTCAATACCACAGATATTATCAGCCGCAATTCTCCCCTGCTTATTTGCAGGACCTGCCAATGGTATAAATGCTGGCTGTTTATTAATGTAATTTTTCACTTCAACCGCATCACCTACAGCAAAAATATCAGGATAATTTGTTCTCATATTTTCATCAACAATAATTGAGCCCCTCCGATTTGTTTCTATTCCACAGGCAATAGCAAGCTCTGTTTCAGGTCGAACTCCAACTGACATAATTAACATATCAGTAGAAATGTAGCCACTGTTTAAATTTACACTTAAACTGTCACCATTATCAATAATACTTTTTACACCGTTGTTTAATATAGTTTTTATTCCATTTTCATTAAGATATTTATGAACATCAACTGACATATCAAAATCAAGTGCTGCTATTAAATGGTCTGATAACTCAACTATTGTAACATTTAGACCTGTTTTGCTTAAATTTTCAGCCATTTCTACTCCGATATATCCTCCACCAACTACAACGCAGTTCTTTGGACTTTTCTCTTCGATATATCGTTTAATTTTCATAGTGTCGGGAATATTTCTTAATGTAAAAACTTTATTAGACCCTGCACCCTCAATTTCTGGAACAATAGGCTCTGCTCCTGGAGATAGAATTAATTTATCATAGCTTTCTATATAAGTGCTGTCCTCTTCAATATTACGAACAGTGACATTCTTATTCTCAGGGTCTATTGCTATTACCTCATTTTTTACACGAACCTCAATATTAAATCGTGTTTTAAAGCTATGCGGTGTCTGTAATGTCAGAATTCGGCTGTCCGTTATTTCACCACCAATAAAATATGGCAAACCACAATTTGCAAAGGAGATATAATCTCCTCTTTCAAAAATAATTATTTCACATTCCTCATCAAGTCTGCGTAACCTTGCTGCAGCAGATGCACCTCCTGCTACACCACCCACAATTAATACCTTCATTTTACTTCCTCCTAAAATCTTTTTAAAAACTTATATAATTGTAAACTATATCATTATGTTTCTAATTTCTCCAGCTCTATATCAATTATTATACATAACTATATAATTAGATTCAAGAATAATTAATTAAATATATTTAACCTAACCACCAATTAATATTTATCAATATTTTGAATGAAATTTGTCTAATATTTGTTAATCCTTTACTAATAATTAAATAAAACTTATATCAAAAACAGTAAATTCTTATCTTATTTTTATTTAATTTATAATAAACTAGTGACTTAAACATTTTATTATTGTATAATATATTTATAGTATAGCCTAATAATAAGCAAACTTAACCCTACACAATATTAACAAGAATATAAATACTATTTCATTATGTAAGGAGACGATATTATGAAGGAATTTAAAGGATATAATCGTGGAATAAATTTAGGTGGATGGCTTTCACAATGTAATCATGAAGAAGAACATTATGTAAACTTTATTACTAAAGCTGATATAAAGCAAATTTCACAATGGGGACTTGACCATGTCAGATTACCTATTGACTATCAGCTTGTAAAAAATTCAGATGGAACTACCAAAGAAACAGGGTTTACATATATAGACAATTGTATTGACTGGTGTAAGGAATATGGATTAAACCTGATTATTGACCTTCATAAAACCGCTGGTTTTAGCTTTGATGAGGCAAATAACTCCTTCTTTGAAAATCCGATACTACAGGACAACTTTATAGAGTTTTGGGAGCATATTGCAGCAAGGTATGGCCAATATAGTGATACAATTGCATTTGAACTTCTAAATGAGGTGGTTGAGGATAGTGTTTCCTCAATATGGAACAACATTGCTAAAAGGGCTATTATAACAATACGCCAAAAGGCTCCTGATACAAAAATAATTATTGGAGGAACTAGAAATAACAGTGTAAAAACCGTAAAGAAACTGAGAAAACCCTTTGATGAAAACATCGTCTATACCTTTCATTTTTATGAGCCGTTAATATTCACACACCAAGGTGCATACTGGATTGAACCTATGCATAAAGATTATAGGGTTGAATACCCTGCGCCAGATGAAGAGTATATTAAAGATTCAAAGAATTATCTCTTCCCGAAGCAAAAAAGTTTTTTAAACAATTGCTCTCCCCTATCAGGTAAAGACTTTTTTAGAAATGTGTTTGCTGAAGCAATAAAGGTTGCAGAAGAACGAAATGTAGCTCTTTATTGCGGTGAGTATGGAGTAATTGACAAGGCATCAGATACTTCTACGATAAATTGGATTTCAGATATTTCCGAAGTATTTAGAGAGTATAATATCGGTCGCGCTCTATGGAATTATAAAGGAAAGGATTTTGGTATTATAGACATTGAGAATAAAGAAATCATGCATAAAATAATCGAAATGTTATAATAAATCTTAGGTAAGCAAAGTGTCCTATAAGTTAAAAGAGTGTTCAACTGAACACTCTTTTTTATTTACATAAAACTATTATCTTGTACGGTGTTGTCTGAGCTGGGATACTCCTTGTTGTTGGCCCATACAAAACAATTAAATTTCGGTCTGTAATTCGTCCAGTAAAATTTTGACCATTTATCAAAGATAATTTTGTATTTCTGGATATGTTTAATCTCAATGTTCCATCGCTACTCTCTAACAGCTCATTAAAATAATCCACTTTAACATTATAATTTTTTGTATTTTTCGCCATAACAATTGCTTTGAACTGTGGTGGGTAAATAAGAGGTGTAGCAGCATTTGCATCATAAAAACCTGTTACAATATCTCCAACATTTACGATAACATTATTTATAAAATATGTATTAGGTGTTATAACAAAGTTTACAACTTCCTTATTTCCATTTGTAACCTCCATTAGTTTAACGCAACCTTCAAGATTGGTATCTCCTGTAAAAAATCCACTTATCTTAGTTACTATACCCGAGAAGGGTTTAAATTTTATCATTAACAACTCCTCCATCTCTTAATTTATTCATCTATACATTATATGCAATAAAAAAATATTATGTCATAAGAAATGAAGAATATTTAGTGTTTTTAAGGCTAATTTGATTTATATACTGATTTAATATTAAAATACTCCTCCAATGTTAAACCGGAATTATACAGCTCTGTTGCAAGCATTGTTCCAACATATCTAAGATGCCATGGCTCATATTTATATCCCGTTATACTTTCCTTTCCTTTAGGATAACGAATAATAAACCCATATTTATGTGCATTTTCAGCAACCCAAGTTCCCTCTCTTGTATCTGCAAACGAATCGTCAATTGTGTTTAGGTCAAAAGCTAATCCTGTTTGATGTTCAGAATATCCTGGTCTTGCTGAAAAAGTATCGGCAACCTCCTGCCCCTCCCTTGCGACATATTTATTATAAATCCTGTCCTGGTCTTCATATGAGCGAAATCCTGATGCTATCCAGATATTTAACCCCTCTGCCTTTGCATCCTCCTGCATCTGATAAAATGCATTTACAACAGTTTCATCAAGACTTCCTGGATTATAATCCTTAGGTAATTTATATGACTTATTTACAATTAACACGCCATTTATAAAAGTCGGCTCCTTTGGCTCATCATCAATTGTTACTACAGGTGTTTCAATCACTGGCTGAGTTTCAGATATAATTGTATCAAATGTTGTAATAGTTGTGGTTTCTGCTTCAGTTTCACTTATGCTTGATTCTTTTGTAGTAGATTCATTTTTTCCAGCATTTACAGGCTCAACAAGCAGATTACTGCTATCACTATCTTCTGTTAAATCAAATTTTCTTATTAATAAAATTATTACGGATATTATAAAAATCAGTGCTACAACTATTACAGCAATAATTTGTATTTTCCTCATTTGTTCTCTCTTTTTCTTAACACTCTTATACTTTTTCATATTTACCCCCTACTAAATTATAATCCGTCTAAACATAAACTGCATCCAATTGAATAGATAAAAGGATGCAGTCTGATAGTAAATATTTTATTAATTCATTTTCTTACCACATTTCGCACAGAAAATAGCGTTTTTCATCAGCTTATTACCACATTCAGTACAGAATTTATATTTTTTTTCATTATTTCCTTCTGGCTCTGACTCAGAGTCTTCAACCTGAGCAATTTCATCCACATGCGCTTCATTTTGTATTGTTTTCTCAAGAGCCTGATTATTATTCGTAGTTTCCTTGCTATTCTCTGCAATAGCTTGACTATTTTCTGCAACAGTATGGTTATTCCCTAGTCCAGCACTACTTACAACCTCTTTATTTTGCTGTATTTCGTTACT
>JGI24709J26583_10000164_pt1 | contig 52420 bp, 50 predicted proteins | sample BioPla2DNA1_FD_26583 | JGI IMG/M metagenome (IMG submission 26583) | reverse complement strand
GGATTTTTTTGTCTGCATGTTTATTCTATCATATTTCCATTTTCTTTTATATATTAAAAAACGACAATTCTTTTTTAAATTGTCGTTTGTCAACAGTCTGATATAACTAGTCAATCGACTAGTTATCTGTTTATTTTAGCTGGCTGATTCATCTCAAATGGTTCGCCATATAATTCAAATGTTATAAAGCCTTCAGAATTATGGCCTGTCATCACAAATGGATATTGAGCCCATGATGAATCAAAACCTTTATAATAGTAACATTGATTTTCAAAGATTAATTCATAGGTTATTTTATTGTTTTCATCTTTAATAAAAGTGACACTAATCCTTACGGTATTCTCATCTTGAGTAGCGCCAAACAAATAACATGTCTGCGATGAATCAGAAGTTACTGTATAGGAAAGTGTATCACAAGGCATGTAGACTGAACTGGTTGATTCACAAAAGAAATTAGCGATTATATCCGGCTTTGAACAGTCCAGTGTACCAAAATGTAAATCAGCACCAACACCATTTTTACTTTTAGTAAAATACAGCAAAGTATCTTTATCAATCTTTACTTTATGTACTAAAGCATAATATCTAGCTTCATCAGCTCTTTCCAAATCGTCTAAAAATCCTTTGGGATATGGATATAAATAGTCATAGGCAACAATCATTACTACACCATAACTTAAAGCAAATAATGCAATGATAATGACTGATTTAATCAAAAACTTTTTCATACGAATTCCTCCGTCTTTTTAAATTATAATCTTTTTAGCAATTTATTACAACTTTATAAAATCTATAGTATAATGATATTCACCATTGTTTTAAAAGGAGGGACTCACTATGATAATTCCAAAGCAATTCGAAGGTTTACAAGACCTGGAGGCGATGCTTCTGACTAGTATTTTAGGTACTTTTGTCGCCTTAAGTGAAGATTTAATTTCTTTTCAACAGGCAGAAAGTTACTGGCTTAGTGATATGACTGCTGATTTATTTGAGGAAATGAACCTATCTGAAGAAATCGTTAATATATTACATCAAGGTATTAAACTGAAAGAACTGATTGAATTCGGTAACATTTATTATGATACAATTGATGAATTGATTTATGAGTGTAAATCATTAATCTCTAGTTATTACACTGAATACCAGCAAGAACAATCAATATTTTCATCACTTTTAAGTTAGAGAGGACAAACTATGAAGAAACAGGATGTTATCCAATATAAAAAGGACATTATTGAACAGTTGAGCGAGCTGTGTAGTTATAACAGCATTTATGTACCTGATGAAAATGGCACACCATTTGGAATTGAAAATAAAAAATGTTTAGATAAAGCTTTAGAAATCGCAAAAAGCTATGGTTTTAAAACTGTCAACGTTGATGACTATTGTGGTTATATCGAAATGGGACAGGGAGAGGAAATCATCGGTATCCTGGCTCATCTTGATATTGTACCGGTAAGTGACAGTTGGAATACCGACCCCTTTACCTTGACCTTAATAGATGATAAATACTATGCCAGAGGAACCTCTGATGATAAGGGGGCAGTAGTATGTTCTTTGACTGCTATGCGTGCTTTAAAGCCGCTGGAGCCCTCTTTTACTAAACGTGTCAGACTAATCTTAGGATGTAATGAAGAAACTGGTGCCAGGTGTATTAAACATTATGTTGAAAAACACGGACATGTAAACTGTGGTTTTACTCCAGATGGTGAGTTTCCTCTGGTGTTTGGTGAAAAAGGTATCATCAGTGGTTTATTAAAACTGAAAAGTGACAAGATTTTAAATATTAAAGGTGGTACTGCAGGAAACACTGTTTGTGCTGCTGTTGAAGTTACTTTGAAAGATAACTGTTTCAACAAAGAAAAACTAGACAACTTCTTTAAAGAAAATAATATTGATTATTCATTAAAGGGAAATACATTGCTTGTTAATGGTGTAGCAGCTCATGCTTCTACTCCCCAAAATGGAGTCAATGCCATTTCTTATGCTCTAGAGGGTTTATATCAGGCTGACATCAATGATAAGGCAGTTGATAATTATCATCAGCTGATCGGACTGGGCTACAATGGAGAAAATCTGAAAATTGATTTTGAAGATGAATATGGCAATTTAACCTGCAATGTTGGGGTTTGCTACAAAGAAGATGATTATCTCTACTTCACAATCAACATTCGTTTTCCAGTCACGATGAAAAAAGAAGATGTAATCAAGACCATTAAGGAAAACGATAAAGGATTAATTATTAATCTAGGTGGCATTGATCCATTATTTTATAGTCCTGATCTTCCAATGATTAAAGCATTACATAAAGCTTATGTTGATGTAACTAATGACACCGTTAAACAGCCAATGGTTATTGGTGGTGGCACATATGCTAAATCAATGAATAATGTTGTCGCTTTTGGCTGTGATGATGGGAAACATGACTATCACATTCATGATGACAATGAGTTTGTGACCTGGGATTCACTTAAAACTCAGGTAGCCTGCTATTACCATGCCATCTTAAATTTAATGGAAATTTGATTGCTACTTATACCCTGCACTTATGTAGGGTTTTTTTATCCAATTTCTTCCTTTGTTTTAATTGTTGATATTAACTTCCTTAAGCATAACTAAAAAGTGAGGGAGTATAATTCTCCAGCATTTTCTTTTATAATCACAATTATTTTTAAATACAAATAGTATCAATTTACCCTTTCTTCATATTTTCGTGACTATTTACAGTGATTATTTTCATTAGATTTAATCAATTAAAAATGATAAGGAAAATTTCCTTACCATTTTCATATTGTGTAAATAAAATACCTATATTTTCTTAATACGAATTTGTATCACATTATTTCCCTCATATGATACAAAAATTTCATAACCTTCCTTATTTTTTCCACCGTAATATTTATCACTTCTATAATAATCTAAAGAGAAACCTTTTTCATAACACTCATTAACATAAGCATTATAATCCTCCTTGCTCATATCACCAACAAAAATAGAAAAACTTTCTGAATCCTCATTAATTATTTTTCCTATATTTGACTTTGGCACTGGTATAAAACTGACAATTTCACTGTTTGGCCATACAATTGTCTCCATTTCCATAGGTGCAGCAAGATGAATGGACAATTCCTTATCACTTCTGTTATACCACAATGAAATAATATAACCCTCATTATTATAAGCTCGATAGTTGTACTCATCTCTTTTCTCTTCAATGCCAAAACCCATTGCCTGACATCTGTCAACATATTCTTTATATTCTTCTTTTGATATTTTAAAAACATCAATGCTTAAATATCTATCAGAATTCAGTTTTATATTTCCATAAGTTGAATTTGGCTCAGGTAAAACATATGATAATATCAGTTCATCCCATTGGAACTTATTGGCAACATATTTACGATGATAACCGATACCTGCTAGAAGTACAACAACCAATATAGCTATTAACCACTCTTTTCTATAAAAAGTTCTTATCTTTTCTGTCCCACAGTTTGGACAGATTCTTTCATTTTTAAACATCGGTGTTTGACAGTTTTTACACATGACTTCTCTAGATTTTTTCAACATTCTGCCTTCCTTTCCTGTTTTTAAAACAATTACCTAATAAATTTTAACATATTAAAAGATCGCCTTTCAATTGCTATCTTTTTTGCTGTTTGTTTAATTGAGTATCTAAGCAAAGACATGCTATAATGAGCATGTTACTTCAGGGATAGGTGAAAATCCTTACCGCTGGTTATACCCCGGGCGCCTTAACAGGCTGAAATGGTGAAATTCCATTGGCGACAGTAATAGTCTGGATGAAAGAAGGAATGATGATGAATAAAAAAACAAAGTATCTGGTAACTGTTTCTTTGGCAGCTGCTCTGGCGATGGTATTACTACTATTTAGAGTTTCACTGCCATTTCTACCACCTTTCTATAAGTTAGACTTTTCAGAAAGTGTAGTAATTTTAGCTGGCTACATATTGAATGCCAAAGCTACCATTATTATTCAATTATTGAAAAATATTCTTAAAATTGTAACCTCGTCTACAAATTCAGCTTTTGTAGGTGATCTGGCTAATTTTATTATGGGCGTTTCCTTTGTATTTCCGGCTGTAGCTATCTATAAAAGGAAAGAAGATAAACAATCAATGGTTTTAGGATTAGCAGTCGGAATTGTTATCTTAACCATTGCAAGCTGTTTTGTTAACTACTATATTATGCTGCCAGCCTATGCTGCCATCTTTAAAATGCCGATTGAAGATATCGTAGCTATGGGTAGCAGATTAAACAGTAATATTACCGACTTGTTTACCTTTGTGATATTTGCTACTGCACCATTTAATTTAATAAAAGGAACAAGCAATGCATTAATTGTATTATTGGTTTGGAAAAATATAAAAGTGTTATTTAAAAAATAAAAGTTAAAAAAATGGGACTTTGATCCCATTTTCTACTTTAAATTTTCAAAATTTCATCTAAATCTGGATAAGCATCAGGAATGACCAGGTTTTTTCGCTTATTTTCTTTTTTCTGGTATGAACAAATATAGCTGTCTTCTTTTTTTATTTCTACTTTCAAATCTTCAAAAGGCATAATCACACCATTCATTCCATTAATTACCGTGTTTCGACATACAATACCATCTTTTTTAAAATACTGGAAGTTTTTAGCATTTAAGAAAGGCGACATTTTTACAATCCAGACAACATATCCAATCAATAATCCATACATAATAATAAACATTAAAAACACATTATTTTTAAAAATGGAATTTAACAGGCTGGCTAATACAAACATTGACAAGAAAAACACCAGAACACTTACTATTACCATCCAGTTTTTATGGGCTTTATTTTTCTTGGCATACTCTTTATTGTAACTATAGATTTTTACTTTTGTAACTTCGCCATCTTTATCAACTTCAGTGGCATTTTCTATAATAATTTCTTCAACTTCAAAATCATTATTTAATTTTTTACCGGCAATGGTCCCTCTGACTAGATTAAACATAATCAATCCCTCAAATAATACATCCAGTATAAATGATGAATCAAAGCCATAAAAGATAAAAAAGCCAATCATAACTAAAATATCAGTACCAAACAAAATCGTAGCTACTTTCATCCATTTCCAATCTTTATTTGAAAGCAGATAAGAAATCAAATACAAAACAATTGGCACAATGGCAAACATCACAACAATTATTACTGAAGTAAAACCCCTGAAGAATACTTTAGCAAAGATTATCGCTACTTGAGGAGTTATCATTGAATACAGAAAAGTGTATCCCATTTCCAACAACAACATAACACAATTTAAAACACTGAAAACAATTATCGCAAGAAGTGTACTTCTAGCTCCTCTATAATTGTTCAACAAATTCATTTTTTCCATATAAATTACCTTAAAATATTTTCCCTTTACTAATTTTTAAGTTGTTAATTATCTTAAATCTTTCTAAAAATTTTTAAAAAATAACTGCTAACAAACCTTATAGATAGTATTCTAACACAAATATTGTTCAAAAAAGCAACTATTGTTAAAAATAAAATTTAGTTTTATAATTTTATTGTCGAGGTAAAAAACTAATGATAAAAAGAAACACTAACAAATTAACCATAATTGCAGGTTGTGGACGTTTAGGCGCTGAACTGGCTAACTCTATTTCAGAAGCCAATGGAGATGTTATTATCATTGATAACAATAAAGATTCTCTAAGAAGGTTATCTTTTTCTTTTGGTGGAATCGCTATAGTCAAAGATGGCACTGACATCGATGTTTTAAAACAGGCCAATATTGAAAAAGCCCATACTGTTATTGCGGTTACTGATGATGAAAATACCAACATAATGATTGCCCTGATGGCTAAAAAACTCTTCCACGTTAAAAACGTCATTTTAAGAGTTAACGACAATTCAAAACAAGCTTTGTACAATGACACTGATATTCAAATTCTTTGCCCTAGTGAACTGACAACCAAGGCTGTTAAAAAAATGATAGAAGGAGGTAAATAGCATGAATCAGCATATTTTTATCGTTGGCAATTCTTTTCAGGTTAAGTCCTTAGCTGAATCACTGTTAAATAAAAAACATCCTATCACTATCATTAATAATGATATGGAATTCTGTAAAGAACTATCTCAAATAGATAATATGACGATTGTTTTTGGCGATGGTGACAAGAGATATGTTTTGGAAGATGCAGATATCGGTAAATGCGATATTATGATTGCTATGACTGACAATGATGCTGATAATCTGGTTACCTGTTTAATGGCTAAAAAAATCTTTAATGTCAAAAAAACAATCTCCTTAGTCAGCGATGTTAAAAAGACAGCCTTCTTCTATCAGATGGGTATAGATTCTGTAGTCTGTACTACCAGCGCCATTACTACAATCATCGAACAACAGGCCATTATGGACGAACTGGCAACAATGATTCCTATCGGCGAAGGAAGAGTTAGAATTACAAAAGTAAAAGTCAGTGAAGATTCACCAATTGTCAATAAAGCTCTGTTTGATATTGCTCTTCCAGCTCAGTCAATTATTGCCTGTATCTTACGTGGACAGTCTTCAATTATCCCTCGTGGTTCAACAAAAATACTGGCCGATGATATGTTGCTTTTAGTTGCTTCAATTGAAGATGAAATAGCAGCAATAGAATTAATTACAGGTAAAAGCTATGACTAAAAAATTGTCTAATCGCTATGGAAAAATAATGATTTTAATTGGCGCCTTATTGATGATGCCGGTACTAGTTGTTATTTTTGATAAGAGTCAGATTAAATATATTTATAGCTTCATTCTTCCAGGAATAATTTCTATCATCTTGGGATTTTTAATTATGAAGGATTTTAAAGAAATAGAGAAAACTTCTATCTTTTCTACCAATCTGAAAAACTCTACGATGCTTGTTTTATTCTCCTGGTTTTATTGTTTTTTTATTGGTTCCTTACCTTTTTGGTTAGGAGGCCAGTTAAATCTCATTCAATCTCTTTTTGAATCAGTATCAGGTTATACAACTACCGGACTTTCAGTAGTAATACCTTCCCAAACTCCTATCATCTATTTGGCACATCGTACTTTTATGCAATATTGTGGAGGCTTTGGAATTGTACTGATGTTTATTATGGTTATAAAAGATCGCACTGCTGTCAACTTATATACTGCTGAAGGTCACTCGGACAAACTTTTACCTAATATTCAAAAAACAGCCAGATTAATATTTATTACCTATAACCTGTTAATCGTCTTAGGAACCATAGGTTTTTATCTTTTAGGAATGGATTTATTTGATGCTGTATGCCATGCGATTACTTCCTTATTTACCGCAGGTTTTTCAACCAGGGATACAGGTATGATTTTTTACAATTCTAACGCCATTAATATCTTTGCTTTAATTCTGATGATATTAGGTTCAATCAATACAGGTGTCTTACTGATGCTTTTCCAGGGCAAGTTTAAAATTGTCAAAAAAATAACGGAAATCCGTTTTATGTTTATTATCATTATTTTATTCGGTACAATCAGTACTTTTACAATATGGTTTTCCTCTACAGACGGACTGATAAAATCGATGTTATGCGGATTTTATAACATTATTAATTCTCTTTCGACAACTGGAAGCTACTATTGTTGCATTAAAAATCTTCATCCACTTGTATTAGAATTGATGATTATATCTATGCTTTTTGGTGGATGTGCCGGCTCAACTTCAGGGGGAATAAAACTATCCAGAATTATTATTCTTTTTAAGACTATGTATAATTCATTAGTTATGAAAACCTCCAGTGCCAGAAGAGTTTTATCTATCAGCTGGAATACTGCTTCAGGCAAGGCCTTAATTGAAAATGAAACTATCAAAGAAACAATTAGTTTTATCGGATTTTATCTTTTGATTCTTCTGATTGGTTCTAATTTGCTGGCAATAACAGCTAACTGCTCTCTAGCTGAAGGCTTTTTTGAATTTGCCAGTTCTCTTTCAGGAGCTGGTATCTCAATCGGGATTACTGGTCCAACAACAAATATTCTAACCCTGATAGTTGAAATGATCGGCATGATTTTAGGAAGACTGGAAATCTATATTCTATTAATTGGAACAAATTACTTTTATCAGCATGTAACAGACAAAATAAAGAGGCATAAGGCAAAATAAGGGAGTTTTAACAAAATAGTCAATTCATAAAATCAGAATTAATATTGTTTGAAGATTAAATAAACTGCAAGGCATAACTATAATTTTTTCACATAAAAATCTGGGAGCAACTTAAAGACTCCCAGACTTCATGAATGTTTTTTAAACCTATTCTACAAACTGGATGTTTGTCATCTAGTTTTTTAAATCAATCTTTTCTTTCTGTAATAGATAGTTGCTATGACCATACCCAGACCACTCAGCAGCATCATTGCCACCCACATCGTAATATTGATGTTGTCACCAGTTTCCGGAACAGGAGCTTCAGTATACACAGCATTAACAGTAGTGTTTTCTGTAATGTTGGTACCATCATGATCCCAAGCTCCAATATAGTCAGGTTTTTTAGGGACAGCAGGAGGATTTGTGACATTTTCACCATTTTGAACTCCAATCACTGCCACCGTAGTTCCTTCAGCCACATAAGTTACTTCAAAGACCTGTATTGAATAGTCGATAAAGACCATGTCGTCTTCATTTGGCTCTGTCACTCCATATCCTTCATTATTAAGCTGCTGCTTGTATTCTTTTCTTACAGCTATGATAGGAACTTTATCTGGAGCAACACTATTTGGATCAATGCTGACAATTTTAGCAGTTCCTTCAATTATCAGTTCAGCATCTAAATACACACGTGCATCTTCCATCTTGTCAACCACACAGACAATGGTCTGCTGTTGCTTGCCTTCCTGAGAAGTTGCTGTAATTGAACCTCCAAAAACATTAATTATTACATCGTCAACTGCGATATCAATGGTTCCAAAAATATCTGAACTATCTGGTAGAGTATTAGTGCCAATCAATTCGGTATCAATAACTTCTACTACAGATCCAGTACCCCAGAAAATAGAAAGTGCAATAACACCTGACAGATTGCTGTTTTTAATACTAAGATTTGCGGTTTCACCAACAACCACCGCAAAACCTTCATCAGCAAAGACGGAGACGTTATCAAGTATCAGGTTAGCATTTTTCTTATCGATACTGATTCCAGAAAAGATAACATCTTCTGTTTTACCCGTTATTTTATAATTGTTTATCTTAACTTCATCGGTTGTATCGATGATTATCCCTTTTTTATCTGATGAAGACAAAGTTTTTCCGTTACCATTAATGGTCACTTTTCCATTAATGCTAATTGAATTTTCAATATTAATGTCTTTTATAATATCTATATATGTATTTTTAGAACTTGCATAGTTGACAGCATCTTGAAGAGATTCGAAATAATACTCACAAAAACCACTGACTACTAAAGCAACAGGCTTAATAGTTTTCCCTTTGACAACAGAATCATCATCGATATTGATATTCTCTGTTTCTGCTGCATTTATTATTGCTACAGAGTGATTGGCATTTTCATCAAATGCAATAATGTGACTGTCTATGATATTTACAGCAGTATTTTCTGCACCAACTTCACCATCACTACTAAGAACAATTGCTCCATAGTCTTCATCAGGAGAATTTTCTATGCTCCTAATATCTGATCTATCAATATTTATTATCATTTCCTTACCCCAGATGGTTATCCCGTAATTACCCACTATAAAACTGTCAGTAATATTAACAACAGATTCACTAGCTGCAGAGCCAAAAAGCAGTGCAAAAGTAGGAACCTCAGGAGGAGAACCACCATAAATTTTTACCTCCGTAAAAGTCAGAGTACCGCCAGCATAACAAGAAATACCAAATCTGGTAGTCTTAGCAACAACCGATAACTTCTTAAGGGTAACATTAGGCGAGTAAATAGTAATTGCAGAACTTGTTCCACTATATACACCTGTATAAGTAAAGGTAAAAGAATTCCCATCAAGTATGACAGATTTATTAATTATAATTCCTTCACTACTGGTGACATCTTTCAGCAGTAAAACCGTATCACCATCGTTTGCAGCATTAAGAGCCTGCTGTATTGTGGCATATTCAATATCGCCAACTTTAGCCTCATTTCCTTCTGCGCTTATAGTAGCAGGAAAACAGCAGATCAGTACTGCAAAAAATACTAAAATTTTCAAAATAAACTTTTTCATAATATTCTTTCTCCTCATAGTTTGTTTTTTTAAAATAAAGTATCCCTCAAACATTTGTCATGTCCTTATTGCTTTTTACAGTTACATTAAACAAGAAAGATAATCTGATTTCAAGATAATCCTCTGCATCATATAATTGTAAGCAAAATAAAATCATTATATCCTTGACTTTGTTATTATTCTTTTTTTAAGAAAATAATATATACTCATAATAATTTTATCATATTTATATTTTATAAATCAATATTTTTTTGTTTTAATTTTGGGATTTTCGTTTTTAATTTTGGGATTAGTTGCTATTCGGCGACAAATGGTTTATTGAATATAAAAACGGTCTAACTTTTCAATTAATAGATAAACCGTTATTTAAACTGATAAATGAATTGTATAAAGACGTCTAAAGACTTTTTACAGGCATAATATGATTTCAGTATAAATGTATCCTTTGCTTTTTATCAGTATCAGTTAATATATCTTCAATTAATAGAACCTGTGATTTTCTTTGAAATTTATTCATTTTGTGGATAAAACCTCTTGATAAGTTTTTTCATTCGCTTAATGGTAACTAATATTTTTTCTATCTTTTAAGATAAATATGTGTGGGACATTACTCACATTTTTATCACATGATAAGAGGGCTAAACCTCTTAACAGTACTAATTCAAATTATTCGAATTAACTATTTCGTTACAACCCCTTGAAAATATTCTTCACCCTCAATTCGATAAGAAATATCATTAAATTTATCTAGATAAAACTTGCTGTTTTCATATCTGATTAAACAGATACAGCAATTACTTACCAATCCTACCCTTTTTTTATAATTTGGAAACATAACATCAATAAGGGCATCAAGAGCACAGCTGCTTGTCGCCACAAGAACATTTCCACCCTCTTTATTTTCGGAAACAATTTGTTCTATTGCTTTTTTAAGTCTCTTACATAAATCATCGAACCTTTCAACTGTATCATTATTTTTACTAATCATTCTACTTATTTCAGATGGAGACAATGTTTCCTCCAATTTCTTATAATCGCCAAATGGCACATTTATTTTTTCAAATATTGGTCTCAACATCTTTTCATCATGCTGACCCTGGTAAGTGCCATAGCCCATTTCTCTTAACTTTTTATCAATAATAAGTTCAGTTTCATCACCATAACAATTTTCTTGTAATATCAATTTTGCTGTTTCATATTGTCTGGCAATATCTCCACTATATACTTTATTGAAACGAATTTTTCTTAGTCCATAACCCGTACATTTTCCTTGAAAAATACCCAACTCTGTTAAAGGAGAATCGTTCCATCCCTGAACAGTGTTATTAGTGTTATAAATCGTTTGGCCATGCCTGGTAATATAAATATATAATGGTTTCATATTTCCTCCCCTGATAAAAATTAAATACTTCAACCATTATAGCATACAAAAAGTAGAAGGCATTTCTTCTACTTTGCATTTCTAGTTATTTGCTTCTTTCATTAACTGACAGATCTTATTTGAAAAATCTACCGGATCATCAACTGGGAATCCTTCAATTAATAGTGCCTGCTGATACAGAAGATCAGCATAATCATCAATACTGTCTTTTCTAGTTTCATAGACCTTTTGTAAAACTTTGAAAATTTCATGATCTGGATTTATTTCTAAAATCTTGGTCGCTTTAACCTCTTCATTTGTTGGAAGTTGAGCCAGATATTTTTCCATTTCCATTGAAATTCCCATATCATCGGCTACAAGACAGACTGGATGAGTTTTTAATCTTGAAGAAATTCTTACTTCTTTTACTTTATCCGCTAAGGCTTTTGATAAATCTTCAAATAAACCTTTATTATCTTGAGTTAGTTTTTCTTTTTCTGTCTTTTCTTCTTCACTTTCAATATCAGTGCTGGCTTTTTGGGCACTTTGGAATACTTTTCCATCATAATCTCTCATCATCATGATGACAAACTCATCAATATTATCTAAAAAGTATAACACTTCATAACCTTTATCAACTAACTGTTCAAGTTGAGGTATTTTTTTAATCTGCTCAATTGAAGTGCCGCTCGCATAATAAATTTCATTTTGATTTTCCAGCATTCTTTCTTTATATTCCTTTAAAGTAACGTATTTGTCTTCTTTTGAAGAATAGAATAAAAGTAAATCCTGAAGTTCTTTTTTATGCATTCCATAATCACTGTAAACACCATATTTTAAGGCATAGCCAAAATTCTGGAAGAACTCTTCATATTTTTCTCTTTCTTTAACCAGCATATTGACTAGAGTCGATTTAATTCTTTTAGAAACTGACTTATTTATAGCTTGCAGCTGTGAATCCTGCTGCAATATTTCTCTGGAAATATTTAAACTTACATCATCAGTGTCAATCAAACCTTTCACAAAATTATAGTAAGGTGGAATCATATCTTTAGCATCAGACATGATAAAGACACCTTTTGAATATAGTTGCAATCCTGCCTGATAATCTTTCGAATAGAAATCAAATGGTACTTTGGAAGGGATATACAGTAAGGCCTTATAGTTGACTTTTCCTTCTAGAGAATAATGAATAACTTCAAGTGGATTGTTCCAGTCGCCGAATTGTGATTTATAAAAAGAATTATAATCTTCTTCGGTAATATCTTTTTTATTTCTGCGCCATAAAGGAACCATTGTATTTAATGTCTTTTCTTCTTCAACAGTTTCATATTCTCCTTCTTTACCTTCAACTTCAACAGATTTTTCAACCATCATTGTTATTGGGTAACGGATATAATCAGAATATTTTTTAACTAATGATTCAATAGTATATTTATCTAAATATTCTGAATAATATGTTTCTTCACTATCTTCTCTTAAATGCAGAGAAATCTTTGTTCCTATATCCTGCCTGTCTGTTTCATCTATTGTATAGCCATCCTGTCCTGAAGAAACCCATCTGTATCCTGGCTCGTCGGTTTTCTTGGTTTCAACTACAATTTTTTGAGCAACCATGAAAGCTGAATAGAATCCAACACCAAACTGTCCAATAATATCAATTTCTTCATTTTTCTCTAAAGCGTTTTTGAAATCCATCGATCCAGAATGAGCAATCGTACCCAGATTTTCTTCTAAATCCTTTTTGTTCATTCCTATTCCGTTATCTTCAATAATTAAAATACGATTTTCCTTGTCAATTGAGATAGAGATAGACAAAGGCTTTTCACTTGCTAGTGTATTATCTGTTAAAGAAAGATAATGCCTTTTATCCAATGCATCTGAAGCATTAGAGATTAACTCTCTTAAAAATATCTCCTTATTTGTGTAGATTGAATTTATCATCAAATCTAATAGTCTTTTTGATTCTGTCTTAAACTGTTTTTTTGCCATCTAATCACTCCTTATCTTTTAGCACTCTAACCGTTCGACTGCTAATATTATAACCGATGGTTTGAAAATTATCAACTATTTATTATCTTCTATTGCTCTGTAACACATTTGAAGATATTGTTCTCTTACTTTTTCTGGTCCCAATATTTTTATTTGACCATTAAAGCCAAACACCCATCTGAAAAATGTTAATGAAACATTGATATTTGCTTCACAGTAAAAATTTTCTCCATCTTTAGCTGTTAAAATCATTTCTTCTCCAAATTGACTATCAATTTCCGAAAACAACTTCTTATCAAACTTTAATTTTACAGACATTTTTTCACCACTATACATACCGAATGTTTGTCTCATATATTCATTAACATCAAATTTTATCTCCTCATAGGTATTTTCCATTATTTCAATTGCATCCATCTTGTCTAATCTGAAGGTATTGAATTTATTGTATTTTTTCCCATAGCAAATCAAATAATACTTATCATCATCAACTAACATGTTGATTGGGTAATAAATATAATTTTTACCTCGATATTTCTTTTTCTTTTTTTCATCCAAATCATAATATCTGAATCTTATTTCTTTTTTATGACTGATTGCTTCCAATAGTTTCTCAACATTAATCAATAAATCAGCATATTCCGTTTTCTTATTAAAATAATCACCGCTATTGATAATTTCTCTATTAAATCTGTTAGTCAGGGAAGTTAATTTTTCAATTATTTCAACACTTGTTTTTTTGCTTAAAAATCTGCTGGCTTTAACCATATCGATAAGAACTCTCAACTCACTGGCTTCAAACATTTCATCATCAAAATAATAACCGTCTTTGTTTTTAGCAATTGAATATCCCATCTCATCTAACTGCTTTACATCATTATAGATAGTTTTTCTTTCCACATCGATTGACTTAGTTTTCAGATAGGAAATTAATACTTCAGCATTAACTCCATTATCATAATTTGTGTTTTCCTTCAGGTATTCCAACACCAACATTATTCTTTTCTTATTACTCATTTTTATCACCAGAACAATTATATCACAGTCCAATTATTTACACAGTTATATTTTATAAACTTGTTAGAATTTAATTGTAATCAAGGAGGATCTGTTATGAAAAAATCTTATTTAATTATTGCATCTTTTACTCTTATTTTATTTTCGCTGGCTAGCTTTATTAATCAACATTACTTCCTTTCACTTCTTTCTATTGTTGTGTCAGTTTTAATTTTAGTTACCATAATTATTATCGAAAAAGGAAAAATTTATTTAGACATTCTTGATTTATTTATTGTTGTAATCCAGTTAATTTTAATCACTCTATTTGTCAAGCAGATAAAAGAAATTTCTATCAATCATATTTATATCAGTCTGATATTCACTTTATTCAATTTGATTTACCACAAAGCTATTGCCACCTTAAACAACCAAAAACAAAAGTACTGTTATACCGTAAGCATTATTATGTTATCCATTCTTTTTACTCTTGTAGTTTTTTTAGACTTAATTATGATTATAATATTCTCTCTAGAAGCTACTTTAGTCTTTAATTATTTAACCTTTCTGTTTATTATCTTTTTTCCTACCCTGCTGTTAGGATTTCCTTATATTTTCTTTCAACAGTCAAAAGCCTGATAAAAGGCTTTTTTATTGAATATCTAAAGAAATAATGCTTTAATTTATACGATGATAAAATTAGAAAGCAGGTAAAGTTATGAGAATACTGGTCGCAAATGATGATGGTTTTTATGCTGAAGGGTTAAAATGTTTAGTTAACGAAATGAAGAAATTAGGGGAAGTAGTGGTAATAGCTCCGGCTTATCATCAGTCAGGTGCCGGTCATTCTATTACTTTCAATCAGATTGTCAAGGTTGAAAAGGAAATGTATGATGAAGAAACTGAAGGATATAAAGTTTATGGAACCCCTAAAGATTGTGTTGAGCTTGGTTTAAGTGCCATAGTGGAAGATATTGATTTTGTTATTTCAGGAATCAATCAAGGTGGCAATTTATCTAGTGATATCCCAAGTAGTGGTACCTGCGGTGCTGCCTGTGGAGCTTTACCGTTTGGAATACCTGCTATGGCTGTTTCCTTAGGTTGGGCTGAACACTTTGATTATTCAGCTGCAGCTGAAGTTGCCTTTAAGGTAGCAGAGTGGTTTATCAAACAACCGTTCAACAAAGAATTTGTCTTAAATGTCAATGTTCCCAATATTCCAGCAGAAGAAATAAAAGGTTATACGGTTGCTGGTTTTGGAGGCTATCCTCAGTATCATATGGATTTGACCCCCACATTTGATGGCAAGTACTATCACTACAATACTAGAAGTACCAGTTTTACCTTTCACTATACAAATCATTCTCTATCAGGCGATTTATACGCCCTTGATAAGGGTTATATAACTTTAACTCCAATAAATCTAAACATGGTTAAAGAATCTGACTTGCCATTATTAGAGAAAGCCTGGAACAATAAATAAATCCTCCATCAAGAGGATTTTAAATTACAATTTTTTAGCGGCTTCTTCTCTTTCAAGACAGATTTGTTCCCAACTCGGAAGTTTTTCCATCATTTCAGACAATTCATTTAAACTGCCGGGAATATCAATGTTTTGAGGACAGATACTACTGCAATTTCCACAGCCTATACAATTGTGAGGCTTTTTTTCTTCATCCATAAATTCTATTCTCATTGAAGTATTAGAAGAGGGATAAAATAATAAATCATTATAGATTTCCAATAGTGTTGGAATATCTAAATTCATGGGACAACCTTCCACACAATACTGACATTTTGTGCAAGGAACTCCTTTTTTCAAGGTTTCAGCAATCTCCAGAAGTAGATTTACTTCCTCTTCGGTAATCAGGCTTTCATTTTTAAAAGTATTGACATTGTCAATCATCTGATCAATATTACTCATTCCACTTAAAACCATCTTGACATTATCCAGTCTTTTTAAAAACTCAAATCCCCAACTGGCAATTGATTTATCAGCTCTTAGTGCTAACAGTTTCCTTTCGCTTTCCTCATTGAGTGAAGCCAGTCTTCCTCCTCTTACCGGCTCCATTACCCAAACAGGAATATTTCTTTTAGTCAGTAATTCATATTTTTCCTTAGCCTGTTGCATAGTCCAATCCAGATAATTCAACTGAATCTGACAAAACTCCATTTTATCTCCATGAAGGTCTAAAAACTTTTCTAACACTTGTAAAGTAGCATGAGTACTGAAACCTAGATGTTTTATTCTTCCCAGCTCTTTTTGTTGAACGAAATAATCAATAATTTTCCATCTTTCATCCAGATAAGTCTCAATAGATTTATCATTAACATTATGAAGCAAATAAAAGTCAAAGTATTCAACTTTACATTTCTTTAATTGCTCTTCAAAAATCTCTTCAGGATTATAACCCGTCGAAAGAATCTGATGTCCAGGATATTTTGTCGCCAAATAAAAGCTGTCTCTAGGATATTGGGCCAACACCTTACCAATGGCAATCTCTGAATTACCATCATGATAAGGATAAGCTGTATCAAAATAGTTGACACCATTGTTAATCGCATATTCAACCATTTCTTCCAATTGTTGTTGATCAATTTCACCATTTTCATTTAATGGTAATCTCATTAAACCAAAACCTAATAAACTGAGTTTTTCATCGCAGACAATATTATATTTCATAACTGACCTCTCTTTTTATCTAATAAAATTGGTTCTAAAATTCTTTTTCTCCTGTTTTGGTGGCTCTATACCATTTTCTTTAGCCACTTTGATGCACTTAAGATAATAAGCCATATTTCTAGCCAGGGTTCTCATTGTCTGTAAACCTTCCAAGTCCTCTTTAGCTTCATCAGCGCTGTTACCAAACACCATATTCCAATAACCGGAAGAGATAATTGTCATCTCAGAAATACCTAAATACTTTATCAGCTGGGAATAGGCTGATGTGGTACCTGCTCTTCTGGAGACTACTACTACTGCCCCTGGTTTAAGTCTGAAAAGCTCTTTTTCAGCAGAATAAAATACTCTATCCAGAAAAGAAGTTATCGCTCCGGAAGCACCCGCATAATGGACTGCAGAGCCAAAAACAAACCCATCAGCATCTTTGGCCTTTGCTTGAAATTCATTTACCAGATCGTTTCTAAAACAGCCATTTTTATTTTTTCTACAATACAAACAACCAATACAGCCAGCAATTGGTTCAGTGCCAAGCCATATAATTTCTGTTTCAATGTTTTCCTCATTTAAAACTTTGCATATTTCTTCTAAAGCTGAATTTGTTGTTCCATATTGATGAGGACTGCCGTTAACTAAAAGAACTTTCATATTATACTTTCCTTTCATTTTCAATTATCACACCTGTAATCAGGTTTCATATCTGTAAGAATCAAATCTTTTTAAATTACCACTCTATCTCTTCAGAAAATTTAAGTGCCGGATCACTTAATTCATAGATAGTTGTATTATAATGTTTAGCCCAATATTTATATTCATCTTCTAAATTATAATATTCCTTAGCCTTTACTATCAGTCTTCTGGCAATATTTTTCAGTTTTTTATTTCTTTTTTCAACATCTGTTACAAGCAGTTCAGCAATGCATCTATCAATATAATGAATATTATAATCTTCATAACCTTCATCGGTTTTTTCTAACAATCTAATAATCTCCTGCAGTTGATCATCTCCGATAACCTGGCCTAATGCCTGCCAGATTCCAGCACATAAAACATCAAGATTTGCCTTGTCTTTAATATAATCTGTGTATAAGAAAGAAGGAAAATATTCTGGTTTATTCTTTCTTCTGCTTTTTTTACCATAAAATCCTGCTGATGATAGATACAGCTGAGGAATTGAAGCTGCTAAAAATATCGCTGTCGGAAATAATATATTCACGCTATAATATATGTTTTTATTGCAGCCTTTTATCTTGTGAAGCCTGTATACATCATTTGAAATAACATTCTCTTTAAGTGCGACCTCTCTATCACCATAAGAAGCATGACGAATGTCATAGCAGGCACTCAACAGTACTAGTTTGACACCATAATGTGGATCATTTTCAAATCTATCCTCTGTTGTCAGTCTATAAATACTGTCAACCAGGTTTGATAAATCCTCTAAGTCACCCTGTATGGTAATACCTGTCAAATTTTTAGTTGGTTCAATAATAATCATCTGAAATATCTCCACTTTTTTTATCTTAAATTCATGTTTTTTTATTTTATATAAAATCTTTCTTCATCTTTTAAATTAATTATAGCATTTACATTTAAAATAGTTTATACCTGCAATCTGAACAAAAGGAAAAAAGATATCTAAAGATCAAAATTTATTTAAAAAAACATTTTCCAATGATAGTTCAGCAATTACTGTTTTGTTATCAGTTTTACTGTAAATGACTTTTAAACAGTTCAATCTATGTCTGTATACTCTTTCAGCCATCTTATCTTTTCAAAGCAATTATTGCAGTTTTTTCACTAGAAAAGGTTTTTTCAGACCTTAATCTAATTCAAATTGTCCGGTATATAGCTTATAGTATTGGCCTTTCTGATATAGCAAATCATTGTGGCTTCCTCTTTCAATAATTTCACCATTGTCTAAAACAATAATAGCATTAGAGTTTCTGACTGTTGATAATCTATGAGCAATCACAAACACTGTTCTTCCGGCCATCAAATTATCCATACCTTCCTGAATCAGTTTTTCTGTTCTGGTGTCTATTGAGCTGGTTGCTTCATCTAACACCAGTACCGGTGCATCCGCTACTGCTGCTCTGGCAATTGATAACAGCTGTCTTTGTCCTTGTGATAAATTAGCACCATCACCAGTCAACACGGTTTTATAACCATCAGGTAACATCTCAATAAACTCATTGGCATTTGCCAACTTGGCTGCCTTTATACATTGCTCATCACTGGCATCCAGTTTACCATATCGAATATTATCCATTACCGTTCCAGTAAATAAATGGGTATCCTGTAAAACAAAGGATAATGACTTTCTAAGTGAATCCTTTTTTATTTCTCTTACATCAATGCCATCATATAAAATTTGACCTTGTTGAATATCGTAAAAACGATTAATCAGGTTGGTAATTGTTGTTTTGCCAGCTCCTGTAGCACCAACAAAGGCAATCTTTTGACCCGGTTTAGCATAGAAAGAAACATTATTTAAAACTTGTTTTTTCCCATCGTAAGAAAAGACAACATCAATAAAACGCACATCTCCTCTAAGTCTGATTAACTCTCCATCAGGCTTTTTCCAAGCCCATAGACCTGTTCTTTTTTCTGCTTCTAGAAGAGAATTATCCAAATCAAACTTTAATGGGACTAAAGTGATTTTACCTTCGTCTATTTCTTCTTCAGCATCAATCACCTTAAAGATTCTTTCTGCTCCAGCAATAGCGCTGATTAAGGCATTAAAGTTTTGAGTAATTCTACTTAAGGGACGAGAAATATTTTTTGTATATTGCAGAAATGAAGCCAGTTTTCCAACATTCATTTTACCGATAATACATAAATAAGCTCCCAATACTGAACAGACAGCATAGTTGATATGACTCATATTGTTAGAAACAGGTCCTACAATACTGGCATAAATATTAGCTTTTGTGCTAGCTTTTCTAGCAGTTTCATTGATTGTTGAAAACTCTTGTTTTGTTTTATCTTCATGTACGAAGACCTTGATAACTTTTTGGCCAGCCATCATCTCTTCCATATAACCATTTAGTGAGGCAACAGCTTCTTGTTGAACGGTGAAGTTTTTCATGCTCTTTTTACCAAATAATGTTGTAATTAGAAGCATTAAACCCAATAACAGCAACACCACAAATGTCATCACTACTGAATATCTGAGCATCATGATAATGATACCCGCAATAGTAATAGAACTGTATAAAAATGAAGTGATACCATCACTGATTGCTTCTCTAATTACCCCAACATCACTAGTAAAGTGAGCCATTAATTCACCATGGGTATGCTCATCAAAATATGATATTGGTAACTTCTGCATTTTAGTAAATAAATCATTTCTAATTTTGTTTAGTGTGTTGTTGGTAACTATGACCATAATTTTACCAACCAGATATTCAGAAATGATTGTCAGTAAATATGTAATTGCTAAAGCAATCAATAATCTGATTAAAGGAGTTAAACTTTCAGTTGTAATTTCTTGTCCAATCAAAGGAATAATACCTTCATTGATAATTGGTTCAATTAATCTGGTACCATAGATGGTTAAAAAGGAACTCAATATAACTAATAACAAGACAAATAAAATAGCCCCTATCCTATCTCTTACATATCCCAAAAGTCTTTTGAGAGTTGCTGTAACATTTTCTGGTTTTTCATAATTAAATCTTCTTCGTCTTGACATTACAACTCAACTCCTTCCATCTGGGTGTAATATATATCCTTATAAATTTCACTGGTTCTCAATAAATTTTCAGGAGTATCAACATCGATAATTTCTCCATTGTCGATAACTACTACTCTATCAGCATCCATAACCGAAGCTACTCTTTGAGCGATAATAATCGTTGTTGTATCTTTCAACTGTTCTTTTAAGGCCAATCTGATTGCTGAATCCGTTTGAGTATCTACTGCACTGGTCGAATCATCTAGGATAATGATTTTCGGTTTAGCCAGCAAGGCTCTGGCAATGCAGATTCGCTGTTTTTGACCACCTGATAGATTAACCCCACCCTGTCCCAAATTGGTTGTATAGCCTTCAGGAAAAGACATAATAAAATCATGAGCATTGGCAACTTTACAGGCCTCAATTATTTCTTCGTCTGTAGCATTTTCATTGCCCCACAATAAATTTTCTTTTATCGTGCCGGAAAATAAAACATTCTGCTGAAGGACCATAGCTACTTCTTTTCTTAAATCAGCCAGTCTGTAATCTCTGACATCATGTTTTCCTACAATAACACTGCCAGAGGTGACATCATACAATCTTGGTATCAGTTGCACTAAACTTGTTTTACCGCTTCCTGTTGAACCAACAATTCCAACTGTCTCTCCAGAACGGATATATAAATCAGCATTGATAATGGCATCTTTACTACTTGATTCATACCTGAAGGTTACATTATCAAATTGTATTGAACCATCTTCTAAGGTTCCTTCATAATCACCATCAACAATTGATGATTCAGTATTTAAAACTTCATTGATTCTATCAACTGAACCTTTTAATCTGACCATATTCAAAAAAATCATTGCCAACATCAGCAAGCCAGCTAAAATCTGACCAACATAAGAAATAAAGCTGATTAATTCTCCCGTTCTCATGGTACCAATCATAATCTGATTGCCGCCAAGCCATAAAATAGCGATAATGGTCGCATAGATAACCAGCATCATCAGTGGCGAAATCAATACCAGCAGACTTTCTACCTTAATTGAAGATGTCATCAATTCATGATTTATTTCCTTGAATTTTTCAATTTCATAATCTTCTCTGACAAATGATTTTACCACTCTGACATTGGTCAGATATTCTTTAGCGCGATCATTTAAACCATCATATTTAGTCAGCATATACCTGAATAACGGCATCGCTTTTCTACCTAAAATAACGATAGCAGTAATTAAAATTGGCGCAGCGATAATAAAGACAATAAATAAATCTCTATTGATTCCATAAGCAACTGTAGCTGCCGCAATCATCATAAAAGGTGCTCTGACAGCCATGACCATTGTCATCCTTAAACCCATCTGAATAAATCTTACATCAGTTGTCAGCCTTGTTAAAAGTGAAGACTGCTGGAAAGAATCAACATTTTCAAAAGAGAAATTTAAAATTCTGTTGAAAACTTCTTTTCTTAATTCACTACCAAAACCAATACTGCCATTGGCGGCAAATATACTGGCTAATGCACCACACATTAAAGACAAAAAGGCCGTAATTACCATGTTGCCACCTAACTTTAATACTGTGCCAAGTTCATTTGAAGGGATACCATAATCCACGATCTTACCCATTATTAAAGGAATATTTACTTCAAGTAAAACCTCCACCATGATAATAATTGGTGTCAAAATAATAAAAGGCAGATACTTTCTGGTACAGCTAAGAATCTTTTTCATCAGTTTCTTCCTCACTTTCCAACTTTTTAATTTCATCGTTTAATAAACAGGTAGTTTTATCTCTAGAATAATCAGTTTCTAAATTTTCTAAAATTCTATCCAGAAAGCTGTTAAATACTTCCATCTCTTCTTTACTGAAGTCTTTAAACATCATCACATTACAACAATTAAAAGCCTGTTTCATCTGCTCAATATGAAGTCGACCTTTTTCAGTAATAAAAAGATCAAACTGTCTGCAATCCCGATGATTTCTTTCTCTTTTAACTAAATCGCAATCAATCAGTTTTTTTATTGTTTTACTGACTGCCGCCTTACTAAAAGCAAACCTGTCAGAAATATCCTTTTGCATACAGCCTGGGTATTCTTTAATATAATCCAATATTGGATATTGAGATAAATGAGCTCCTTCAACTTTTTTAATGTTAACCGCATTATGCCATCTTTTTAGCTGGTGAACTCTTAAAAACTTATATATTGTTTTCTTATAATTCATGACACACCTCAAAAACAATTAACTGTTAACCAGTTAACTATCATTAATTATACTCTTTTATTTGTCGTAGTCAACTATAAAAAATACTTAAAAAATAATGAAATAAATAAAAAAACCAGCTTAAATAAATGGCTTTATAGTTTCTTATTGATAGATATATATAATCTTAATTTTTTTATTATTCAGCTAAGTAAATAAATTTATTTTTAATACACTTGCATTAATAAATCCTTAATGCTACAATACCTACAGACAAAATGTCTTTAAGGGCGGTACAGAGATGCCGACAAGATGTTACAAAAAGTTAAGCAAAGTTGGTCACTGCTTTGCAGTATCAGTTTGCGTTTTAGTAAGGAAACAATCTTGTCAGCTTGGCCCGACAAGATTTTTTATGTCTAGGTTTATTTTATAGAGATTAAAAGGTCAGCTGAAAAGTTAACCCTTAACTCTCTGCATTGTTTAAAATTTTGTAAGGAGAATTTATCATGAACAAAAATCAACATGTAATCGGGTATCTACCTGATGAAAAACCAGTAATGTGGAAATTATTGCTTTATGCAATTCAACAGGTTATTGTAATGTTCCCTGCTACAGTTGCAGTGGCAATTATTACCGGCTTCCACATTTCAACTACCATCTTTGCAAGTGGACTGGCAACTTTATGTTTTATCTTAGTTACAGGTAAAAAAATACCTCTATACTATGGCTCAAGTTTCTCATATGTAGCAGCTATTGGCAGCCTTATGAGTTCAGAAGCATTGATAGGACATACATTAAATGAAAGAATTGCTGTTGCTCAATTTGGTATTGTGATGTCAGGCTTTGTATCAATTGCAGCCGGCCTTATTATCAAGCGTTTTGGAAGAGATTCAATTGAAAAAATTCTTCCGGCAGCTATAACCGGTCCAATCGCTATGGTTATCGGTCTTACTCTTGCAGGGACAGCATTAACTGATGCTCAATCTTTCAGTGGTGCAATTCAGGTACTTGATTCACAAGCAGCTCTGGCAACCAATATGGCCTGGATAGTCTCCCTGGTTACATTGTTATCAACAATTTTATTCTCAGTGCATTTAAAAGGATTTTTAGGACAACTTCCTCTACTTTTAGGACCTATTTTAGGGTGTCTGACTGCGGTTGTTATTTACTGGATTACAGGTATTAATCTGTTTAAAGTTTTACCAGATACAGCTAATAGTGGAATATTTGCTTTACCAATATTTACTTTACCAAAACCTTCATGGATGGCAGTAGCCGCAATCATGCCGATTGCGATTGCTACAATTCCTGAATCTACAGCACATGTTTATCAGCTTGATATTTATGTTAATGACTTAGCGAAGAAAAAGAATTCTAAAAAAGAATATGATATCGCTGACAGACTGGGTGATAACCTGGTTGGGGATGGTATTGGTGATATCGTTGCCGGTTTCATTGGGGGCCCGGCAGGAACAAACTATGGTGAAAATATAAGTGCTATGGCAATTACCAGAGTCTTCTCTATTCCAGTATTAATTGCAGCAGCAATTATTGCTATGGTAATCTCTTGCTTTACTCCATTAATCAATGCTATCTACTCAATTCCAACAGCTGTTATAGGCGGGCTTGAAGTTTATCTGTTTGGCGCTATCGCAGCTCAGGGTATCGCAATTATGGTAGAAAAGAAAGTTGACCTGTTCAGTTCTAAGAATATCGCTATTATCGCTACTATTATGATTATCGGCTTAGGTGGACAATTTGCCTTTGGTGGAAATATTCCATTCTTTGGTTTGAACATTCCTTGTGTAGCAGGAGCTTCAATTTTTGGAATTCTACTGCACTTACTATTAAGTATTGGTGAAAAGAAAAATACTGCTTCAAACTAGCAGAACAACATTTAACAATTATTTATTAAGATGCAACAAAATCCGTTGCATCTTTTTTTATTCAATTACTAACCAATTATCGATGTTGATCCAAAAGCTAATGCTAAACTTAAAAAGAAAAATAACACCAACTTATTTATCTGACTTTTAGCATTAAAGCCGAAATTATCATATCCTTTAGCTCCAATAGTTTGAGGATATATTTTGGCAGGCAACTTGAATTTAGTCAACATAAAATAATCAAAAAAGATGATGTCATAAAGTTTATAGCCTTCAGTGATAATTAAAAATCTAACCAAGGCTTCAAAAAAAGACATCTGCGTGTTAATGATATCTGCTATTGCCCAAACAAATATCGCTATTACTCCTATAAAACCAGCTATCATTATAAATACGCCGATCATATTTACCCACATAGGTTTATCGGGCATATCTTTTACCATTTCTTTTATGTCATCAGGAGCGCCAAAATACTTTGAACCAAATTTAGGTATCACAATTATAAAATTAGCCATCATAACAGAAGCTAACAGACAAATTAATCCCAACATAATAAAAGATTTGTGCATTTCTTTAGATCTCCTTTAAATATAATTTATAACTACAGCTGCTTATTATAATTATACTAATTTAAAAACTTTTCTTCCAATGTTAGTCCAGGCAATAAAAAAATGGACTATCTTAAATTTTAATAGTCCACTTTTACATACTACTTAATTCTTATTTTAAATTGAACCAAGCATCAAGTCCAGGATATCTAGCAACTTCTCCCAGTTCTTCTTCAATTCTGATTAACTGATTGTATTTAGCAACACGGTCAGTTCTTGAAGGAGCACCAGTCTTAATCTGTCCTGCATTAACTGCTACAGCGATATCAGCAATTGTAGTATCTTCTGTTTCACCTGAACGGTGAGAAACAACTGATGTATATCCTGCACGAGCAGCCATTTCCATAGCTTCTAAAGTTTCAGTTAAAGTACCAATCTGGTTAACTTTAATCAAGATTGAGTTAGAATTGCCTCCAGCAATACCTCTCTTTAATCTTTCAGTATTAGTAACATATAAGTCATCTCCTACAATCTGAACTTTCTTGCCAAGTCTATCAGTAAACTTCTTCCATGCATCCCAGTCATCTTCTGCAAAAGCATCTTCTATTGAAATAATCGGATATTTATTAACCATATCTGCCCAGAAATCAATCATTTCATCAACAGTCATGTATTTGTCAATCTTCCACCAGTAGTATAAGCCTTCTTTACCATTGTCTTTTGCTTTATCATACATTTCAGTAGCAGCAGCATCAATCGCAATACGGAACTCTTCACCTGGTTTATAGCCAGCTTTTTCAATAGCTTCAACGATTACCTGAATTGCTTCTTCATCAGATTTTAAGTTAGGTGCAAATCCACCTTCATCACCAACAGCTGTTGAATAACCTTTACCACCTAAAACTTTCTTTAAGTTATGGAATACTTCTGCACACCATCTTACAGCTTCTTTGAAAGATTTAGCTCCAACAGGCATAACCATAAATTCCTGAATTGTTACAGAGTTGTCAGCATGTGCTCCACCATTGATGATATTCATCATTGGAACAGGTAAAACCTTAGCATTAGTGCCACCTACATAACGATATAGTGGAAGACCTAATGAATTAGCTGCAGCTTTAGCCACCGCTAAAGAAACACCTAAAATAGCATTTGCGCCCAATTTGCCTTTATTTGGAGTGCCGTCTAATTCAATCATAACCTTGTCAATAAGAGTCTGATCAAAGACATTCATTCCAACTACTTTAGGAGCAATTTTTTCATTGACGTTTTTAACAGCTTTACTGACGCCTTTACCTAAATAACGTCCCTTATCCCCATCGCGCAATTCTACTGCTTCAAATGCACCTGTTGATGCACCAGAAGGAACTGCTGCACGACCTACAGATCCATCTTCAAGTAATACATCAACTTCGATTGTTGGATTTCCACGAGAATCTAAGATTTCGCGCGCAAAAACATTTACAATTTCCAAATATTGTTTCATACAATAATCTCCTTTCAAAAAGTATGTTTTATAACTACTTTTAATATATCTTATTATAGCATTTTTTCAAAGTAAAATTGTGAAAATGTTACCAATAAAACCTTAAAAATCAATTATCAGGCCTACTCCAACTTCTTTAATGTTACACACTTTGCTTAATTGAATTTTAGCCAGTAAATCAGTACAGTGACAGGGATAAATAACATTAATCTTTTCCTTAGCCAGATAATCACAGACTTCTTTATTTAACTGCGGATTATTCAACATATGAAAACCACCAATTACTATATCTATATCACTAATTCCACTAATCCTTTTAGCCTGCTCAATAATGTTACAGATTCCACTGTGTGAACAGCCGGTAATGATACTTATTTTATTATCACCAATATAAAGTAACGCACTGTCATCATATAGATAATCTTCACCTAACGGTTTTATCTGTTGTACTTCTCTTTTAATTTCCCCTAAAAACCAGATGTTTTCACTGATTTTTAAAGGTTCTCTAGTTGTTGTTATTTTAAAATTACCTGGGAAATTTTTCAGTTTGACAGGCATAGATACATCCAAACCTTCATAAACCTTATTTCCATCAACTTCAGGATGAGCGATTACTTCAATCTTTTGTTTTAAATTTAAAATGTTTTCTACTCCCCTGGTATGGTCGTTATGACCATGAGAAAAAACAATTTTAGTAATTCTGCCTAAATCTATCCCCATCTTTTCAGCATTTCTGATGAAGACATCAGAATAGCCAGTATCAAATAAAATAACATCTTCTTTATCCTCAAGCAGAAAAGACAGTGCTGGTTCAGCCAGTAAATAGTTATCAATGATACTATTGTTATCGCATAAAACTGTCAGTTTCATATCTATACACCTCAATAAAAGTATAAATTTGTCATTGAATAAAATCAATCTCTACTATATAATGTTAATGTTGCTAAGAAAAGAGGAGTACACTATTTTGTAGGCATCACAGAGAGTTCTTGGCAGGTGTAAAAGAACATGCAGCAATAGTCGAATAAAAACTTGGAGCAAATCGGTTGTTACGATATAACTTAATGAAGGTGCATACTATTAATTATGGTATGAACTAAGGTGGTACCGCGTATTAACGTCCTTAGATATGGGCGTTTTATTTTTGATTTACGAAAGGAGCAACTATGACAAGACAACTCAATGATCAACAACTGGCAAGAAGAGATAAAATGAATAAGTTAAAAGAAATGGGAATTAACCCTTTTGGCAATGCTTTTAAAAGAACTCATCTGACTCAGGATATAAGAGATAAATATCAACATTTAGATAAAGAACAACTGGAACAGGAAAATGTTACTGTCAAAGTAGCAGGTAGAATCATGTTCAAGCGTCGCATGGGTAAACTGGGTTTTATGCAGATTCAAGACAGAAGTGGCATGATTCAAATCGTTGTCAACAGAGGTATTGTTGGTGATGATATCTATGAAATCTTTAAAATTAATGATGTCGGTGATTTTGTCGGTATTGAAGGAACAGTAATGAAAACTGATTCTGGTGAACTGTCAGTAAGAACCGCTGCTTATACTCACCTGAGTAAATCTTTAACTCCCCTGCCAGAGAAATTCCATGGTCTGACCAATGTTGAAGAAAGATATAGAAGAAGATATGTCGACCTGTTTATGAATGAAGATTCCAAGAGAATTGCCTTTTTGCGTCCTACAATCATCAAGACCATTAGAAATTATATGGATTCACTTGGTTTTACCGAAGTGGAAACTCCTGTCTTGACTACCCTTTTAACTGGAGCTTCAGCTAGACCATTTGTCACCCATCACAACACTCAGGACTTAGATATGTATCTGAGAATTGCTTTAGAGTTGCCTTTAAAAAGACTTTTAGTTGGCGGGATGGAAGCAGTCTATGAAATTGGCAGAACTTTCAGAAACGAAGGAATGGGACCAATGCACAATCCTGAATTCACCTTAATGGAAGCTTATTTAGCTTATTCCGATTTAGAAGGGATGATGGAGTTAACCGAAGGCATGTTTACTAAAATCGCTGAAGTTATTGGAAAAGATAGTTTTAATTTCAATGGAAATGAAATTACTATCAAAGCTCCTTTTAAAAAAGTATCAATGGTAGAAGCTATCAAAGAAGAAACAGGCCTTGACTTTACCAAAGAAATCTCTTTCCAGCAGGCTAAAAAACTGGCTGAAGAAGCTGGTATCGAAGTAGAACCACACTTCTCTGTGGGCCATATCATCAACGCTTTCTTTGAAAAATATGTTGAAGATAAACTGATTCAGCCAACCTTCCTTTATGGTCATCCAGTAGAAATCTCTCCACTGACCAGAGCAAATGAAAATGATCCTCGATTTGTTGATCGTTTTGAACTGTTTATTGGTGGTAAAGAATTCGCTAATGCCTATACCGAATTAAATGATCCTATTGATCAATTAGAAAGATTTGAAGCTCAGATTAAAGAAAGACAATTAGGCAATGATGAAGCCAATGATATTGATATGGACTTTATCGAAGCTTTAGAATACGGCATGCCACCAGCTGGAGGCATCGGTTATGGTATTGATAGAATGATTATGCTCTTTGCGGAAGCTGAATCAATCAGAGAAGTTATCCTATTCCCAACCATGAAACCTTTAGATTAAATTTAAATTTAAGTTCTCCTGAAAAGAGAACTTTTTCAATTGTCTTTAACATTCCCTCATTTTTTGTGTGTTTTGTTTAAATATTCCCTCATTTTTTGTGTTTTGAAAACTAAATTAGAATAATTATAATTAATATAACAAGAAATAAAATCCTATGAGTTTTATGTCTAATTATAAACACATAGAACAATTGTGTGGTGTTCTTTTAAATGATGACCGTGGTGTTCCAGATCCAAACAAGCCAGCCTTGAATACAATCCACCTGAAAATTCTTTAGGATTGAAACTTTTTATTCTATTTTCACTATTATTTGTAATACTATTAATTTGGTTACTTATCTTTATATTGTTATATTTTTTTATTTTTATTCAAAATTGGGGAACTTTATGATACTATTTAACCATATAAAGTTCCCCAAAAGGAGGATTGTATGAACCAAAATTTCACTAAAATACAAAATTTATTGCATCAAAGAGCTGACTTACAAGCCAGACTTAATTTAATGCCTTACGATGGCAATCCAGAAATAAAAGATCGTGATGGAAACAAATATCTTTATGTTCGAAAAAGAATTGCCAGCAAGTTGACATCAACTTATGTAGGTATCTATTCAGACGAACTCTATCAGTTACTTTTAAAAAATGCTCGTGAAACAAGAGAAATAAGAAAACAAATTCGAAAAATTAATAAAGAATTAGCCTTGCTCGAATATTCTGATATTGACCTATCGCCTAAAGTCCAATTAAACTTGGAGTTTGCTAGGGCCAATATGAAAGCTTGTATTTATGATCAGGCTATCCTTGAAGGAGTTGCAACTACTTTTCCTCAAACTGAAGAAATAATTGATAATGGCAAAATTGTTGGAATGTCTGCTCAAGATGTTCAAAAAATATTAAACCTGAAACATGCATGGGAATTTATACTGGATAAAGATGTTATCAGTTATCCAACAAATTTATCAATTCTCTGTCATATTGCTAAGTTAGTTAATGAAGGTTTCTATCAAGATGGAGGAAAAATTCGTGGTGTTCCAGTCACAATTGGGGGCACTAGTTATATTCCACCTCTTCCAATTGAAAGTGTGGTCAAAGAAAATATCTCATTAATTATTGATGAAAATATTCCCGCAAATGAAAAAGCCATTAAACTATGTCTTTATTGCATGAAAACGCAAATTTTTAACGATGGAAATAAAAGAGCAGCTATTATTTTCGCTAATCATTATCTCATTTCACAAGCTGCTGGAATAATTATAATTCCTGAAGAAGAAGTTTCTGAATTTAAAAAACTTCTAATAGCTTACTACGAAAATAGAGATAATGGTGAAATTATGAATTTCATGAAAATCAAATGTATCAAAACCTTTTAAATTGGGGAACTTTTTAACTTTTTTCACCATAAAAAGTTCCCCATTTTTAACTTATTTAATGATTTTAAAAATAATTTAAAAATTCTATTGACCTTATAGTTTACTATAATGATATATTTCAATTAGAAAAGAGATTTCTTATGACGATAAAATAATTTGTCAATATTTGTGAATGCAACAGCCAAACTCTTAGATACTATGATGCTATAGGTCTTCTTAAACCTAAAAAAGTAGATCGCTACTCTGGATACCGATACTACGATAAGAAGCAGGCTCTAGAATTTGTAAAAATCAAAAATCTTCAGGAAGCTGGATTTTCTTTAGAAGAAATCAAAGAACTTCTTAACAAGGATGATGATTCAATTTATGAAGCTTTTGAAGAAAAAATTAAAGAACAAGAAGATAAACTAGAGCGCATAAAGAAAATTCAAAAGTCATATAGCAGCGAACTGAAAGAAATGAAAAACAAAATTGAACAGCTAAAAGAACAACTAATTGATGAAATGGAAAATTATGATCCATCTGAAGAATTCGGTATTAGTGAAAACAAATATCAAAGTATTATTGAAAGAGTTCATGGTTTCTTTGATGACATCATGGACAAAGAAGATGAATCTATTACCATAGCCAAACGAGAAAAAGCTTCTAGAGAATCTTTTCTGGAAAATCCTCAATACAAGACACTGTACGAAAATCATAGTTGGGTAAATGCGAAAGATTTTATCTCTGAAATTCCAGAACTCAAAGAAGGAAATAGTTATGTACTATATCTGGAGGTTGTTCCAGAGAAAATAAGCAGTGCTTTTGCGGCTACAATGATTAACCAGCTGATAACAGGTATGCAAAGTAAAGGAGCTCTTGAATGTACTGTAGAAGAAAGCACTGATAGCAACAATCATTTCTGGCTTTTTGAAAGTAAAGAATAAAATAGCAAAAGTTCTTGAAGTAACTTTTCAAGAACTTTTTTTATTATTATATTTCTTTAACATCGAAATGCTTTTATAATAATTGTAAAAGGAAGGTGTTTACTATGTTATCCAAAATAAAAACATCGCTTAAAAATTAATATTATTTATCATGATTGTAATCTGGGTACTTGTGATAATATATACTTTTGTAATAAAATAGGGAACTTCTACCCTAAAATTTGTCATCAAAAACTATCGTAAAAATTATAGGAAGTTATTTCATAATCTTCTTAGAACGTCAGAATGTTTGTTTTCTTTTATTCTCAATTTTAAATTAATTATATCTTCTTTTGTTATTTTACCTTTATTTTGCAATTCTTTTAAATATACATCATTATCGCACATAAGAATACAATTTTTAGAAGGAGCAATTGCAACTATATTATAACAATTCATAATATCACGATATTGAATATTTAATTTAGAAACATTATAAACTTTATCTTCATATCTAATATATCCACTATCTATTTCCTCACGAGGAAAAGTTCCTTTATTCTCAACAACCCCGACTGAATAATATGTTTCGCCATCTATTTCATAACCCAAAGAATTTTCTAATTCTAATAATAAAATATCATCGTAAATAAAATCAGTAAAATAGCCCCATATTTTTTTTATGTTTATTTGTCCAAAATCCATTAGAAAATCATCATTTTCTAATTTTTCTATAGAAGATATAGAATTATTTCCGTTTCCAGTGTTAAACTCTATTTTTTCTCTATATTTTTTTTCAAAAATACTATTAAATAAATCACTCATTGCATTCTTATCTTCAATAAAATTTACATTATTATAAAATTCAGGCACTATTGATAAAACTGAATCTTGAAACTTTTCCATATCATCGAATGGATTAACTTCTGACAGTTCTCTTTTTCTTTGTTTATAAAAATCCAATATTTCATCTATTGACTGAAAGCGATCATTCGGATTATTCCTAAGACACTTATCAATAATTTCATCGTAAATAACCGCACAATCCCATTTATAATTACTTGAAATTTTCTGCGCTCCTGTTCCTTGCCTTACTTTTTCGAAAACATACCAATACATAATTTGCGCCATAGAATATATGTCTGCTGCCTCTGTTACATCATATTGATTATTCTTTTGCTCAGGTGCAGAAAACAATATGTTAGCTAATCGGTCACCCTTTTTTGTGTTATTATCTAATGGAAAATCATTTTTATTGTAGTGCGCTATTCCAAAATCAGACATAACAAAATTATCATTTTCATCAACTAAAATGTTTTCAGGCTTAATGTCTCGGTGTATAATTCCTTTATTATGAATTGACCTCAATGTAGAAGACAGAAAATTTAACAATTTCTTAAATTCTTCTTCGGTTATCTCATTTTTATCCTCTCTATATTTTTTTAAATTTTTTGAATATACTGACATCAAAATATAAGGAATATTATATGTATTAAAACTATCTTCATTCAATTTAAGTTCATCATAATGGATCATGTTCACAACATTATTTAAATCGCTTCTAACATAGTTGGTATTAAAATACTCTGACCTGAACCTTTCTTTTTTGCTGTCAGAAAGAAATGTCAAAAATTTAACAGCAATTTCTTTTTCATTAAATTTAGTTTTATATACCGAGCCATTTCCACCCTCCCCAAGTTTATCACTTTTCTTAAACTTTAATTCGCCAAATACAGTCATAATTCCTTCGTTTTTTTCTATGTGATTATTAAGCAGTTTTAAAACTTCATCTTTTGTCATATTTGCTCCTTTCATTTGTTAGCACTGTCTTCATTTTCCTAATTTTAACACATGTTATATTAAATTTAAAAACATTACTATTTTTATGATAAAATGATATTAACAAATAATTTGTAGTAGTTTTATAATCTATTAATCAGCAGAAAGGAACGTGAAAAAAATGCATTGGTATAATACTAGTAATTTACCATCAAAAAATTATATATGCGGGCACTGTAATAACGACATTAGTTCTAATAAGGGTTATTATTTAGCAAACAGTCATAATAGTGGCATGAGTGGAAACGGATATGTATATGTTTGTCACAAGTGCAATAAGCCAACTTATATTAGCGGTTCATTACAAGTGCCAGGAGCAACTTACGGCAAAAAATATGATGAACAAATATTTAATGGAGATAAATTATTGTTTCAATTATACGAAGAAGCTAGAAATAATATGAAAGTAATGTCTTTTACTTCTGTTGGTTTATGCTGCAGAAAACTATTAATGCATATTGCAGTGAACTGTGGAGCTGAAGAAAATTTGAAATTCATTGATTATATAAATTATTTAGACAAAAATAATTATATACCAAAAAATGCCAAGATGTGGGTAGACATTATAAGAGATAAAGGCAACGAAGCTAATCATGAAATTATGCTTTTAGACCAAGAAGATGCAAAAAAATTACTTACATTTATAGAGATATTAATAAGTTTAATATATGATATGCCATATATAGCTAAAAACATTTAAAAGAAGTAATTATTTTATAATATTTGAGAGGTAATTATTCTATGTCAAAACAAAACATAATTTACAAAAGAACTGATGTTCAAAATAGAATACTAGATTTAGAGGAAAAATATATGAACTGTCTAGAAAATATATTTACTTCAAGAGTGTTTATTGAAGATTTAAAGCGAATCGAAACTGAAACACAAGAATACTACGATACATTAGATGAAGTGTGGGGAAAGAAAAATAAAGTCAAAGAAGTTTCAGAACGCTTATTAAGACACCACATATATTTAAAATTTTCAAGCAACGCAAAATTCTATTCCTCTCCTATAAGTTGTGATATTGCGTTAGAATTAAGCGATGTTGTCCTAAATATAGATGTTAAAACTATTGATAAAGTAGGAAACTCTGGCGAATTATATACAACTCAATTTGAGCACAATCAGACATCCTTTCTTAATAAAAAAGTCTTATCATCAGGCATATTTCCGGGCTTTACCGTGAAATCTAATCTTAACGCAATAGATCCTCGAACAAAAAAACCACTTCTAACATTCTTGGTGAAAATAGGTTATTCAGATGATGGGCGAGGTATATTTAATTTTATTAACAGTTCCCAACACCCTAGTCTCGTAATAACCTGTTTACCAAATGGTGCATTAAGCAATCTATTCGACAATGATTTATTTAATAATTTTAAAGATTATATATATTACGATGCTCCAAATGGAGCTTATTATAAACCAAGATTTATTACAAACAAAGATGAATTTTCAGCATTGACAAACGAAAGTAAATTCACAAAAATAGAACAAGTTACTGACATTCCTGAAACATGGAAAAGAGTGTTATGGTCAAACAAAATAGGTTATTTTGATTCCAAAAACAAAACATTATGGTGGACAGTAGAAAAAAAGAAAGGCAGGCATTGGGACATATATCTGTATGCTGTAAAAAAAGGAAACACAGCAAGATTTAACGACGAATGGCTAGAAGAAAGATATAATTCGAATAATAAACTATGGCGTGGAGTTAGAAAATACTACAAAATATACGATATACTAAAAAAGAATCACAATTAATTGGATTCTTTTTGGGTAATCGAAATCTTTTAGGGTCTTAACTTTTAGGGGGACTTTTAGGGTCAAAAAAGCAAAATAAATAATCCACTGCATTTTATATGACCACCACAATATATACATGTTAGTTTGGTTGCTTAAGGGTTAGAATAATATCAAAGGATTTTCAGAAGCTATTAATAGTATTTATATTTTCTATATCTTCTTGTTCGATATTCTGAACTATTGTGACAAAATCTTTTATTTTCATATATTGACTCACTTCATATGGTTTTTTATCTCAGTAAAATAATACAATATGAAGGTTTTTTATTGTCCCCATTAAAACTTAAAGGGTATCCCCACGAAAACTTAAAGGTTGTCCCCGCTATGATAAAAAAAAGGTTTTTTTAATACCAACCAAAAATTAAAGAGCCAGCAATACATACTTGTATTATATGGGGTTACAACCACAAAAAAAGAAACGATTTTGCTCTTCGTTTCTTTCGCTTTTTGTAAAGTTTTAGGGTCTTATTTCATTTTATTCCATATCCATCTCACCCTAAAAGTGACCCTAAAAGATTGAAACAAACCCTAAAATTTCTCGGTTACCCTTCTTTTTCTTTTTTTTCTAATTCATCAAATATTCCTTTAGCAATCATTTCTGCAAGTTTAACTGGAACAGCATTTCCTATTTGCCTATACAAGATATTTAAACTTCCTACGAAGCGGTATTCCATAGGAAAAGTTTGAAGAATAGCGCATTCTCTAGCACTTAGCCTTCTTTCTTTGTTTATATGAATTTCAGGACTAGTTGCAGTTATTGTATCACTAGGCCTATCCCAATTGGTAATTCTTAAAGATTGTTCAAACTTTATTTCTTTTTCTATCATTGTTGTAACTTGGTCATCATATTTATCATCGAATCCAAGGATTTTTTTCAATTCCCACCAATCAGATGGTTTTGGAATGCTTCCAGAATTATTATCTTTTCTAAACCAATGCCCAGCAGTGTGCTTATAGCCAAAATGGTCATCAATTCTTTTTGTAGTATACCCTGCTTTAGAGCGCCACTTTTTAAGATAATCACAGATTTCATGTTGATTAACATCATACTTTCTGCCCCAAAATTTGTCATAGACATTAGTTGAAGCAACATGATTATAAACTATGGTTCCATCTTCAAGATTAATAGGTTCCTTACTTAATGGTATATCGCTTAAAAAACCTATCGCTTCTTCTACTGTAACTTGTTTTTTTAATGTAGATTTATCATCATACTTTTTACTATCAATCCAATGAGTCTCTTTTGGAAATGGATTTTCTAATCCCAATCTGTTTCCAACAATAATAACCCTTTCTCTTGCTTGTGGGATTCCATATTCAGCAGCATTTAGTAATCTTGCATCCACTTTATATCCAATAGATTCAAAATCATTTTTTATCATTTCAAAAACTTTTCCTTTACCCATGGATAAGATTCCTTTTACATTTTCTGCAACAAAAAATTTTGGGTTTTTATCTTTGATTATTCTAAGCATTTCTTTATATAAAAAATTTCTTTCATCTTTCATGCTTCTTTTGTTGTTGGCTATCGAAAAACCTTGGCAAGGGAATCCTCCTATTACTAAATCAGCACCATTTGGAATGTTTTCACTTTTTATTTTAGTTATATCACCAAAAACTATATGATTGCCAATGTTCAATTTATAAGATTCGACTGCTTCTTTAAAAAAGTCATTTGCCCATACTATTTCAAATCCCGCATTTATAAAACCTATGTCCATGCCTCCGGCACCAGAAAATAAAGAAATTACTTTGTATTTTTTTTCCATTTTTTCTCCCTTCCAAAATCATTATACTATTTTTAATAATTATTTGCAACACTAGCATTATGACAATAAATATTTCTACTTTATTTCCAATTTACATATAGTATTTTGGTGTTGTTATAATTTTTAACAATTGCATTTTTTTGATTAAATATTTTACATAATACTTCTGCTATTTTTACTAATATTTTTGAATTGATTGTGAGAAGCTCTAAGGATAAACTGTTATTATCAAACACTGTATTGTCAGTAGAACAATAACAGTTGCTACTAGTTAAAAACTACCAATTGTCATTTTTTTAATACACCCATCAGTATCATTAACTGACTTTTCCTTATAAAAAAAATTGCTTTTAATCTTACTAGTAAAGTTATCATTTTCTTTTTTATTAACCGTTTCAGTCAATCTTTCAGTCCAATCAATAAATTCTTTTTCTTCTGGTATAGTTGTATCTTTATCAATAGACAATATAATTACTCCTCCTGTCTTTTTTATACTTTTAATCTAACCAGTCAAATATTTTTTCTAGTTTAGACCATTTTAAAATGATGATATCTTCTATCTTTATCTTCTAATATTAATATCTACTGTCTGAATATGCACTTTATCACCAAAGCGTTCTTTAATAACCATCTTTTTTACATCTGAATCTTTTTAAAATTATTATTTGCATTATTTTAAGTTGAATTTGTCTTATAACTTATACTTTTTTTTACAATCACATAATACAATAGTTTACCTATCTATATTGGCCGTTTTTTTGGACACTGATTAAGAACTAGACTTTTTAGTATTTCTATATGTTTTATTATTGTGTTAAACTTTATCTAATAAATAAAAGTTTAATGAAAAAGCTGATTTTCCATCAATTTAAATTAACGAGGTGAATTATATGAGAGAATGTTCCATACATATGAATTTTAAAGGTGAAGATGATTTTTTTGATCCAATAAGAGCAAAACAGTATAGTGAACTGATAAAAAAACTGAACATCAAATATATCAACACCAAATGGAATGAAGAATTATATTTCAAGCCAAACAGACCAGATGTTATATCTGTAAAAAAGATTAGAGATTTCTGTAAAGAAAACAATGTTACAGTCACTTCTTTCCATTATTTTGGACCCGTTTTCCAACACGATGGTCTTGACCAGAGTTTTTGTCGTGGACTGATGAAACAAAGTATCGATTTATATCGTATATTAAAACCTCAAGTAATGGTTGTTCATCCAGGCAATCTGTCACTGGGCAGATCTTCAGAACATAAAAAAGCCTACAATGAAGCTTTAAAAATATTTACACCTGAACAGATTCATCAGATAATTGTAGATAATTTCCGTTATTTTGGCGATATTGCTCAAGAGAAAGGCATTAAAATTGCCTTGGAAAATATCTTCGGTGGTAGATTCTACAGTCAAATAGATGAATTAGTTAAACTGGTCAATGATATAAATCATCCAAATGTTGGTTATTGTTTTGACTGTGGTCATGGAAATATTGATAAGATTAATCATGCTGAAACAATTAGAATTATGGGTGATAAACTATTTGAATTACATCTACACGACAATGATGGTACCAGTGACAGTCATTTACCAATTGGTTTTGGAACGATTAATTATATTGAAATAATACAAGCTCTAAATGAGATTAATTATCAAAATACTGCTACCTTTGAATTCTTTCGCTGGCCTTTGGAAGATCGAATTGAAGGAGTAAAAAATGCCATTGAATTATGGCAAGCATTAGAAAATATAGCTGAACAAGGATATAAAAATAAACAATGGAAATAGATTTTAATTGATTATCTATTCTATTGGCATTTTAAAAATAGCATTATCTTGAAAATCATTTCTTAAAAAAGTACAATTATACTGATAAGAAGGTATCTATAAGGGAATATTATATGAAAAAGCATTTTATAAAACAATTTATTAAAATAGTTATTACTTTATTTTTTTCTTTTTCTCTACTTTTTACTGTTCATTATTTTACAAAAAAAAGTAGAATTGTTAAACCTGTTACTATTGTACCAAGTTATGAGATTATAGAAGATTTAGGTTATTACAAACCATATCGTCGATTTCTATTTGAAAATATAAATATTGCCAGAGCCGCAATTTCCTTAGCCACAATGGACAACTCAAATGGCAGGGACAGACTGTGGTTTACACGTTGGGGTTTAAGTGATTTAAAAAAGTATGTCGGTATTCCAGGTTATTGTCCCGAAACATTTATTAAAATAGCTCCTCAATTAACCGACATTCTATACTATATGGACTACTCCAAACACAATACTGGTAGATGGTGCAAAACTTCATATTGTCTATATGCCAGTTGCGATTTTAATGTTGCTTTAGCAGTCTGGTGGAGTGGCGCTGATGATAATTTCCCCGCTTACCTGGGACGTATGGGAGAGTTTGATCCAAACTTTACTTCTGGACAAACCGGCTATTTAATTCACAATTACAGTAAGGATAAGTGGATTCAGGTACAACCGGGTTCTAAAGTTCTACCTGGTGATATTGCACTGGGAAGAAATGAAGAAGGATATATCTGTCACATATGGATGTATTTAGCAACCTGGGAAAATGGACGATGGTTAGATAATTCATTAGTCCAGGAAAAATTCCCCAATACCAAAGCTAACAGATATGAAGGCAGTTATGAACATTATTATGCCAAAGTAGGTTATGATGAAAACCCCTGGTTAAGTTCAGCCTATATTTTTAGATTCACAGGTATAATAGATGAAACCAGTGAATTTAAAGCAGTCAGATAAATATTATGGAAAGGAAAAACTAACCATTTAACTATTTTTCCTCTTCTTATTTTTGCAAATTTATTAAGATTATTAAAACATAAAAAAATTATTCAAATATGTTTATTGATTTATAAAGAATTACTTCTTTTCTATTTTGAATAATTTTTTATTGGTTTAATTAAAACTTTCAGCCTTCCACTATTTTTTTATTATTTTCACTTTTTTTAAATGGATTTTTAAAATAGGTATTTACTAATATCGCCATAACAATACCTATTGTAGTATCTAAAAATCTATTCATCGCAAAAGTGATCGGCAATTGCCCTGCTCGGTTAATAACTATTGACAGATAAACCACACATCCGGTACCAACTGAGCCTGGCCTTTTAGAATAGACACAACTATAAATTACCGGGATTAAAAATATCGCAATTAATAAATTACGTATAATTTGATTTTCTACTACATAAACATAATATTCAAACATTAAAAATAGACATCCTACTATCGCTCCAACTATCGTTGCCACAAATCTATTTAATCCTACTCTAAAAGAATTTTCAGAATCTTTCTGCATACATAAAACAGCGGCAATAGCCGAATAAAAAGGAACACTTTTTTCCCTTAGTGAACTTATTACTAAAGATAAAAATACCGCTACTATCGTTTTAATGGTTCTTAATCCAATAAATGGTTTTTTCATATTTTTATTATACTACAAATAATCATCTTTAGTTTCCTATGATTGTGTTATCTATTGGATATTTTTCTATAAAAATATATAATTAAGAAGGAAATTGGGGGTAAATACGATGATTTATGAACAAGTAACAAATAATGAAGAAATAACTTCCTATATAAATAAAGCCAATGAAATTATGAAGGCGGCAGGCTATACTGATCACTCAAAAATACATACCACTTTTGTAGCTGCCAGAGCTGGCTATATTCTAAGACACTTTGATGGCAGTCAGCATGAAATAGATTTAGCTAAAACTGCAGCCTATATGCATGATATCGGCAATTCAATAGCTCGTAAACATCATGCTGAATATGGAGCTTTATTAGCTAGGGACCTGTTAAAACAAATTGATATCTCTTTAAAAGATACCATTACTGTTGTTGGAGCTATTGCCAACCATGATGAAAGCACAGGAGTTGTTATTGATAAAATTACTGCCGCTGTGATTATCGCTGATAAAAGTGATGTTAGAAGAATTCGGGTTCAAAATTTCAATCCAGTCAACTTTGATATTCATGACCAGGTAAACTATTCAGTACTGAAAAATGAACTTACAATCAATGATGAAAATAAAAGCATCAATCTTCATCTAGAAATTGATACTGAAATCTGCTCAATGTATGAATATTTAGAAATCTTTATGGACAGAATGCTGATGTGTCGAATGGCAGCTAAAACATTTGACTGCTCTTTCCACCTGTATGTAAATTCAACAAAAATCCTGTAAATAAAAATTCACAATCTTAACCTTAAAGGGAAAACAAACATTTGTCTTCCCTTTTATTTATTAGTCACTAACTTGTTTGGGGCATATGATATAAACAAGTTTTACTGAAACATGTTTTCACATACTAAAAATTAGAAATTGTTTTTAAAAATTCACACTCGCCTGTAACTCTATATTCTCCATAATTGGCTGGAACAAGAAAAGTATCACCTTTTTTATATGTCAGATTTTCAATCATCCCTTCTCCATCTAAGAAGTTGATGATTTGATAATCTCCATCAGTATTAAAAACTAATTCATGTTCACCTTTGTAATGCTCTACTTCAAAATATTCACATGAACATATTACATTATTATTACTTGATTCTTTATCATGTTTGTATCTGATACTGGGAACTGTTTTAACTACATCAAGAGCTTTATCAATATGAAGTTCTCGCAAATTACCAAATTTATCACGACGATTAAAATCGTACAGTCTATATGTTAAATTTGAGTTTTGCTGGATCTCACAAATTATATTTCCAGCACCAATAGCATGTATTGTTCCTGCTTCAATTAGAAAATAATCGCCTTTTTTTGTTTCAACCTTATTTAGAACTTCCAGAATTGTGTTGTTTTCAATTCTTTCTCTTAATTCATCGATAGAGACTTTTCTGTTAACACCATAATAAATATACGAGCCTTCCAAGCTTTCCATTATATACCACATTTCTGTTTTGCCTAAATCCTGCTCAACTATTAAAGCATACTCATCATCAGGATGTACCTGAATACTTAATGAAGATCTGGCATCAATATATTTAATCATAATGTTCAAGTCATTTTTATTTCCTAAGACTTCACTATTATTTTTAAAATACTCTTTTAAATTCATACCTCTATATTTACCACTGTCGATAACAGAAATACCATCCTGATGAACTGACAGTTCCCAAGACTCAGCCATAATATCATCGCTTGATTTTCCATATTCCTCTAAGCGATTTCCACCCCATGGATAATTTTTAATAACTCCTTTTAATTTGATTATCTCCATATTTATCTTCTTTCTATCTTCTTTAATACTTTGTTTACACTATTATTATAAGCATAATCTACTTAGTTTCAACGTAAAATCGATTTATAATTTTTTTACCAAGCACTAAAAAATGCTCTTTTTAGAGCATTTTTCTGTCTTTTGAAAGGTCTTTATCATTCAGCAGCCAGATTATGAGCAATCTTTTCATAAATAAACCTGATCAGCTCTGTCTGCTGTTGGAAATCACCGATTGCTTTATTAGGAATAACAAACGAATTGCTTCCACCATAAAATATTACAAGAATGTGCTTTAATGGAATAACATTCTCAATATTTTTATATTCAATAACTTTTCCAGCAACTATAAAATTGTTTTCTTTAAAGTCAACTTCTACTTCTTCAAATTTTGCGATATTCATTTTACTGACAAAATTAATGTTGATACTACGAAATAAGAAAGCTTTCCATATTTTATCACTTAAAAAGAAAAACCACAGCAATGCAAAAGCAACTCCAATTACAACATAAAGCAGGTTAGTATAAAGTTTAAAAAATGTAAATGAAAATAGAAGTAATAAAGGAATAATTACCCTTAACCACCATCCTATATTTCTGTTCTTTTTTGAATTTGAAATGATAAAGCGTAAATACTCTAAATAATCTTCTGCTTCCAGTTTAAAAACAATTTTCATAAAAGTACATCCTTTAAAAAGAGGGGGTTATTCACCCCTTACCTCTTTATTTTTTTCGATAAAACGTTTCGTAATCAGATGTGGTCTTGTAATTGAAGAACCAATACAAATCATATCAGCACCAGCGTTAATCAAATCTTCAACATCCTTTACTTCCCACACTGACCCTTCAGCATTAACTGGTAATTTACAATGTTTTTTAATCTCTTTTACCAGTTCAATATCTGGGCCATCAATGTGTTTGAAGACTCCTGATAATGTGGTAGCTAAAATATCAACCATGCCAGTTTCTTCGGCAAAGATACAATCTTCTAGCGTAGCACAATCTGCCATAATAGCGATATCTGGATATTTGTCTTTGATTGATTTAAGCAAGTCATATAACTCTTCTTTTCCACGACAATCACGAATTGTACAATCGAGAGCTAAAATATCACAACCAGCCTCGATAACTTCAGAAGCAGCTTCCAAGGTTGGTGTAATAATAATATAATTGTCATCCTCGTGGCTAGGATCAATTACCTTATTTAAACCGACTATTGGAAAATCACCTAATTCTCTAATGGCACGAATGTCTTGAGGCCAGCAGGCGCGAATAGCTTCTGCTCCCCCCATTAAGACAGTCTCAGCCATGACCTTCATATAATTTGCACCATATAAAGGGGTATCTTCATAAGCCTGACAAGAGATGATTAATTTTCCAATTAACTTCTTAACTACCTCTTTCATTTAATTTTAAGGTGCTAAGAATCCTGTGAAGTAACCAACAATAGCCACAACTAAGTACAATAAGATAACTTTCATTGCACTCCAGTTTTTCTTAGCCATTAACCAGTAAGTAAGCATTGCTGTAACGAAGACAGGTAATTTTGGCCATACACCGTTTAATAACTCATGTAAGTCAACCAAAACAACATCATCTCTTATAAACTTGAAACCAATGTTTACATTAGCATAAGCACAAGCGATACATCCTACAACAATCAGACCTACAGTATTTAATGCAGTAATAATGTCATCCTTTAAATCATTTCCTAAAATCAGTTCTGCAGCATTAGCACCAAGTTCACAGCCCTTCTTGAATAAGAACCATGTAACTGGAATCATAACGCCAAGGAATACTACCATATAGAAAATCGCACCAATTGGAGAACCATCCTGTGTCAATCCACAAGCGATAGCCAATAAGATTGGAATGAATGTTCCTGGCAGTAAAGCATCACCGATACCAGCAAACGGACCCATCAATGCTGATTTAATCGCCGTGATTAATTCATCTGGTACATCTGCTCCTGATGCCTTTTCAGCTTCCATACCTAGTACAATACCAGGAATGATACATCCTAAAAATGGCTCAGTATTAAAGAATGGAAGATGTCTTGCCATCAATTCTTGTTGTTTTTCTTTATCACCCGGATATAAGTCTTCACGTAGTAAACCAAACATTCTTACCAGTGCAGGAGCCTGCATTGTTTCTGGCTGGTATAATGCCAGGTTAAAGCACATCCAGTTGATATAAGCATTTTTTATCATTTTATCTGTTAATTTAATTTCAGACATTATACTGCGCCTCCTTTCTTAGCAGCTCTGCCAATTTGGAATTGGATTAAAGCAATTACCAGTGCGAACACTAAAACAGTGATCATATCAGCACCTAATGCTCCAACAAGAGCAAAACCGAAGGTGAAATAAATTAAATCTGTTGGCTTCTTGACCATCAGTTTTAACAGGATAGCAAACCCAACTAAGCACATTGGGTTACCGAAAATTGTCATGATGTCGATTAACCATTGTGGTGAATTCTTAACAATCCATTCAATACCTGCCTGTCCATAGTAAATACAAACAAAAGTAGGAATAAAACGGAATAAGAATTTAACACCATTACCCCAAATAGGGACCCAAACTGCTTCTTCAAGTTTTCCTTCTTCAACCATTCTCTTCTGGATGTTTACAGGAATCATAGTCATAGCAAAGTTTGGAGTAGCCATAATGTTGGCAACGTTAGCTACAATTAGTGACAGTGCAACAGTAGATGCCGCATCCATGTTAGCAGCAACACCTAATGGTAATGCCACATAAGTAGCTAAGTTCATATCTGGTGTGATAGAGCCACCAGGAGTAATCAACCCAATAAAGATTAACTGGATATAAAGTCCAAGTTCCATAGCCTTAGGTATATTACCTAAAATAATACCAATAAACAAGGCAGATACTAATGGACGTCCAATACAATACCAACCTACTAGTCCGCCTCCTAAAAATGGAGTATGAATAAAGGTCAGGTATCCTAATAATGCAATTAAAATTGCTTGAATTAAAGAAATTTGCATTCTAAAATATCTCTCCTTTCTATTGAGTTATGCAAGTTTGTTTTTAACGTCTTTCCAATCCAGACGTTGCATATCTGGAACTGCCTGGAAATAAACTTCAACTCCGCGTTCTTCAGCAAGTTCTCTAAGGACCTTAATTTCTTCTTCAGAAACATAACAGCCATCCATAACAGTTTTACAGCCAGGTCTCATCTGGCATGGTCCAACCATTATATGTTTTGGCAAATCAGGAATCCTGTCAAACAATACTTTTGCGGTCGTTGGGAAACGGAATACAACCATTGTAGATACATTATCAACTACTGCTGCCTTAATATGTTCAATACTGTCTTCGTGAGTATAAACATTAATCGTCATTCCTGGCATAGCAGCTTTTTCAAAGACCATCTTTAAAATAGAATTGGTAGCTGTCATGTCATCAACTACGATAATACGAGACAGTTTGAAATGTTGAACCAGGCGCACCATACATTGACCATGTATTAAACGGTCATCGTTTCTAACTAGTGAAATCAAATTCATCTCTCCTTTCCTGCATTAGCAACTTCACAAAAAACAATAGTTTTCACTCCAATAGCCACATTCTTGAAGTGCTTTTTACTATTTAATTATTACTTATATAATAATTTTCTATTGACTCCATATTACATCTAATTTGCTTTTTTGTAAACGATTTCAAACTAAATTTTCCACTACTTTTTTCACAAACTCTATTATTCAGCTGTTTATAATAGTTTCTATATAACATCATCAGATATCCCATCTTTGATTAAAAAAACCTTCAATTTTAATCTGAAGGTTTAATTTCATCATCATATTTTTGCAATTCATACAATTTCCTATAGATGCCATTTTGAGTTAATAATTCTTGATGAGTACCACTTTCGATTATCTGTCCGTGATCTAAAACAATAATATTATCAGCATGTTGGATCGTTGACAAACGATGAGCAACCATGATTGTTGTTCTTTTCTTCATCAGGGTTTCTAATGCTTCCTGGATTAATTGTTCAGTTTCAGTATCCACATTAGCAGTTGCCTCATCCATTACCAGAATTGTTGGATCTATAACTAATGTTCTGGCAAAAGACAATAACTGTCTTTGACCAAATGATAAATTTGTTCCTCTTTCAGTCAGCATTTCATCATATTGAAGAGGCAGATTTTCAATAAATTGATGCGCATTGACGGCCTTAGCTGCTTCTTTAACCTGTTCAATAGTAACATTCTCATTTAACAATCTGATATTAGATTTAACATCACCGGTAAAAATAAAGACATCTTGCTGAACCTGGCCTATCGCTTTTCTAATCTGATTTAAAGACATCTCTTTAATATTGATATCATCAATCAGTATCTCTCCTTTTTGAATATCATAATAACGACCGATCAGATTTAATATCGAAGATTTCCCAGCTCCTGTAGCTCCAACAAAGGCTACCCTTTGTCCTGGCTGTATCACAAATGATACATCTTTTAAAACCCAGTTTTCATTTTCATATGCAAACCAGACATTTTTAAATTCAATTTTACCCTCAATTTTTTCAGGTCTGATTGGATTATCAATTTCCTGAATCACACTTTTTTCATCTAACAGGGTGAAAATCTTTTCAGCAGAAGCAAAAGCATTCTGTAAGGTTGAAAGTTGTTGAGCAATCTCCTGAATCGGCCAGAAGAATGAACGAATATAACTGATAAAAATATATAACACACCGACAGTTAAAGTATCTGACAACACATAATGAGAACCCTTATAGACTATTCCTATCAGGGCAAGGTTGGCAATTAAACTTGTTAAAGGTCTGAAAATAGCATGAACAAATAATTCTTTGATTCTGGTGTTATATAAGTCATCACTTTGTTTTTCAAATTGTTGGAATTTTTCTTTTTCTCTGGCGAAAATCTGAATCAGTTTCATACCTGAAATATGTTCACTTAAAAAAGTATTTAAATGTGATATTTTAGTTCTTACAATACGATATACTCTTCTGGAAATATTTCTAAAAACACTGGTTGAAACAAAAATCACCGGCAGATAAATAAAGGCAATGATAGCAAGTCTACTATTTAATACTAACATTACAACTGCATACCCTGTAATCATAGTAAAGTTTCTAATTAAATTAACCAGTATATGTGAAAACATTCTATTTAAAGCTTCAACATCATTGGTAATTCTAGTGTCTATCTGACCAACTGGATGAGTATCAAAAAATCTCAGAGATAAGGTCTGAACATGTTCAAAAAGCTCATTACGTATATCGTAGATAATATTTTGTCCAGTAATCAGCAATATATAGCTTTGCCCTGAATCGATAACAGCATTTAAAACTAAAACAATCAGATAGATCATACCTATCATAAAGATTCCTTTATAATCTGAACTTCTTAATATTTTTAAGTCTTCTTTTAACAACAATTTCCCTTCCAGCAAATTGCCACTTCCATCAGCGATTATAATTGCCCTGTCAGTTTTTAATGCTTCATCTTTTATACCGGCATCATTTTTTTCAACTAACAGCTGAACCTGTCTGATATTCAGATTTTCAAAATAGTAATACTCCTCATCACATAACACTATTTGACAATAATTTACAACCTCATTTTCTTTAAAATCCTTAGTTAAAAATAAGCCCTCATAAGATAAATCAGCTTCTGTTTCATCGACAATTGCATAAGTTCTATCATAACCTTCAATATAGGTATCAATAGCTTGTGCTATTAACATCGGCCTGATCAATTCAAAAGCAGTGACCACAAAAATCATTATTATCGCCACAATGAACCTGCCTGAATAAGGCTTCATATAGTCAAATAGCCTTTTAAATACACTACCGGAATAAGAAGTAATAACTGTTTCTTTTTCTATTTTAGCCATTTAATTACCTCCCTTTTCGGCAGTAGTTAACTGTTTTTCCAGCTGTTGCTTTTCTACCAGCTGAGCAAACAAACCTTTTTTGTCAAGAAGTTGCTGATAAGTGCCATATTCAGCTACTTTTCCATCTTCTAAAAATAAAATATGCTCTGCTGATTGAACTGTCGATACACGATGAGCAATCATAATTGTGGTTTTATTTTTTCTAATCTCTTTAAGATTATTAATAATCGTATCCTCTGTATCAGTATCAACTGCACTTAAAGAATCGTCCATAATTAAAATTGGACTATCTTTAATTATGGCCCTGGCAATAGAAATTCTCTGTTTCTGACCACCAGATAAAGTGACCCCTCTTTCCCCTGACATCGTTTCGTATTTGTTAGGAAAGCTCATAATATTGTCATGAATATCAGCTATTTTACAAGCTTCATATATCTCTTTATCAGTAGCGTCCAACTTACCAAAAGAGATGTTTTCTTTCAAAGTTTCAGAAAACAGAAAATTATCTTGGGGAACATATCCAATATTAGAGCGCAATACCTTCAATGGAATATCTTTAATGTTGTTTCCATCAATATAAATATTTCCACTTGTAACATCATAAACTCTAGTTATCAGATTAACCATCGTTGTCTTTCCACTACCGGTTCTACCTAATATCGCAAACATTTCTCCCTTATTAATTCTGATATTGATATCTTCTAAAACCAAAGGTAAGTGATCTTCATATCTGAAGTCTACCTTTTCAAAAACAATTTCTCCTTTTATCTGTTTTACATCAACCATATTTTCACTATCTTTAATTTCTACCTTAGCATCAAATATTTCATCAATTCTTTTTAGTGAAGCACTGGCTTCAGAAAAAACAGTGACAATATCTCCAACAATAAACATCGGCCAGAATAATGTTCCAATATAGGAAGCAAAAGTAATAAACTTACCTAAAGTAATATCACCAATCAAGCAGTAGTAACCACCCAATATAATAGCTACAACATATGAAAGACCAATAAAAGTTTCTAAAACAGGCCAAAAAATTGAACGTAAAATAGAGATATCAGCATTAGCTTTACGATTATTGTCATTTATTTTCTTAAAGTATTCTAACTGTTCTTTTTGTTGAACAAATGCTTTTATTACTCTTATCGCCGTTACAGATTCCTGTACAGCATCATTTAAATCACCAAAAGCTTTCTGTTTAACAAGGAATTTTTCATCAAATTTTCTTCCTGAAATAATGCTGAATACAGCAATAAGAAGCATCGGTATCAATGCTAATAAGGTTAATGAAAAGCTTACATAGCTAATCATTCGATAAACAACCATAATCGTTATAACCACAGTATCAAATGACATAATAACCGCAAAACCGATTGCTCCTTCAATGGCATCTAAATCATTGGTAAACCTGGTCATAATATCACCAGTCTTATTCTTATTAAAAAATGACTGTGATAAAAGCTCCAATTTTTCAAAAATATCTTTTCTTAAATTATTAATTATCTTTTGACAGGTTCCAAAAATAAAATAATGCCAAAAGAAACGAAAAACAGCGATAGTGATAGATAAGACAATCATCAAAAGAACTTTTTTATCAATACCTGATGAATCAATTGTATGAGAAGTTAAACTATCAGTAATATCACCAATAAATAAGGGAATGTATAAATCCAGATAATCCACTATTAAAAGAGCAATTAAACCTAAAAGATATAAATGCTTATTTTTATAAACGTGGTAAAACAATCTATTCTTTCTTATTTTTTCCATTAATAATTCTCACTTTCATTTGATAAATGAACTTAATAATTATAACATAATCAATTGTATTGTTATCACTTATCTTTTAATTAAAAAGCAATACCATCTAAAAAGCCAATAGAATTACTCTATTGACTTCATTAATCATGGTTTTTACTGTTTTAAATTATATATATCTATCTTTTTTTGATGTTGTTCTAACAGTAGTAAAAATAATGATGTAAATCAGCACTACTAAAGCTAACCACAAATTATATAAATCTACTGATGGATCAAATAAACAGTAATCATATAATCCATGCAATAAAACTGCTAAAAACAAACCAGTTGCTTTATATATTTTGGCAGAATGCAGTTTACCCTGATTAGCGACCATCTTGGCTTTAGCATAATATGCTCCCATAACAACACCAAAACAGACATGAGCCGGAATAGCGGTAAAGGCTCTAAGATAAGCTGTTTTTAGACCATAGGAGTAAACATATAATATATTTTCCGAAATCGCAAAACCCAAAGTCACAAAAACTGAATAAATTAATCCGTCATAAAGACAATTAAAGTGTTTGCTTTTCCAAGAGAAAAGATTTAAAAACAAAAATTTTGTTCCCTCCTCAATTAAAGCCACACCAATAAAAGCCTCAATCAGATAGAATAACGTATTTGGATAATCAAAGATTTCATATAAAAGATTATCCGCAAACGTCTCTAAATAGAAAGATGCTATAGTTGCCAAAAAACCACCAAACATCATTAAAGCCAATAACCATAAAGGTTCTTTTTCTTTCCTGTCTCTTACATACAGATAGACTGCATATAGTAGTCCTGGTACAACCGCTGCGATTGTTAAAACTTGATAATAATCCATATTGTTCTCCTAATCTATTTTAAAAGTTTTAATTTTTCATTTAATTTACTATAAATATTTTCTCTAAACCACTTTTCATTAGAGACTTCAACTGCTTTTTTTAATTCAAACCATCCCACTTCACTATTTTCATCTTCCTTATTAACAATGGTCTCTGTTTCATCAGCTTGCAGTAAATATGTAATATTTAAATGCACATGAGTAGGAACATATTCACCATTTTTAAAATGTCCATCAACCGATAATATTTCTAACGAATATATATCCTCACTTAATGCTTCAACTACCTCCAGACCACTTTCCTCTTTTACCTCTTTTATAGCTACTTCTAATAAATCCTGTTGACCATCGGCATGACCACCAAGCCAGGCCCATGAATCATATAGATTATGATAAGCCATTAATAACTTATCTTTATTTTTATTTAATACCCAGCCTGAAGCCGTCATATGAGCAATTAGATTGGTGCGATAAAAAATATCATCATAATCTTTCAGATAAGAAAGGATAATATCTTTATCCACTTTTTCCTGTTCATTAAAAGGCTTATATTCTTTTATCTGACAAATTAATTTATTTTTCATATTCCAATTATAACAAATACCAAATCAATAATAAATATAGACACTAAATACTACAGTGTCTATATATTTAATTTCTATAGATTTTTCAATCTGTTAAAAGCATCAATTATATCTGAAAAAATGTTTGTATTAATTGAATAATAATGAGAGGTTCCTACTTTTTTAACCTTCACCATCTTTTTGCCTGTCAACTCCTTCATATGATATGAAAATGTCGGTTGTGAGATATTAAAATGTTCAAGTAAATCCTTTTGATTCATTTCTTTTTTCTCCAATAGTAAAGCAATAATTTTAATTCTACTATCATCAGCTAAAGCTTTGAAAAAATCCGCTAATTCTTTATATCTCATAAAATCCCTCCTAAAACAACCCCAATTTAATTTATTCTACATTATAAATCAATAATATTCAATTATTTGTACAGTTTTATTTTTTTATTGCACGACAAATAATGTATTAAATATAAAACTGGTCTACTTTTCAATTAATAGATAAACCTTTATTTAAACTTTTGATAGGAAAGTAGACAGAATAAAGGTAGAAACCATTGGTCTCTACCTTATAACTTAGTTTTTAGACTTTTTTGTTATTTCGTATATTGAATCTTATATTTTCATATATAACTTTTTAATATATTCATTTTTATATACATTTAAAA
>JGI24709J26583_10000158_pt1 | contig 53000 bp, 46 predicted proteins | sample BioPla2DNA1_FD_26583 | JGI IMG/M metagenome (IMG submission 26583) | reverse complement strand
TTTTCGATATCCCCACATTCGCTACCGAAACTAACATATTTAACATTGGGGAATGTTGATATGGTTTTAATTGCGCCGTATGCAAAGTTATCTGCAGGTGATATGGCGTATATGGTAGGCAGTTCTAGGACGATATCAGCTCCGTGCAGAATTGCTTGCTCTGCTCTAAGATATTTATCGGCAATGGCAGCGTCTCCGCGCTGTGTAAAACTGCCGCTCATGACACATAAAATTGTGTCTGCTTTCGTTTCTTCTTTAGCTAACTTGAGGTGCATTACGTGACCGTTAGTTAGGGGGTTGTATTCACAAATAATGGCTGTAGTTTTCATAACATTAATCACTTATTCAATCGCAAGTAAACTTAAATACTTGCTTTTTTTATGTATTCATTATAACATACATTAGGAAATTAACCAGCATGTGTTGGTGTTTTAATAATTATCATAAGGATACTAATAGATTTCGATAAATATAGTTTGTGTTGTTTGTTAAGGTTGCCACAAGTGAAATGAAAGCTGTTTATATATCGAATGTTTTAACTAAAATTCATTAAAAGGAGGTTTTTTATGTCAAAACTTATGGAGCAAATTATTTCCAGAGCTACTACGATGTATCGTCATATAGTCCTTGCGGAAGGAGAAGAGCAAAGAGTTATTCGTGCTGCAGAGCTGATTAATAAGATGAAAATGTCAAAGCTCATATTGCTTGGGAATAGAGATAAGATATTATCAATTGCAGAACCTAATTCGCTTAATGGTGTGGAGATTGTTGATCCGAAGACATCCAATAATAGTGAACGATACACTAACTTGTTGTATGAACTAAGGAAAGAAAAAGGGTTGTCGTTGAGTGCTGCTGAAGATTTAGTTTTAAATAATAATTTATATTATGGTTGCTTAATGATAAAAAGTGGAGATGCAGACGGTATGGTTGCGGGAGCCATAAATTCAACTAGCGATGTACTAAGACCTGCTTTGCAAATAATAAAGATGAAAACTGGAATAAAGACTGTATCGAGTTTTTTCCTCATTGCTATGCCTTCGGGCTCTCAGTTTGGGAAAGATGGAGTTATGGTTTTTTCCGATTGTGGAGTTATACCAGACCCCACGTCAGACCAGCTTGTGGACATCGCAATGAGTGCAGCTGAAAGTGCACGTAAAATTGCTTCTATTGATGAACCTAAAGTAGCAATGTTATCTTTTTCTACAAAAGGAAGCGCATCTCATCCGTTGGTTGAGAAGGTCGTTAGTGCTACGAAGAAACTGCAGTCTATGAATCTTGATTTTGATATTGATGGAGAATTTCAACTTGATACTGCATTAGTGCCCTCAGTCGCTAAACTTAAAGCGCCAGGTAGCACGGTTGCAGGGCATGCTAATGTTTTAATATTCCCAGATTTGCAATCAGGAAATATTGGATACAAAATGGCGCAACGATTAGGTGGGGCTAAAGCTATTGGTCCAATATGCCAAGGACTCGCCAAGCCAGTAAATGATTTATCTAGGGGATGTAATGTTACTGATATTATAGGAGCTGTTGCAATTACTGTTCTACAGCTTGCAGATTAGTAAACATATTAAATAACGGCTTATAATACAGTGTTTATCTTATGATTATCATGAATATAAATTAAAGTTATCAATAAGGAGTTAATATGAAAATATTGGTTGTAAACGCGGGAAGTTCTTCGCTTAAATATCAAATNATAGATGCTGAGACAGAAAAGACAATTGGTAAAGGTCTTGTAGAGAGAATTGGCCTAGATGGATCTTCCATCAAGCAAGAAGGCCAAAATGGCAAGAAATTAGTTATTAAGAGAGATTTAAAAGATCATACTGCGGCTTTTGAGTTGGTGATTAAATCGCTACTCGATGCAGAAAATGGCATTATTAAGTCCATGGACGAAATTATGGCGATTGGACATAGAGTCCTTCACAGTGCGGAAGATTTTAGCGAAAGCGTGTTGGTAACTCTAGATGTGTTGAAAATATGTAAAAGAAATGTGCCTCTAGGAGAATTGCATATGCCAGCTAATATTAGTTGTATGGAAGTTTGTATGAAGCTAATGCCTAAGACCCCAAATGTTGCGGTGTTTGATACGTCTTTTCACCTAACAATGCCTCCCCACGCATATATGTATGCGATAAAGTATGAAGATTATGAGATGTATCAATTAAGAAGATATGGGTTTCATGGGACAAGCCATAGGTATGTGTCAAGTGAGGCTATAAAATACATGGGCAGTAAAGAGGGTTTAAAAATCATAACCTGCCACCTAGGTAATGGCAGTTCTATCGCTGCAATACGCGATGGTAAGTGTATAGATACTACAATGGGGTTAACTCCTCTAGAAGGGCTTGTCATGGGGACTCGCAGCGGAGATATAGATCCTGCCGCAATAGCCTATCTCGCAAAAAAGAAAGGACAAACAGCTGAGGAAGTTGTTACGTATTTGAACAAAGAATGTGGTTTTTTGGGGATTTGCGGATATAGTGACAATAGAGATGTTGTAGAAAAGGCTAAAAATGGAGATTATCACGCACAGCTGGCATGTGATATGTTTGCATATCGGATAAAAAAATACATCGGTGCATATACAGTAGCTCTTGGTGGGTTGGACTGCATCGTTTTTACAGGTGGTATAGGTGAGAACTCAAGATCTTCAAGGAAGGACATTATGCAAGGTTTAGAAACCCTTGGTATTCATTTTGATTATGCTAAAAACGAAGAAGTCAAAGGTGGATGTTTTTCCGATTTGACAGCAGAATCAAGTAAGGTAAAAGTATTGGTTATACCTACAAATGAAGAGCTTGTGATCGCCCGAGATGCAAAAAGGATCGCTTTAGAAAAGAAAGAAATTTAATTATTTAATTACTATTGTAATTTGGAAATAATTATTATTTTAAATCATAAAAAACAGCATCAAAGGTAGTATATAAAGATTTGACATGATTTTTACAGTTATGTATAATAGTTGAGTTAACTAAAGGAGGTGTAATATGGCCGTCCCAAAAAGTAAAGTTTCAAAACAAAGAAGAAATAAAAGAGCAGCGAATTGGAAATTAAGCAGCCCCAATCTTTCACCATGTTCAAATTGTAAAGAGCTAATTGAAGGGCATAAAGTGTGCCCACATTGCGGGTACTATAAAGGAAAGCCAGTGGTTGTGAAAACCGAGAAAACTGAGTAAAAATGAAAGGGAGGATAAACCTTCCTTATTTTTTAGTTTAATGAAGATAGTATTTGATGCATTTGGTGGCGATAATAGCCCAATAGAGGCTGTAAAGGGTGCGGTCTTAGCCTTAGAGGCAAGACGGAATTTTAGTATTGTTTTAGTAGGTCAACAAGAAATAATTTTTAATGAGTTGAGAAAATACCAATATGACAAAGATAGGATAACAGTAATAGATGCACCAGAGATTATTTCAAATGACGATTCACCAGTTTTGGCTGTCAGAAAAAAGAAAAATAGTTCAATCGTAGTGGGGTTAAAGCTACTAAATGACATTCCTGGCTGCGAGGTTTTTGTTTCCGCAGGGAGTACAGGTGCGGTCTTGACAGCTGCAACTCTTTTATTAAAGAGAGCGCCTGGCGTTATTAGGCCTGCACTAGCTCCGGTACTGCCTGCTTCTGGGAATAAACAAGTTGTTTTAATTGATTGTGGCGCAAATGTTGAAGTCAAACCAGAAATGCTTGCCCAGTTTGCTTTAATTGGAACCGCATATGCTAGGGCTATTAGCAACAATCAAGAAATTAAAGTCGGGTTACTAAGTAATGGTCGTGAGGTTGGTAAAGGAACGAGTTTTATAAAGGATGCATACGACATAATAGCTCAAGATGATAGAATTAACTTTATAGGCAACATTGAGGCAAGAGATATATTATCAGGTGAGGTTGATGTTGTTGTTGCTGATGGGTTCAGTGGAAATATAGCATTAAAGGCGAGTGAAGGAACTGCCCTGATGATGTTAAAGTTGATTAAAGAAAGTATATTAAATAATGGAATAAGAGCAAAAATTGGATATCTATTTTTAAAACCTGTTTTTAAAGAAATTAAAAAAACATTAGACTATAACGATAATGGGGGAGCTGTTTTGTTAGGCTTGGATAAGTTAGTGATAAAAACCCACGGTTCCAGCAAGGCCAAATCGTTCAAAGCAGCCATTTTACAGGCTGCAAGCATTGCAGAGAAGGGATTGATTACGCAAGTAAGTTCTATTTTAACTGAATAAAACTATAAGAGACGATATTATCTTATAATTTTACTATGTGTATTTATGCACTATGTGTATTTATGTAATAACGGCATATTTGCGTAGTTATATATTGGATATAAAACTCATTTGGAGAAATGGAATGGTATGGAAATAGATTTTATAACGATTGAGTCAAAGTTAAATTATATTTTTTCAAATAAAGAATTGTTAATTGAAGCGTTTACGCATAGCTCCTATGCAAACGAATGTAAAAACAAATTTAGTGATTATGAAAGACTGGAATTTGTGGGAGATAGCTTTATCGGAGCTATTGTGTCTGAGTATCTATACTTAAAATATCCTACAATTAATCAAGGACAATTGTCAAAAATTAAAGCTTTTTTAGTTTCTGCAAAACTTTTTGCTGAGATCATAAACAATTTAGATTTGGTGAAATATTTGCAAATAGGAGAAGCTTTGGGTGGGTCTGTGAGTGATAGGCTGAAAGGAGATTTGTTTGAAGGTATTATAGGGGCCGTTTATATTGATTGTAAGAGTTATAACACCACTAAAAATGTCGTGCTTAAATTGATGAAAGAATATTTAGATAGAGAGTATAACACGGAAGATCTGTCAGATTACAAGTCGCGTATTTTTGAGGTTTGTGCAAAAAATGGTTGGGAGATTAAATTTATTACTAACAAAAATAGTGTAGGTTTTATATCAAAAATTATTATCGACGGAAAAGCATTTGGTGAGGGGGAAGGTCGTTCAAAAAAAGCGGCGGAACAAAAAGCATCAAGAGAGGCTTTGACGAAATTTTAGAACATAAGATAATCACACGATATGAGAGAATTTGTAGCTAAGGCTACAAATATTTTAATTGAGATATATTTTTAATGCGGTATAATTTTTTGAATGCTTATTATTATATTACGTATGTTGTTTTGTATTTGCCATTTTCTTATTACTTTTATATAATTAAATATGTTTAATGTACTCTGAGGTTTTGGTAGGTGAGATTTGAATTTATATAAAATTGAAATACAGGGATTTAAATCTTTTGCTGATAGGACAGAAATAAAGTTTGAGTCCGGAGTCACTGCAATTGTTGGTCCTAATGGTTGTGGGAAGTCTAACGTAGTTGATGCTGTAAGATGGGTTATTGGAGAACAAAAACCTACGGAACTTCGAATAAGCAAAAGTACTGATTTAATTTTTAATGGCACTGCTTCTAGAGGATCTCATTCATATTGTGAGGTTTCATTATTTCTTGACAATTCTAAAAAAATATTTCCAGTCGAATATGATGATTTAATTGTTACTAGGAAACTAGACCGTAGTGGCGAAAGCACTTTCTCTATTAATGGACAAAAAGCACAATTAAAAGATGTTGTTAATTTATTCAGAGACACTGGTGCAGGGAAAGAAGGCTATAGCATAATTGGACAAGGGAAAATTACTGCGTTAATGGATTCTAAGCCGACAGAACGTCGCCTAGTGTTCGAAGAAGCCGCGGGTATAACGAAAATTAGAGATCAAAAGGAAAAAACAGAGCGTAAATTAGAAAGAACGAGAGATAATATGTCTCGATTAAATGACATAATGCATGAAATTGAATCAAACCTCGGCCCGCTTGAAGAAGAAGCGAAACAAGCAATTAAGATGAAAGGATTGAAGGAGAATCTAAAAGATGAAGAAATTGCGTTATATCTTTATCAGTGCGAAAATAGTGATGAGGCGAAAGCAGCAGCAGAATCTGAGTTAAAAAAGGCGAAAGAAGCTCTAATTCTACAGGAGAATCTACTTGATAAGCTTACAGAAAGACAGGATAAAGTATTGTTTGAGAGAGACAATATTGATAAACAAATTGAAGAATTACATCAAAAGATTCTCAATCTTATGCTTGCTAATGAAAAGGAAAAAAACGAGTACGATATTTTAGTGATGCAGTTAAAACATGCTACTGATGCATTAGAGAAAAACAGAACTAAATCAGATGCTAATTTAATCATTATGAAAGATCTGTCAAAAAATGCAATTAGTGTGGCAGAAGAGAAGGCTGCTATGGAAAAAACTATCTTGGAAATTAAAGAGCAGCTATTAGACGTCGAAAAGGAATACGCCGTTCTAGAAAAGTCAGTCACCCAACAAGAAGACGCAATAGCATTGAGTCAAGACTTGTTGTTGGCGAATGCGGATAAGCGTGGGGAAATTAACACGTTAGTCGCAGAATACCAAATAGAAGCAAAGCTATTAGAAGATGATGTGAAAGATGTTAGGAAGGTTCTATCATCTCTTGAAAGTTCCAAAAACAATTTTTCTATAGAGTTAGCTAAAAAACAAGATGAAAATAACTCTTTACTTGTAGATAGACAGGCAAAAGCAAAAGAAATAGAGGAAATTAATATAAGAATTGCAGAAAATCAGTCTGACATGCTAGCGTTTAAGGACAAAAAGGATCGGTTGTCAAAAGACATAGATAATACAAAATTTAGTATTGAAACGATTAAATCAATGCTTGAATCGTACAATAATTATGAATATGCAATTCAGGAACTAATGGCTAAAAAGCAAACAGATGAAAGAGTCAATAAATCAATAATAGGTACTTTTGCAGAAATTATAAGTGTGCCCGAAGTTTATGTTGTAGCAATAGAGGTTGCATTAGGTAATGCACTTCAAAATATTGTAACAACAGATGAATTCGCAACTTCTTATCTTATTGATGTTTTAAAGAAGAATGCCTACGGCAGAGCAACTTTTTTGCCACTAACTACGGTAAAAGCAAATCCGCTTCAGGCACAATATAACGATGTTTTTTCCGAAAATGGTGTTNTAGGCTGCGCAACGGAATTAATTCAGTATGAATCAAGATTTTCTGCTATCGTTTCTAGTTTTNTAGGCAGAACTATAATTGTCGAAAACAAGGCTGTTGCTATAGATATTGCTAGGAAATATAATTACGGATTTAGGATAATTACTTTGGATGGTGAAGCCTTTTTGCCTAGTGGTGCCATTTCTGGCGGCTCTGTTAACAAGAGGTCAACTCGTTTTCTTTCCGCAGAGAGTGACTTAGAAAAAGCAGAGAAGAAACTTAAGAAATTAGAAAAAGATTATAACGAAATACAGTTAGTTATTGATGATTTTAATAAAGAAACAGAAGACATTCAAAAACATTTAAAAGTAGTTGAAGCGAGGCATCTCCAACTAGAAAAAGACCTTATATCTAGTAAGTCCAGTATGGATAACTTAGAGGTGAATATTAAAGAGACTGACAATAAAATTCGCACATTAAGTGATGACCTTATTCAAAAAAATAACAGAATTAACGAATTATCAACACTGCTTAAGTCTACAAAAGAGAGTAGTATGTTTGCTCAAAATGAAAAAATAACGGCGGATGACTACATTAATGAATCGCGAGATAAGTTGGTCAAAGATAAGGAAAAGAAAAATCAGCTAGCATCCGCATTATCAACATTAAAAGAATCTTACGCATCTATGAACACATCAATAACTAATTTCGACCAAAGCATAAAAGCAAGTAACGATAGATATGTCAATATTGAAAGAGAGCAAGCTGAACTTAAGAGCGAGTATAATACGTTAAATTCTGAAATTGAAGCAATACAAAACAAAATAGATAGTCGTGATTTAGTTGATGTAGACACTGAACAGGTTGAAAAGCTTAAGGCAGAAAAAGATGCGTTAAATTCGCGCAAAAACGAACTCAGTTCGATTATGCAGAAAATTATATTAGAGCAAAGCGAACTGAATGCAAAGCAACGAACATTGTCAGAAAAGAAGGCAAAAGAAGAAGCGAATTTGGAAAAAATTATGCTTGAATTGGAGAACACATCTACTAAAATTTTGGAGACATATGGGTATGATCAAAATGCAGCAAAGAATTATTGGTCTATTTCCGAAAAGCCCCCGCTAGAAAAGGAATATGATATACAAAAAGCTCTTGAGAGGATAGCTAAGGTAAGGCGCTCTATTGAGAGGTTAGGTTTAGTCAATGAGCTGGCAGAGGAAAAGTTTGCTCAAGAAAGTGAACGATATGAAAGAATGGTTGAACAATTTGATGACCTAAGTGCTGCCGAGAAGGATTTAATCAACATAATTACCGACCTCACGAAAGAAATGGAAATAAAGTTTTTAGATACCTTTAAGAAAATTAATGAAAATTTCAAAACCACATTTGCAGAGTTTTTTGGTGGGGGAACAGCTGTTTTAAGTCTAGAAAAAGGAGTTAGTCCCTTAACTGCAGGTATAGAAATACAAGCACAGCCTCCAGGTAAAAAACTATTATCTTTGGCTCCATTATCGGGAGGAGAAAGGGCGCTAACGGCGATTGCACTACTGTTTGCAATAACAAAATTAAGTCCGATGCCTTTTAGCTTTTTAGATGAAATAGATTCTGCGTTAGATGAAGCTAATGCTAGACTTTTTGCACAGTATCTAAACAAGTTTTCTGATGTATCACAGTTTATTGTTGTAACGCATAGAAAAGCTACTATGGCACTATGTGATACGTTATATGGCTTTACTATGCAGGAAAAAGGTGTTAGTAAAATGGTAAAAGTAAAGCTTGAAGAAGCTGCTAGACAGATAGATGAGACTGAAAAACTAGAGAGAAAAAAATCTGGAGAGGATTCATAATGAGTTTTTTTAATAAGTTAAAAGAAGGGCTTAAAAAAACACGCGAAAATATGGGCAGGAAATTTTTTGAAGCATTCAAAGCTAAAGAGCTAGATGGGAATTTTTACGATGAGTTAGAGATGGCTATGATTTCCTCTGATATGGGAGTTACGGCAACGGAGCAGGTTTTAGAGGAGTTGAAATCGACATTACCGAAGAAAAAAATAACCAAGCCTGCTGAAGCTAAAGAAGAATTAAAAAGGATTCTCTTGGAAAGCATTGATTATATAATTCCAGAGTATACCATGCCTTTAGTGCTAATGATATCGGGTGTTAATGGCGTCGGGAAAACAACGGCAGTTGGGAAACTTGCGCACCTGTTTGTGACACAAGGGAAAAGTGTAGTGATAGCGGCTGCCGATACATTTCGTGCCGCGGCAAGCGAACAGTTAGAAATATGGGCTAAGAGAGCAGGTGTTAGGATAATATCAAGCATGTCTGGGAGTGATCCGGCAGCTGTCGTGTTTGATACGCTAGCGTCTGCAAAAGCCCATAATACAGATGTAGTGCTGATTGATACTGCTGGCAGATTGCACAATAAGGTTAACCTTATGCAGGAATTAAAAAAGATTAATAAAGTTGTTGAGAGGGAAATGCCCGATGCGGATAAGCGAAATTTAATTGTTTTGGACGCGACAACTGGTCAAAATGCAGTAACGCAAGTAGATGTTTTTAATGACGCCATTGATATTGATGGTATTATTTTAACAAAGTTAGACGGAACGGCTAAAGGGGGCGTTATTATGGCTATTTCTGCAGATTATGGGTTGCCAGTTTATTATGTGGGTATAGGAGAACAGATAGACGATTTACTTCCCTTTAATGCAGAAGAGTTTATAAATGCCATAATATAATACAAATAAAAGGTTATATTCCGGCTATCAATTATACGCAAGTTGAATTTTTTGAATTTCTGAAAACTGTTAAGTATTTTTACTTGACGGCTACGTTTTATTAAAGTACTATGAAAAAAAATAAGGTAGTGTCGAGATGTCAAAGGAGTTTAACTTAAAAGTCGCATTGTTAAATGACTACTATGGTAACTTACTGACAAAATATCAGTCAGATATAGTAAAAATGTATTATGATCAAGATCTTTCATTAGCTGAAATTTCAAAAATTTGCAATGTCAGCAGACAGGCAATAAAGGATGTATTGCAAAGAGCAGAAAAAAAGCTAGAAGATTATGAGGAAAAATTAGGTTTAGTTGCTAGAGTAACCAAGATTAAAGATAAAATTCAAAATTACATTTCGGAAGCCGATGCTGAAACAGCAGCTAAACTAGATAAGCTTTTACAAGAGGTTGAAAAAATATAATGTCATTATTTGAAAATCTTTCACAAAAAATTAATCATGTATTTAGTAAACTACGTAATAAGAGTGGGCTTACGGAGTTGGAATTAAAAGAAGCTATGAGAGAGGTGAGATTAGCCTTATTAGAAGCTGATGTCAATTATATTGTTGCAAAAGACTTTATAAAAAATGTGACTGATAAGGCGATAGGTACCGATATATTAAAGGGTTTAGATAGTTCTCAGCAGATAATTAAACTAGTTAATGAAGAATTAATTGAATTAATGGGCAGTAAACTTTCAAAATTAGCAATTGCAGATCGCCCTCCAACTATATACATGGTTTGCGGATTACAAGGTTCTGGTAAAACCACAATGTGTGGAAAACTAGCTAAGCTTCTAAGTAAGGATAAAAAAGTTTTGTTGGTGGCGTGCGATATATACAGACCAGCTGCAATCAAGCAACTTCAGGTTGTTGGAGAAAAAGCTAAGGTAGAAGTATTTGAAATGGGGCAAAGCAATCCAGTGAAGATTGCTTCAGAAGCTGTTCATTATGCAAAAGACAATAGTTTTGACATAGTTATTGTAGACACTGCAGGCAGGCTTCACATAGATGAAACGCTGATGGAAGAACTAAAGGCATTAAAGAAAAATATCATCCCTGATGAGATATTACTTGTTGTTGATAGTATGCTAGGTCAAGATAGCGTTAATGTCGCACAAAAATTTAACGAAGATTTAAATGTAACGGGTATTATTTTAACCAAATTGGATGGAGATACTAGAGGCGGCGCAGCGCTGTCTATTAAAGAAGTAACTGGTAAGCCAATAAAATATATTGGAGTTGGTGAAAGGATGGAGGACATTGAGCCGTTTCATCCCGATCGAATGGCATCAAGAATATTAGGCATGGGTGATGTCTTAACATTGATAGAAAAGGCGCAAGATGCAATATCTGAAGAAGAAGCAAGGAAACTAGCAAAGAAACTAAAGACCCAATCTTTTGATTTAGAAGATTATTTAGATCAACTTGAAAGTATAAAAAAAATGGGCGGGATGAGAAGTATGTTAAATATGATTCCGGGAGTTTCAGGAAAAATTAAAGAGGAAGATCTAGATGAAAAAGCTATGGAAAAAACAAAGGCTATAATCCTGTCTATGACTCCAGCTGAAAGACGAGACCCTGATATTATCAAATCTTCAAGAAGAAAAAGAATTGCAAAAGGCAGTGGTACGACAGTCCAGGATGTAAATAAACTATTGAACCAATTTGAACAGATGAAAACATTGATGAAGAGAATGAAATCTGGAAGATTCAAGTTACCGTTTTAGACGGTATATATTCGTTAGATACAAAATGACATTTTATCAAATATGTCATAAAAATAAAAAATTTGGAGGTATAAAATGGCAGTAAAATTAAGATTAACAAGGATGGGGGCGAAGAAGAAGCCTTTCTATCGTATTGTAGCGATTGATTCAGCAAAATCGAGAGATGGACAATACATCGAACAAATTGGAATTTATGATCCAGTTGCGACTCCTTCAATTGTTAAAATTGACAAAGAAAAGGCTCAAAAATGGTTAAATACTGGCGCGCAGCCTACAGAAACAGTGCGTTCGCTATTTGTTAAAGAAGGTATTATTAAGCGTCCCGAGAAAAACTATAAAGCTAAAGATTCATCGAAAGCCGAGCTAAAAGATGATGCTGTTGAAGCAGCTGTTGAAGTTCAAAGTGAAAAGGAGTAAAAAATGAGAGAACTGGTAGATTACTTAGTTAGTCAAATCATTATCAAAGAATCCTATGATATCATTGAGGCCGAAGATGGATCAACGGTTGAAATTAGAGTTATGGTTGATGCTGACAAAATGGGGCGCATTATTGGCAAGTCTGGAAGGCTCGCAAAGGCTATAAGAACAATTGTTAAAGCTGCAGTTCAAGATTCGGATAAAAGTTACGATATTATAATAACGGAAAGATGAAAAACTATATACACGTAGGCCAAGTTGTACGTGCACATGGAATAAAAGGTGAAATTAAAGTAGTTGCGTTTACGGACTCATTGGAAGATTTTATTAATCTTAAAAAATGTTTGATAAATGAAACTGCATACATAATTGAGAGTAGTCGCACAGGAAATAATTTCATAATACTCAAACTCACGGGAGTGGATAGTAGGAATCAAGCTGAGATTATTAGTGGAGACATATATGCTGAAAAGTCAGACCTTCTCCTCCCCGAAGGAAGATATTTCATTAGTGATATATTGGGGTATGTTGTTCGAACAAACGAACAATATCTTGGAGTTTTAGATGATGTGTATTCATTTCGAAGCGTTGATACTTTTTTTGTAAAGGGCGAATATAAAAATTTTAGTTTTCCAGCATTGAAAATAGTAATTTTGGATATAAATCTGAAAAACAAAACCATCTTACTTGATAAAAATGAACTAGAAAAGGTCATAGTGTACGAAAAATAGTAGTTATAATATGCTTTTTGTGATGAATATTGTAGATGGAGAAGATTATGCAAATTGATGTATTAACTCTATTCCCTAATATTTATAATGCATTAAACGAAAGTATTGTCGGAAAGGCCCTTGACAAAGGGCTTTTCACGGTAAGAGTGCATAATATTAGGGATTTTTCAAAAGATAAGCACAAAAAATGTGATGATGAACCTTTTGGTGGCGGGGCAGGAATGGTTATGACTCCGCAACCTATTCACGATGCAATTATGGCGGTGGATGAAAATCATGAAAGTTTTCGCATTTACTTGTCTCCAAAAGGTCAAAAGTTAGATCAAAAATTAGTAAAAAAATTAAGTAAGAAAAATAAACTTTTGCTGCTAAATGGCGCTTTTGAAGGAGTAGACGAAAGAATAATTGAGCTTGACATAGATATGGAATTGTCGATAGGTGACTATATTATTACATCTGGCGACTTTGCTTCACTTGTGTTAATTAATTCTATATCTAGACTTGTCGATGGTGTATTGGGATCTCCTCTATCAGTTGAGGAAGAAAGTTTCAGTTCGAATTTATTAGAATACCCTCAGTATACAAGACCACAAAATTTTAATGGATTAGAAGTTCCCTCCATTTTGCTTAGTGGTAATCATTATGAAATTGCAAAGTGGAGAAAGAACATGTCTCAAGAGATAACAAAAAAGAGACGACCTGATTTGTTGGAGGATTGATTGTTTATACACTGGTTTCCTGGTCATATGAAAAAAGCGTTGGTAGAATTGGAAAACAATTTATCAATGATAGATAGTGTTGTTTATATGCTGGATGCAAGATCTCCTTTAGCTTGTATCAACGAGTCGTTTGAAAAACTTATAGAAAACAAGCCGGTTTTATATGTGATAAATAAGTCTGATTTGATACCAGAAAAAGAAGTTTTGTATTGGGAGCGGTTTTTTCACGATTTAGGTAAGCGCTGTATAGCCATAAATAGCTTAGATAGCAAAAGTATTAATGTTGTAGTTGAAAACTTAAGATTTCTAAATAGCGGAGTAATTAATAAGTACAGAAGCAAAGGTATAAAAAGGGCTCCTAGGATTATGGTTTTAGGTGTACCTAACTGCGGAAAGTCTACGTTAATAAACACACTAGTCGGACGAAAAAAAGCAGATGTTGCAAACACCCCAGGAGTTACTAGAAATATCAATTGGACAAGAATTCCCCGTCTAGGTTTTGATCTTTTAGATTCCCCAGGCGTTCTATACCCAGACTTCGCAGACCAAGAAAAAGCATATCATTTAGCAGCGATTGGTAGTGTTAAAGATGCCAGGTTTGATTCAATAGAGTTAGCAAAATGGCTATACGATATATTGCTCAAAAAAATACCAGATGTTATCTGTGATCGTTATAAGATTGAATATCAGGAATCTCCGATATTAGGTTTGGAACATATTGCCAAATCTAGAGGTTATTTTAGTGACAAGCAAAAACTTGACATTGAAAGAGCTGCGCTAACTTTTATTAATGATTTTAGGAGCGGAGCGTTAGGGAAGGTGTCTCTGTTGTGATTGCATAAATATAGTTTTTTAAAATAATTTGAATCATAACTTTTAAAATCTAATTTAGTATTGTTCGCGTTGTAGTTATAATTTCTTATTTTGAGGTCCTTATTAAAATGAATATCTTATTAGAAAACGAAAATAAATATATTTCACAAAACCGAATTAAGCTTGTCTGTGGTGTTGATGAGGCGGGAAGAGGTCCTTTAGCAGGACCTGTTGCGGCGTGCGCTTGTATTCCAGGAGGCTTGCTCATTGAGGAAATAAATGACAGTAAAAAAATATCCGAGAAGAAAAGGGAAATTCTCTACAATCAACTGATTGAAGGTGTCGTATGTTACAAGACGATTTTTGTTAGTCCTGCTGAAATAGATTCTACAAATATACTACTTGCTACGAAAAGAGCGATGCAAGAGGCTGTTAGTCATTTATTTCCTATACCGGATAGAGTGCTAATAGATGCTGTTCAGTTAGATTTATCACTTCCTTCTGAATCTGTAATTAAAGGGGATGCGACTTTTTATTCTATAGCATGCGCGTCTATAATTGCAAAAGTAGAACGTGATAAACTCATGTATAAGTATGCAGAATTGTATCCCGAATATGGGTTTGATAGCCATAAAGGATACGGCACAAAACATCATATTGAAATGATTAAAAAATATGGACCCTGTGAGATACATAGAAAATCATTTATAACAGGTCTTTTGCATAGATAACAAGGTCACGAGAACTAATATAAAAATATTGCTTTTCCTTAAAATTTTAACTAGCATTCATTAATAGGATTTTATCTTTGTTTTTTTCTTATATATTATATTAAGAGAAACGTATATTTTGCTTGATATTAAAAAACCAATTTGATACTATATATTAAGTTTTGATGGACCTATACGAGAAAAGACCAAGGCTCGCAAGTACATTAATAAAAAGGAGAATAAACATGAATATTTTAGACATTATTGAAAAAGAAGGACTCAGAAAAGACATTCCCGAATTTGGAGTTGGCGATACCGTAAAGGTTATGGTAAAAGTTAAAGAAGGGACAAGAGAAAGATTACAAGCATTTGAGGGAACCGTTATTGCAAAGAAAAATGGTAGTATAAGAGAAACTTTCACAGTTCGTAGGATTTCTCAGGGCATTGGGGTTGAAAGAACATTTCCGTTACATAGCCCTAGAATAGAAAGTATTACTGTAACTAGAGAAGGTAAAGTTAGAAGAGCAAAACTATATTATCTACGTTCCAGGACAGGTAAGGCAGCGAGGGTTAAGGCAAAGGATCGTTTCTAACTAACGCGCTAGATTTAGAAAATCGGCTATAAATTTTTATGTGGAAATAGGTAAAGTAATGGAAAACAAAAAAATATTAATATTTTTGCTAGTAATGGCCTGCATTATTTCTTTAGTTTTTGTAGGCTGTTCTGCTAAAGCTGAGTCTAAATTTAATAAAGAAATACTTACTGGCGTAGAGGACAGTGTTGAAAACTTCAAGTATAACTCATTAGAAGATTTTTCTAAAGCATGGGATATGGAGTACCCAACTTCGCAGCCTTTTAGTGTGTCTTCAACTGGTGGGTTAAATATAGATACAACAGATAATGGTTTTGCAAGATTGACGAGAAAAGTTTTCTTGAAACCTTATTCGTATTATAAAATTGAATATGACTTTAATATTAACGAAATAGGTTTGTTCAATGATGAAAGCGATTTTTATCAGGGATTATATGTAGGATTCAAAGAGGATACATCTTTTAATGTTGTTGGAGATAAAGTAGCTAGAGAAAGGGATGTATCTAGTGATAAGACTAGGGTGTTCTATTTTAAGACGTCTGGGAGCAGTGAGTATAATGTTTCAATAAATTTTAGTAATGAACAAGCTCCTGCAAAAATAAAAGGAAAAGTTTCTCGCATAAGTTTAGTGCGAGTAACTAAGGACATAGCCTTTGAGGGAGCTAAAGAAATCGGTTTAGATGTTTTACAACTCAAAGCAACTGTATTTGGAATGTCAAAAACTTCGAATTTACCTTATGTAATTTTAGGAGCTGTTGCTACTATTCTTTTAGCATATTTTGCGTTTATTATGCAATCAAGGAATATGGCTTTTATAGATGTAGAGAAGACAAATAATAGATTTTACAATAAGATTAAGGAAAGTAAGTATTTAGGACTATTAATTGTTCTATTCCTAGGTGCTGTAGTAAGGTTGGCTGTAATGTTGACGCAAACCATTATCGCTGGCGGAGAAAACATTTCCAAGGTTTTCTTCGGCTATAACTTAGAAAATTTATCGGCTCAAGGGACGTGGCTTGCTAAACATGGCACCCCGTACTTTTATCAGTTCAATGAAAAGTCTATATTTTTACCGATTCCTTTATATTTGTCGGCGTTAGCTGGTCTTATTGGTCAAGGTTTATATGGGATTAAAGGGGTTGATGCGAACACAGTTGCATTAGCTGTGGTATCAATTAATAAGCTATTTGCAATTTTTGCTGATCTAGGGGCTGTTATAATAGTATTTAAAGCAATTGAGAAAAATCAAGGAAAAGCAACTGCAACAATCATGGCAGGTGCATATTCATTACTGCCTATCATTTTTTCAATGTCATCAGCTTGGGGGGCGGTGGAAAGCATCGCAAGTTTTCTTATTATTGCAACTTTTTATTGCATATTAGATAAGAAATATATAGGAATGAGCGTATCATTTTTCTTTGCAGCTATAACATCTACATTAAGCTTACTGTTTATTCCAGCAGTGTTGTTGTATACCATGTTCCTAACAGTAGATGCTTTTAAAGAGAAGAAATATAAACAACTTGCTATTATATCAATTACGATGTTATCCTCGTTTGTATTGTTTTATTTAATCACACTACCATTAAACTTTATTGATATTCAAAATGGAAAGGCATTTATAGCATTTGATAGGTTTGTCTCATTAGTCGCCGATAAAAATGTATACACCCAAAATGCATTTAATTTTCAGGCTTTATTAAAGAATAATTTCGTAGATATAACACTACAATCAAAAGTTGTGGACATTATTTTTATAGTATTTATACTGTTAGTTTTATCTGCTGTTTATTTAAAATCTAGGAATAGACTTGCTTTAAGTTTCATTGGTGTAGGTGCTGCAATTTTAATATGGACATTTTCTGTAAAAATGAAGCCTGAAGCACTATATATGGTTCTTGGAGTTTTCTTCATCGTTGCGGTGTGTTTGAAAGACATCAGAGTGTATATAGCCTTTGTTTTATATTCAGCATTTAGCTATATCAATAATGCTTACGTATACTTAATGGTAGGTTATACAGAGGATGGTGTAAGTGCTATTACATATGATAATAATGCTATTCTTTATGTATTTGGGGCAATATCATTAGTCTTAGCCATTTACCTTATAATTGTTGGTTATGATGTACTGGTAAATAAAAAGTCAGTACCACACAAAGCAATGACCGAAGTTTATGTCGATTATGTTAAAAGAACTACAAAAAACGTCCTAATTTCTGTTTCGAATGGGTTTACAATATTTAGTGCGTGGGTTAAAGAATTTGGACGTGCTGCAAAAGAAGATATGCAAGAAAGAAGAGAAATTAGAAAGATAAAAGTTCAAAAGAGGAGATTAACACGAGAAAGTTTAGAAGAAACAGTAGATGTCACAAGCGAACAAAGTTCGGAAGATGTTGATGAAAAGATTGAATAATTATATGATGAAGAGCCCTGCGTGTATGGGCTCTACTCATAATAACCAAGTGGAGAGATAATGAATTTAGTAATAGTAGAATCGCCGTCAAAGTCAAAAACCATTCAAAAATATTTGGGAAATAACTATAAAGTAATGGCAACTGTGGGGCATATATATGATCTCCCTAAAAGATCGTTAGGTATAGATATAGATAATAATTTTGAGCCACAGTATGTAATTACAGATGCAAAGAAGCGAAAAATTATTAATGATTTAAAAACCGCCGTAAAATCAAGCGATAAGATTTATTTAGCAACTGACCCAGACAGGGAAGGCGAAGCAATTAGTTGGCATATAGCAAAAGCTTTGGAAATAGAAAATAAAAAAAATAGAATTGAATTTCATGAAATTACTTACAATGCCATAAACAATGCAATCAATAATCCAAGAGAAATTAATCAAAATCTTGTGGACGCGCAACAAGCTAGAAGGGTTATTGATAGACTTGTGGGCTATAAGGTCAGTCCTATTTTATCAAGTAAAATTAAAGCCGGGCTATCTGGAGGAAGGGTGCAGTCAGCGGCTTTGAAAATGATTATTGATAGAGAAAAAGACATAGAGTCATTTACGCCCAGGGAGTATTGGAATATAGTCGCCACATTAAAAAATAAATCAGGAATCAAAATCCAAGCTACAGCAACGGAATGTAATGGAAAAAAAATTACAGTCGCAAATAAGAGTGAGTCAGACACTGTCATACAAGAGTTACTACTTTCTGACTGGAATGTATCAAATATTAAAAAATCAAAGCAAGTTGTTAAGGCTTTTCCGCCATATACAACTAGCACATTGCAGCAAGATGCCTCTATAAAGCTAGGTTATTCATCTTCGATAGTTATGCAGATCGCTCAACAACTGTATGAGGGTGTAGAGGTAGCAGGCGAGGGTCATATTGCATTAGTCACGTATATAAGAACAGATAGTGTTAGAGTGTCTAAAGAGATGCAAGATAAAACGTTAGATTATATAAAAACAAATTACGGACTAGAATTTACTCCGTCCAAACCAAATGTTTACTCAAGTAAAAAAAGCGCACAAGATGCTCATGAAGCAATTAGGCCAGTGGATTTAAACCGCACTCCAGAATCATTAAAGGGTTTAATTAAGTCTAGCCATTATAAGTTGTATAAACTAATTTATGAAAGATATTTGGCTAGTCAGATGACTCCTGCGGTCTACGCAGTTACCAATATCGAAATAGAAGCGATACACAAACAAAATATATATTCATTCGGAGTTCAAGAAAAAAAATTAATTGAAAAAGGCTATACCATTGTTTACGACAGCCAAACCGTTGAAGAGGAAGATGATGGTAGCCCTACAGTTAGCTTACCAGATTTGTCTAAAGATGAGAAATTCTTGCTAGAAGATGTAAAAGGGGTTCAGAAGTTTACGAAGCCTCTTTCAAGATATACAGAAGCTTCCCTCATTAAATCCATGGAAGAAAATGGGATAGGAAGACCTTCGACATATGCTTCTGTAATATCTGTTCTATTGAAGAGAGATTATGTAAAAAAAGAAAAAAAGGTATTAGTACCATCAATATTAGGGAGGAAGGTAACCGAATATATGGAGAGTTATTTTCCTGATATTGTTGACTTGAAATTTACTGCAAATATGGAAGATGCGTTAGATACAATTGAAAATGGAAAAGAATGGAAAAATATAATTTCGAAGTTTTATCCAAAATTCGCAAAGGATGTAGACCATGCAAAGAAGTATTCTCAAAAAGTTGAATTGCCACAAGAGGTTTCGGATGAAATTTGTGAAAAATGCGGCGCAAATATGATTGTCAAAGATGGAAGATATGGAAAGTTTTTAGCCTGTCCTAATTATCCTTCTTGTAAGAATGTGAAAAGCATTAATGAAAAGGTGTCTATATGTCCTATTTGTGGAAATGATGTTGTTAAAAGGCACACCAAAAAAGGTAAGATGTTTTATGCTTGCGTTAAAAGAGAGTGTAAGTTTATGTCTTGGGATTTACCTGCTCCAATTCTCTGCCCGAAATGCTCAAGTCCTATGAAGATTAATAAGGTAAGAGGAAAGACGCAATATGTTTGTACAGATAGGTTATGCAGGAATATAGTTTTACCTCTAATAGAAGGTTCTGAATCGGATGAAAGCTAAAGTAATTGGTGGTGGACTCGCAGGCTGTGAGGCAAGTTATCAATTATTAAAAAGAGGGATAAGTGTTACCCTGTACGAAATGAGACCAGCTGTTTTTACAGGTGCACATAAAACATCAGGTTTAGCTGAGTTAGTGTGCAGTAACAGTTTAAAAAGCATTGACCCAGGAACACCCCAAGGTCTACTTAAATCCGAATTAAAAAGTTTAGATTCATTAATTTTAAAGGCTGCAATTATTGCAAAAGTTCCATCTGGCACTGCATTATCCGTAGACAGAGAATCTTTTTCGCATGAAGTGGAAAAGGTCCTAAAATCATTCCCAAATTTTAAATTAATTAGAGAAGAAGTAACGGAAATTGATAATTATTCTATTGTTGCGACTGGGCCATTAAGTAGTTCTGCAATGTGTGATGCAATTAAAGGACTCACGGGTAGAGAGTTTTTAAATTTTTATGATGCGATTTCTCCGATAGTTGAAGCAGATTCCGTTGATATGAATATGGCTTTTTTTGCTTCGAGATACGGCAAAGGGGATGCAGATTACTTAAATTGTGGAATGACAAAAGAGGACTATATTAAATTTCGAAACGCATTACTATCTGGAGAAAAAGTTGTTTTAAGAGAGTTTGAGTCTAAAGATGTCTTTGAAGGTTGCATTCCAATAGAAGAATTAGCAAGGCGAGGAGAGGATACCATGAGGTATGGGCCATTGCGTCCAGTGGGTTTAGTTGATGAAGACGGGAAAAGATACTATGCGGTGGTGCAATTAAGAAAGGAAGATTTGCTTTCGGAAATGTATAATATGGTTGGTTTCCAAACAAATATGAAATATAAAGAACAAGAACGTATTTTTAGACTTATACCTGCGCTTTCAAAAGCAGAATTTGTTCGATTAGGCTCAATGCACAAAAATATATATATTGAAAGCCCACGAGTTTTAGAGGCTTCTCTAAGGCTGAAAAAGAATCATACGGTGTTTTTTGCAGGCCAAATAACAGGAGTTGAAGGATATATGGAGAGTGCTGCTATGGGATTATTGGCAGGAATTAACATGGCTAGATTATTACATAATATGGATCCGTTAGTTTTCTCAAAGAAAACCATGATTGGTGCACTTTCAAATTATGTGGCAAATGAACCTTCTACATTCAGGCCAATGAATGCCAACATAGGTTTATTAGAAGGATTGGAAAGCATAAATAAAAACATACGAAAAGAACAGGCTTTTAAAAATTCAACGAATGAAATCAAAAAGATTTTATCAACTCTAGTATAAATATTATTTAGGTAAAGAGCGCAATGTTTATCCTAGTAATTGAATTAACAAATTATGGAAAGTGCGTGCTTATTAGAATTATAAGTAATAATTAATTTATTATGTTTAAGTTCACTATTATGTTAAACATTAAGCTTAAACAGTGGTATAATATGTGTATCGTGCGTTTAATAGAACATATTATGTTGCGTTAAAAGGATAAAAGTTTTATTAATAATACTTAACAAAAGTTCGGAGAGGTAAAAAAATGAGTGATTTTCAGGGAACAACGATTTGCGCTGTGAAAAGAAATGGTTTGACTGCAATAGCAGGAGATGGGCAAGTAACTATGGGCGAAAGGGTAGTATTTAAAGGTAATGCTAAAAAAGTTCAAAGAATATTTTCTGACAAGGTTGTAATTGGATTTGCTGGAACGGTTAGCGACGCTTTTGCATTAAGTGAAAAGTTCGAAGAAATGCTACAGAAATACAGTGGAAATCTCGTAAGAGCAGCAGTTGAACTTGCAGACCTTTGGCGAAAAGATAACGCTCGCAGGCTTGACGCTATGCTGATTGCTGCTGATAAAGATAATCTTTTGGTTATAAGCGGAACAGGGGAGGTTATTGAGCCGGAAACGGGTGTTTGTGCGATTGGTAGCGGAGGAAGTTATGCCTTGTCTGCAGCTAGGGCTTTATATGATCACACAGAAATGTCTGCAGAAGAAATTGTTATTAATGCAATGAAAATCGCAAGTGATATATGTGTTTATACGAATAATAATTTGACAATCGAATTAGTATAGATAGAATTATCTCAATTAGTATTAAACTATGACATGCTGTCAATTAGTGGATTAGAAGCATATAAATTAAAGGAGTGAAAAATGAAAAAACTGACACCCCCACAAATAGTAAAAGAGTTAGATAGATACATAATAGGACAAGATGCCGCTAAAAAGTCTGTTGCAGTAGCATTGAGAAATAGATATAGGCGCTCACAGCTTCCCGAAGAAGTAAGAGATGAAATCACACCCAAAAACATCATTATGAAGGGCCCAACCGGAGTGGGCAAAACTGAAATCGCCAGAAGATTGGCAAGGTTAGTTAAAGCACCTTTTGTAAAAGTAGAGGCTACAAAATTTACGGAAGTTGGTTATGTTGGTCGAGATGTGGAATCTATGATTAGGGATTTAGTTGAAGCATCAATTAGATTAGTAAAAGAAGAAAAAATAGCAGAAGTTGAACCTATGGCTAAAGAGATTGCTGAAAAAAAGATAGTGGATGCACTTTTCCCTGTTAGGAAAAAAACTTTAAAAGATAGTTTACAAGAAGGCGATGAGTTAATGTCTGATCCGTTAATTAGAGAACAATTAGCTCAAGATTTAAGAGATGGAAAGCTAGATGGCATAAATCTCGAAATGGAAATGCCCGTTGCTCCAAAACAACTGCAGTTAGGCGCAATAGGCGGTGATATGGGGAATATCGGAGATATTATGAATAGTTTTATGCCTAAAAAAACAAAACGTAAAAAGATTTCTGTTGCGGATGCATATAAGTTTTTTATAAATGAAGAGGCGAGTAAATTAATAGATGACGATTTAATTAATAGCTTAGGATTAGAACGCGCCGAACAAGAAGGCATCATCTTTATAGATGAAATAGACAAAATCGCCTCTAGAGGTGCTACTCATGGTCCAGATGTATCAAGAGAAGGAGTGCAGAGAGATATATTACCTATTGTCGAAGGTTGTACCGTAAACACAAAGTATGGAAATATAAAGACGGATTTTATTTTATTCATTGCAGCGGGTGCTTTCCATATGTCCAAAGTAAATGATTTAATTCCCGAATTACAGGGGAGATTTCCAGTACAGGTAGAATTACAAAGTTTAACGGAGGATGACTTTGTAAAAATTCTTAAAGAGCCAGATAATGCTGTTATTATGCAATATGCAGCATTACTTAGGGTAGATAATGTCGATTTAAAATTCACGGATGAAGCAATTAAACAGATAGCAAAGGCTGCCTTTTTAGAAAATGAGAATACGGAAAATATTGGTGCTAGGCGGTTGCATACAGTGCTAGAGAATTTATTAGATGATTTAAGCTACAATGCCTCGTCGTTAACGCCACTGCAAACCATCACAATTGACAAAAAGTATGTAGATGAACATATGTCAAAAACCTTCAGCATGAAGAATTTAAAAAGATTTATATTATAAACTGAGCATATAGATATGGTGATTCATTGTATATCACATAATGACAGAAGAAAAATAAAGCAGAGGTTTGGAAATGATACGAATACCAAGGGGAACAAAAGATGTGCTTCCTACTGAATCTTACAAATGGCAACAAATTGAAAAAATTTTTAGAGAAGTTAGCAATTTGTTTGGGTTCCAAGAAATAAGAACCCCCACTTTTGAAAGCACTGAGTTGTTTTTACGTGGAGTAGGTGAAACGACAGATATTGTAAGTAAAGAGATGTACACCTTTTTAGATAAGGGTGATAGAAGTATCACTTTAAAACCAGAAGGGACCGCAGGTGTGGCAAGATCTTTTGTCGAAAATGGGTTAGCTTCGTCGGCCCTGCCTTTGAAGATGTATTATATAACTCCAGTATTCCGATATGAAGCCCCGCAGGCTGGCAGATTAAGAGAACATCATCAGTTTGGTGTTGAGCTTTTTGGAAGCGAATCTCCGTACGCAGATCTTGAGGTTATTTTATTGGCAAGAGAAATTTTTAAAAGGTTCGATATAAGTTCGGTTTTCCTTAAAATTAATAATATAGGATGTCCTAGTTGTAGAAAAAAGTATAATGAAATTTTAACAGAATACTTAAAAAAGAATACTGACAAGTTGTGTCAAACTTGTAATGACAGATTGTATAAGAACCCATTAAGAATACTTGATTGTAAAATAGATTCATGTGAAATAGTAAAGGCAGACGCACCGAAAATTATAGATCACCTATGTCCTGATTGCCTAAAACATCATGATTTTTTAATCCAGTTGTTAGATGCTTCAAATGTAGAATATGTAATTGATCCGTATTTAGTACGTGGCTTGGATTACTACACCGGTACGGTCTTCGAGTTTGTTTCAAGCGTAATAGGTTCTCAGGGTACGGTTTGCGGTGGGGGGAGGTACAACAATTTAATCACAGAAGTGGGCGGAGTGAATACTCCTGCTGTTGGATTTGGTATGGGAATTGAAAGACTGATCCTCTTATTAGAAGCGAATGGTTATAAATTTGTTGACGATAAAAAGCCTATAGTTTATATTGCCACCTATAACCAGAGCTACTATGTATATGCATTACAATTAGTTACTTTGTTACGGAAAGAAGGAGTTGCTGTCGAAATAGATGTGGTAGGTAGAAGTTTTAAAGCACAGCTAAAATATGCAAATAAAAAAGGTTTTAAATTTGTTTTAGTAGTTGGCGAGAATGAAGTAGCGTCTAATAAATTTTCATTAAAAAATTTCGAAACGGGAGAAGAGTTTTTATTGGATAAGAAAGATTTAGCAATTTTTATTAAAAATCAAAGGATTTGATTACCAATTAAATTGAATTAATGCTGTTTATGCATTATTAAAAATACGATTATATGGAGAAACAGCAATGGAAGAGAGTATTGCAGGTTTAAAAAGAACAAAAATGTGTGGTGAATTTACCTCAAACGATAGCGGGATGGAAGTTGTTGTTATGGGGTTTGTTGCCAAATATAGAAATCTTGGAAAAATATTATTTGTTGATTTAAGAGATCGCACGGGAGTTTTACAACTGGCGTTTTATAGTGATTCTAACATCGAAACTTTTGAAAAAGCATTACGGATTAGGAATGAGTTTGTAATTTTAGTAAAAGGAGTTATTACTAATAGAACGGAGAAAAATATTAACAAGAATATGCCTACTGGCGAAGTTGAAGTCGTAGTTAATGAGCTGAAAATTTTATCGGAAGCAGATACTCCACCGTTTAGTATAGGAGATGTGAGCGCAAATGAAGCTTTGAGGCTAAAATATAGATATTTAGATTTGAGAAGAGAATCGTTGCAAAATAAACTTCTTTTACGACACGAAGTAACATTAATCACACATAAATATATGGATAAAATGGGCTTTATAAATGTCGAAACGCCATTTTTAGGAAAATCCACGCCAGAAGGAGCACGTGACTATCTTGTCCCAAGCAGGGTGAATAAAGGCTTGTATTACGCGTTGCCACAATCTCCTCAAATATATAAACAGCTACTTATGATTTCTGGGTTAGACAGGTACTATCAAATAGTAAAATGTTTTAGAGACGAAGACTTGCGCGCTAATAGACAGCCCGAGTTTACCCAAATTGACTTGGAGATGAGTTACGTAGACAGCATCGAGGATATCCTTCAAATTACAGAAGGTCTTGTAAAAGAAATATTTAAAGAAACAATAGGTATAGAATTTCCATCGAAGTTTAGAAGAATGAGTTACAAAGAGGCCATGAATAGGTTTGGCAGCGATAAACCTGACACAAGGTTTGGGATTGAACTTTGTGACTTGACTTCATTACTTAAAAATGTTGATTTTGGTGCATTTAAGTTAGCCCAACAGAACGGTTACAGTATCAGAGCAATAAATGTAAAAGGTCAAGCTGATATTTCTCGTAAGGAAATTGATAAATATTCTGATATTGCTAGGGAATATGGTGCTAAAGGAGTGTTTTCCATTGCGTATAAAAATAACGAAGTATCGTCATCATTACTAAAATATATGGACGATAATATTATTTCGTCAATTTCAACGATTACTAATGCTCAGGAAGGAGATTTGATAATCATTGTTTCGGACAAAGATAAAATAGTATTTGATGCTCTTGGAGCATGTCGATTATATGTTGGGAAAAAGCTAGGATTGTTTGATGAAAATACATTTGATGTTTTATGGGTGACGGAATTTCCTCTTTATGAATATGATGAAGATGAGGGGAGGCTAGTAGCAATGCATCATCCCTTTACTAGCCCAATGAATGAGGATATAGGGCTTTTAGATACAAACCCATTGGAAGTTCGCGCTAAGGCTTACGACTTAGTGATTAATGGACAGGAAGCTGGCGGTGGATCTATCCGAATTCATTCACGTGAGTTACAGAGAAAAATGTTCGATTTAATCGGCTTAACAGAGAAAGATATTGTTGATAGATTTGGGTTCTTCATTGAAGCATTCAGTTATGGTGTTCCTCCGCATGGTGGATTGGCACTAGGATTAGACCGGCTTATTATGTTACTGTCGGGGACGGACAATATCAAGGAAACAATAGCTTTTCCCAAGAATCAAAGTGCACAATGTTTAATGTCGGGCGCTCCAAGCACAGTAGAACGGAAACAGTTAGAGGAATTATACGATAAAAACAAATAGAGATAATACAAAACATGAGCTCAAAATGAGAGAAAACGGAATAATATATAAAACATACAAAGATGGGTTTGCACAAGTACGTTTGGCAAGAAAGACTGCTTGTGAAAATTGCAGGATGTGTTTAATGCCTAAAGATGAAATGTATGTAAAAATTAAAATTAAAAATACGATTAATGCAAAAGAAGGCGATATTGTATCGGTAGAAATGAAAGAAAAGGCAATAGTTTTTGCATCGCTTATTGTATATTTTTTCCCATTATTATTAGTAGGTATTATTTTGTGGTTAACTAACAAATTAGAACTTTGGATTAGTTTAACGGTTTCTTTAGGTTCTTTACCCATATCGTATGTTATTGTATTTTTGGTCGATAAATATATAATACAACAAAAGGAGGGATATGCTCCTAAAATGCATTTGCCTGACAATGTAGATAAAAGAGAAATTATGGAGTTAAAAAGACTGCTAAAAACTGGTGATAATGTTAAAATACAAGATGATTTAGGAACTTATACTCTGGGTGGGGACGAACATATAGATGAAGATCTATAAGTGGCATTATGGTTTCCGTTTAAGTTGTTAAGTTGCTTATTTTTAGTAAAAACTTATAATAAGGTAAAAAATAAAGGAGAGTTTTATGAAAAGCATAGTGGGAAAGGAAAGTTTTGATGAAGCAATATCATCTGATAAAGTTGTGTTTGTAAAATTTACTGCTGATTGGTGCGCTCAATGTAAAATGATGGAGGAAATTATTAGACAGGTAATAGAGCAGTTTAGAGATAATGTTGTTTTTATTTCTTTGGATGTGGATGCACCAGGAAATAGGGAAATAATTAAAAACAATAATATTATGACACTACCAACATGCATAATATATAAAGACAGGATTCAAAAAGAGAGGTTTGGCATGGTAGCAAAAGCCGCTATCGTTAATAAGCTCGAAAATCTTCTCAATTAAAATTTAATAAACAAAGCAAGGAGAATAAAATGATAGATTTAATTCCAATAAAAGTTAATGATCCAGAACTATATGAATCAATGGTCAAAGAATTAGCCCGTCAACAAGGAAATATTGAGTTGATTGCGAGTGAAAATTTTGTTTCGCTCCCAGTTTTGACTGCTGCTGGATCTCACTTAACTAACAAGTATGCAGAAGGGTATCCCGATAGAAGATATTATGGAGGATGTGAGTTTGTTGATGAAATTGAGTCGTTAGCCATAGAACGAGCTAAAAAACTATTTTCAGCAAATTATGCAAACGTGCAGCCACACTCTGGTAGTAATGCCAATTTTCAAGCATTTTTTGCATTACTAAAGCCCGGGGATAAAGTGCTCGGAATGAATTTAAACCATGGTGGGCATCTCACACATGGCAGTTCTGTTAATTTTAGCGGGAAATATTTTGATATTTCTTCTTATGGAGTAAATCAGAATGGATATATAGATTATGATGAGGTAAGAGAGATCGCTTTAAAAATTAAACCTAAGATGATTATAGCAGGTGCAAGTGCATACCCTAGAGAGATCGATTTTAGAAAATTTAGAGAAATAGCAGATGAGGTAAACGCATACTTAATGGTTGACATGGCTCATATTGCTGGGCTCGTTGCCACTGGACTACATCCAAGTCCAGTACTCTATGCTGATGTTGTTACTACAACAACGCATAAAACTTTAAGAGGACCGAGAGGCGGGATGATTCTAACAAATAATGAAAAGATTGCTAAACTGATTGATAAAGCAGTTTTCCCAGGTACACAAGGAGGGCCGTTAGTACATATTATTGCTGCTAAGGCGGTTGCTCTAAAAGAAGCAGGGACTCCGATGTTCGTTGAATATCAGAAAAAAGTTATAGCCAATGCCAAAAAATTGGCTGATTGTTTAACCGCTGGAGGTNTAGAATTATTTTCTGGCGGTACTGACAATCATTTAATATTAATAGATTTGAGGNAAACGGGTCTAACAGGTTATGAGTTAGAAGTTTTATTAGACGCGGTTAATATTACTACTAATAAAAATTCTATACCACATGATGAGACTGCAAGTGCCTTTAATCCCAATGGATTAAGAGTAGGAACTCCTAGTGTTACAACTAGGGGGATGGGATTGCCGGAAATGGAAATTATTGCTAACTGCATCATCGATACGATAAAAAATAAAGGGAATAACGCGGCGTTGATAAAGAATGAAGTTAAAATACTTGCAGAAAAATTCCCACTATATCAAACAGATTTTATATTATAAAGTATAGTATCCGATGTGAGATAGAAATGGAGGTTTATATATGGAATTAATATATTTAGACAATGCTGCTACAACGCCATTGAGTTCCAAAGCGCTAGCAGATATGACACCATACTTCATTAGTGAATTTGGTAATGCATCGTCGCTACATGAAAAAGGAAGAATGGCCAAGCGGGCAGTGGAAGCATCTAGAGAGATTATAGCAAATTCTATACGCGCGAGAAGTAATGAAATATATTTTACATCGGGTGGTACTGAAAGTGATAATTGGGCTATTAGAGGAGTTATAAAAGCATCGAAGAACAATGTTAAACATATTATAACTAGTGCAATAGAACATCCTGCAGTTTTAAACACTTGTAAAGAATTGGAAAAAGAAGGAGTTTTAGTGACATATGTTTATCCTGATAAAAACGGACTAATATCGGTTGAAGACATAAAAGGTGCTGTTAATTCCAATACGATACTAATATCAATAATGTTTGCAAATAATGAAATAGGTACAATACAACCTATTGCTGAGATTGGGAGTTTTTGCAGAGAAGAAGGCATTCTTTTTCACACGGATGCGGTGCAAGCAATGGGAACCTTAGATATTGATGTTAACAAAATGTGTATTGATTTACTTTCAATGTCAGCACACAAGTTTAATGGACCCAAAGGTATAGGAGTTTTATATATTAAAACAGGAGTAAAAATAGATAAGTTTATTGTCGGGGGAGAACAGGAAAGAGGTAAGAGAGCAGGGACTTTGGCTACACCATTAATTATTGGTATGGCCAGTGCGCTTGAAGAAACGTTGAGCAATAGAGAATCTAAAAATGCAAACATGATACTGTTGAGGGATTCTTTTATAAGTGATGTGCAACATAATATTCCTTATGTGCATTTGAATGGAGATAAAGTCAAAAGACTTCCGAATAATATAAACTTTAGTTTCGAATTTATNGAAGGAGAAAGCTTGCTTTTAAAATTAGATTTAGATGGTGTTGCTGTAAGTAGTGGCTCCGCATGCGCTTCAGGCTCTTTGCAGTCATCACATGTCATTAAAGCAATTGGAGTAAGTGATGAGTTAGCACATAGCACAATTAGATTTAGTTTAGGTAATAACACAACACGAGAGCAAATGAATCGCGCGCTAAAAATTTTAATAAAAAATGTAGAGACATTAAGAGAAATGTCACCGTTATATGATTCAAAAAAGAAAGAGGGGAAGTATGTATAATGAAAAGGTTATAGAAGTATTCAAGAATCCCAAAAATATGGGTGACCTTGAAGGAGCAAACGCAATAGGAACTGTAGGTAATGTTACGTGTGGAGACATAATGCAAATGTCCCTAATTATTGAAGAAGACATAATAAAAGATGCAAAATTTAAAACATTTGGTTGTGTAGCAGCAATTGCCGCAAGTTCGATGGCGACAGAGATGATTATCGGCAAGTCTATCAATGAAGCAATGCAGATCAAAAATTCTGATGTGGTAGATGCGCTTGGAGGCTTGCCCCCACAAAAAATACATTGTTCTGTATTGGCAGAGGAATCAATTCATGAAGCGATAAAAAATTATAAAGAAAAACATATTAAATAAATGTAATGGACAGACGAAAAAATATTAGAAATTTTTGTATAATCGCCCATGTAGATCATGGAAAAAGCACTCTTGCAGATCGTTTATTGGAGTTCACAAATACTGTTCAAAATAGAGACATGAAAGAACAGTTGCTCGATAATATGGACATTGAAAGAGAACGAGGAATAACAGTTAAGTTAACACCTGCACGTTTGCACTATAAGCATAACGGTGAAGAGTATATTTTAAACCTTATTGATACGCCAGGGCACGTTGATTTTACTTATGAGGTTAGTAGGTCATTAGCTGCCTGTGAAGGTGCATTGCTGGTTGTAGATGCCGCACAAGGGGTTGAAGCTCAAACGCTTACAAATGTTTATTTAGCTTTAGATAATGATTTGGAAATAATACCAGTAATTAACAAAATAGATTTGGGTGCAGCTAACATTAGTGCAGTAAAAAATGAGATAGAAGATATAATTGGCCTAGATGCTTCAGATGCTATACTTGTGAGTGCCAAAGAAGGTATTAATATTGATGTTTTATTAGAAGCAATAATTGAAAGATTACCAGAGCCGAAAGGAGATACTAAAGCCCCGTTAAAAGCTTTAATATTTGATAGTATTTATGATAATTTTAAAGGAGTTATTTGTAATATTAGGGTCTTTGATGGATTTATAAAGCCAGGAATGGAAATTAAAATGATGTCAAATGGAAAGGCTTTTGAATGTACGGAAGTTGGTATATTTGATCCTAATATGAGACCCGTTTCAATGCTAGAAGCTGGCGATGTAGGATATTTGGCTGCAAGTATAAAAAATGTGCAAGATACTGCAGTAGGAGATACCATAACAACGGTGTGCAATCCTGCAGAATCGCCACTTAAAGGTTATAAGGAAATTACTCCGATGGTTTATGCTGGTGTTTATCCTGCGGACGGTAGTAGATATGATGACTTAAGAGAAGCAATAAAAAAGCTCAAATTAAATGATGCAGCATTAGCATATGAGCCTGAAAGTTCAAGTGCATTGGGATTTGGGTTTAGGATGGGTTTTTTAGGCTTGTTACATATGGAAATAATAGAAGAAAGGCTTGAAAGGGAGTTTGATTTAGATCTTGTTACTACCGCTCCTAGTGTTATATACAAGGTGATCAAAACGGACGGTTCAGAACTTATCGTTGACAGTCCAACCAAGTTGCCCGAGCCATCTCAAATTGATTCGATTTTAGAACCTATTGTTGATGCTTCAATATATTCTCCTCCGACATATGTTGGGCCAGTAATGGAATTATGCCAAGACAAAAGAGGTGCTTTTGTAAATATGACATATCTAGACATGTCGCGCGTTAAACTTGATTATAAAATCCCATTATCTGAAATTATTTATGATTTTTTCGATAGTCTTAAGTCTAGAACAAGAGGATATGCCAGTTTAGATTATGTCTTCTCTGAATATAAGGAAGATAATTTAGTAAAAGTAGATTTTCTATTAAATGGTGACGTATGCGATGCGCTATCTTTGATAGTCCATAGAGATAAAGCTTATACAAGAGCTAGAAAAATTACAGAAAAGTTAAAGGAAGCAATCCCTCGACAAATGTTTGAAATTCCTGTTCAAGCAGCAATAGGGTCTAAAATAATTGCCCGCGAAACTGTTAGGGCCATGCGCAAAGATGTTTTAGCGAAATGTTATGGCGGAGATATAAGTAGAAAGAAAAAACTACTAGAGAAGCAAAAAGCAGGAAAAAAACGAATGCGACAGTTTGGTTCCGTTTCGATACCATCTGAGGCGTTCATGTCTATTTTAAAAATTAATGATGATTGATAGGTCCATTTATATACATGTTCCATTTTGTAAAAAAAAATGTCACTATTGTGATTTTTTTTCTATAACTACATTAGATGACACGACTATATTACATTATGTAGAAAAGTGCAAAAAAGAAATTATTCAATTTGCAAAAAAGTACCCAGATACCCTAATTAAAACCATATACTTTGGCGGAGGTACTCCGTCACTTTTGAGTTCTAAATATATTGGTGAGATTCTAAATATAATAAAAGCTGAATTTCATACTTCATCTGAGGAGACAACAATTGAGGTAAACCCAGCAACATCAATCGATTGGGAAAAATATGCTCAAATGGGCTTTAACAGGATTAGTATTGGTGTACAGTCATTAGATGATAACGTTTTGAAAAAACTCGGACGTCTGCACAATTCCGAAGTAGCACTCAATGCCGTTAAAGAGGCTGGGAATTATTTTGATAATATATCATGCGATTTAATTATAGGCACTCCTTTTGATCCAAGTATAACTGTTTTAGGAAACCATATCGATTTGCTCGCTAGATATGTAAAACATTTTTCGATTTATATTTTAACTGTAGCCGAGGATACAAAAATGTTTGACTATATTCTATTGAATAAATATACTATGCTTGAAGATAATCTTATTTCTGATGTGTATTACTCGATATCATCAAAATTAAAAAGCCTAGAATTTAACAAATATGAAGTGTCTAATTTTGCTAAAGCGGGTTGTCAGTCTAAACATAATCTAGGTTATTGGAATAAGCGTGATTATTTTGGTGTAGGACCAAGTGCAAGTAGTTACGTTAATGGTGTCCGTTTTTTGGTTAGCCCAACTGGATATTTCAATGTTACGGAAACTTCTTATAAAGTAGAGTCTGTTTTAACACAGGCTGATGATATGTTCGAACATATTATGCTTGGTTTTCGATTAACGGAAGGATTTAGTATTGGTGATTTCAATAAAAAATTTAATGTTGACTTTAGAAAAACATATGAGAAGGCAATTACTAAGAATAGTGAGTTTTTATCAATTTTCAACGATAGAATTTTTATTAAAGATAAATATATTCTCATAATGAATTCCATAATTTTGGATTTTATGTCGTGAAAATATTTATTGTATTCTTGTGATTTATGAAATTTCTCTTGACAGCAATTTTTTCTAAACATATAATATAACTAGCACTCATATCGCATGACTGCTAACAATCTTATTAGAGGTTTGCTAAAAAATGACCCAAAAATTATCAGACAGAAAACGAAAGATACTTAAAGCAGTGGTAGATGAATATATTCTCTCACCAATTCCAGTAAGTTCTTCTGAAATTAAAAATAAATATTTTGCTGATATTAGTTCTGCAACTATCAGGGTTGAGTTGGCAACATTGGAAGACATGGGTTATCTTATTCAACCGCACACATCAGCAGGTAGAATTCCTTCATCGAGGGCGTATAGGTTTTATGTTAAGAACTTTATTGGTAAAAAATCACTCCGCAAAAATGAAATGTTGATTATTGACGAATCTTTCCAAAAAAAATATACAGATATTGAAGATATTGTTAGAGCGTCAGTTAAGGTTATAAGCGACATTACTAATTATACATCAGTCATTGTCATTGATAATATTAATGATGTTTTAATTAAGGAAATTAAACTAGTTGGACTTGAGGCTCACACGGCACTACTTATTATAATCACGGACAGTGGCATTATTAAAGACCATGTAATACAATTAAATAACATTATCAGTCCTAATTTTTTATCTGATGCAAATATTTTACTTAATAGAGTTTTTGCTGGATCTATTCTTGGTGATCTATCAATTAATACAATCATTATTGAAAATGAGTTAAATGAGTTTAAAGAACTTTTAGGCTATGTAGTTGAAATAATCAAGTCTTATTCTTTTGGAAATGAAAATAGTGTTTTTATCGAGGGGCAAAAAAAGATGCTAGATTATCCTGATGCGACACTTGAACAAGCGAAAAGAGCATTGAATGTTTTAGAGAATAAGGAATTATTAGCTGATATTTTTTCAGGACAAGCTGACGACTTAGAGTTTTCAATACGTGTTGGCAAGCATGAAACTTGTGGTTTAGAAAAATGCGCGATAATGACAGCTAGGTACAGAGTAAATGGAAAAGAAGTAGGTACTGCAGGAGTTATTGGTCCCGAAAGGATGGACTATAGCAAAGTTATGAGCGTTTTATCTTATGTCGGTAAAGCAGTAGGTACCTTTATTAAGAATGAGTTTTCTGATGAAGAGGAGAGATAATGGAAAAAAACGATAAAAAAAATATCAAAAATTCAAATAAACATAAAGACGTTTCAGAGGCTAGTGAACTACTTAATCAAGAAACAAAACTAGATAACTCAAACATAGAAACAGATGATAGCAAAGTCGATGCTGATAATAAAAACCTTGTAGAGAAGCTACAAAATGAAATCGAAGATTACATATGCGTAGCTAAAAGGATTAAAGCTGAATTTGATAACTACAGAAAAAGAAATGAAAATATTATCGAAAAGACGAAAGAAGATGCAATTGATAAAGTTATTTTAGATTTTATTGAAATAAACGATTCTATTGACGCAGCTTTATCAATGATAAAAGATGAAACATCACAAAAAGGAGTTGAACTGATTAAAAAACAGTTCACGACAATTCTCGACAAGTATGAAGTGGAGGAAATAAATCCAATTAATAAACCTTTTAACCCTGAGTTGCACGATGCAATAATGCAAGAAGAAAATGAAAATCAATCGGGTTATGTAACACAAGTGTTTAAAAAAGGCTATCTAAAGAATAAAAAAGTAATAAGATATGCGATAGTAAAAGTCGCTATATAATAAATAAAGACTAAAATAAATTAATAAGGAGAATATAATTATGTCAAAAATAATAGGAATTGATCTTGGTACAACAAACTCGGCAGTTGCAGTGATGGAAGGAGGAGAACCAACCATAATTGTAAATGCAGAAGGAAACAGAACAACTCCATCAGTTGTAGGGTTTTCAAAGGATGGTGAAAGGCTCGTAGGACAAGTTGCAAAAAGACAAGCAATAGTTAATCCGGATAGAACAATTAGCTCAGTTAAGAGAGAAATGGGTACAAACTACAGCAAAACTATCGATGGTAAGAAATATACTGCGCCGGAGATATCAGCAATGATTCTCTCTAAACTTAAAACAGATGCAGAGGCGTATTTAGGGCAGAAGATAACTAAAGCAGTCATTACTGTTCCGGCATATTTTTCAGACGCCCAGCGTCAAGCGACAAAGGATGCGGGACAAATAGCGGGTTTAGAAGTTTTAAGAATTATTAATGAACCTACTGCTGCTGCATTTGCGTACGGATTAGAAAAACAATCCCAAAAAATATTAGTATATGATTTAGGAGGTGGAACTTTTGACGTATCCATCCTTGACATAGGAGATGGCGTTGTAGAGGTTTTAGCTACTAACGGCAATACTAAATTAGGGGGAGATGATTTCGACAACAGAATTGTTAATTGGATAGCTACAGAGTTTAAAAAATCACACGGTATAGATCTGCTCAAAGACAAGATAGCAATGCAAAGAGTAAAAGACGCTGCTGAAAAAGCAAAAATTGAACTTTCTGGAATTAATAAGGTTAATATCAACTTGCCTTTTATTACCAGTAATGAAAACGGACCTCAGCATATAGATATGGATTTAACACGCGCAAAGTTTGACGATTTAACAGCAGATTTAGTAAAAGCAACGATAACACCTTTATTGCAAGCAATTAAAGATTCAAAACTATCAGTTAAAGAGATAGATAAAGTTGTATTAGTAGGTGGTTCAACTCGTATCCCAGCTGTCGTAGATGCTGTGAAAAATGTTATGGGTAAAGAGCCATATAAAGGGATAAACCCAGATGAATGCGTAGCTCTAGGCGCGGCTATACAAGGAGGAGTTTTGGCTGGTGATGTAAAAGATATATTGTTACTAGATGTAACTCCTTTATCACTGGGAATAGAAACTCTCGGTGGTGTATTTACGAAATTAATTGAAAGAAACACAACAATACCAACGAAAAAGTCACAAATATTCTCGACGGCTTCAGATAATCAAACATCAGTCGATGTTCATGTACTACAAGGCGAAAGAGCTATGGCTGCTGATAATAAAACAATAGGACGCTTTGAATTGTCTGGAATTCCTCCAGCAATGAAAGGAATACCACAAATTGAAGTTACGTTTGAAATAGATCAAAATGGTATAGTTTCTGTTACTGCTTTAGATAAGGGGACAAATAAGTCGGCGAATGTAACCATTACTGCCTCTTCTAATCTGTCAAAGGATGATATTGATAAAGCTGTTAAGGAAGCTGAACAATATGCTGAAGAAGATAAAAAGCGTAAAGAACTTATAGAAATGAAGAACACAGCTGAACAGTTAATCTTTGCTGTTGAAAAAACAATATCAGAAAGTGGAGATAAACTATCGGAAGAAGATAAAAATACTTTAAAGACAGCTGCACAAAATGCAAAGACTGAATTGGAAGGCGCAGATACAATTGAAAAGGTTAAAACCATAACGGAAGATCTATCCAAAATTACCAATCCTATATTTACTAAATTGTATCAAGCAACCCAACAATCACAAGAAGGAGATGCATCATCTGTGGTAGATAATGATGGAGACACTCCTACAATCAATGTAGACCCAGAAGATATTAGTTAAAATGGCAAAGAATTATTATGAAGTATTAGGCATAAAAAAAGATGCGAGCGCGGACGAAATCAAGTCCGCGTATCGTCGTTTAGCAAAGAAATGGCACCCAGACGTATATGCCACGGATACAGAGGCAAAACGAAACGAGGCAAAGGATAAGTTCACGGAAATCCAACATGCCTATGAGGTGCTTTCAGATCCGCAAAAAAAAGCAGCCTTTGATCAATATGGGAGTGAAGAAGGACCTCAATTTTCTCCTGGAGGAGCAGGTGGTTTCCATTCTGGGATGGGCGGGTTTGAAGATATTTTCAGCGATTTGTTCAGTGTTTTCTCAGGGGGCGACCCCAGACGTACATCCCGTGCTAGTGCACCAAGAACAGGAGAGGATATTGAAATACAAATTACTTTAACCTTTGAAGAGGCTTGCTTTGGGGTAAATAAAGAAATTAAATATAAGTGTGTTGAAAATTGCTCGGCTTGTAATGGTACTGGTGCTAGAAATGGCACGGCATATAAAACGTGTACTAACTGTAATGGAGCTGGTGTTGTTAATGTAGACCAAAGAACTATGTTTGGCGTTATGAGAAGTCAACAAGTTTGTAATGTTTGTCGAGGAAGAGGGAAAATAATTACTGAAAATTGTAATGTTTGTTCAGGCGCGGGACGCGTCGAGAAACAAAAAACGGTAAATGTTAACATTCCTGCTGGTGTTGATAATAATCAAATGCTAACAATAGCAAATGAAGGTAACGCAGGTTATTTTGGTGCGCCATCAGGCAACTTAATTCTTGTTTTTAAAGTTTTAAGCCATAAGTTTTTTGTTCGTTCAGGATACGATTTGAAGTTAGATATGCCGATTAAGGTTTCTCAAGCAATACTAGGGGATAAGGTTGAAGTCCCTGTGCTTGGTGGTGGAAAAATACTTGTAACTATACCAGAAGGGACAAGTGATGGCACTGTATTACGAATTAAGAAAAAAGGGATTAAGCATCTTAGAAGAGATACCTATGGAGACATGTATATTAAAATTATTGTTGATTTACCAACAAACCTATCTAGTAAGCAAAAGAAAGCGTATAAAGAAATGTTTGAAGAGTTAGATAAAGCTTCTTATAATAGAGTAGAGAGATATAAGCAAGTTACAAACCTAAAATAAGGAAGAGATGTTAAAAGAATTCATAATAACTACAAATATAGAAGGAGCAGATTTTGTTATTAGTTCCTTCTTTTCGTTTGGAATAGATTCGCTAAAAATAGATGATCCCAAGGCAATTCTAGATTTTGATGATATGTCTAAAAAATGGGATTATGTTGATGAATCAGTTGTTGCTAGAATGAATTCAGATGTAGTAAAAATTTCAGCATTTATCAACGAATACGACATTAATGAAATTAAAAACTTAGTTTTAACAGATCTTAAGCAAATAAAAGGAATAGTTTTCGATTGGGAAATTAAGGATTATGAAGATATAGATTGGCTATCTGAATGGAAAAAGTACTATGTTCCCATAGAGGTGGGACGATATAAAGTTATTCCTATATGGCAAAAAGAGAATGAGAGTACTAGTGTTTTAAAAGATGGTATTAATATATATATCCAACCTGGGAANNCTTTTGGTACTGGAGAACACGAAACGACAAAATTGTGTTTAGAATTAATGTCAAATATAAATCTAGAAGACACAAATGTTATAGACGTTGGGACAGGGAGCGGGATTCTAGGTATAGCAGCATTAAAAAGTGGAGCTAGAAAAGTTGTTTTTTTAGATATTGATAGTGCATGTATTAAATCTGCAAAAAATAATCTCGTATTAAATGATGATTTAGGTGAATATTCAGCCCATACATTTTTTTATAAATCAAATTTGCTTGAAAAGGCTCCTAAGAATAATAATATCATTTTAGCTAATATGACTGCAGATTTATTAGTAAGTTTATCGGAGCAAATATTGGAATATGTCGCCAGCTCTAGTTTATTAATTTGTTCGGGGATAATAGAAAATAAGGAAGAGGAAGTAATTATGGCTTTTGAAAACAAGGGATTCAATCTTTTAGAGATGAAAAAAAATAATGCGTGGATAGCATTGTTACTCAAATATAGATAAGAGGATTATAATGGATATTAGAAGGTTTTATGGGAAAAAGAGAGATAATAATATAATTTTGGAGGGAGATGAATATCACCATTGTGCTAAGGTTTTAAGACACAAAATAGGGTTTCACATTTGTGCATTTACAGGCGATGGTAAGGATTATTTTGCAGTTATAACTGACATAACAGGCGACTCTGTAATAGCTGATATCTATAGAGAAGAAGAGAATTTTAGAGAAGGAAAAAATAGAATTATTTTATGTCAAGCTTTATGCAAAGAATTTGATTTTATTATTCAAAAATCTGTAGAGTTAGGCGTTAATGAAATTATTCCGTTTACTTCTGCACGTACTACATTTAAAGGGCATAAAACAATGAGATCAGAAAAAATTATTTTAGATGCGGTTAAGCAGTCTGAACGATCAATTATTCCCAAAATTCACGATACAATTAAATTTGATGACGTGCTAAAGTTATATCCAAATTTTAAAAATAGAATGCTTTGCTATGAAAAAAGTAAAGATTTAACTTTAAATAACCAAATTAGTTGGATTGATAGGGACGTCATGGTTATAATTGGCCCAGAAGGTGGATTCGCTGATGATGAAATATCTAGTGCAAAAAGAGCGGGTCTAAAAATAACATCTCTTTCAAAAAGAGTGTTAAGGTCAGAAACTGCTGCAATAGTTGCAATAATTTTAATACAAAGTAAATACGAGGATCTATGATGTCATATGACAAATATAATTTTGAAAGCATCCATTTTTAACATAGGCTGTAAGGTAAATCAAGTAGAGTGTGACTATATTTATGCATATCTTACTAAACAAGGTATTGTGTGCTGTTATGATTTAGTGGAAGATTCAGATTTATACATTGTTAATACTTGTGCTGTTACAAACGAAGCTGAAAGAAAATCCAGGCAAATTATATCAAGGATTCGAGCCGTTAACAGCGATGCTCCGATAGTAGTTATGGGTTGTGCTTCGGAATTAAATGTTGAATTTTATACGCGTCAAAAAGTATATGCGGTTTTGGGTGCGAGAAGGAAAACTTTAGTATTGGCAACTTTAGAAGATTTAATTAAAAATGATTCTACATTGTTTATATGCGAACATGGAAGAAAAGGTTTAAAAAAAGATGCTAAAACGTTTGCTGTATACGAAAGTTTTTTAACCCCACAAAAGTCTTATGATGAGTTTAATATAAGTCCTATGACTAGTCGAAGCAGGGCATATATTAAGATACAAGACGGGTGTGATAATTTTTGTTCGTACTGTATTATCCCATATTTACGAGGTGGGTCTAGGTCTAGAACAATCAATAACATTATGACCGAAGTGTCTGAAATTGCGCAAGAAGCAAAAGAAATTGTCATAACTGGCATAAATTTATCGAGTTTTGGAAAGGATAATAATATGCGCCTAAGTGATTTGTTTAAGGAACTTTCAAAAGTCAACAGCAGAATTCGCATTGGATCTTTTTATGCTGAAGCAATAGATAATGAGTTATTAGATGTTTTAAAGGGGATGCCTAATTTTTGCGAACATTTTCATTTGTCTCTACAAAGCGGCAGTGATCGAATCCTAAAATTAATGAATAGACGATATACGGCAAATAACTATATAGAAAAAGTAGCATTAGTTCGTCAATATTTTCCTCTCGCATCAATAACTACGGATATAATTATTGGTTATCCAGATGAAACTGATGAAGATTTTAATCAAACAATTGATTTAGTAAAAAATATTGAGTTTTCAGATCTCCATATTTTCCCTTTCTCTCCGCGTCCTTTGACAAAAGCTGGTCGTCTTCCACAACTTCCACAAAGCATTATTGAAAAGCGCAAACAAATAATTACACAAGTAAAGAATCAGCTTAAATGTTTGTATTCGTACAAAATGTTAAACTACCCACAAAATGTTATTTTTGAACAGACACTTAATGATGGAATAAGTTATGGGTATTCAGAATACTATATCAAAGTTTATGCTAACACTAATGCTCTCCAGGGCAGGATTCAGCCTTTGCAGGTATACAGAGATGGAATATTAGGTGTTTTAGATAAGTAATATTAATTATTAGGAGATAAATATGAATTGTATTTTTTGTAAAATTATAAGTGAAGCAATACCAAGTGACAAAGTTTATGAGGATGAAAGAATGATTATTATAAAAGATATTAACCCCCAAACAAAGATTCATCTATTAATGATTCCCAAGTCCCACTATTCAAATATTGTCGAGATGACAGAAGCGCAAGCAGTTGAATTAGGACTATGCCTAAAGACAATAGGGGAAATAAGTAACTCACTGGGATTAAAAGAAGGGTTTAGACTTGTATCAAACAAAGGAACAAATGGATGTCAATCTGTTGAGCATTTACATTTTCATATAATGGGTGGCGAGCTTTTATCGGAAAGGATGGGATAATTTAACTAATCGTTAATAGCAACAAGCGAAATGGTTTCTAAAAATAAAAGCGGTGTAGCCGTTATATAACAAAAACCCCCTATAAAAGTAGGGGGTTTGAGAAGGATTTACTTATACATGCGTTTTCTGGCAGCTTCAGCTTTCTTTTTGCGTCTTACGCTAGGTTTTTCATAAGCTTCTTTACGACGCAAATACCCTATTGTACCATCATTTGCACACTTCTTTTTCCAGCGCCTTATAGCGTTGTCTAGGGTTTCGTTATCTCTCACATAAACCGTTGTCATAAAAATCACCCCCTTTTTATAGTGCATAACTTTTATATAATATTGAACTAACATATAATTGTCAAGTTTTTTATAATTAATGTGTTAAGTTTATTATGTTATATTAAAACAGTATTTGGTATAGATGTATGTATGTTATTTATTTGAAAGTTAACGAACCTAGGAAAAAATAATTATTTTGCGTATAAGTATAATAGGATGTTTATTTGATTAATTTCTTCGGAGGACTTAATGGCTACGTATTCTAGTAATTGGATAGATGAACTAAAAAACTCTGTAAACATTGTTCAAGTGATTGAACAATATTTACCGTTAACTAAAAAAGGAAATAGATATTCAGCTTTGTGTCCGTTCCACACAGAAAAAACACCATCTTTTACGGTTGACGAAGAACACCAATATTATAAATGCTTTGGATGTGGTAAGGCAGGAGATGTAATAGAGTTTGTAAAAGAAAAGGAAAAGCTTGAATTTTTAGATGCTGTCGAGTTCATTGCCAACAAGTTTAAGATTAAAATGCCAGAAAAGCAAGAGAGTGCTGAGATAACGGCGAGAAAGCGCGACTTAGAGAATATTTATGATGCAAATTTAATCGCAGCTAGGTTTTATCGTGATAATTTACAAAAACCTGCTGCAAAAACAGCATTGGAATATATGTATAACAGAGGATTTAGTGATGAAGTTATTGCAGCGTTTGGTGTGGGATGTTCTTTAGACTATGAAAGTTTATATAATCACTTAATTAGTAAGGGTATTAAAGAAGAAGTAATTTTAAAGGCGGCACTTGTTAACGAGAATAAAAAAGGTGACTTTCAGGCTAAGCGATTAGTTATCCCAATAATTGATGCCAAAGATAAGGTTATCGGCTTTAGTGGGCGCTCTTTGACTAGCGATATGAAGCCTAAATATAAAAACTCAAGAGAAACCTTAGCATTTATTAAGAATCAAACTTTATATAACATGAATACAATTAGACATCTACGAAAAGAAGAAGATGTTAAATACTTAATTCTAGTTGAAGGCTATATGGATGTCATGGCGCTTTATGAGGTAGGTATAAAAAATGTAATAGCATCCATGGGAACGTCTCTTACTCAAAATCAATGTGTCGCCATTAGCAAGGTGGTTAAACAAGTTTATGTATGTTTTGATGGTGACGTCGCGGGTCAAGATGCTACACTACGCTCATTAGATTTATTGTCGTCGGAAGATGTTGATGTGAGAGTTATTAGCATCCCTGATGATATGGATCCCGATGATTATGTTAAAAATTATGGAGCGAGTTCTTTTGAGCAACTTCTCATAAAAGCAGAGCCGGTTACACAATTTAAAATTCGCAAGTTAAAAGATAGTTTAGATTTTTCTACAATAGAAGGGAAACCTAAATTTGTCAAAGAAACCATTCCAATATTAGTTAAGCTTGATAGCATAACTCAAAGTACTTACATAGATTATGTTTCACAATTATCAGGCGTATCGAAAGACATAATAATTAATGCGATTTCTGAAAGTAAAGATAACAACTTGGTTAAAATTAATAAAGATATTTTTATAGCGAATAGAAAAAAAAGTGTTAGCGATTTTGATGTGGATAGAGGTAGGTTGGTGATAGCAGCATGGTTATTTGCCCAGTTTGATTTAAGCATAGATGAGTTTATCAGTGCAGATATGTTTAAGATTGAGGAACAAAAAATTATTGCTGGCAGATTTCTAGAAGAATATAGAAATAATAATAGGGTTATATTCAAAGAAATTTGGCCAAATGAAATAGAGGCAGATGAAATTAGAAATGAATTGAATAAAATATATGATAAAAAGGATGATTGGCAAAATGCATATGGTATCGATACTTATAAAGACGCAATACGTAGCTTAATGTTAGATTATTTACAAAACCTCAGCGATTTACTAGTCAGAAAAATTATTGAGACTGATAATGACGAGGAAAGGAATCTATATAAGGAGAAATTAACAAAAGTTTTGGAATATAAGACAAGTAGGGGGTTATAAAATGTCAAAAAATATGGAACAAATAATTGAAAATGTAAAAACCAAGATTGTTAAAAAGTTTAAAACAAAAGGGGCTGTCGAGGTAGCTCAGATTGAAGAATTAATAGGCAAAGAGGTTTTTACAGCAGATGATATGGAAGTGCTATATGCTGCCATTGAAGTTGAAGGAATTAAGATTATAGAAGCAGACGATGATCCAGAAGAAAGAGCTGCTATGTATGATAAAATTTCTAAAGAAATTAATGCTAGAGACAGTGTGAAAATGTACCTAAAAGACATAGGCAGGGTTCCGCTATTAACGCCTGAAGAAGAGAGAACAATTGCAAGAAAAGTTGCCGAAGGAGATCAGGAAGCAAGAGATGCACTAATTACAGCAAATTTACGATTAGTAGTAAGCATAGCTAAACGATACACTGGGAGAGGTATGTCATTTTTAGATTTAATACAGGAAGGCAATCTTGGGTTACTAAAAGCAGTTGAAAAGTTTGACCATGAAAAAGGATTTAAGTTTTCTACATATGCTACTTGGTGGATTAGACAGGCGATAACCAGATCTATTGCGGATCAAGCAAGAACAATAAGAATTCCTGTTCATATGGTGGAGACTATAAATAAATTATCAAAGATTCAAAGAAATTTGCTTCAAGAGCTCGGTAGGGAACCAACTATTGCGGAAATTGCTGAGGAAATGCAAATCCCAGAAAGTAAAGTAATAGAGATTCAACAGGTTGCTCAAGAACCAGTATCTCTCGAAACACCGATAGGAGAAGAAGACGATAGTCATCTAGGCGAGTTTATTGAAGATACAAGTGCTGTATCGCCTATTGAAGTAGCTGAAATAAATATGTTAAAAGAAGAGCTAAATAAAGTACTTGAAACGTTGAGCCCCAGAGAAGCGATGGTTTTGATTCTTAGGTTTGGATTAAGAGATAAAAACCCGCGAACCTTAGAAGAAGTGGGTAAGGTTTTTAATGTTACTAGAGAACGGATAAGGCAAATCGAAGCGAAAGCTCTCAGGCGATTAAAAAACCCTACGCGTTCCAAGAAGTTAAGGGATTTCTTAGAGAGGTCGTGATATGAATTATGGTAAAGAGCGAATAGCAGATATTATAAAATTAGTAGAAGAGTTTGCACCTCCGGCTCTTTTGAAAGAAGGAATCTACGATAACATAGGGTTGATTTATGGTTCTCCTGAAGAAGAAGTCACAGGTATTCTCATAACACTGGACTTAACTCCAGAAATAGCATTAGAAGCTGTTAAAAAGAAGTGTAATTTAATAATAGAGCATCACCCAACAATCTTTTATCCTATAAAAAATATCGATAGCCGCACTCCGCTGGGTCGGGTTTTAGATATATGTGTAAAGAATAGTATTTCAATATATGCTGCGCATACTAATGTTGACTTTACAGACGGTGGATTAAATGATAAATTTGCAGAATTGCTAGGTTGCGAGAATATTATTAAGCTGGATATCAAAGAACCTTCTTCGCCTAGAATAGGCACTTTAAAAAATGCTAAAACGTTAAAAGAGCTAGCTCAACAAATTTCGGTGCGATTCAACGATGGTACGGTTTTTTTTGTTGGAGATCCAAATAAAATTATTAACAAAATTGCTTGTGTCAATGGAGCAGGCGCCAGCGATATGATTTTTGATAAAGTATTTAAAGCTGGAATAGATGTGTTTGTGAGTTCCGAGTTTAAACACCATCAACTAAGATTGGCAAATGATAGTAAATGTGCTATAATTTCCCTTAGTCATTTTAGTAGTGAAATNCATTTTTTAGAACTAATATATACAATATTAANTGAGAAGGATGTCAAGTGTCCAGTTTATATGTCTACTAAATGTAATAGCCCAGCATAAGGAGAAACAAACGGATGAATATTGAAAAGTTATTAGAGTATCAAACAGAGGATCAAAAAATAATGTCTATAGAAGAAGAGATAAGACTCAGCCAACTGTCGAAGGATGTTCGTAAAATATATGAAATGGTTAATCTTCTCTATGAAAAAGGCAAAGAATCTGAAAAAAAACTAAATGAAATAAAAGGGATAGATGATTCATTCAAAAATGTGTTATTGGATTTAAATGAAAAAATTAGTTTTTTACGAGAAGAAATTGGTCGTTGCGAAACACTAGATCAATTATCTCCAGTCGAAAAAGAAATCAATGAAATTAATCAAAGCACTTATAAACTTGAAAATAAAATTAAAGAAATAGAAATGCTTGAAGATATAGCAAGGAAACACAACGCTATTATAGCGAAATGGAAACAAGCTTATGTTATGTTTAATCAAAAAAAGAATGAGTTTGATGCGTATGCAACTACTATGAGAGATTCAAGAATTGCCCCGATTAGAAAAAGAATGGCAGAAATTGAAAAGGAGCTGTCTCCTGCAGAACTTGAAAATTATAAGAAAACCAAGACAAATGTTAAAAACGCTCCCTTTATTTGTGAGTATGTAGAAGGATATTGTAGCGGATGTAATAAGGATGTTGAAGCAGAAGTAGGGCGAAAACTAAGGCCAGATGTAACAATAAATTGTCCTGAATGTCAAAGAATATTATATGTACGATAAAATATGAGAGAGGAAAAATATGGCTAAGATTAATTCAAACTATAACAAACTAAAAACAAACTATTTATTTTCAGATATTGCAAGAAAAATAAGTGAATATAAGCTCGCTTTTCCCGAAAAAGAAATTATTAGGATGGGAATTGGGGATGTAACATTACCGTTAGTTCAACCAGTNGTAGATGCTTTGGTAAAAGCTTCGACCGAAATGGGCAATAAAGCAACCTTTAGGGGGTATGGAGATGAGCAAGGTTATGCGTTCCTTCAAGAAGTTATTAAAGAATACTACGAAGAAAACTGTAAAGTTAGGCTAAACACCAATGAAATTTTTATTAGCGATGGTGCAAAGAGCGATATTGCGAATTTTACAGAGTTGTTTTCAAATGATAATACCATTATTATTCCGGATCCAGTATACCCTGTTTATTTAGATAGCAATTTAATGTTTGGAAGAAAAATATTATTTATTAATGGAAATGAAGAAAATGGTTTTTTACCTTTACCAGATAAAAACACCAAAGGTGATATTGTTTATCTATGCTCCCCTAATAACCCAACAGGAGCAGTTTATAATCATGCAGAACTTCAAATTTGGGTTGAATTTGCGCTAAAAAACAATATGATTATATTTTTTGATAGTGCATATGAAGCTTTTGTTTCCGATAAAGGGTTGCCACGATCAATATATGAAATTGAAGGTGCAAATAGATGTGCTGTTGAGTTTTGTTCATTGAGTAAAACTGCAGGGTTTACAGGAACACGATGTGGGTATACTATTGTTCCAGAAGATATAATTATTGATAATAATTATTCACTGAATAAAATGTGGCTAAGAAGACAGACAACTAAATTTAATGGAACATCATATATAGTGCAAAGGGGTGCGGAAGCAGTTTTTTCAAAAGAAGGGATTGCCGCTTGTAAAGAAAATATCAAATATTATATGAACAATGCAAAAATAATTGCAAAAACATTAGAAGAGAGCAATGTTTGGTTCACGGGAGGAATTAACTCGCCTTATATTTGGTTAAAATGCGGAATGGACAGTTGGGAGTTTTTTGATCTACTACTTAAAAAGGCACAAATTGTGGGTACCCCTGGAAGTGGGTTTGGAAAGTGTGGAGAGGGTTTTTTCCGTTTGACTTCGTTCAACACCCGAGAAAATACCGTTGAAGCAATGCGTAGATTTAAAGACTTTTTAAGAGAATTATAATACTTTAGCTAACTGACGAAAATGCGAAGCGATATAATCTTCGCATTTTTTATTATATAACATAGATAATGAAGAATAGTTATAACTAGTAAATAAATTCTGTCTTACCTTTAAGCTGACTATACCGTATGTGCTTTTTATGATATAATTACAATTAATTGAGATTAGATGCGAGGAGATAACTATGAAAGACTTTTGGCGCCAACCCCATGTTTATAACATTAATGCAATTGATAGATATGCTTCGGGTTTTCCATATGATGAAAACAATAACAAAAAGGTTATCAACTTAAATGGGGAGTGGCTTTTTAAATACTGCGAGAATCCACAATCTATACCCAAGGGTTTCGAAAATGAAAGGGATACAAATGAAGATTTTGATAAGATTAATGTACCTTCGAATTGGCAGTTATTAGGTTATGATATACCTATTTATACTAATTTCGTTTATCCTTATGCAATAGAATCTATTAATTTTTTTGCAATACCTAAAATTAAATCAGAGAAAAACTCTGTAGGTTGTTATGTAAAAGAGTTTATTATTCCCGAAACAGACGATAAANTTTTTATAAACTTTGGTGGGGTTAACAGTTGCGCAGAGGTTTATGTAAATGGTGAGTTTGTTGGATATTCAGAAGATACCTTTGATGCGCAGGAATATGATATAACAAATCATGTCAAGATTGGTAAGAATAAGCTTGCAGTAGTGGTGTATAGATATTGTACAGGTAGTTACCTAGAAGATCAAGATATGTGGAGACTGGCTGGTATATTTAGGGATGTAAATATAATTTTAAAACCTCAAACAGAAATTTCTGACATGTTTTTTACAAGCACGCTGTATGATGACTATAAAAAAGCAACAATTAATGGCAAAATTAATATTCTAAATCATGGGGAACAAATCGCCAATTTAAAAGTTACGTTTAAGTTATACGACCAATTTGGAAAGTTTATATTAGAAAAAAGTTCAGATACTATAAAGTCACTAAGTAAGTCGGAAATTGTTAATATCGAATTAGAACAGTTTATAGAAGGCTTTCAATTATGGTCTCATGAATTTCCCAATTTATACAATATTGTAGTGGAATTATATTCGGAAAATACATTTCTAGATAGAAGAATAATTAATTTTGGATTTCGAGAAATTAAAATTACGCCAATGGAAAATGGAAAGGGCCCATTTATTAAACTCAACGGACAACCTATTAAATTTTGTGGAGTTAACAGGCATGAATTTCACCCAGAATACGGTCATGCGGTACCATTAGACTTGATAGAAAAAGATATTCAACTTTGCAAGGCGAATAATATAACAGCTATTAGAACAGCTCATTATCCTAACTCTCGAGGTTTTTATGATTTATGCGATAAGTATGGTATTTTAGTAATGTGTGAAAACAATTTGGAAACACATGGTTTGGCTTTTTTGTTGCCTCGCAATAGTGAAAAATGGGCTGATGAATGCTGTTATCGTATTAGAAACATGGTGAATAGTTATAAAAATCATCCCTGCATTATAAGTTGGTCTTTAGGAAATGAAGCTGGATTCGGTAAAGCCTTTTTTAAGATGAAAGAGGCTGCCTTAGAGATTGATAGTACTAGGTTTATACACTATGAGCCAGATACAACTGGGAAGTGCAGCGATGTACTATCTGAGATGTATGCAAAGCTAGAAAAAATGCCGAAAATAGCGGAGAATAAAAAAATAAATCATTGCCAAGCATTATGGAGCCCATTTGGTACGACGCTTAAACCAAGTATGTATGTAGATTTACCTTTTATACAATGTGAGTATTCACATGCTATGGGTAATAGCTTGGGTAATTTTGCTGATTACTGGGATTATTTCAAAAAGTACGATAGGTTAGCTGGAGGTTTTATTTGGGATTTTGCAGATCAAAGTATTAAGGTTGTAAATAATGGCGTTGTTGAATGGCGTTATGGAGGTGATTTTGGAGACAAGCCTAATGATTCTAATTTTGCTTTTAACGGGATTTTCCGAGCAGATCGCACACCTAATCCCTCACTATATGAAGTAAGGAAGCAGTATCAACAAGTTGACATTGCTCTGATTAATGATAAAATAGCTTTCTTAAATAGATATTTATTTACAGATTTATCTAACTTTGATTGTCAACTAGAATTATTTGTTGAAGGGAAATTAGTAGATTCTACTGTGTTTAAAATGCCGTCAGTTAAGCCTGGAACTACTGGATATGTCGATTTACCAATTAATAATCAAGTTATTGAAGGGGATGATATTTCTTTAGTGGTATCATTACTAAATAGAGTTGAAGATAAGTGTATTCCTAAAGGGCATGTTGTTGCATATGAGCAATGNTATATTAAAAAAAGTGATTTAGAATTAACAGAAGTNCCTAGTGATTNTACATACAGTGAAAACGATATAGAAATAGTCGTGGCATTTGGTGAGTGTAAAGCAATAATTGACAAAAAAACTGGTAGTATTTTAAGTGTTAGCATTAGAGGTGAAGAAAAANTAAAAGAACCATTACAGCCTAATTTTGTACGCGCAACAATNGATAANGATAGACTTCCTCAAGTGAATTTTGCAATAGTACGCTGGTTTTTAGGTGTTAATAGATTTAAAAAAGCTATGAAAAAACTTAGAGCAAGAAAAATTAATGTTTTTTACACTGATTCAAAACTGACGATTGCTATTGATTGGCGTATGCCTTATTTAAAAACACTTAGAACTCTATATAACTTTAACAGCAATAATTCGATAGATNTAGATATGTCTGTTGTTTCAACAAAGGAATTAGAGAGGTTTGGCTTTAAGTTTGCTCTAAGAGANGGGATTGATGGAGTATCATTTTTTGGGAAAGGACCCTTTGAAAACTATTGTGATAGAAATACAGCAGCGATTGTTAAAGAATATAAAGGTTTAGCAGAAGATTTTCTACACGATTATTTATATCCGCAAGAAAATGGAGGGCATACTGAAGTTAGGTGGCTACGAGTAGGTGGCGATAAAGGAGTGAAGGTAGAAGCGAAAGAAAAAACCTTTGAAATGACAGTGCATCCGTATACCCATGAAATGTTAGATAATGCTAAACATCTGCACGAGTTAAAGACTCTTGATTATCTAACAGTATACATAGATGGTAAACAAAGAGGGGTTGGAGGAGATGTCCCTGCGCTTGCTTGTCTCAAACCAAAATATAAAATTTTGCCTAGACAGCTTCATAGTTTGAAGTTTAGAATTACATTTTTTTAAATAGGAGTTAAACTATGTTATGCTAGGGTTGGTTTTAGAGGGAGGTGGAGCTAAAGGTGCTTTTCATATAGGCGCATTAAAAGCCTTATTTGAAAGAGGTTTTCAGTTTTCTGGTGTTGCAGGAACATCAATAGGTGCGTTGAATGGAGCAATGGTAGCACAAGGCGACTTCGAAAAATGTTACGATTTTTGGAAAACTGTAACTCCTTCGACTTTACTTGAGATTGACGATGAAAAGATAGCCTCAATTTTTAATGANGANAAAATCCAAATTAAAGAAATNCCATACTTTATTGGATTGGCTAAGTCTGCCATATCTAACAAAGGTATATCNATAGAACGTTTAGAANATATTGTAAATCAACTTATCGATGAAGATAAAATAAGGGAAAGNACCATTGATTTTGGTGTTATTACTGTTGATATTAGTTCAGATTGGTTACCAATTGAAATTTTTAAAGATCAAATGCCAACAGGAATGTTGAAAAAATATGTATTAGCAAGTGCATACTATCCTGCATTTAGAAGGCCGCGTATAGATGGGAGATCTTTTATTGACGGTGGGATTTATGATAATTGTCCAGTAAACCCTCTAATTAGAAGGGGGGGGTATAAAAGGATAATTGTAATTTCCACATTAAGTAAAATGCCTGCACATCAAGTAGCAGATAAAAGTATTAAGATTGATTATATAACACCAAGCAAGTCTCTTGGGAATACGCTTGATTTAAGAAATAAAAATATCCTAGAAAACTTAAAACTAGGATACTATGATGCCATTAGATACNTAGATAAGTTNAGGGGTGAAAAATATTACTTCACAAATGTAAACAGTAGTTACATTTATAACTTAATAGAATCGCAAAGNCCCGAGTTTTTTATCGAATTATCAAATTTATTTAACGAAAAAGGTAATAAAAAAGCATTAACAGGAAGGCTTTTCAAAGAGATGAAAGGTTTTTTAAAGTCGGACAAAGCCTTAGAGGATGCTGATGTGTTCCTAAAAACTCTTGAAATATTAACTGACGAAAAAAAAATTGAGAAATTTAAAATTTATACTATAGAATCATTTTTAAAAGAAATGCAAATATCGTACAAATATAAAAAAAATCCAAACAATCAAGTAGNNCAAGCCATTCAATTATTGATTAATACATATAGGAGCTAAAATTATGGATGATAAGCAACCCGTTATTAAGGAGACAAATGATAGTGATGTTACTCCCAGTATTATTGAAAAAGACATATGTAAAAATGAAGAATTTCCTATGCAAGTTTTTAATGAACAGGAATATCATAACAATACATGCCAAGTAGAGGGAAACAGTGAAAAACACAAGAACAAATACAAATTTAATAGAGCAAAAACTATTTCTTTTATAAAAAAGCTTAGTAATAGATGGTTCATTTCTGCATTTAGCGGAATGGCTCAAGGCTTGTTTGTAACATTAATTGCAGGGACTATAATTAAACAGTTGGGAAATGTGATTTTAAAAGCAGGAACTCCTGTAGCAATTACGCTAGGAAACGCATTAATAACAATAGGTACTATAGCTTCTTTTCTGATGGGTGCTGGTATCGGTGCTGGGATCGCGAAATCGTTAAAAGGAAGTTCATTAACCGTCTTTTCAGGATTAGTTGCGGGTATGATAGGAGCATTCGCTTTAAACTTTCTGCAAGGAGGGTGGGTCAATTTACAGCAAAGCATTGTTTCTGTAAAGTCACCAGGAAACCCAATTGGTGCTTATGTTTGTTCATTAATTGCAACAGAAGTAGGGAATTTTATATCAGGTAAGACAAAAGTCGATATTTTATTAGTTCCATTAGGTATGATTTTTTCAGCTATGATATCAACATATGTGGCTTGGCCTTTCATTAAGTTTGTTGAACTAATTGCAATAGCACTTGAATTTACAACAGGAGCAGCTCCTTTTATTATGGGTGTTTTGATTTCAGTAGCTATGGGGTTATTGCTGACTTTACCCACATCTTCAGCAGCAATATGGATAGCCATTGCGATGAATGCTCCGAACTCAGATGTTATGTTAATTGCAGGTGGGGCTGCCTGTGT
>JGI24709J26583_10000154_pt1 | contig 53992 bp, 46 predicted proteins | sample BioPla2DNA1_FD_26583 | JGI IMG/M metagenome (IMG submission 26583) | reverse complement strand
AAGCTAAGTAAAGCGGAACAGCTTTTTAGCCTTAACACACTTGGTTTTAGGGGAGAGGCTCTGCATTCTATTGCGGCTGTGAGTAGAGTTACTCTTTTAAGCCGCACAGAGGAAGCTCAAAGCGGTATAAGGGTCATAAATACAGGCGGCAATATAGATAGTATAGAAGAATGCGCCTGCGCTAAGGGTACTTCTATTACAGTTGAAGATTTATTCTTCAATGTACCCGTGCGCAGAGGCTTTATGAAAAAACCCGCAACGGAAGCCGGTTATGTAGCGGATTTAATGCGCCTTATGATACTTGCAAACCCTAGTATTTCTTTTAGGTTTAAGCTGGACGGAAAAACCGTGTATTTTAGCTCCGGCGACGGCAAATTAGACAGCGCTTTTATAGCGGTATATGGTATACAGACTTATAAACTTATGAAAAAAATATCGTACAATGAAAGTGGTATACTTATAGACGGGCTTATAGGCGTTGGGGAACTTTCAAGGGGCAACAGAAGCCATCAATCTTTTTTTGTAAATTCCCGTGCTATAAGGAGCGATACTATTTCTTCCGCCATGGAAGATGCCGCAAGGCAAAGGGTTATGATAGGCAGGTTCCCCATATGCTGTATAAGTATAACTACACCGCTTAACTTTGTAGATGTAAATGTACACCCAAACAAATGGGAGGTTCGCTTTTCAGACGAAAAAAAGCTTAAGGACGCCGTATACTTTGCGGTAGAGGATGCCCTAAAAGAAGGTATGGCAAGCGCAGAACCCGCTCCTATGTTTTTAGATAGGGAAAGGGCTATGCCTAAAGCTCAAATAAAAGAAGTAAGCGTAGAGCCTAAAACGCAATATGCGCCTTCTGAAAGCAGAGCTATAAAACAAAACACATACATGAGCGTGCAAGACCCTGCTTGGACTATAGATGCTAAAATAGAGTTGCCGGCTTCTATACAACAAGAGCCTATAATAGAAATAAAGCAAGAAACGCTTATAGATAAAAAAGAAGATATAATAATACACGGCTCCGCATTCAATACATATATAATATTTGAAGCGGGGGATGAGCTATACATATGCGATCAACACGCAATGCACGAGAGGATATTATTTGAAAGGCTAACTAAGCAGTACGATACAGGCGCTATTAGCCAAATGCTTTTAAGCCCTATTGCTATAAGGCTAACTATTAAGCAATACAGCGTATTCCTTGAACATCAGGCGATGTTAGCCGCCATAGGCTATGACGCTGAGGATTTTGGAGAGCAGACTATAAGGTTGCACTCAGTACCTGTAATACTTGGAGAACCGGAAGCTGAGAGAAGCTTTAGAGATGCTATAGATATGCTTGAAACATCAGGCAATATTTCAGATGATAAAGCGTTTGAGCGTCTACTTTATACTGCCTGCCGCTACGCGGTAAAAGGCGGAGATGAACTTAGTAAAGACGAAATGCGCGCCATGCTTGAAGAAATGATAAATAGGGATTTAATGCCAACTTGCCCGCACGGAAGACCCATAATACTTAAGATAAGCCGAAAGGAGCTTGAAAAGCGCTTCGGAAGGATACAGCCTTGAAAGAACTGGTAATGGCGATATGTGGTCCCACGGCATCAGGCAAGAGCCTGCTTTCTATGGCGCTTAAAGATTATTTCCCCATAGAAATAATAGGCATGGACGCCTTTCAAATATATGAGCGCCTTGATATAGGCACGGCAAAACCAAGTAAAGAGGAGCAAGCTCAAGTAAAACACCATATGATAGATATTATCTCCCCGCAGAGCGAATATACCGTTGCGGAGTATAAAATAGACGCAAGCAGCTGTATAGATTATGTTATAAATAGGAGTAAATTACCTGTACTTGTAGGCGGTACGGGCATGTATTTGCGCGCGCTTTCTCTGCCGCTTTCTTATGGCGGCGCGCAGGGGGATATAGATATACGCAAAAAGTATGAGGACATGGCAAGCGTAAAAGGCAGCCTTTACCTGCATGAATTGCTTAAAAAAAGGGATAGTAAAGCCGCTCAAAAGCTTCACCCTAATGATAAAAGGCGCATAATTCGCGCCCTTGAAGTGCAGGATATAACGGGAAAGCCCTTTTCCTCTCAGAAAATGCCATCTTATGATGAGGGGAAATATAATATTATCCCCCTTGCCCTAAAATGGGATAGGGAAATTCTTTATGACAGGATAAATAAAAGGGTGGATATTATGTTTGAAGAGGGTCTTGCTAACGAAGTAAAGGGCTTGCTAGATAGCGGCGTATCCGAATACGCTCAATCAATGCAGGCAATAGGCTATAAGGAAATAATACCTCTTTTAAAGGGAGAATCTAGCCTTGAAGAAACGAAAGAGTTAATAAAAACCCGAAGCCGCCAGTACGCAAAAAGGCAGCTTACATGGTATAGGGCGGACAAAAGAGTTGTATGGATAGATATGCAATCAGGCGCGGATAGCGCAATACAGAAGGTTGTAAGGCTTATAGAGGAGGAAATTAATTGATAGGGGATATAATAAAGCAGGCGGAAAAGGACTGTCAGCCCTATTTTGATATATGCAATAATAATGCGGAAATACTAACAGAGCGAGTGCTTAATGCTTTTAAGGAGCTTCATATTGCCCAAAGGCATTTTGCGCCTTCAAACGGCTATGGATATGATGATGTGGCAAGAGATACCCTTGAAAAGCTTTACGCAATAGTATTTGGCGCGGAAGACGCGCTTGTGCGCCCACATATAACAAGCGGTACACATGCGCTTTCTCTGGCGCTATTTGGTCTGCTTAAATATGGAGATGAGCTTATAAGCATTACAGGCAAGCCATATGATACACTGTGCACTGTAATAGACGGAGAAAATACCCCGGGTACTCTTAAAGAAATGGGGGTAAGCTTTAATTCCGTTCCTCTTAAGAACGATAGTATCGATATAGAATCATCAATAGAAGCAATTACCCCTAAAACAAAAGTAATAATGATACAAAGGAGCCGCGGATATGCTTGGCGGCGCGCGCTTAGTATAGATGAAATAAAAAATGCAATTGAAGCAATAAAAAAAGCTGCGCCAAGCGTAATTATATTTATAGACAACTGCTATGGGGAATTTACAGAGTTAGTGGAGCCAACACATGTAGGCGCAGATGTAGTAGCGGGTTCTCTAATTAAAAACCCGGGAGGAGGGCTTGCGCCTACAGGTGGATATATTTTAGGTAAGGCAAAGTATATAGAAAAAATAGCCCAAAGGCTTACAGCCCCCGGCATAGGCAGGGAAACTGGCAGCTATGAAAATAGCTACAGACCTTTCTATCAGGGCTTTTTTATGGCTCCGCATACTGTAGCTGAGGCTCTTAAGGTGTCTATACTTACATCAAGGGTAGCTGAGCTATTAGGCTTTAATGTATCCCCTAAATATAAAGATAAAAGGAGCGATACTATACAGGCTATAGCATTTTCTGATAGGGAAAAGCTTATAGCGTTCTGCCAAGGCATACAGTATAGTTCTCCTGTTGATAGCTTTGTTACACCGGAGCCTTGGGCTATGCCGGGATATACAGATGAGGTTATAATGGCTGCAGGTACATTTGTTGCGGGCTCTTCAATAGAACTTAGCTGCGATGCCCCCATACGCCCGCCGTATATAGCGTATTTGCAAGGTGCGCTTTCTTACGCACATGGCAAAATAGCACTTCAAAAAAGCTTTGAGCGTTTACGAGAAATAGGTTTATTATAATAATTTACTTATTAATAAAGTATTTGTATTCCTCGCTTTTGCCAAAGTAGAACATATACTGCTGCATAAGTCCCGCAGAGTCTTTATATATGCTTTCATCAAAATGCCCGTTATACTGCTGATCTTCAACACGTTTAATCCATACATCCCTTGGAAAAATATCCAGTCTGCGGTATGCAAAAAGCATTACGCAGCTTGCAACCTTTATGCCAACCCCGGGGAGCGTGCAAAGTGCATTTAGCAGCTCATCATTAGGGTAGTTATTAAGTTCATCAAGGTTTAATTTTCCGCTACAAATTATATCAGCGGTTTTTTTAACATAAGGCACCCTATATCCAAGCCCGCAGCTTTTAAGCTCCTCATCTGTTGCCGCTGCAAGCCTATAGGGTTCAGGAAATGCGTAAGGCACAAGCCCGCCTGTGCAAACGCCAAATTTTTCGCAAAGCTTTTCAACACTGCTTTTTATTGCGGGTATGTTTTTTCTCTGGGATAATATAAAACTTATTAGCGTTTCCCAAGTATCTTGCCTTAGCATTCTTATGCCTTGGCTGTAATCTTTAGCTGCATTCAGAAAATAATCGTCCTTTGGTATTCTATTGTGGAATACAGAATAATCGCATTCAATATCAAAATAGGGGCTCCATATGTTGTTAAAATCCTCATCATTACAGAAAAAAGTAATGGTGTTGCCCTCTTGTTTAACTCTAACCGAAATATCTTTATATGCGGCTATGTAGCTTCCGTCCTGCTGCAAATTCATCCTAAAGCACTGACCGCTGTCCGCTGTTTTCTGTATACTTATATCATCTCTAGTCAATACTACCATAATACTCTCCTTGGCTTTTGATGATATCAATATAAACAGCTATTTGCAAGGCTTTACACACATTTTACAGATGTGTTATAATAGCCGTTGTATTGCAAGGGGAGGGTATTTTATATGAACGCATACAGGCTTTCAATAAAGGGCGAGATACCGCTACATGGAGAAACTTACGTTTCAGGGGGGAAGAATACCTCTCTTGCGGTTTTGCCTGCGGTAATACTATGTGATGAGCCTTGCGTCATAGAAAACCTGCCGGATATAGACGATATAAACGTGCTTTACACTATACTCTGCCATCTTGGAGCAAAGGTAGATTATCAGCGCGATAAAAAGCGCATGATTATAGACCCAACAAGTGTAAACTGTACCACGGTGCCTTTTAGTTTCACGCAGCAGATGCGCGCCAGCTATTATTTAATGGGCGCGCTTTTTGGGCGCTATGGCGAAGCGTCTGTGGGTTATCCCGGCGGCTGTGCAATAGGCAGCAGACCCATAGATCAGCATATTAAAGGCTTTTGTCTACTTGGAGCCGAGTTTTTAGAAGAAGGCGGTATGCTCAAACTAAAGGGAGAACGCAGGGGTTCTATAATAAACTTCGACATGGCTACAGTCGGCGGTACTATAAATGTAATGCTCGCTGCCTGCAAGGCTAAGGGCAATACCGTGCTTACAAATGCTGCGAGGGAGCCGCATGTTGTAGACCTTGCGAACTTCCTAAACTCTATGGGAGCTAAAATAAGGGGAGCAGGCACATCTACAATACGCATAAGGGGCGTGCAAAAGCTTTCTGGCGCAGCATACAGCGTTATTCCGGACCAGATAGAAACAGGCACACTTATGATTGCCGCTGCCGCCACCCGTGGCGATGTACTTATACGCGGCTGCATACCCACTCATATGGAAGCGCTTACAGCTAAACTTCTTGAAATGGGCGTATTTGTAGACAGCTTTGATGATTGTATACGCGTACGCCTTAATAAGGGGCATAGGGCTATACGCATATCCACGCAGGAATACCCCGGTTTCCCAACCGATTTACAGCAGCCTATGAGCGCCCTTCTAACAAAAGCCAACGGCAACAGCGAAGTTACTGAGAATATTTTCGATAACCGCTTTAAGCATTTAGATGAAATGCGCCGCATGGGCGCAAAAGTGCATATTTCGGGCAGAACCGCCTATATAGAGGGCGTTCCGGAACTTCGGGGAGCACCTGTAAACGCCTGCGATTTAAGGGGCGGGGCTGCGCTTGTAATAGCCGGCCTTATGGCAAAAGGAATAACGCAGGTATATAACCCGGATTATATACATAGGGGATATGAGCGCTTGGAAGAAAAACTTAGCTCCCTTGGCGCTGACATACGTCTTGAAAAAACAGAGTAATTCCTGCAATGCAAGATGTATTTGACATACTAGGTATAAAGCCTACGGACGATAAGGAGCGCATACGCACCGCCTATCATAAGCAGGTAAAAAAATGCCATCCTGATAAGTTTTCTGATGAAGTTAGGCAGAAAAATGCACAGGATAGGCTTATTGAGCTTAATTTAGCTTATGAGCAGGCAATAAAATTAGTATCCCGTAAGGATACAAACTATCACAATGTACCCGCTATAAAGGCTAAGAAATTTGCGCTCAACCTCCTTGAAGGCGGGGAAACTGAAAGCGCACTGCGCCAGCTACAAAGAGCTGATAGCAAGGACGATGAATGGTACTATATAGAGGGCAAAATAATGATGAGCCTTTGCCAGTATGAAGCTGCGCACAGAAGCTTTAGAGAAGCTGTAAGGCGCAGCCCTGATAATATGGATTTTAGAGCTGCGGCACTTGAAGCGGCGCTTGCGGTTAAAAAACGTAATAATCCCATCTACCGTATCTGGGATGGTATACACGAAATATTCAGGCGTTTTTCCCAAAAAAGGAGGCTGTTCAGATAATTCTTTCACAAATTGTGTCAAAAGTTCTACGCGGCCTTAACATTGCTTGACAGAGCATTGCTTTTGGCTTAAAATGCTACTAACAGATTTTGGAATGATTATGAATTTGCGTTTGGAAGGAGGGACGGGCATGGTACTTGCCCTTCGTAATATGAAACACAGAATAATTCTTATACTAGTCCTAATAACATGTATATTTTTGGTTGCGCCCGCGTTTGCAACCAGTGTTGAGGGACTTAACTTTTCCATAGCTGTGGATCCGGATACATTCACCAGCCCCGGTAAAACCAAGGTAACTGCAAGGCTTACCAACTCCGGCAAGACGGATATTACATCGCCCTTAGCTCTCTACGACCCCGATGGGGAACTTGTAACCTCGTTTTTCGATGGCGGCAGTTTGAGCCAGCTTAAGATAGGCGATACCCAAACTTGGACGGGTGAATATAAGGTAAAACAATCGCAGCTGGACGAGCAAAAGCTTATTTTCACAATAAAAACCAATGTGATAGACGCCTCAAACAATGTGGCAATAGTAAATTTTCCTGCCGAAGCCAAGCTTAACTACATAGGCGAAAAGGTTGAGCTATACACCAAACGCAGCATAAGCCCCGAGGTAATACGCAAAGGCAACACTGTAAAAGTAATATATGAATTTGTAAACAACGGCAATGTGCGCCTTGAAGATATACGCATAAGAGAGCATAGCAGCCTATCCGGTAAGGCGGAGAGCATAAAATCGCTTGAGCCGGGCAGCAGTGCCACTGTAACCTTTGAGCGCAAGGCAGCGGGGAGCGATTTTACCAGCCACCCCAACATCACATACAAAAAAGCGGGCAGCAAAGAAACCTTCCGTACCAATCTTGACGAGCTTGTTATACCCGCTGCAAAGCCCAATTTAAAGCTATCGCTGGTTGCGGAACCCGAAAATGTAAACATAGGGGAAAAGACCATGCTCAAACTCGTTATGGAGAACGAGGGCAATATCTCCTATTCCAATGTAAGCGCAAGCGATAAGGTGCTGGGTGAGGTGTTTACAGGCATAGAGATACCCGCAAAGCAAACAGTAACTCGCGAAATAGAAGTTACCATGCAGAGTACCGAAACATTTAAGTTTACATTAAAACTTCCCGACAACACAGGTACAGAACAAACAGAAACCACTAACGAACTTAAAGTAAGTGCGTATGACCCTAAAAACATGGTGCGCATGACGCTTGATTTAACTGCCGATGCTGAAAGCATAGACAGCATACCCGGCAATATAGGTTTTACAGTAGTTGTTACAAACAACAGCGATTTTGAGGTTAAAGATATTAAACTCTACCAAGGTCATGCGCAGGTATACACTATAGATGCGCTTAAACCCGGGGAAAGCGCCACTGTGGACCGCAAATACAGCGTTTCCCAAGGGGGCAAGTTCCAGTTCCACGTAGAAGTTGTCGATAGCCAGAGCAACAAGCAGACTTTCTACTCAAACGAACTGCAAATCCCCTATATACCGGCGACCCCCGCGCCCACTAAAGAGGTGTTTGCAACGGTAGAACCTGTAAGTACCTATACACCCGTTCCTGTTGATGATACTTCTACTTTGGGTAAGGGCTCAAACATACTCCTTATGGCGGCGATTGTGGTTGCGGGGTTGTTTGCGGTCGCCTTTACGCTGTTTATAATAAGCAGTATTTCAAGGGCAAGGCTCAACAGAAAATCCGAAAACGCATATGACCATATGAAGCTTGACACTAAGAGGGATTATCTAAACCCTGATACATACGGTGGCGAGGATGAAACTGTTCTCCAAAGCGAAACAGTTTCTGACGGTAGTGAACTTCCCCATGAAAAATACCTAAAAGAAGAAGCGGCTAAACCCCAAGAGGAACCTGAAGAAACAGAAACCCCCGACAAACCCGAGGACGGCGCATACCGCCTAATGCGGGAGGACGAAGTAAAGGAACCTGAAGTGCAAAAGCGCACAAGGCGTTCCGATAAGCACCAAAACGGCTGATAGAAATGCTATCAATAAATAAGTCCACCCTCAATGTTACAGGTATAGGGAATGGACTTATTTAATTTTTAGGGAGAATATTATGGATACACCTACATTACATAACACTGCAAAAAAGGGAGATTTTGCACCAACGGTGCTAATGCCGGGTGACCCCCTGCGCGCAAAATTTATTGCCGAAACTTATCTTGAGGATGCAAGGCTTGTAAACAATGTACGCTCCATATACGGATATACAGGCTTTTATAAGGGTAAAGAGGTATCGGTAATGGGCAGCGGCATGGGTATACCCTCAATAGGCATATACAGCTACGAGCTATATAATGCTTACGGCGTTGAAACTATAATAAGGGTAGGTTCAGCAGGCATGATTAACCCCAAGCTTAAGGTAAGGGACTTAGTTATAGGTATGAGCGCCTATTCAAACTCAAGCTACGGTAAGCAGTTCGGCTTTGATGGCAACCTCGCCCCCTGCGCGGATTTTGAGCTTGTAAGTGCAGCTGTTGAGGAAGCTAAAAAAATAGGTATACATACCATGGTAGGCCCTATTTTCTCGACCGATTGTTTCTATAACGCTAAAGACCCTCTGCCCACGCTTCAAAAACTCGGAGTGTTTGCGGTAGAGATGGAGGCTTACGGGCTTTATCTAAACGCTGCATATGCGGGTAAAAAGGCTCTTTGTCTGTGCCAGATATCTGACGATCCCTTTACAGGCGAAGCCCTAAGCCCACAGGAAGTAAGGGAAACCTTTACTCAGATGATGGAAATCGCGCTAAATATTGCATGAATATATGCGTAAGCGCTTGCCTTTTAGGGCTATGTACTAAGTACGACGGCGGGCATAATATGTGCGATGAGCTATTAAAACTCAAGGAAAAACACACACTTGTGCCTGTATGCCCCGAGCAGATGGGCGGGCTATCAACCCCAAGGGAGCCTTCTGAAATAGTTTCGGGTAGTAGCGAAGAAACGCGCGTACTTACTAAAAGCGGAAAAGATGTAAGCAGAGAATTTATTCATGGAGCTAGTATAGCCTTGCAGGTATTTATGTTATGCCGCTGCGAAATAGCTATACTTAAGGCGCGAAGCCCATCATGCGGCAGCGGTACAATATACAACGGCAGCTTTACAGGCAGCAAAACAAGTGGCGACGGGGTGTTTGCAAAAATGCTTAAAGAAAAGGGAATACTAGTGTATACTGAGGAAGAGCTAAATTCTTTAGAAATTCAAGAGGTGTAGTATGGAAAACGATATTATAGAAGATATAATACAGGTAGAGGATGAGGGCGGAAACGAGTTATCGCTTAAATTAAACCAATATTTCTATGTAAACGGCGAAGAATATGTACTGTTTGAAAATACTGAAGATAGCAAGGAGCAGTATATAGCGAGGGTAATAATAAGCGAAGTAGACGGTGAAGAATACGAGGATTTTGACTTTTTAGAACAGGAGGAGGCAGAAGCCATATTCCCCATATTCTTAAACAGAGTAGATGAAATAGAATTTGATGAATGAACGCCTGAGCCTTAAGCTGGATACCCTTCCTGACAGCCCCGGCTGCTACCTTATGAAACAGCGGGGTAATATAATATATGTAGGAAAGGCTATAAACCTTAAAAACAGGGTGCGCTCATATTTTCAAAAGGGGGAGCACAGCCCTAAGGTGTCAGCCATGATGCCCAAGATTGACGATTTTGATATAGTTATCTGCTCCTCCGATATGGAAGCACTGCTGCTTGAATGCAACCTTATCAAAGAGCATAAACCCTATTACAATATATTATTAAAGGACGATAAGCACTATCCATACCTTAAAATAAACCCGTCTGAGCCTTTCCCGCGTCTTAACATAGTAAGGAGAGTTGCAAAGGACGGGGCTATGTATTTTGGACCCTATCTTTCCGCAGGCGCTGTAAGGCAGGTGTTTCAGTTACTCAGGAGCATATTTCCGCTTCGAACTTGCAGGCATAAGCTGCCCCTTAAAAAGCCTATACGACCCTGCCTTAATTACGAAATAGGCAGGTGCCTTGCTCCCTGCGCAGGTAAATGCACGGAAGAGCAGTATGGTGAAATAGTACAGGGTGTAATAGAATTTCTCCAAGGCAAGCATAAGCATATAAAGGAAAAGCTTTCAAGGGATATGCAGACAGCTTCTTCCAACATGCAGTATGAAAAAGCGGCGGAAATAAGGGACGCACTTAGCGAAATAGATAGGCTAACTGAAAAACAGAATGTGCTCAGCGCGAAAAACGCCAATCAGGATATTATATCTCTATATCAGGATGATTTAGATGCCATGGCGCAGGTACTTTTTATACGCCAAGGGAAAATGATAGGCGGCGACAGTTTCCTGCTTGAAAGGGAAGGCAGGGAGAATATAGCGGAAGTACTTAGAAGCTTTGTACTCCAGTTCTACCAAAAGCATAAGCCCGCAAGGGAAGTAATAGTTAAGGATATTATAGATGTTGAAAGCATAGCTTTTTGGCTTAAGGGTAGGCGGGGAGCTGCGGTTACCCTAACTGTGCCTAAAAGGGGAGATAAGCTGCGCTTAATTGAAATGGCAGAGAGGAACGCAAAGGACGCGCTTATTAAACATTCTCTCAAGGCACAGGTCAAATACGAGCGCTCAATAGGCGCAACCAAGGAACTTGCAAGCGCAATAGGGCTTAACGAAACACCTGTAAGGATTGAAGGCTTTGATATAAGCAATACTCAGGGCGGGCAGAGCGTTGCTGCTATGGTGGTATTTATTAACGGCGAGCCGCAGCGCAAGGAATACCGCAGGTTCAACATAAAAACTGTTGATGGTGCGGACGATTTAGCATCCATGGCTGAAGCCATATCACGTAGAGTAAAGCGCTCAAATGACAGTAGCTCTCCTTGGCAGGAGCCGGATTTAATACTGGTTGACGGAGGGGCTGAGCAGCTTAAATATGCTATAAAAGCTATGCACGAAGCGGGGGGAGATTACCCTATATTTGCGCTATCTGAAAAGCAGGAGGAAATATGGCTACCGGGACAAAAAACGCCCATAATGCTGCCTGACAGAAGCCCTGCGCTTTATTTAGTGCAGCGCATACGCGATGAGGCGCACCGCTTTGCCATAAGCGCACACAGGAAAGCTAGGGCTAAGAAAAGTTTTAAGAGCAGCCTTGAAGAGATACCCGGCATAGGTCCTGCAAGAAGGCGCGCGCTGCTGGCAAAATTTAGGAATATGGACGCCATAAAAAACGCCAGTGTGGAGGAACTTCTATCAGTTAAGGGCATGAATGAACCCGCGGCACGTGCGCTTTACGATGCTTTTCACAGTTGATGCAAGTATTTGCCCTTTTGCTGCGTTATATTAAATAGGAGGTAGTATGAAGAAGCTTCTAATTATTTTTATTATATTGATATCGCTCATAATAGGTGTATGTGCAGAGGGCAATATAAAGCTTACTGTAATCGCAGAAATTGTAAAATGGGATATGTTTTCAGGCGCAAGCTTTGACAGCATAAAACAGTGGCTTGCAAACAGTAAACTTGCGCTGGATTTAAGTGATGATATATCTGTAGTACAGCTTATTTACAAAAATGAGCCTATGCTATCAATATATAAAACTAAGGAAGGCTTTCAGCTTGACGATAAAACATGGTATGAGGGAGATGAAAACGCGTTTTACAAGCTTTTAGCTCAAGATAACCCGCTGTATAATGCAAGGCAGTATTATGCTGCATATAGCGCAATAGCGCCCAGCCTTAAAAACATATGCACAAGGCTTGACGGCTATAAAGAAACTAAAAAAGGCGGCAGCGCAATTAAAAAAGTAGGTAAACCTGCATATACTGAGGAGTATAGAATAAGCGCCCTAGAACTTGGCACTGTATGGTACGAGTGTATAGATTTTTACGCTAAGTATTTACAGGATAATGGAGCCGATACTGCTTTCATACAAGAAACAAGTGCGCTACTAAGCCAAATTACATTCGGCGGAAATATTAAGCTTGTGCAAATGCTTGATAGCAATATGCAGCCTATAGCTTGGCGCTTTAATGGTGATATAAATATATACGGAGCGGATACAAGAAAAGCCTCTATACTATTTGCCAAAAATGATGAAGGCTTGTATGCTAAGATTGCCTTTCCCGCAAAAAAGGGTAAAAATGCGCTTGATATAAACATAGCAGGCAGCAATAAGGACAGAAAGTTCGCAATGGATGGCAATTTTAAGCACAATTTAGAAGGAGAAACCTCAAACGGCAGCTTTGATATATCGCTAACTTTAAGCCAAGGCATATCAGGCAAGGCGGATATAAAGCTTAAATTTGGAAAAGAGCCTCAAATGCGCTATACGCTACGCCCTAAGCTTGATAGTGCATATAGGGGCACGTTATCTTTTGTAAAGGAGTATGATAAAAGAAAGCTTGATATGCTGTTTACTATAGTTGATGGCGAAAAAATACCATTTAATAAGGGCTTACGCATAGTGGATATAGAAAGCCTTACAGATGAACAAATAGCTATTGAAAGGGATATGCTGTCCTACAATAATTCTCAAAAGCTATACATACTTATAAACGATGTGTCTGAGGAAGTTAGAAATATAGTGCTTCACGAAATAACAAGGCACTCTCGTTTAATATAGACTATAATCCTACTGAATGGAGGTATAATTATGAAAAAACTTTTTACAATTTTGCTGGTGCTATGTATGTTCACAAGCTCGGCGCTTGCTACTGCCATAACGGAAGAAAGGCAGGATACGCTGGATTGGAAGCTGTCAAAGCAGCTAAGCAACGGCTCCGGGCTTAGGCTTAATTTTAAGTTTTCACCGGAAAACAGCTTGCCCGAAACAGGGCTTGAAGAGCAGGCAGCAATGCTTATTACTGCTCTTACATCAGGTACAGAGCTTGAAATAAACTACCTTAAGGCGGCTATCGGCGCGCAGAAAGGCAGGGAGGAATTTAAGCTTAATCTAAAGCAGGATAGTGCAATACTTACCAGCCTTATATACAGGACAGACGGTATACTTGAAATGATTAAAACCCCGCTGCTTGGTAAAGAAAGCTATGTATCCGCAAGCGGAGAAGCTGCGCTGCTTGGTTCCGGCGGCGATTGGCCCGAAATAGGCAGACTTATTTTCAGCATATATTCAGCTGATAATGAGTGGAAAACCCGCCTTGAACAGCTTATCATGCCCTATCAGAATGATGTTGCTAATCTAATACAGCAGTATTCCGAAATTTCTTCAAAAGTAGAAGGAGAGGCAACATTTACGCTTACCGATATAAACATACCCGCAAGCGCTATAAAGGCGGGCATGAAAGAGCTTATTACAAAGTTTTTTGCGGACGAACAGCTTTTAACGCTGCTGAAACAGAGGGCTACAATAAGGGAGCAGCATGTGTACCTTAACCCCGAAATGCTACCCGCATTTGAAAGCGCTATAGATGCCCTAGCGCTTGATGGCAATGCAAAGGTAAACCGCACATTTACAAACGAGGGAGTGCTTATATACGATAAGCTTGAATTCCCTATGGGCGGAGCTAAGGGCTTAAGCAAGTTAAGTTACCTTTTTACCGTAGATGATGGCAAGGGTAATACTGCAATAGACCTATTGTTTATTGACGGTACTAATAAATCGCTCAAATACTCATCCGAAATGCTTGCAAGGGGCGAAACCAGCTTTGTAGGCGAATATGCAAGCGGAATAGAGGGCGAAAGCATAGCATTTATACTTGATGTAAAGGTGCAAGAGCCTGTGCATAATAAGGCTGCAGATAGATACACACAGGACTATTTTCTAATGCTTACACTAAGCCCCAAAGGGAAAGACGCTCACAAAATAGAGTGCGATTTATCACTTTCATCAGGCTCTAACCCCAGGAGTGCAACTAATATAAAGGGCAATATATCGTGGAAATTAGAAGGTGCTGAAACAGCAGTATCCGCCCAGATAGAGGGCGCTTCCACACCGCCATGGTCCATACCCCAAGTTGACGAGGGCGATTTTATACGCTTAGAACAGATGAGCGAAGAAGATATCAAAAAACTTACTGAAAGCATACAGCCTAATATAATGGCTATGCTGGCGGCGCTCACCATACGCAATATGCCTGCTCAAACCCCTAATCCTTAATTCAATTAATATCGCATAGATTTTGTGTAGATTTTACATATAATTTACATATTTAATCTAATTCTAATCGTATTTTGTAAATTATTATGCTATAATACGGATAGCCCTAAAGAAATGGAGGAGAACTAATGAAAACCAGAAGACTTATTGCATTATTACTAAGCCTTGTTATGATGCTGCCCGTGTTTGCAGCATCAGCCGGTGATGAATATCAAAGCAGGGTTGCAGCACTGCTTGCGGAAGGCAAGCGCCTTGAAAGCACAATCACTCTAAGCGTAAATAAGGACATGCTCGGCGGGCTTATTGCATCCAGTATGGAAGGCTCGGACACCGCTGAAGGCATGGAAGCCAACATGGCTGTTGCGGATACTCTGCTGTCTATACTAAACAAGCTGCAGATAGTATACGTTTCCGACAAGGAAAATGTATCCGGTACCGTGGGCAGCACAATTGCGCCGCTGTTCAAGTTTGCCGGCAAGGTTGACGCTGAAAGCGGAGAATCTACGCTGTCATCCGACCTGTTCCCGGGTATATTGCTTAGCATTCCAGGAGCACCCGGCGCAAGCGATATTGATTTGAACGCATTTAACGAATTAGACGACAAATTTGACGAAGCATTTGAAAATTTCTTTGAAACCGAAATCGTACCAGTAGCGGAGAAGAACGAAGGCGAATTTACAAAAGAAGGTAAGACATTCAAGGAAAGCTATAAGTTTAAGCTGACTACCCACCTTGTAGCCAAGGGTCTGAATGTATTTACAGAGCAGATTAAAACAAATGAAGCCCTCAAAAACCTATTTGATACAGTGCTAGCTTCCAGTGCACAAGTAGCTGGTGAAGTAGATGAGGAACTTCCCGAAGGCACTGCGCCTGCAGGAGTCGAAATGGGAAGTGCTGCGCCCAAGAATGCGGACGAACTCATAGCTATGTTTGAAGGCGCAAGTGAAGGTCTGCTTGCCGAAGATGCTGAAGACGTAGCTGAAGTTGAAGTACTCGTAAATGATGACGGTAGTGCCAATATAACCCTAGAGTTGCCCGGGGGTGCAGGTCTTGTAAATGTATACATATCCGAAACGGGCGATGATGCGGTTGAATTAAGCGTATACATGATTCTCAAGAGCGGCGTTGGCGTTGCAGCAGAAGGCGAAGAAGCTTCCGAAAAGATTGACTGGGCGCAGCTCAAAGAAGATATCTTTGCGGGTAAAGATTATTCAAACACATATGTGCAAGCGGATATAGTAGCCAAGGCGGATGAAGGCGCCAACAAGGCAAATGCAGCCCTTAAGCTGAACGCTGTAAGCAGCGGAATGAGCGTAGGCTTTAGTGTAGAATCCGAAGAAAATCTTACCGGAGCATATGAAGGCACTGCCAATATAGAGATTTCACTTTTCAGTCCCGAACCGGTTGTAAGCATTAATGTAAAAACAGTTGAAACTGAAAATGCTGTAGAGTCCCTTGGTGAAGGCGAAAAAGTTGTATTTACTCCAGATGCAGACGATGAAGCTATGGAACCCCTAGCGACAGCATTTATGGGTAATGCACCCGTGTTGCTTGAGAACCTTTCAAAGGCATTCCCGGACGAAGCGGGAGCTATCAACCAAATGCTAGAGCAAATGGGACCCGGCGTCGAAACACAGGCAAACTGATAGTATTTACAATACTTTCTAAGACTTTCTAGGACTTTCATTGTTTGACAATGAACATATAAACCAGTATACTGGCTTGTGCCGGTATACTGGCACTACAAGAAGAATGAGAGGTGTATCAGATGTTGAAGAAACTCGGTATCTTACTGATGGTCGTCATTATGGTTTTTGCCGCCACAGGCTGCAAAAAGGAAGAAGCTCCTAAAGCCACAGATGCGCCTGTAGTAACCGAAGCTCCTGCAGAGGAAAAAGCTGACGAAAAGGTAGAAGAAAAAGCCGACGAAAAAGCTGAAGAAACCAAAGAAGAAGCCACTGCAGAAGAAGAAAAGAAGAAGCCCTGATTATAATAGAGACTTCTACACCGGCATATGCCGGTGTTTTTTTGTCTAATACTTATCTCAGCCCAAATCAGCTTTATCTTGTGCGCCTTTTCCGATTTGTCTTTGCTTTGTTAAGGCGCTATAGCGCCACTATGTTTCCTTCGCCAAGCTTCGGCAAATCAAAAAATTCGCTGCAATCTATGCGCTGTTTTAAGCTGAGATAAGTATAAAAGCAGCCGAAACATGGCAAACATACAGCAAAAAGCAACCAAATAGCACAACGAGTTGTAAAATATACTATGTACAATTTACCTTTTAGAACAAATATGTTATGCTTCTATATGTAGAGTGCTTTCAGGAGGTATTATGTATAGACGACCCGGTATGAGGCGCAATGTATCATTTGATGTGGGCAATATGGGTAGGCGCAATGTGTTTAATATACTTTTCGTAGTATTAATAGTAGCAGTAATAGCGCTGATTATACTGCATGTAAGAGCCGTTTCATACAAAAATCAGGTTAATAGGCAGTTTGAGCGTCAGGTGCTAAACGCCGTTGTTGACGCACTGGATGGAGTGAGCCGCCTAAGTTCCGGCGTGCAGTCGGATTCGGCTTCTAAGCTATCCATAGTAAGGCAAAATGTGTACCTTATTGAAAGGCTTAATGCAATGAGCACTGCTCTAGGCGGGGAGATATTCGTACCCTATGACGCCATGCAGATATTGTTTGAAGATATAAACTACTATGAAAGGCTGCTGCAAACGGGCACATCTTCAACGCTTGAAGCTAGGGACGCGCTGCTTACCCATCTAACAGCCGTACAGGAGATGATAATAAAATAGCTATACAAGTGTGTAGCTTAAATAGCAGAACCTGTAAACTTTCTGTAAATTTTTATACGCTCTTTCAGCGTCTTTGTAATTTCTAAATACTCCATAAACTGCTGAGCCCGCGCCCGTCATAATAGCATGGCGGGCTCCCGCATTTTTAAGGGCGACAATGGCGGAGTTTATATCCGCGTTCATATTTTCGCATACTTCCTGTAAATCGTTTTTGGCGCTTTGAGAAAGCAGTACAAAATCCCTATTTTTAAGCGCTATTGCTGTATTTTCTATGGAGCCTATTCTGTCTTCTTTGATAACAAAATTTGAGAAAACATTTTTTGTGCTCAAACCCTTTGCGGGTTTAATTATTACAAGCCAGTATTGTACATCTATTGGTATAGGGCTTATCTTTTCGCCTATTCCTCCGGCTCTAACAAAACCGCCGTGAAGGCAGTACGGCACATCAGCGCCAAGTTTAAGCCCTATTTCAGCAAGCGTATCATAGCTTAAATTAAGCCCCCATAGTTTATTTAAGCCATGCAGCACAGCCGCCGCGTTTGAGCTGCCGCCAGCAAGCCCCGCGCCAACGGGTATTCTCTTTTCAAGTGTAATTTTTGCGCCTTTACTGTAGCCGGAGTATTCTTTAAGCGCCATAGCCGCTTTGTAGGCTATGTTTTTATCTGAATAAGGTATACTATATGAGCGGGCAAGGGAGAGGGAAATATCATCGCTTTTCTGTAAATAAACGCTGTCGCTTAGCTTTATCTGCTGCATTAGCATATCAAGCTCGTGGTAACCGTCCTCGCGCTTATATAGTACGCTTAAATGCCAGTTTATTTTAGCATGGGCATCTATCTGCATTATTGTTTCTCCGCTTTTTTAATAGTGAAACTAAAGGCAGTGCCGCCAGAGCTACTTTCAAGCCATATCTTTTCGCCGTGTTTCTCTATTATGGTTTTACATATAGCAAGCCCAAGACCTGTGCCTTTGCCGGATGTATGCGCCTTTTCAGCCATATAAAATCTGTCAAACACATAGGGAATATCCTCATCTAATATGCCTATGCCGTTGTCCTTAACCGTAACAGTAATTTTATCATTCTGTATATCCTTAGTAAGTATGGATATATGCCCGTTTTCAGGTGTGTATTTTATTGCGTTATCCACAAGGTTTATAAGCACCTGTTCTATTTTATCCTTATCCGCCTTAATATAAAGCGGCGTTTCATCGAAGTTTAGTATTATCTCCTGCTTTTTATTTTCAAGCTTGTTCATATTGGTAATAACTACTAGGCGTATCATCTCGTGTATGTCAAAGTGGCTTATGTTAAGCGCTTCATCGCTCTGCATTCGGCTAAGCTTAAGGAGAGATGACACAAGTGTTGAAAGCCTGTCAGTTTCATCGAGTACTATCTGCAAATACTGCGCAGCCTTTTCTTCCTCAATAGTGCCGTCAAGTATTCCCTGTATAAAGCCCCGTATGGATGTAAGAGGGGAGCTTAATTCGTGCGAAACATTTGCGATAAAATCCCGCCTTACGGTTTCGTTTTCCTCTAGCTTTTGGCTCATTATGTTAAATGCATTGGAAAGTTCAACCATTTCTTTTGTGCCCCTGCCATCAACCCTTGTGGCAAAATTGCCAAGGCTTAAATCGCTTGCAGCTTTAGCCATATCCGCAAGAGGAGCTGTTAATTGCTTATGGAAATAAAGGCTTATGAGCGCCGCAAGTGCAAATATAATAAGCCCGCTTATTGCTATTATTATACTAATATCAGAATATGCCTGTTTTACATTCTGCGCAGCTGTTTGTATATATACGGCGCCTATAATACTATTTCCGCTTAGCATTGGTATGGCAAGGGTAAACATGGGACCGTCCTTGGTGTTGTTTTGTACGGTTATCTCATCGCCCCTAAGCACGTTTTGAAGGGTGTTTATTATATTATCCGCATCAAAGTTTGCCTTAAGCTCGCTATGTTCTTCAAGTATGGATAAAAAGAAGCTTACAACCCGCCCGCTCCTGTTTACTACAAGGCAATAAGCGTCATATTCCTCGTACAGCATATATAATTTATCGTGTAAAAATTGCCTTGATGAAGATGTTATAGACACACTCTCAGGCCATACAGACACGCTTTTTGTAAGGCGCGCTATGTCATAGGCATGTATTTTAAGCGTTTCCATGCGGCTTTTTATCTGTTCATCCCTAACAGAAAAATATGTTATGGTAAACATAAGCGCAAGGCATAGCAGGATAATAATCACATTTCCAAGCATTAGCCTAGAAAATGTAGTGCGATTTTTCATGCTATTGCGCCTCAAACTTATAGCCGACACTCCAAACAGTTTTTATATGCCAGCCAAGCTCCTCACTGCCGGGAATTTTTTCCCTTATGCGTTTTACATGCACGTCAACTGTTCTGCTGTCGCCAAAAAATTCAAAGCCCCATACCTTTTCAAGCAGCTGTTCCCTCGTAAATACCCTATTTGGGTGAGAGGCTAAAAAGTAAAGCAGTTCCAACTCTTTTGGTGGCATTTCTATTGTTTTACCTTTATATACAACTTCATACTTATCAAGGCTTATGGAAAGCCCGGGGAAAGACACTGTTTTTTCCTCCGCCTCGGGCGTTCCGCCCCTTCTTAAAACTGCCTTTATGCGGGCGACAAGTTCTTTGGAATCAAAAGGTTTAGTGATATAATCGTCCGCCCCAAGCTCAAGCCCCAGTACTTTGTCAAAGGTTTCGTCCTTTGCGGATAGCATTATTATAGGTATGCTGCTTATTTGCCTTATATTGCGGCATACCTGCCAGCCGTCCATACCGGGGAGCATAATATCAAGCAGTATAAGCGACGGAGGGTTTCTTTTGAAAGCCTCTACCGCCTCATCGCCCCTTTCATATGTGCTTACTTCATAGCCTTCTTTTTCTAGGTAAAGGCGTATAAGCTGGGCGATATGCCTATCATCATCAACCACCATTACATGTTGCTTGTTTGACATCTTATCCCTCCTAGCGTAGCTTTACCATTGTAACGCCGTCTTCGCCCTCTCCGAACCTGCCAAGGCGATATTCCTCAACCTGTTTGTGTTTCTTTAGGTGTTTCTGTATGCCTTTTCTAAGTATGCCGCTTCCCTTACCGTGTATTATGGAGACTTCCTTAAGCCCGTTCATGGTGGCGTTATCTAGGTACCTGTCGGTTTCAAGCAGGGCTTCCTCAAGATTAAGCCCCCTCACATCGCAGGATAGTGAAACGGCTTTATTTACAGTGCTTTTAGATACAAAGCTCCTCTGTTTTTTGGCGCTTTCTTGGCTGCCGCTTAACATATCTATGCTTACATCAAGCTTTATCTGCCCGGCTTGCACAGAAAGCCTGCCTGATTTATCGGGTAAACTTAGTACCGTTGCCTGCGTGCCTGTGCTATTCAGCTTTACAGTATCGCCTATCTCTATTTCTTCCGGAGATAGCGGCTGATTGTTGTCGGGTTTTTTTGGTGAATCAAAAAGAGAATTAATTTCGCCAAGTTTATCCGCTTGCTTATTTATCTCATGCCAGGGGATTTTGCTTTCTTTTTGAAGGCGCTTGAGCTCCTCTATTATGCTTGTGCTTTCGCGCTTGGTTTTATCCAGCAGTTTTTTAGCTTCGCTCTTTGCGCTTTTTATAGCCTGCTCGTATTTTTCCTCGGCTTTCCTGTACATTTCTTCGCTCTTACGCTTAATTTCAAGGGCTTCGCTGTACATCTGCTCTGCCTTTTCCTTTTCCCTGCGGGCAATCTGCCTGTGGTGCTCCGCGCTTGCAATAACATCTTCAAAGCGCAGTTCCTCACTGCTTAGATGCTGCCTTGCGCTTTCAATAAAGCGCTTAGGCAGTCCAAGCCTTTCTGATATTTCAAAGGCGTTGGATTTACCCGGTATCCCAACAGATAGCTTGTATGTTGGGCGCAGGGATTCTACATCAAACTCAACGCTTGCGTTTTCAACGCCTTCTGTGGATAGTGCGTATGCCTTAAGCTCACTATAGTGTGTGGTGGCAATTGTAAGTATTTTTCTATCGGTTAAATAGCCAAGTATCGCCCTAGCCAGCGCTGAACCCTCTGTAGGGTCTGTTCCCGCGCCAAGTTCATCAAAAAGAACTAGGCTGTTTTCGTTTGCGGTTTCCAGTATTTTTACAATATTGCTCATATGCGATGAAAAAGTGGAGAGGGACTGCTCTATGCTCTGCTCATCTCCGATGTCCGCATAAATTTCATCAAACACAGCAAGCTGTGTGCCGGCGTTTGCGGGTATATGAAGCCCCGCCTGCGCCATCATGCTGATTAGCCCCACAGTTTTAAGCGTTACAGTTTTGCCGCCTGTGTTGGGACCAGTTATTACAAGTGTAGTAAAGCTATCCCCAAGCCATATATCGCAGGGTACTACACTCTCTTTAGGAAGCAGCGGGTGGCGGGCTTTAATTAGATTAAGGCTTTTATCATCCCTTATGTTAGGTCTTATACCGTCCATAGAAAGCGCAAGTTGAGCCTTTGAAAAAACGAAGTCAATATGACAGAGTATGTCTACATTTGCGGAAATTTCAAATTCGTTATCCGCGCATAATGCGGATAAGTGAGAGAGTATGCGCTCTATCTCCTGCTGCTCCTTAATATCAAGCTGTTTAAGTTCATTTCCCATTTCAACAAGAGCCAAAGGCTCTATAAAAAGCGTTGCGCCGCTTGAAGATTGGTCATGCACTATGCCGGGCACGTTTCGCCTGCTTTCAAGCTTTACGGGCAGGCAGTACCTGCCGTTTCTAATGGTTATTATAGGCTCCTGCAGGTAGTTTATATTGCTGTTTACCATGTTGTTAAGCCTATTTTGTATGCGCTCGTTGCAGTGGCGTATCTGCCGTCTGATATTCATAAGCTCGGGGCTTGCGCTATCCGCAATGCTGTCTTCGCCTATTATGCATTCGTTTATTTCGTTTTCCAGCTCTTTAAGTAGATAAAGTCCGTAAGCTATTTTACGAAGAGTAGGAGTAAACTCATCTTCCTGCACAAGCTGCGCCCTTACCTTTCTTGAAACGCCAAGGCAGGTGGATATTTCCATAAGCGCCCTTATGCTAAGCGTTGCGCCTTTTTCAGCCCTAGATAGGTGCGGCTTTACATTTTGGAAGCTGTTTATAGGGGATCTTCCCTTAAAGCGCAGCACATAAATAGCCTCCTGCGTTTCCTGCTGGGAATTTTCTATTATATTTTTATCTTTGTAAGGTTTTAGCGCAAGGCATTTATCCCTGCCCATATCGCTTATAGCATATTCGGACAGCATATTACGTATTTTATCAAATTCTAATATGCGTATAGCTCTATCGTTCATTTTTTAACGCTTGTTTTATCCTCATTAGCTTCATCAAGCGAGCGTCTTAAGCGGGTATTATCTTCCTGAAGACGTACTATTTCCTCCGCAAAGCGAAGCGCGGTAACGGCAGCTGCGGTTTCAAAAGTTATTCGCCTATCAAGGGACATAATGTTAGTTATGCTTTCTTCCGTTATATTTACTATGCGGGATATATGCTCACTATCTTCAGAGGAGGATAGCGTAAACCTGCGCCCCGCAAGCGTAACGGTATATGTATTTTTATCCATATTATCTAAGCTCCGTAAAAGGGTATTCCCTGTCTGTTTCAACGCGTATGGATACAATTTCCTGTTTTTCAAATGGCTTGTCGTTTCTATCGCGTTTAACGTTTACTATTTTTTCGGCAGCCTGCATGTTTTCAAGCACCTTGCCGAATGCCGCGTAGTTTCCGTCAAGGTGGGGGGATTTAGATGTCATTATAAAGAACTGCGAGCCGGCGGAGTCGTTCCTCATGCTCCTTGCCATGCTTAGAACGCCATATTCATGCTTAATAGGGTTATCTATTCCATTTGCGGCAAATTCGCCTTTTATGCAGTAGCCAGGACCCCCGGTTCCGCTGCCCTTTGGGCAGCCGCCCTGTATCATAAAGCCGGGTATTACCCTATGGAAGCATAGCCCGTCATAAAAGCCGCTGTTTGCAAGGGATATAAAATTGCCCACGCTTTCAGGAGCAATTTCAGGGTATAGCTCGCCCACTAGTATATCTCCGTTTTGCATGGTAATTGTAAACTTGGGTTTTGTATTATCAGCCATAATTATTCCTCCTTTTAGAATATGATAATGTTATCCGCGCTTATTGTCAATTTGTGCCATACTTAGCTTATTATTAAGCCTTTCAAGCGTTTCTATGCCATGCTTTAGAGCTTCCTGCGCATCTTTACTCGTTTTAATAAGCAGCCTTGTAGTTTTGCCCGATGTAAGCTTTATACTGCTTTCATCTTTTAATATATATAAAAGCATTTCAGGGTCTTTTATATAATCGGGGTTAAGCCTTAGTGTTAATATACCGTCCTTATACATAACAAGGTCGCTTCCTATATTGCTTGCAAGTGAGCGCAGTAGGGAAATATTTATAAGCGCTATAACTTCTTCAGGCGGTTCACCAAAGCGGTCTATAAGCAGGGCTATTACTTCCTGCTTGTCTTCGTCATTTTTAACCCAAGATATGCGCTTGTATATTTCTATCCTCTGTGCCTGTCCATCTACATAGCTTTCAGGCAGATAGGCGTTTATATTCATATCTACCCTTGTATCTCTTTCTGTGTCTTCTACAAGCTTACCCTGTGCGGATAGTACGGCGCGCTCAAGCATTTTGCAGTACATATCATAGCCTATGGCGCTCATTTGACCTGACTGCTCAGGTCCAAATATATTGCCTGCGCCGCGTATCTGTATATCCCTCATGGCTATGCGGAAACCCGCGCCAAATTCTGTAAACTGTTTTATAGCGGAGAGCCTTTTTTCCGCCACTTCAGAAAGCGCTTTATCAGGCCGCACCAAAAAATACGCATATGCTTTCCTTGCAGATCTGCCTACCCTGCCTCTTAGCTGGTAAAGCTGCCCTAAACCAAACCTATCCGCATCGTATACTATAAGCGTATTTACATTGGGTATATCAAGCCCGTTTTCTATTATTGTGGAGCAAAGCAGAACATCGTACCTGCCCATTGAAAAATCCATCATAATATCTTCAAGCACATTGCTCCTAAGTTGCCCGTGAGCGATGGCTATTTTAGCTTCCGGCACAAGACGCCTTATCCTTGCAGCAAAATCCTCCATGCGCTGTACCCTGTTGTATAGGAAATACACCTGCCCGCCGCGACCCAGCTCCCTTAGTATTACATCCCTTATAAGCGCCGCGCTTGATGACACCACATAGCTTTGCACGGGTTGTCTTTCCTCTGGAGGTGTTTCTATAATGCTCATATCACGAATTCCTACCATGCTCATATGCAGAGTTCTTGGTATAGGCGTTGCTGATAGCGTAAGCACATCTACGGTTTTCTTAATATTTTTTATGCTCTCTTTATGACCTACGCCAAAGCGCTGCTCCTCGTCTACTATTAAAAGCCCTAGGTTTTTAAATTTTACATCCTTTGAAAGCAGCCTGTGGGTGCCTATTACTATGTCTATTTCTCCCCTAAATAGTGCTATAAGAGTGGTCTTATTCTGCGCGGGGCTTTGAAAGCGGCTTAACTTGGCGATTTTAACCGGAAAACCCCTAAAGCGCCTTATAAAACTGTGGTAATGCTGCTCAACAAGTATGGTGGTTGGGGCAAGCAGTGCAACCTGTTTGCCGTTAATTACGGCGCGAAATGCAGCGCGCATAGCAACCTCAGTCTTTCCAAAACCAACATCGCCTAGCAGAAGTCTATCCATGTTCTTAGGTTTTTCCATGTCGGATAGCACTTCATCTATTGCGCTTTGCTGGTCGGGGGTAAGTTCAAATTCAAAATTGTCATTAAACTCTTCCTCCCAAGCGGGGGAAGGCTCAAACGCAAAGCCTGGGGTGGCTTCCCTCTGCGCGTAAAGCTCAACTAAATTAAACGCAAGCTTTTTAAGCGAGGATTTTACCTTCGCCTTCTGCTTTTGCCAAGATGTGCTGTTGAGGGAATCCAGCTTAGGTTCATAGCCTTCGCTGCCTATATATTTTTGTACTCTATCAAACTGGTCAACGGGTATATACAGCTTGTCCGAGCCTTGGTAGCGTATGTATAGATAATCCCTCCAAGTGCCTTCGCTCTGCAGCCTTACAGTGCCCTCATACACGCCTATGCCGTGCATTTCGTGTACGACATAATCGCCCTTGTTAAGCTCTATAAACGCCTCTATTGGGCGGGATTTTGATGGGGATACCCTCTTTCTCTGCGCACTGCCGTATAAATCGCTTTGAGTTATTATTGCGATTTTTGCGCTGTCATATATAAAGCCTTCATAGTACGATATAGGTATAAAAACAGCCTTGTCATGCGTGAGCGAGTAATCATCAGGGGTAAAATCAGGCATAGCAAAGCCCTCAAGTGATAGCGCGCTCTGTATGCGCTTTGCCCTGTTTTCGCTCTGCGTTGCTATACCTACCGCAAAGCCATTGCCTGTATATTCTTTTATTCCCTTTGCAAGCTCGGCAAAATTGCCCCTATACATTTCATTTGTGGATTTTGCGCTTAAATTAAACAGCTTTTCAGGCACAAAGCCGGAAAACGCAAGTAACATATCCTGCATTATTATAGGCTTAGCGGTTAAAAGCCTTTGCTTTATTTCGTCTACAGTGTAGCAAAGCTCAGCCTGCTTTTTTATTGCATCGCCGCGAAGTACAGCCTGTTTTAGTGAATCCAAAAACGCTTCGTGTTCCCTCTCTATACGGCTGAACACACTGTTTGGAGTATCTATAACTATTATAGCGTTTTTTATATATCTTTCTATTGGAAGCGTTTCTTCTATAAGCGGATACCATAGATGTATGCTTGGAAAAAAGCCTGTAGCTTTAAGGCGCTGCATATCAAGCTCCATCCTGCCTATATTGCTAAGTGGAGCTGCTCCCGATGAAAACATGTCGGAAGCTGTTTCTGCATTGTCGCTTTCGCTTTCTATAAGATTAATTATATTTTCTGCCGCATATTCTCTTTTGCTTTCTTCAATAATATAAAAGGGCGCGGGGGATATTTCTATGCTGTTAACCCCGCTTTCGCTCCTTTGGCTAAGTGTGTCAAAGGGGCGTATGCTGTCTATTTCCGTGTCAAAAAACTCTATCCTGTAGGGGATATCGCTAAGCGGCGGAAATATATCTAGTATATCGCCACGAAGTGCACACTGCCCCTTGCCCTCTACCATGGATACGCGCTCATAGCCAAGGTTTACAAGTGTTTTTATTAATTCCTGCGGCTCAAAAATATCGCCTATATTTATAATTATGTTGGTAAAATCGGGCAGAGGAAAGCGCTGCATAAGGCATTCGGGGGATAGGCAGAGCATTTTAATATCGCCCTTTATTACATCGCTTAGTACCCTTCTATTTTGAAGGGTTCTCTCCTTGCTGTATGTGCCCTGTACGAACTGAATATCTTGGTATGTAATATGCCCAGCTGCGCTACCCAGCAGTGATGAAGCGTTAGTTGACACCCTTTCAGAAGCTTTGGAGCTAGGCGCAATATATATAAGCTGCCTACCCGTATACTGGGATATTGCGCTTGCAACAAACACCCTCATGCTTTCAGGCATGTCATAAAGGACAATGCAGCTGCCTATGCTATCTACTATGTTTTTAAAGTCCGCGCTTTCAAAAAGCGGCTCAAAAATACTGCTCATTTATTTGTATTGTATATATTCATAGCCCGCTCTATATCATACAGAATAAATTCAAGCGCTGCGTTTGCAGCCTTATCGATTGCGGAGTTTATTATATCCATATCTTCATCTGTAAATTTAGATAGCACAAAGGAAGCAAGCTCCATATTTTCGGGCGGACTGCCTATGCCTATTCTAATTCTCGGGAATTTATCCGTATATGTTTCAGCTATTATGCTGCGAAGACCGTTGTGAGTACCCGCCCCGCCGTGGGGGCGCAGGCGTATTTTTCCAAGGGGCAAATCTATATCGTCTGAAATAATTAGTATATCTTGAGGTTCAAGTTTGTACCAATGCATAATTTCTCTAACTGCTCTGCCGCTTACATTCATGTATGTTTGGGGTTTAGCAAGTATAAACCTTTCTCCCTTATATTCGGTGTCTATTAATATAGATGAAAGGGTGTTTCTCTCTCTTTTAGAGCCGCATTTTTCGGCTATTTTATCTACCGTTCTAAAGCCTACATTATGACGAGTGTATATATAATTTATGCCCGGGTTACCAAGACCTATTATTACTTTCATTCTTTGCTCCTGCGCTCATTAAGCCACTGCGCGGGTTGCACATATGGAGGCGCTTCGCTGGAACGGCTTAGCGTCATAAGAGAAATATCGCCTGATACATGCCGCACCTTGCGCGGGTCTTCAGATAGCATAAATGCCATGCCGGCAATATGCACATTGAATTCTTTCATAAGTGTACACATGCCAAGGGCTGTGCCGCCATCGCTTATAAAATCGTCTATAATTAGCGCTTTTTCGCCTGCCTTTGCGGCGCGTTTTGGTAGCGACATAGCTTCAAGGCTTCCCTTGCCGGAAAAATAGTTTATGTTAACAGAGCTCCCCTCGTATACTTTGCTAGTGCGTCTTGCAACAAGCAGAGGCACTCCAAGCTGATGAGCTACCGCAAATGCAAAGGGTATGCCCTTTGTTTCCATAGTGAGCACAAAATCAGCCTCAGAATTTAGGTACTCCATAGCTATTATAGAAGCAAGGGTATTTACTATACTTGGGGTTGAAAGTATATCCGACCAGTATAAAAAGCCGCCGGGTAATATACGCCTTGGGTCATTTAATATGCGGCTTACCTTAAGCACCTCGTCATATGCCTTATCAGCCGAAAAGTGCGGGCAATAATACACACCGCCAAGCACACCTTGTTTTGTGATAACCCTGCCTATGCCTTCCTTTTGGAATGCGTCCGCTATAAGGGCGACATCTTCGCTAAGTGTGGATTTTGCAGCCCCAAACTTCTTAGAAAAACTTGATAGTGTAAACACGTTGCTTGGATTTTCTACCAGCATACGGCTTATTATGGCTATTCTCTGCGCGCGTTTAAGTTTAGACAATACAAAAAACTCCTAACCATAGAATAATAATATAATACCAAAAAAACTCTAACTATGCACAAAAAAGTAAAAATTTGGGATTATTTAAGCTTAGGCATGACAAATAAAACCCCCGCATAGCAGCGGGGGAATGCCATTGTAGTTTATGTAAAAATTAGCTTACTTTTTTACTATTTCAGGCAGGCTTGCAGCTGCAACTGATTGACCAACCCTGCGGCTCTGCTCGTCCGGTATATTAAGCTCAAGCTTCTTTGCGAGCTCCGGGAACTCATTATCAAGCACCTTCTGCGCATTGTCTAATATAAGCGTGCCGCCATCGCCTGATGTAACACGACCTAGGATAAGCACATGCTTAATATCGTAGAACAGCGAATAGTAGGCGATTGCATAGCCGAAGTATACGCCTATGCTTTCGAATATCTTTTTCGCTCCCTCATGACCTTCAGCAAGCTTTTTCTGCACTACCTTAAGCTTTTCAGCGGGGGATAGGTTTTCATCAAGCTCTATACCTGCGGCGGGTGCAAGCTTAATTACGCCATCTTGCGAAAAGTACTTAACGCCGCAGCCATAATCGCCCGACCATTCGTCTACCATGGCATCGGGGTTTGCGTCTATCGGCACGAAGGCAAGCTCATTTAACCAGCCCATAATATGCATATTTTCATCTACATATCCGCCGGCTTCGCTTGTACCCATGGCTATGCCAAGCACATTTCCGCTGTCTAGGTTCATAGCGCCTGCAAGTGCGGTAACATCTCCGTCGTTGGCAACTTCAAGCGGTACATCGCCAAACTGCTTGGCTATGTCTATGTACATGGTTTTTACATGCTTGTCAAACTCATCCCTTGGTACTTGAAGGAATAGGGATGCGACCATTATTTTATTATCCACATAGTTGCCTGCGCTGCTTACGCCTATGGCGTCAACGCGGGGCATATGGGAAGCGGCTGTTTTCATGGCTGTATATATGCCATCATAGTGGTACTGGGGGTCTGAATTAATTTTGGGGTGCCATACTACTTCTTCGGAGTATACGGGCTCGCCGTCTATAACTGCGCTGACTTTCCTGTCGCTGCCGCCAGCGTCAAAGCCTATTCTGCAGCCGTCAAGGTGTTTGCCTATATTGCTGGCGCTTTCTATGGGCGTTTCTATAAGGGAAGCGTCTTCATAGTACTCTACCTCAAAAGGCTGCTCGTATACGGTTTCCATATGGTCTACGTCAAACGCTCGCTCACCCTCGCGAGTGTATACTTTTTTAACATGCTCATATATGGCTTTAGAGCCCGATAGTTTTATTTTGTAGCCGCCGTACATCCATAGCAAACCCTTAATAATACGGTCAAACAGGGCTATGGTGAGCTCTTCACTAGTGCCATCGGGGAAAATATCGCAGCTCCACGGGGTTGAGTAGCCGCCGCTCCTTTCTATTGCGCAAACGAATTTTTGCTTGTTTTCCTCGTTTTTAAGCTTTTCCTGGTAATCCCTGAATGCTATGGAAAGAGGGGCGAACTTAGGGTCAAGTTCGGGTGTAAATTTTAGTTTCATTGCTGTGCTCCTTTGCTGAATTTTTCTATACCTCTAACGAAGGTTTTATATACATTGAAGGATGCGTCCATAATGGCTATATCGGCATCCTTGCCTACATCAAGCGAGCCTTTATTCCCATCAACGCCTATGGCTCTTGCGGGATAAAGGGAGGCTGCGTTTATAGCTTCATAAAGGGGAATATCCGTATTTTCGTAAAGGTTTTTAGCTGCTAGGTTTAGTTTAAGTACGCTGCCGGCAATGGTGCCGTCCGCAAGGCGGCATTCAACACCCTTTACAAATATAGGCTGGCCGCCTAGCGTGTATTCGCCATCTTCAAGACCGCCTGCTCTAGTGCAGTCTGTAATAAGTACAAGCTTATCCTTTTTGGCTTTATATACAAGCTTAAATAACCCTGGGTGTATATGGAAACAATCGGCTATAAGTTCGCATACTACGTCTTCTGTAAGCGCTGCGCCTACAACGCCCGGCTCCCTGTGGTTAAGCCCAGTCATAGCGTTAAATAGATGGGTGATATGCGAAGCTCCCGCCTTTATAGCTTCTACAGCTTCGCTGTATTTAGCGTCTGTATGTCCTATTGAAACCACTATATCGCTGTTCTCAGTAATCTCTTTAATGCACTCTATGCCGCCTGGCATTTCAGGGGCTAGGGTGATTTTCTTTACTATGTCCCTATAAGGGAGTATGCGAGAAGCATCGGGCGGGAGTATATTTGTATCCGCCTGTGCGCCCTTTCTTTTTGGGTTAACAAAGGGACCTTCCGCGTGTACGCCCAGTATCTCAGCGCCAATAAATTCAGGCGTTTTACTTTCGGGCATCATGCTTTTAGCAAGCTCAAATGCCGCAACTATTTCATCCCAAGGCACAGTCATAGTGGTGGGCAAAAAAGAGCTTACGCCGTTTTCAAGCACGCCCTTTGCCATTATGCGAAGGCCTTCTTCTTTGCCGTCTGATAGGTCTTCGCCATGGTAGCCGTGTATATGTATATCAACAAGCCCGGGTATAATATATTTCCCGCCTGCGTCTATCTTTTCTTCAACTTGCATGAAGCCATCATCTTCTATTGCCAATATTTTGTTATCAAAATACAGTACCTTGTCCTTTATTTCACCTTTCGGCGTAACAATAATGCCGTTATATATAGCGCGCGCCATAAAAAGCCTCCCCAATATTTAAATTCCCCTCCATTGTATACAAATAGGCGCATAGTTTCAAGTGATTAGTCTTGAATTCTTATGTGCTTTATATCAGATAGAAATCCGCTTTTTTAAATAAACATACAAAATGGTTGGGCTTTATGACTGCGTTATTAAAAAAAGAATTAAAATGCTAAAGTTACTGTAAAACAATAAGAATAATGAGTATATGCATAATTATTAACCCCAAAACCCGATTCTTTCAACAAGCTTGATTTTTACAGAGGATAAGGGTATAATAACCCTAAATAAATTTATGGAGGTAATACCATGAAAAAACTTTTATGCTTCGTGTTGTGCCTTGCGATGATGCCGTTTGTTTTTAGCGCTTCAGCAGAAAACATCAGCATCAACTTCTCTATCTGGGACAAAAACCAGCAGCCAGGTATGGAAGCTATCGCAGCTGCCTACACCGAAAAAAACCCCGACGTAACCATCAACGTACAGGTTACCCCATGGAGTGAATATTGGACCAAACTCCAAGCCGCTGCTGCGGGTGGATCATTGCCAGATGTATTCTGGATGCACTCCAACCAGTTCTATGTATACGCAGAAGCCGGTACTATGTTGGATTTAACCGACCTTAACATCGATTATTCGCCATATCCTGAAGGCATTACGGCAATGTATCAGTACGAAGGTGGACAATATGCCGTTCCAAAGGATTATGATACGATTGCACTAGCATACAATAAAGAGATATTTGATAATGCAGGCGTTGCTTATCCGGACGATACTTGGACGTGGGATACGCTGCTTGAAAACGCAAAGAAACTTACCGATAAGGAAAAAGGTATATACGGTTATGGCGCACCCATACATGACCAACAAGGCTTCCTTAACTTCATCTACCAAAACGAAGGCTACGAATTTAAAGACGGTAAATCCGGCTACGATCTGCCTGAAACAAGAGAAGCGCTGCAATTCTACATTGATTTTGCCTTAAAACACGAAGTATCTCCCACACCGCAAAGCTTTGCCGATGTAAGTGCGGATGACCAGTTTAAGGCAGGCAGGCTTGCAATGCTCAATGTTGGCACCTGGATGATGAGTGACTACACCGTTTATGACGGCATTAAAGACAAGTTTGACCTTGCAGTTTTACCTAAAGGCAAAGTACGCGCTTCCATATACAACGGTCTTGGATATGCAGGCGCAGCTACCACTGAACACCCTGAACAGGTAAAGGATTTCATTAAATTCTGCGGAAGCGAAGAAGCAAATATTATACAAGCTAAGCACAAGGCAGCAATTCCCGCCTATGCCGGAACTGAAAAATACTTTGTAGAACAATTCCCCAACATCAATATCGGCGCTTATCCTGAAATGATTAGCTACGGCGTACCTTTCCCCTTCTCACAGAGGAAGAGCCTGTGGATAAATACAGAGTATGAAAACTTAGGCGCAGTATATTCAGGTGAATTTACGCTTGAAGAAGCCTGCGACAGAATGCATCAGACAATTACAGAAGTAGAAGCCGAATAAATATTGGCTGATTCAATCAGGCTGGGGTTTCCCAGCCTGATTAACTTGATATTCAATACTTAATAGGAGGCAATAATGGATTTACGCACCGTTAATAAAAGAAGATTCAAAGCGGAATATGCATGGGGATATTTATTTATAATGCCTACCATTATTGGTCTTGTCATACTCAATATCTATCCTCTTTTTGACACTCTTGTATTAAGCCTATATAAAAAGCAGGGTCTTGTGGGGATGAAATATGTGGGTCTTGAGAACTATGTTAAGTTATTCGGCGACTCGCTTACATGGCAGTCTACCTTAAACACCTTTTTATATGTGCTATATACAGTGCCTATAGGCATATTTCTGTCGCTAATACTTGCTACTATGCTTAATAATAAAATACGCTTTAAAAGCCTTTTTAGAGGAATATACTTCTTGCCCATAGTTGTAGCGCCTGCTGCTGTAACACTCGTATGGAAATGGATATTCAATTCGGAATTTGGTATATTAAACCAGTTTCTTAATCTGTTAGGCATAAAAGGTCCTGTTTGGATTTCCACCCCCGGCGTTACACTTATAGCCGCTGCGATTATAGGAATATGGAGCAATGTAGGCTACGACCTTGTTATGATTTTAGCAGGTCTTCAATCCATACCTGGCACGCTTTACGAAGCTGCCGATATAGACGGTGTAAATGCTTGGCAGCGGTTTTTCTATATAACAATACCGCAGATTTCTCCCGTGTTGTTTTTTGTAACAGTTATGCGCACTATGAACTCCCTTAAACAGTTTGATACCATATACCTGCTTGTGGATAGGAGCAACCCTGCTTTCCGCTCCACTCAAACGCTTATGGTGCAATTCTACATAGAAGCTTTCCAAAAGTATAACCAAGGGTACGGAGCTGCTATTGCTACATGGATGTTTGTCATAATAATGCTCATTACTGTACTACAATTTATAGGCGAGAAAAAGCTTGTTCACTATACATAGGAGGGCGAACATGACAAAGAGCAGTATTGCATATAAACTCAGGAAAAACCACGTATTCATTTATTTCTTCCTGATACTTGGTTCATTCATAATGATATTTCCATTCATATGGATGATACTTACTTCTTTTAAAACGATAAGTGAATCCATGCAGGTTCCTCCGACTTTCATGCCGGAAAGTTTCCTTTTTAACAACTATAAGGATGTATTGCAGCTTTTGCCGTTTAAAAACCTGTATATTAATACGGGGCTGCTGATTCTGTTTAGAATATTATTTGCTGTGGCGTTTTCATCTACTGCGGCGTTTGCTTTTGCAAAGCTTAATTTTCCGCTTAAAAAAGTGCTGTTCACTATTGTATTGGCACAGATGATGATACCGGCGCAAATTTTTATTATACCCCAGTACAGGATTCTTGCTAAAATGAACATGCTCAACTCACTTTTTGCACTTCTTTTCCCGGGTCTTGTAAGCGCCTTTGGTACCTTTTTCCTAAGGCAGTTTTATATGGGTCTGCCTGACGAGCTTGTTGAAGCGTCTAATCTGGATGGATGCAATGTGTGGCAGACTTTTATATTGATACTCTTCCCTTTAACGAAAACTGCTGTTGTTGCTCTTGCCATTTTTACAGCTATATTCGCCTATTCCGATATGATGTGGCCTTTAATTGTAAACATGGAAATAGAAAAAATGACGCTCTCTGCAGGCTTAAGTACATTAAATGCCGGTTTCAGTACTAATTTCCCCGTGCTCATGGCAGGCGCCACTCTTGCAATGCTGCCGATGCTTGCGCTCTACCTTGTATTCCAGAAGCAATTCATAGAAGGCATTGCACTTACCGGTACAAAAGCATAAACTATTATAAAATTTTAGGAGGCTACTTCAACTGATGAAAATTACTTTTATGGGTGCAGGAAGTACAATATTTGTACGCAACATAGTACGAGATTGTATGAATACAGATTGTCTTAAGGACGCGGAATTTGCCTTATATGATATAGACCGCGGGCGCCTTGAGGATAGCTGTATAATACTTGAAGGTTATAATGAGCGCTTCAATGAAAACAGGGCAAAAATAAGTACATATCTAGGCGTTGAAAATAGAAAAGATGCCCTGCGCAATGCGGACTTTGTAATTAACGCAATACAGGTCGGCTTTTATGACCCCTGCACTATAATAGACTTTGAAATCCCTAAGAAATATGGGCTTAGGCAAACTATTGCGGATACCCTCGGCATAGGCGGTATTATGAGGGCGCTACGTACTATCCCCGTTATGCAGGATTTTGCGGACGATATTATGGAAGTCTGCCCTAATGCACTGCTTCTTAACTATGTAAACCCTATGGCGATGCTTACAGGCTATATGCTGCGCTACACTGATGTTAAAACAATAGGTCTTTGCCATAGCGTACAGGTATGTGTAAAAGAGCTTCTTGAAGGGGTTGGCATGGAAGATAAGCTTGAAGGGCATAAGGAGCTTATAGCGGGCATAAACCATATGGCATGGCTTTTATCCATTGAGGATAAATACGGCAACGATTTGTATCCCGAAATTAGAAAGCTTGCCGCCAAAAAGAACGCCGAAGAAAAACATAAAGACATGGTTCGTTTTGAATACATTAAAGACTTCGGTTATTATTGTACGGAAAGCAGCGAGCATAACAGCGAGTATAACAACTTCTTTATACGCACGGATACGCCCGAGTATATTGAAAAGTTCAACATACCGCTTGATGAATATCCTAGGCGCTGTGTTGCGCAGATTGAAGGCTGGGCAAAAGAAAAAGAGGCAATTCTTAAGCACTCTAACCAAGAAGATTTCCGCCGCTCAATAGAATATGCGAGCCATATAATGGAAGCTGTTACGGAAAATAAACCCATACAAATAGGCGGCAATGTATTAAACACGGGTCTTATAGACAACTTGCCTAGGAACGCCTGCGTTGAAGTACCCTGCCTTGTAAACGGCAGCGGTATACATCCCTGCCATGTCGGCTCTCTTCCGGAACAGCTTGCCGCAATGAACAGGCTGAATATAAATGTTCAGTTGCTCACCATACAGGCTGCTATGTCCAAAAAGCGTGAAGACATATATATGGCTGCCATGCTTGACCCGCTTACATCATCAGAACTTAACAAAGACAAAATAAAAGCCATGATTGATGAAATGATAGAAGCCCATGGGGATTACATGAAAGACTATAGATAAGCAATAAAAATTTATATAATGTATGAAAACCACCCGCCAAATACCTTGTATTGAAAGGATTTGGCGGGTTTAGTATTGGTTAGTAATATGGTTTATATATGAAGCCTATATATGTTTCAGATTTAAAAGTTTTCGTATGCAAACAATAAAGAAGCCGTACAATAGCGCATTTTATTGAAAAATCAAAAATTTTTTGATATCCTTACAGCGTTAAGAGGGCAGTATGTGTAGCGGCGCGTATGTTACATTACCGGAGCTTTAGTCGGTGTAACCTTAACATGCGGGAATTATAGCTGCGTGTAAGCCTCGTTTTTTATGTCAAAGCTGTGAGGAGATTAGTATGGAACTGTGGGAACTTATGGTTATAGCAGTAGGGCTTTCAATGGATGCCTTTGCTATAGCTATATGTAAGGGGTTATCCGTAGCTAAAATAGAAAAAAAGCACATGATTATTACAGGGCTTTGGTTTGGCGGGGCACAGGCTGTAATGCCGCTTATTGGCTACCTTTTAGGAGCGGGTTTTCAGTCGTTTATAGAGAGTATAGACCACTGGATAGCATTTATACTGCTTGGGCTTATAGGCATAGGCATGATAAGGGAATCAAGGCAGGAGGCAAAATCGCTTGACGATTCCTTTTCATTTAAAGCTATGCTACCGCTTGCTATTGCAAACAGCATAGATGCACTTGTGGTGGGGGTCAGTTTTGCATTCTTGAAAGTAAACATAATACCTAGTATACTACTTATAGGTACGGTTACATTTATATTCTCTGTCTTTGGCGTGTGGTTGGGTAATGGTTTTGGTGAAAAATACTGCTCCAAGGCGGAGCTTGCGGGTGGTATAATATTAATACTTATGGGTACAAGGATATTGCTTACCCATACGGGGGTTATTGGATAGAGGCAAAAGGGGGGGGAATGGCATGGCAGATTCAAATATAACCAAAAAAGCACTTGCGGCAGCGCTGCGGGAGCTTATGGAGGAAATTCCCTTCGATAAAATACGGATAGCGGATATATGCGGGCGCTGCGGTATGAACCGTAAAAGTTTCTATTACCATTTCAAAGATAAATACGATCTTGTCAATTGGATTTTCGATACAGATATTATTACATTTATACAGAATACTTCTAGCAATCCGCGCTTTTATGAACAAATGGAAATGTTTCAGGAAGTATGCAATTATTTTTATGAGAATAGAAGCTTTTATAGCAAAGCGCTCAAAATAGAGGGTCAGAATTCGTTTTCTGAACATTTCAGGGAATGGATTATGCCTATACTAAAAATACGCCTTGCACAGATTATAGGCGACAGCGATGATGATTTTGCTCTTAATTTCTTTACCGATGCCACTGTATACACAATTGAGCGTTGGCTTACGGATGAACAATGTATGCCGCCTGAGCAATTTGTTGCAAAAATCATTTCGCTTACTCAAAAAGGAGCGGAAACGGTACATAAAGAGTTTAATCCGCAGGAATAGCGCTTAATAATTGCCGCTCTTTTGTATTAGTTAATATAATAGTTTATATGTTTTTAGGAAATGCGCTTATAAATATATCCGAAAGATTGCTTTTAAATAAATTGTTGTGCTCGCAGTTTATTTGTCCGCTCCAGTCGTGAAGAAAACCGTTGCCGTCAAAATAGGCTGGACGGCTATCAGCGGATATTATTCCGTCTATAAGCTCTATATCACCCTGCATTTCAAACAGTATGGTTCGGTAGTTTTGTTCGTTACGCTCCTTAATCACCGTTTGGTGCGTAAGGCGCTGCATACTGTCCGTGCAGTTAGGTTCAGGCAGCAGCGCAGTAAAAACAGGCGAAAGCTGTTGAGCGCTGTAAAAAAGATCACCGTTAATAATTGTTTCTATATCTTTTTGTCCATAGCTATACCACACTGAAAAAGGTATACCCATATTACGCATTGGGGTGTATATATGGGCTGTGTTCTCATCAAAACGCACTACTGGCATAATATTATGGATTTCCGCCGCTTCTTCTATAAATGCGGGAGTTATATCTTCGGTATCGCAGAATATAAAAAACGCGCTGTTATTATGTTCCTTTGTGAGATCAAGTGCCCTATTAGTATGCCCCTTGCAAAATAACATACATGTATATATGCCCAGCTCCTCTCCCATATCTATTACTTTATGATATCTTTTTTTATTAAACTGCTGTAAATCTATCTGAATAGCAAGTGCCCATGGTATATTGCAGCCGAGTTTATTCTCGTTTTTTCGTATTAGGCTTACACCCTGTGTAAAGCTGTTGTAGCCTAAGTTCATGCTGAAGGTGTAGAGCCTGTCAATATTCACATATGTTACTATATCCCGCGCCAAATCATAGTAGGCGCTGTTTTTATTACAAAGCATGGTTTGTACTGTGGAGAAAAAATTATGCTGAAACCTGCCTTTTGAAAACTGCAAAGCCATATCTATAAGGTTTCGTATACTTCTTTCAAGGTTATTTTTTATATCATTAAGTGCCCTTTTTACAACTGAACTAATCAGAATATAGGATATACTGTTTTCCAAAGCTCGCTCCTTTCAATTTGATAAATGCAATAAAGTATTACATAAAGATAATAGACTTAGCGGCTAATATGTACAATGGACAGATGCCATATTTTGTCAGAAAATGCGACAAAAACACCATCATGTTACAATTTAGGACTTGTGTCTTTTTCTGTCCAATGACTTGTATATATAAAATGCCTATAATTTTAGCAGATAATACTTATCTCAGATAAAATCAGCTTTATCTTGCGCAGCTTTTCCGATTTGTCTTTTCTTTACTCAGTCAACATAGCGCCGCTATGTTTCCTTCTTAAAGCTTTGCCAAATCAAAAAATTCGCTGCAATCTATGTGCTGATTTAAACTGAGAAAAGTATAAGCCCCGGATAGGGCAGAAAGGATAGATGAGCAATGAGAAGTGCTATCAAAAGGAGTTTACAGAGTTTTGCCATGAACCTCGCCCTTAATTATCTAGAGGGCAATCCTGAGGAAAATATACCCAAGCTCATGGCTATGGTGGATAAACATTCACCTGAGGGCTGGTTTAAAGGGCAGAGAGATGCCATTCGCAATGTAATAGAGGAAAAGAACCACTGGTATCAGCTTATACTAAAGATATTTAAGCTTGACCCGGGCGTTAGAAAGTCGATATTTCAAAGCTATATATTTAACGCAAGCTTAATCGGCGGCGCTACGCAGGAAGAAATGAGGGAAAAGGAACAGTGCAATGTCCCTTGGGCTATACTGCTGGACCCCACATCCGCCTGCAACTTAAAGTGCAAGGGCTGCTGGGCGTCGGAGTACGGCAACAAGCTTAATTTAAGCCTTGAAACTATCGATTCTATAATCAAGCAAGGCAAGGAGCTTGGCGTATATTTCTACATATACACTGGCGGTGAGCCGCTAGTTCGCAAGAAGGATTTAATTAAAATCTGCGAAATGCACCCTGATTGCGCGTTCCTCTCATTCACTAACGGCACTCTAATTGATGAAGAGTTCTGCAAGGAAATGCTCAGGGTAAAGAACTTCGTGCCCGCAATATCGCTTGACGGCTTTGAAGAAGCGAACGATGCAAGGCGTGGCGAGGGCGTGTACCAAAAGATTAAAAATGCCATGGCGCTGCTTAAGGAAAACAAGCTGCCCTTTGGCGTATCAACCTGCTACACAAGCCAAAATGTAGACGATGTCAGCAGCGAAGAGTATTTTGATTATATAATAGATAATGGTGCGCTGTTTGCGTGGTTCTTCCACTATATGCCGGTTGGCAACGATGCCGATGTTGAGCTTCTTCCCCGCCCCGAGCAAAGGGAAAAGATGTACCACGCAATAAGGGAGTTTCGCAACTCTAAGCCGCTATTTACTATGGATTTCCAAAATGATGCCGAATATGTCGACGGCTGTATAGCAGGCGGAAGGAGATACCTGCATATCAACGCCAAGGGCGATGTGGAGCCCTGCGTGTTTATACATTACTCCAATGCGAATATACACGAAGTATCCTTGCTTGAAGCGCTTAAAAGCCCGCTGTTTATGGCATATCATGAGGAGCAACCCTTTAATGACAACATGCTTCGCCCTTGCCCCATGCTTGAAAACCCGGAAGCGCTTCGCAAAATGGTTAAAGAAACGGGCGCTGAAAGTACCGATTACCAAAGCGTAGAGAGCGTAGACCATCTATGTGATAAGACTACGCCATATGCCAACAGGTGGAAACCCAAAGCGGAGGAATTGTGGGACAGCTGTAAAAACTGCAAAGCCTAATACTATGTTTAATGGCAACATAGTATTAAATAAAGGAGAGTAATAATGGCGCCCTACCAGATAATTACGGACGCGACTGCGGATTTATCCGCCGGTATTATTAAGGAAGTGCCGAATATAAAAATTATACCTATGGAAGTAGAAATAGGCGGTAAAAATTATAGCTACGGTCCAAAAGGAGATATATCAATAGAGGAATTCTACCGTCTGCAGAGGAAGGGTAACTATGCTACAACTTCTCAAATAAACCCCACGACTTATTTTGAGTTTTTCGAATCACATCTAAAAAACGGCACGGATATTTTATATCTGTGCTTTTCATCGGGGCTGTCGGGTATGTTGCAATCCGCCGGTCTGTGTGTAGAAATGCTGCGGTACGAATACCCCGAGCGTAAAATCATATGCATGGATACTTTATGCGCATCTATTGGCGAGGGCTTGCTTGTGTTTGAAGCTATGCGCAAACAGGAGGAAGGGCTTAGCTTAGAAGAGCTTACTAAGTGGATTATGGATAATTGCCTTAAATCATGCCACTGGTTTACTGTTGATACATTTGAGCACCTTAAATACGGTGGGCGAGTATCTTCAGCGGCTGCAGCCATCGGTTCTGCACTTAGCATTAAACCGCTGCTTAGTGTTGACGAAAAAGGTTTACTACAAGTTAAAGAAAAACCCAGAGGGCGCAGAAAGGCTATACAGATAATGGTAGGCAAAATGGAGGAGGGCTGGCAGCCTGAAATATCAAAAACCGTAATAGTAGGGCATGGAAATAACCCTGAAGCCGCAGAGCTATTAAGGCAAGCGGTTGCTACGCGCTTTGAGGAGGCGGAAATATATATTGCGGACATAGGTCCTGTGATAGGTGCGCATACAGGACCTGATATGTTGGCGCTTGTATATTGGGGAAACAATCGTTAGTAATACTTATCTCAGCCTAAACCAGCTTTATCTTGCGCGCCTTTTCCGATTTGTCTTTGCTTTGCTCAGTCAACATAGCGCCACTATGTTTCCTTCGCCAAGCTTCGCCAAATCAAAAAAATCGCTGCAACCTATGCGCTGCTTTAAACTGAGATAAGTATAAGAGGGTGAAAATCCGCCGAAATATTTTTTGGCGGATTTATTGCGCTATATATGAGAAAAGAGCTATCAGTTTACTGTAATTAATATACGGCTGGAATTATTAGTTCATACTATGTTGATTTTAAAACAGCGATTTTATTGCAGCGGCTTTTTCGGTTTGGCTAAGACTTGTAAAAGAGGCATAGTGAGTCCTATGGGAACTTCGTAAGGCAAAAGTGTAAAAGACGCACAAGAAAACGCTGGGTTAAAGGCAATATAGTATCAACATCATCTTACACACTTGTATATATATATCAATTGGGGTATCAGGGTATTTCCCGTGTTTTTTTGAGCGTTGTATAAATATATAGCTCCTACTGTATAGTACTTAGCGACATAGTTCTTGCTATTGCAAATAGTTTTATGGGGTAACGCCGCTTTTTAACGCCTGAAGTACCGCTGATTTTATTACTATGCTTGAGTATGTTGCGCCGCTTATACTGTCAACATCTGGGGTGTTTGCTGTAACTATATTATCGCAAATTGCATCAGCTCCGTAACCGGGACCGTGGCTGTGCTCCAGCAGCTCTATTTGCTTAATTTTGCCATCCTTTATAGCTACATCAACCTTTGCGGTAACAACCAGCGCTGAAGCACTGCCTTTATATGTTCCATCGGCCAGTGTGGCTATATCAACTACGCTAAAATCCTGCTCTTCAAGTTTTTTTATCTGCTTACCCATTACAATGAAGGCAGCTAAGCCAATAACCAGTATCAGAATTATGAGTGCTATTATTATCTTTTTGATGTTCATAGAAAATTCTCCCTAATAAGTTATTTTTGTGTTTGCAGTATAATTTGACGTATAATATTTGTCAATTGCTCATATATAGAACAATTTAACCTCATATGCATTAAAGCTCTATATGTGCGGCTTTTACTGTGTTTATTATATCGTTCTCATTTATACGCTCATCGGTATATATTATATGCGCTAAAAATTCTATATTTCCCTTTGGTCCTGTTATTGGAGAATATGAAAGCTTGTTTACATTCCAGCCTTCGGGGCAGTTTTCGCATATATTTTTTATTATATCTATATGCGTTTTTTCGTCCCTTACAACACCATGCTTTCCTACCTGCTTTCTGCCCGCTTCAAACTGGGGTTTTATAAGCGTTATTATTTTGCCTGGCTTGCCTATAATGTCCACAATTACGGGCAACAAAAGAAGTATAGATATAAAGGATACATCCATTACCGCAAGGCTGGGTTTATCGGGGAAATCGTCCAACTTTAAGTATCTAGCGTTAGTTCTTTCCATAACGCATACTCTGCTATCTTGCCTAAGAGTCCAGTCCAGCTGTCCATAGCCAACATCTATGGCATATACTTTTTTAGCGCCGTTTCTAAGCAGAACATCTGTAAAACCGCCTGTAGATGCGCCTATATCCATGCATATATTATTCTGTACATCTATATTAAATGCATCAAGCGCCTTTATAAGTTTATAGGCGCCCCTGCTTACATAAGTTTCTTCTTCGCTTCTTAGAGTTAAAATATCCGTGCTTTCCACTAATTCTGAGGATTTATCTATGCGTACCTCATCTAAATATACATCGCCTGCCATAATATGGCGCTGTGCTTTTTCTCTACTTATATTAAACTGCTTTGAAAGGTGTATATCTGCTCTTTCACGCATAGTCTTTAGTAAATTCATCAGCTAGAGATAGTATGCATTCTGCTATGCTTTTAGCATCTAGCCCAAGCTCAGCAAGCAGGGTTTTTCTATCCCCATGAGGTATAAATTCGTCGGGTAATGCTAAAACTTTTAAGGGGGGATTTAAGCCCTCCTGCATGGCATATTCTGCAATTGCGCTTCCAAGCCCGCCTGAAAGCTGCACTTCTTCCACCACTATGTACGGGATATTTTTAATAGACAGCTTATTTATTAATGAAGTATCTATAGGCTTTATGCTTGAAGCGTTTATAACTCCTGCATGTATACCATCTTCGGATAGTATATCGCTTGCATCAAGCGCCTCATCTACCATGCGCCCATATGCTATAATACATATATCATTGCTTAGTTTAAGCTGTTCCCATATGCCAAGTGAAAAATTAGCCTTAGGCAGTTCGCGCTGCCTATGCCCTTCAGATTTTGCGTAGCGTATAATTACAGGTTTTTCCTGCTCAAACGAAAAGGCGAGCATTTGCTTAAGTTCTTCAGTTGAGCGGGGGGATAGCAGCAACAAGTTGGGAATATTTCTAAATAGTGCAGTGCCGAATACGCCGTGGTGCGTAGGACCGTCTTCGCCCCCTATGCCGCTTCTATCAAGCGCCATAACTACAGGCAATTTTTGAAGGGCTATATCCATAATTATTTGGTCAATCGCGCGCTGCATAAAAGTATCATACACCGCAAGCACAGGTCTTAAGCCTCCGCTTGCCATGCCTGCGGCAAGTGCTGCCGCATGTTCTTCAGCTATGCCCACATCAAACACCCTGTCAGGGTGGGCTTGTCGCAAAAGTTCAAGCCCTGTGGATTCTACCATGGCGGCGGATATACCCACTATTTTGGGGTTGTTTTCAGCAAGCCTTACAAGCTCCTCTCCAAGTGCCTTTGAGTATGACTTGCTTGTAGATGAGTTTTTACACTTTCCATCAACTAGTGAAAATGGCGGCGTGCCGTGCATCCTTTCGGGTTCAACCTCTGCTGGTGCATAGCCTGCTCCCTTTGTGGTAACTATATGCAGTATGACAGGCTCTTTAAACTGTTTTGCGCGTTCAAGCAGCTCTTCAATTAGCGCTTCATTATGTCCGTCTATTGGACCTAAATACTTAAAGCCAAGGCTAGTAAAATAGCTTTCTTTTACAAGCAAATTGCGCAGGTGATTTTTTGCGCTCTGTACAGCTTTATAAAGAATATTTCCTATGAGCGGTATTTTATTAAGAATAAGGCTAACACCCTTTTTTATCATTAGGTAGCGCTCACTGGTACGTAAATGGCTTAGATAATTGTTAAGCGCGCCTACATTTCTTCCTATGCTCATCTGGTTGTCATTTAATACAACTATAAGGCGGGTTTTATTGTTGCCGGCATCGTTAAGCGCTTCGTAGCACATGCCGCCTGTTAGTGCGCCATCTCCAACTACTGCAACTACATGGTGGTTTTCATTCTGTAAATCCCTAGCCCTTGCATAGCCAAGCGCAGCAGAAAGCGCTGTAGATGCATGACCGGTTTCATATGCATCATGAGGGCTTTCGCTCTTTTTTGGGAAGCCGCTTATGCCTCCATACTGCCTTAGTGTATCAAAATCGTACTGCCTACCTGTGAGTATCTTATGAGTGTAGCACTGGTGGCCTACGTCGAATATTATTTTATCCTTGGGGCTGTTAAACACCCTGTGCAGGGCTATGCTAAGCTCCACAACGCCAAGGTTTCCTGCGAGATGACCGCCGTTTTCGGACACAACATGCGTGATTTTCTCTCTAATTTCTTGTGCGAGCGAGGGTAGTTCTTCCCTAGGAAAACGCTTTAAATCCTCAGGTGTTTTGATGTCCGACAGCTTCATGCCATGCTCCCTTCCAAATGCTTAGAGTATTATACCACATTTTCAGCAAATTAGGCGATGATATCGAGGTGAAACTGTTAAAATAATATTAAATATGGTTGACAAAATTTATATTATTGTGTATATTGGCTGCGTGTCTTGATAACCTAAAATAAGGAGGTAATTTATGAATATATGGCCCTATCTGCTTATACTTGTTGCAAAGGTTGTGGAGGTTAGCCTTTCCACACTTAGAATAATGCTTATAAACCGCGGGGAGAGGAAGTTGGGTTCCATATTAAGCTTTGCAGAGATATTGCTCTGGGTGTTTGTTGCGTCAACAGTAATCACAGATGTTAAGAACGACCCCGTAAAGGGGCTTTTGTATGCGGCGGGTTTTACGCTGGGTAATTATATAGGCTCACTTATAGAAGAAAGGCTTGCGCTTGGAACTACCAAGGTAGAAGCTATAGTATCCGCAAAAAGCGGCCACGAACTAGCTGATGGTATACGCGCAAAAGGCTTTGCTGTAACGGTAGTTGAAGGCAAAGGCATGGAGGACACCGAAAGGTGGATACTCTATACGTCTATGCGCAGGAAGGACTATAAGGACGTTTGCAGCTATATACAAGAGGCGGATCCCAATGCCTTTGTTACTGCATATAATATTACGCCTGTTCAGGGTGGCTACGGGTTTATAAGAAGCGGAAACGGTAAATAATAAGGTTTATTTGTTAAGCAAAACAAGGGGCTATCGTATGGCAGCCCTTTTAATGTGTATATGTTTAACTTATACTTATCTCAGTTTAAAGCAGCGTATAGATTGCAGCGAATTTTTTGATTTGGCAAAGCTTGGCGAATGAAACATAGCGGCGCTATAGCGCCTTAACAAAGCAAAGACAAATCGGAAAAGGTGCGCAAGATAAAGCTGATTTAGGCTGTGATAAGTATTATCTTGCGTCTTGGCTAAATAGCTTTGTGAGTGTTTCTCGACCTGCGGCGCCATCCGGAGCAAGACCGTTGTTGCGCTGGAACTCCTGCACGGCGTTTTTAGTGCCGCTGCCGAATTTACCGTCGGCGCTGCCTTGCTCAAGATAGTCTAGCTCTATAAGCCGCTGCTGCATCTGGCGCACCTGTTCGTTATTATCCCCTCTGCGAAGGGTTATTATCTCGGTGGGTTTAGGGGTGGCGGTGGGCGGCGCAGTGGGTTCGGGGGTTTCGGTTGGAACTGCGGTAGGCACATCGGTAGGCGGGCTTGAAATCTGCGCTCCTACGGGGAAATATCCGCTTTGTTGCATTGAATTTACAGGATTTTCTATAGAAGGAGGAACCTGAGTTGCTGTAACTGGGGCCGGTTCATTAAAGGTTCTAACAAGAAGCACAATGATAAGTACCAACAAAAGGCTAAGTACTACCAGTACAAAGCTTCTTACCTTTGCTTCACTCATGCTATCGGGGTTTGTGTACATGCTCTTCCTCCCTTTAAATACTTGATAAAAAGATACCTTTTTTACTAGGCTTTGTCAATCAAGCTTATTACTAAAGCTGCTCTGCAAACGTATAACCGGCTCGTAAGCGGGGTTTATTAATTTAAGCTCATCACTTATCCTATCCACCAAATCATCTGAACGTTCTATTTCTTTTGATGGCACAAGCAAATCAAAGCTAAGCCTTATAATATCTCCCTGTTTAAGTGCCTGCAAATCCTGAAATGCACATGAGCAGCCTATTTTTTTGAGTACATTTTCCAGATTATTTCTTCCTTTATTATAAAGAGGGTCGTTTATGCGCGCAGGGTCCATATGGGTGATAAGACGGTAGCCGAACTTATCCTGCACTTTTCTTTCTATACGGTCTGCTATAAAATGCGCTTCTTCAAGGTTCATATTAGCATCAAGGCATAAATCAACCGTAGCAAAGCGGTTGTTGCCGCCGTACTCATGTATCATAAGGTCGTGTGCGTCTATTACATCGCTAAAGGATTTAATATATTCCATAATTTCATCGCCTTTTTTAGTATATGCGCCGTGTCCAAGTAATATGGAAACATTGTCCTTTATTATTTCAACACCGTTCTTAATTATTAGCAGGGATATTATAAAACCTACAACACCGTCTAGGTTTATGCCGAATATATGAGATAAAAGCAGGGATAACAGCACCCCTGAAGTCCTTATAATATCACTCATAGAGTCTGCTGCGGTAGCGCGAAGCATTTCGCTGTTTATGCGTTCCGCTATTATGGTGTAAAAGCGCCTAAGCCATATTTTAAACAGTATGGATAGGCACATAACTATAACAGCAGCCACATGGAAATTAATGCTTTCGGGGTTTAGTATCTTTTTTACGGACTCAACAAGCGTGCTTCCGCCTAAATACAGTATAGACATACCTACAAGCAGACTTAGCAGCATTTCAAGGCGCATATGTCCGTAGGGGTGTTCCCTATCCGCAGGGCGCGCGCTTGCGTAGAAGCTGAAAAGCGCAAGCAGGTTAGTAAAACAATCCGTAAGGTTATCTACAGCATCAGCGCGTATAGCAAGCGAATTTGTAAGAAAGCTCGCCACAACCTTGCCTATAAATAGGCTTAGGTTAATAGCAAGCCCAGCAAAGCTGGTAAGCCTGCCGTAGCTTAGCCTTGTTTTAGTAACACTTTTGTCCTTAATAAAAAAGCGTATAAGCTTTTCCGTCATAAACACCTCAAAAATCGTGTAATACAAACAAAGTTTACAAATAAACCGCAATTAAAATTGCAAGAAAAATATACACTTATTACAAGCTATTGTCAAATTTTTAAGGAAATATTTTACGGAAATGATCTTGTTTTGTGTTTAGAATTGTGGTAGGATAATAGCCAGTTGAAAAAGAAATGAAAGGGCTTTTTGTTTTTTCAGCGATTCTTGTCGTATTTTTATAAAAGGAGGTCGGGCAATGGCTGTTGAGGGGATAATATCCTGTAAAGATGAGATTCTTTACACATTGAAGGACTGTCTTATCCCGTTTTGGCTGGATCGTGGGACTGATGAAGTCCATGGCGGATATCTTACTGAGTTTGATGAAAATGGTGATTTTAATGGTACGGGTGTAAAAAATATAGTAACTCAATCCCGCATGATATGGGGGTTTTCTTATTTGCTTCCGTTTGCGCAGAAGGAAGATAAGGAGCGTATGCGTCTTGCAGCCAAACAAGGTGTAGAGTTTTTCTTAGATAAGTTTTGGGATAAAGAATACGGCGGCTTTTATTGGCTGCTCAATAGAGATGGTACTGTTAAGGACGGAGCTAAGCTTACATATGGCGAAAGTTTTGCCATATACGCCTTATCCCAGTATGCAATTACATATGGCGATAGTAAAGCCTTAAAATACGCAGAAGCCACGTTTGACCTGCTTCAAAAATATGCAGCAGATACGCTTTATGGCGGCTACTATGAAAACATAGAGAGGGATTGGACTATTTCTGAGGATGGAGCCTATGCTGGAGATAGGAAGAGCCTAGATATACATATGCACCTACTGGAAGGCTTTACAACGCTTTATAAGGCAAGTGGAAAGCATATACATGCAAGAAAGCTTAAGGAATGCTGGGGTATAATAAAAACCCATATGATAAACAAAAATCCCTGCTATGGATTAAATCAGTTTAGCCTTAACTTCACTCCCTTAAATGCAATTGATATTATGCGCACATGGAACGCTGAGAGGGAAAGCAATGAAACTGTTAATGTACCTCTTAATACAACTAGCTATGGGCATAATGTTGAGCTAAGCTGGCTTACTGATGAGGCACTTAAACTGCTTGGTACTCGCAGCGAGGAGGATAACGAGATACTAATAAGCCTCCTTGACCATGCGCTCATGCATGGCTACGATTATGAATGTGGCGGAATTTTTAGAGATGGCGTGGGAGATGGTGATGCTATAGTGCTTGATAAGGAGTGGTGGCAGAACTGGGAATCCCTTGTGGGCTTTTTGAATGGTTATGTATTAACTTCAGATGATAAATATTTGAACGCCTTCAAAAACCTGTGGCAATTTGTTAAAACTCGTTTTATGAACTACGATGTAGGTGAGAGCCGCCAGTTGCTGGACAGGAGAGGAGAGCCCATTATAAGCAACATGGGTAATGCCTGGAAGGCGATATATCATACAGGCAGGTCGCTTTTTGAATGTGTAAAGCGGCTTGATGGCATTATAGATACCAAGGTGAGTTAGTATGCAAAAAGATATTGTAGCAATGAAAAATATCTGTAAAACTTTCCCTGGCGTAAAGGCGCTGGACAATGCTTCTTTGCAGCTTAGGGAAGGCGAAGTTATGGCGCTGCTTGGTGAAAACGGGGCGGGCAAGTCTACATTGGTTAAGATATTAAGTGGCGTATATACAAAGGATAGCGGTACAATTGAGGTGTTTGGGAAAAACATACCCGTTATGACCCAAAAAACCGCAGCCGAAAATGGCATAGCGATAATACACCAAGAGCTCAACATGTGCCCTCATTTATCCATTGCCGGAAATATCTTTCTTGGGAGAGAGCTTACAAGAAACGGTATTATAGACGATAAAACCATGCACGAAAAAACTCGTGAGGTGCTAAATAGGCTGGGGCTAAAGCTTGACCCTGCAACAGTTACCGGTACTCTTCCGGTAGCCCAGCAGCAGCTTGTTGAAATATGCAGGGCGCTGTCCATAGACGCCAAAATACTCATAATGGATGAGCCGACTTCCGCCCTTACAAATAAAGAAATTGAGCAGCTGTTTGATATTATACGCCAGCTAAAAAGCGAAGGCTGCGGCATAATATATATTTCCCACAGGCTTGAAGAACTTAAGCTTATTACCGACAGGGTTACAATAATGCGCGATGGCAAATTTGTAATCAGTGGGGATTATTCTTCCTTTACTATGGATGAAATAATATCACATATGGTAGGTAGGGAAATAAAAGAAAAATACCCCCATGAGTACGCGAATATCGGCGATATCGTACTAGAGGTTAAAGGATTAAATGCTGGAAGGCTGGTGCGCGATGTTTCATTTAACGTTAAAGAGGGTGAAATCGTTGGCATGGCGGGTCTTCTTGGAGCCGGTAGAACCGAAACGCTAAGGGCAATATTCGGTGCTGATGAAAAAGAAAGCGGAGAAATACTCGTTGATGGTAAGCCTTGTACCATAAATGATGTAAAGGACGCAATAGATGCAGGCATAGTGCTTGTGCCTGATGACCGCAAAAAAAGAGGGCTTTGTTTAAATCTATCCGTAAGGGAGAATATCGCCCTACCTAATCTTGATGAACTATCTAACAATGCGGCTGGTGTGCTTGATGCTAACAAGGAAGAGGAGATGGCTGAAAAAGCCGTTAAGGCGATAAATATTAGACTCCCCGGCATAGAGGCGGGAAGCGCCAACCTTTCGGGCGGTAACCAACAAAAGGTTGTAATAAGCAAATGGCTAATGCGGGATAGCAGAGTTATTATGCTAGATGAACCTACGCGCGGTATAGACGTATCTGCCAAGGTGGAAATATACCAGATAATGAACCGCCTAAAGGCACAGGGTATAGGTTGCCTATTCGTTTCTTCCGAATTACCGGAGATACTTGGCATATCCGATAGGATAATAGTTATGTGCGATGGCAGGGTTACGGGCGAACTTAGTCGAGAAGAAGCTACGCAGGAAAAGATATTGACGCTTGCAACTATGTTTGAAAATAAAACAAATTAATTGAGGGAAATAAAATGAAAAACGAGTCTTTTTTGCAAAAACAACTATCAAAACAGGGAATGCGGCAGGTGTTTACTATATTATTCGGTCTTATAGTACTGCTTGTGGCTTTCTCCATAATAAACCCCCTGTTTCTATCTTCAAGGAACGCTGCCAACCTTTCAAGGCAGATAGCTCCCATAGTGATGATAGGTATAGCGCAGTCATTTGTGCTTATGACCGGCAATATAGACCTTTCAATAGGCTCAATCGTAGGCATGTCAACTATGATGAGCGCCACTCTTATGACTAAGGGCATGAATCCGTGGACAGCGTCGCTTATCACCATGGGCGCTTCCCTGTTTGTAGGCCTTATAAACGGTTATCTTGTCGCAGGTTTCAGACTTCCGCCTTTTATAGCAACGCTTGGCACGATGACTATATGCCGCGGAATAGCGCAGATAGTAAACGGTAACTATAATACAGGTGCAATAAATACTATACCAGAAACAGCAGATGCTGTGGATAAGTTTAGAAATTTATTCTACTATGGTAGGGTTGGTGGGATATATAATACGGTATATATTGCCTTGATAATGTTTTTAATATTCAACTTTGTCCTTCTTAAAACAAAGACCGGTAGGCATATATATGCGCTCGGTTCAAATGCCGAGGCTGCAAGGTTGTCGGGCGTAAGTGTTATCAAAACTACAATTGTTGCGTATGTAGTGTCCGCTTTTTGCTCATGTATAGTAGGTATAATACAGTGCTGTTCCGCAGGCATGGGCGCAATGGACGCAGGAAACAGCTATGAGATGTACGGTGTTGCTGCTTCTGTTATGGGCGGTGTATCAACCCTTGGCGGTACAGGAAGGCTTATAGGTACACTAGTTGGCGCGTGTGTATGGGCTACGCTACAAAACGGGCTTCAGTTCGCCAATGCTCCTGTTGCGCTTAGAAACATAATAATAGGTATAATAGTAATAGTTGCTGTATTGCTTGATATAATCATCAGAAACAAAAAACCGAGGCTCATCTTGGTTGACACTCAAGAGGAAAAATCATCGCCTGGCGATGATAATAAATAAAAAGGAGAGTATGCTCATGAAAAAACTACTTGTCTTCCTACTCGCTCTTAGCCTCGCAACCGCAATGATGGGGGCTTCATTAGCGAAGGAATACACAATCCATCTTATCACCATGGATACTATGGATCAACACTGGCAATCCTGCTGGAAAGGCGCTCAGGACGCCGCTGAAGAAATTGGCGTAAAGGTTGTCTTCAACTCACCCGACACGAAGGATGATAATAAACAGAACGAATGCATCAATAACTCTGTCGGCATGGGTGCAGATGGTATACTGCTTGCCGCAAACTCACCCACTTCCCCCGTTGCTGCCCTTAAAGAGGCGACTGGACAGGGCGTAAAGCTGCTCTATGTAGACTCCCCCGCTGATTTTGATTCCCCTCGTCTGTTTGCAACTGACAACCGTGCAGGTGGTAAAAAAATTGGTGAAAGGCTTCTTGCAGAACTTACAGAAAAAGGCATAACCAACGGCAAAATAGGCGTTATCGGCGTCAACCCCTCAACAGAATCCTGTAACACGAGGGAAGAAGGCTTCAGGGAAGCCTTTGAAGGCACTGATTTTGAACTGCTTGAAACTCAATACGGCGATGGCGATGCTTCAAAATCCAAGGAAATTGCAGATAATTACATAGCTCAGGGCTGTGTAGCAGTATATGGCTCAAACGAAGGTTCAACCGTTGGCTGCGGCAACGCTGCTAAGGAAGCACTGGCTGCCGGCATAGAAATTATCGCCTGCGGCTCCGACGCTTCTGACACAAACATGGCTCTAGTTCGTGATGGCTCACTCCTTTGCATAATGGGTCAAAACCCCTATCAGATGGGCTATCAGGGCGTTAAGGCAATGGTAGAATATCTAGATGGCAAAATGGACGAAGCATACGCATATGTAGACACCGGAGTAAATGTAATAGAGCTTTCCAATATTGACGAGTTCTAATTGTATTTCTAAAAAAGTAATGGGGCTGCAGTTCACGTGGCAGCCCTTTTTTAGCTTAATGGATTAATGTACAGTGCTTAAAATGTATTACACTTTAGACATATTAGCCAGAGTTTCTTTGAATTCCTTTTTTACCTCATATAACTTTTCGGGTTCGGCAATAAGGTCATAGGCGGTAGCGGCGAGTATTTTAGCTGAGTATACAATCGCCTTGTGTGCGGCTTCGGTTTTACCTGCATCTAGGTATGCTTGGGAATGGGAAGAAGTGCCATCCGGAACAAATGCCATGCGTAGGCAAGCGCCGGGCAGCACGTAGGTTACATCTCCAAAGTCGGTTGAGCCGGTTTTTTCACGGGCGCTTTTGCGGTTTGGCGCATCAACCGCCTTGGCATTATCCATTATTATTTTGTTCAGACTATGTACAGGTACCTTGCTTTCGCGGTTCATTAGGGGGTCGTTTACAATTTCGTATTCTGTGTCAGTCATAAGCGCTGCGCCCTTAACTATGTTATAGAACCTATCATTAACGCTTTCAAGGTATTTGCTGTTGTAGCTACGCAGGTAAAAAGAGCCTTTTGCGTAAGCGGGCACTACGTTTGCAGGTCCGCCCGCGTCAAGCACAGTGTAATGCATACGGGTATCCTCAAGCACATGCTCCCTTAAAAATTCCACGCCTTGGAATGTAAGCAGAAGCGCGTCAAATGCGCTGCGCCCTTGGTCCGGTTTTAGGGCTGCGTGGGCGCTTTTTCCTTTAAAGCTCACATCTATGGATTTCATTGCCATAGACTTTACATCAACCTGTGTTGCAGGTCCGCCGTGCATCATAAGCGCGACATCAAGTTCCTTTATATAGCCTTCATTTAGCATTATAAGTTTGCCAGCTCCGCCTTCTTCCCCAGGTGTGCCGTAAACTATAAGAGTGTAAGGTATGTCACGCAGCGTTTCTTTTAGTGCTACAGCAGCGCCTATTATTGCGGGTCCTTGCATCTGGTGTCCGCAGGCGTGTCCCATGGGAAGCGCATCATATTCGGCGAGTAATCCTATATTAGGACCGCCTTCGCCGGATTTATACACCGCGCGAAAGGCGGTTTTAAGGCTGCCAAGCCCGTATTCCACCTTAAAGCCTTCTTCTTGAAGCGCGTCGCAAAGGAGCTTGCTTGCGAACACCTCTTCAAATGCAAGCTCGGGCTTATCAAAAATCTGGTCGGAGATGTCTATAAGCTTTGGGGCGAGTCTGTCTACTACCGAATATAATTTTTCTTTCATAATATCACCTTATACATGTCCCCATACGGGTGCAAAGAGTACAAATGCACAGGATACAAGGTACCAAATTAGGAACAATCTCCAGAAGAAGGACATCCATTTTTCGTAGGGTACATTTGCGGCGCCAAGTATTCCCATAAGCGCTGACGATGTGGGTACAACATAGTTGCCAAAGCCATCGCCCATGCAAAATGCGGTTATTACCGTCTGGCGGCTCATGC
>JGI24709J26583_10000150_pt1 | contig 54411 bp, 46 predicted proteins | sample BioPla2DNA1_FD_26583 | JGI IMG/M metagenome (IMG submission 26583) | reverse complement strand
CAAATTATTGCCTTAGTTAGCATGGCAATAGCTTCCCTTCTTATCTCATTTAACCATGCTACAGGGACAAAGATATTACTCTCTGCTTCAACTATAAGCTCACTAAAGGCAAATAAGGTGTCTCCAAGCTTATCAATAGATGCCACTAGCTTCTCCTTTGTCATAGGCTGTTTTATGGCAGCTTCTACAATATTATGATATGCTGTCACAGTTTGATTATTATAGCTAAGTGTAAGCTGCAGTCTTTCACCCGTCTTAGCATACAAAAAGCCTTTAATATCATGCTTCCTATCCTTGTTAATATATTTATCTCCTATATTTTTAAGTAAGGCATTATTCCTTGTCCTATATACCTTGTCTCCAACTTTGATATCTAATGAAACTGCCTGATCCTTATGATTATTATTCTTATTTTTATAGGCAATCATACCCACTCTGGTCCTAAGAATACCACCGCTAGGTGTATTATCCTTAACTGTGAATTCATATATAGGCTTATGCTCTTTATTCCTGATTTCAAGAATATCCTGAGCATTGACATCTTCACTAAGAAGTATTTGAACATTTCCTTTCATAGATGTGCTAATTTCACCCACTGGTACACCGCTGTGATTTGGCCTTATTGTAGACATCATGACCTTTCCATTGTAGCTTTTACCATAGCCCTGTGAAAAACCTCCTCGGTTATAAAGGTCCATTAGGTCCAGCATATCCTTTTTATAATCATCTTGTTCCAGGTAGCCAAGGAAGGCCTCCTTACCTTCAGATAGGTATAAATCAACATATTTCCTATACATTGATGTGACACCAGCGGCATATTCGGGGCTCTTCATCCTACCTTCAATCTTAAAGGAAGTCACACCCACTTCAATTAAATCCGGTATAAAGGCTAGAGTATTTATATCCTTTGGACTTAGCAAATAAGGTTTGTCCTTGGATGATATCAGTTTACCCTCTGAAAAAAACTGATAGGGCATCCTACAAGGTTGCGCGCATCTTCCTCTGTTGCCGGACCTTCCCCCGATCATACTGCTCATAAGACATTGACCCGAATAGCAATAGCAAAGGGCCCCATGTACAAAAGTTTCAATCTCCATATCACAATTATTGCTTATATTTTTTATTTCCTTAAAAGACAGCTCCCTGGCAGTAACCAGTCTGGTAACTCCCATATCCTTTAGTAAATTCGCCCCCTCTGCCATGGTAATGGTGGTCTGTGTACTAGCGTGGATAGGAAGCTCGGGAAAATGCCTGTGAATAAAATGCATAACCCCCACATCCTGTACGATTACTGCATCTAATCCAGCAAGATAATATTTCTCCAAATAATCATAAAGCAGGCTCTGTCTCTCCTCCTCCTTCACCAGAGTATTAACAGTCAGATAGAGCCTTTTATTTCTAAGATGAGCCTCCTCAATTGCCCTTATGAGTGCGTCCTCATCAGGATTATCCGCATAGGCCCTCGCACCAAATCTACTTCCTCCCATATATACTGCATCACAACCAGCATTCATGGCTGCTCTCATACTTTCATACGAACCGGCCGGAGCCAGTATCTCAATCTTCCTCTTCATATCTACCTCTTTCTATCTGTACCGGGTACGGTACCCGGTACGGTACCTGGTACCAAAAAAGCTGTCCGCAGGATACGGCTTACACTTCCTGTAAGGTATGTATCACTTTCTTGGACAGCTATAGCAATCTGTATTATCGTTTTCTTTCCACTTCCTGTAATTCTGTTTCAAGGCGGACTATCTTCTTCTGATACTCGTTCATCTCATTTTTCAGTGTCTCGATTTCCTTCTCGGCTGAATGAAGCTTTGTTGATGTCGCAATTAGCTCATGCTTAAGGTCAAATATTTCATTGCTCTTTTGGTTGTTCTCTTCCTCTATCTCTTTTACCTTTTCCTTAGCCTTATGGTAATCATCCGCTATATTGATCTGGATTAGGATGTTTCTTAAGTCAGAATCCAAGAATTTGTATGCATCCCTGCTTCGGAACTCATTATGCTTGCTGTTGATATATGAAGCTACCCTTTGTAAGTATTCCTCACTCTCATATCCACTTAACGTATATCTTTTGTTATTGATGATAACCTCAATATCGTTAAACTTATTCATTGCATTTGCCCCCTATAATCTTTTGGAAATCAGGATGATGATGCTTTAACTAATAAATGAACTTGGACTAATCATCGATAAGCAGATTATATCCTATTTTACTGTTTTATACAAGCAGTAGATTATTCTGTTACCTTGGAAATACCCATATGTTTGTATGCTAAATCTGATGCCACTCTACCCCTTGCTGTTCTTAAAACTAGTCCATTTTGAACTAGATAAGGCTCATAAACCTCTTCGATGGTACCTACATCCTCTCCTATGGTAGCTGCAATAGCATCTACACCCACTGGTCTTCCACCGAATTTCTCTATCATTGTTAGTAGGATCTCTCTATCTATTTGATCTAATCCCAGCCTGTCCACCTCAAGAAGATCAAGGGCGAAGCCTGCAACCTCCTTGGTTATCTTGCCGTCATACTTTACTTGAGCGAAATCTCTTACCCGCTTCAATAGGCGGTTAGCTAGTCTTGGGGTTCCTCTGGAACGGCGGGCCAGCTCCTCTGCCCCTTCCTCATCTATCTCCACTCCTAATACCCTAGCTGATCTAATTATTATCTGCTTAAGCTCAGCTACCGAATAAAACTCCAAACGATTTACAACCCCAAATCTGTCTCTTAGGGGAGGCGTTAGCATCCCTGCTCTAGTAGTTGCTCCTATTAGTGTAAACTTTGGTAGCTCCAAGCGTATGGATTTTGCTGTTGCCCCCTTACCAATGACTATATCTATAACATAATCCTCCATGGCTGGGTATAAAAGCTCCTCAACCTGATGATTTAGCCTGTGGATTTCATCCACAAATAGCACATCACCCTCCTGAAGATTATTAAGGATTGCCGCCATTTCTCCCGGCTTTTCTATAACCGGTCCTGATGTTATCTTAATACCAACGCCCATCTCATTGGCTATAATTCCTGCTAAGGTGGTTTTACCTAAGCCTGGAGGGCCAAAGAAGAGGACATGATCTAAGGCTTCCTCTCTTTGCTTTGCCGCCTCTATATATATCTTAAGATTTTCCTTTACCTTCGCTTGACCTATGTAATCTATAAGCATCTGAGGCCGAAGGGTATTCTCAATCCTTCTGTCCTCTTCCATAAGTTCTGTTGATATCATTCGCTTAGCCATGTGCATCTCCTTATTTTCAATAAAACAAAGCTCTTACTATAGTCTCTTCAAACAGAGCTTTAAAATCTCCTCAGTATCCATATCTTCTGTAATTTCTATCTGGCTTATAATCTTATATGCATCTGAAGAGGAATATCCCAATGCCAAAAGCGCTTGAATAGCTTCCTCTCTTTTACCATATAGGCTCTGGGAATTAAGTTTTTCAGATTGATTCATAAGCTTTTGTTCAAATGCAGATTCTAGTTTAAATTTATCCTTCAGCTCAAGTATAATTTTACTGGCAGTCTTAGGACCAATTCCCGGGGCCTTAGTTATGGCCTTGGTATCCTCAGCAAGAACTGCAAATCGAATTTCATCCGCTGTAATACCAGATAGCATACCTAGGGCTCCCTTAGGCCCAATCCCATTGACTGTAATCAATAGCTTGAACATCTCCAAATCATCCTTGGACAAAAATCCGTAAAGGCTAAGTGCATCTTCCTTTACATGCAAATATGTATATAGCTTTATAGTGCTTTTTCTTGGAGGTAGGTCCAATATAGCTGATGTCGGTAGATTTATCTCATAACCTATATTGCCAGTCTCCAATACTATATAATTTTCTTTGATTTCTGCCAGCTCACCCTTTATAAATCCAATCATTTTATCGCCTCTTACTTTCTTGTTAAGCTTATTCAAAATCGTCATCAATACGTTCAAAGCGGCCCCTGGATATATTAAGCCTACCTTCCTTCAGGTAATTTAGAACCTGATAGGCGGTAATCCCCAGGGCATCAGATATCTGCAGAGCATTACTATTTGGATATTCCTTAAGATAGGCTTCTATCTCATCAAAAAAATCCTCATCCTTTTTTCTACAGTCACTGCAGGTGTATGCCTTAAACCGTGATCGAAATTGCTTATGACAGTGCTTACATAGATTAGTATACATTATAGTTTCCTCCAACTACATTAGTTAAGATTCAAATACTCTTGGACCTACTAACGAGTCAATCTCCTGCCTTTTTACATCCATTTCTACATCAAGGTTGAAAATAAATTCAAAATCTTTTCATAAATCTTTATATAAAGAGGACGGTTTTCCCATTCCTCAAGAGTTACCTCATGGCATTCTTCCATGGTTTTAAGTAGGTCTTCCTTAATTGTCTTTATAACATCATGGTGACATATCCATACACCACATTCATAATGCAGATGGAAGCTACGATAATCCATATTCATGGTCCCGACAATAGCTGAGTCCTCATTTAGCATTGTCTTTGCATGAATGAAACCAGGCTTATATTCAAATATTCTAACCCCTGCAGCAAGAAGTCTACCATAGTTATAATTTGTAAGCACCTTGACATTCTTCTTGTCTGGAATATAGGGGGTTATAATTCGCACATCCACCCCACCTGCTGCAGCTGTTGCTAATGCATCCCGCATTCCATCTTCAATTATAAGATAGGGTGTAGTAATGTACAATACCCTCTTAGCATAATATATCATCTGCTTATAGAAATCTTCCATCGGATTCCTTGGATTATTGGCTGGCCCATCAGATATAACCTGACAAAATACATCGTTTTTGGGAAATGCTTTTGTAGGTTTAAAATACTCATAATCCACAGGACGAGATGCCTCTGATGCCTCCCACATCTGCAAAAATGTTACCGTAAGCCCCCATACCGCATCTCCGGTAAGCCTAATAGCATTATCCTTCCATACTCCAAAGCGGGGTACTAAATTAACATATTCATCAGCTAGATTCATGCCCCCTGTAAAACCAACATTGCCATCTACCACCACTATTTTTTGGTGGGTACGATAATTCATATATAGTTTATCTGTATAACGGTGTATCGGATTAAACACCCTTACTTCAAAGCCTTCATTTTCTAAATCCCTTTTAAATGTCCGTGATGTCCTAAGCATGGCTCCGAAATCATCATATAAAAATAATACCTTAACACCCTTCTTTATTTTTGCTAATAAACTCTGATGCATTCTATTCCATAGAGCCCCTTCGCCTATAATAAAGAAATTGACTAGAATGAACCTCTCTGCCTTATCTATCTCTTTGAATATAGCTTCAAATGCTTCCTCTGCCATGGGATAATATTCCACCTGATTATTCTTATATAAAGGAAAATGATTGGTCTGAAGATAAGTCGTCATTCGGAGCATATCAGGATTGCTATCCTCAAATTCCTCTACTACTCTAGGATCTTGGTCTAAATAGCCATAGCCCTTGGCTAATTTCTCAAGAACTATTTTGTCNATCCTCTTGACTCTGTTGTTACCCCATAGCATGTACATTATATGNCCAGTAATAGGAAAGGCTGCTATTATGCATATCCAGCTGATTTTATATGATACATTCCTATTATCATTGACTAAGATAATAATTATAATGACACTAAGTATCTGTATAAATGAATAGATATACACTGTATATCCCCTAAGCTTATATGATAGATAGATTATAAGAACGAATTGTATAAGCACCAAAATACCTACAATTACAGCCCTAAGCACTCCACTTAAGGATTTCTCTATACTACCTGAAACACCATCTTTAGTATACTTACCCAACTGTCCTTCCCCTTCCATCAAGTCTTTTCTTCTGATATATTCACTGTGAACACGATTCACATAGAATGCTATATCTTCTAATAAATACATCTATAACTTTATACTATTTTAGCATATTCATAAGAATAATTCATTGTTTTTCATCTTATATATGCTAAAATATAAAATGAAAAGGAGAATAGCTATGATAACAAGAAAGTTAGCCCTTGATCTAACCCTAGACTATCCTATAGAAATAGAATATAAAACAGATAAAATAGCTTTCTTTGATATAGAGACTACCGGTTTTGTTGCAGATACCACATATCTATACCTTATAGGTTGCATCTATATAGAGAATGGCTTATTACATATGATTCAATGGTTCTCTGAAGACATCAAGGAGGAGGCTCTGCTTATTAAGAGCTTTTTTGAGTTTATTAAGGAATATGAGCTTCTCATTCATTTTAATGGTACAGGCTTTGACATTCCATATCTAACAAAAAAGTGTGAATTACTAAAGCTTGATTACTCTTTTAATGATATCCAAAGTTTAGATATTTATAAGAAAATATCTCCTATAAAGAAGTTCTTAAAGCTTAATAACTATAAGCAAAAAACTGTTGAGTCTTTCCTTAAGGTGGACAGGGAGGATACCTTTAGTGGTGGTGAGCTTATTGAGGTATACCAAAGCTATCTCGGAAAGAGGCATATTGAGAATTTAAGAACACTAAGGGGCCATAAATCAGCTAATAAGTCCACAGATGCTAATAGTTCAGATAAGGCTTCTGAAGCTGACAAATTGCTAAATGCCCTACTGCTGCACAATGAAGATGATATAAAGGGACTTGTTAGGATACTCCCTATCTTATATTATTGTGACCTTTTTGAAAAACCCTTTCATATCCTTCAAGCTGGTGTGGACAAGGGAAAATTCAACATCCGCATTGGATATAACTTTAGTCTTCCCATAAGAATTAGCTTTGGTAATGATTTCATATATATAAATGCTTATAAAGAATCAGCCTTAATCACAATAGATATCTATGATGGGGAATTAAAACACTTTTATGATAATTATCAGGATTATTACTATCTCCCAGACGAAGATCGGGCCGTTCATAAGAGCCTAGCCATATATGTGGACAAGGATTATCGAGTTAGAGCAAAGCCTTCTAACTGTTATACTAAGAAGCAGGGGCTTTTTGCTCCACAGTATAGTCCTCTTATATCACCAAGCTTCAAAAAATGCCATAAGGACAAAACTTCATTTGTAGAGATACACACAGATTTCCTTCTTCAAGAGGATCAGCTAACTGAATATATAGAACACCTCCTAAAGCATATCCTAACCAGCAAGTAGAAAATAAATGCTGAGCGTTTTTATGTAATAGGACAAATAACAAAAATGCCTCCGAATATAAAACAATTCAGAGGCATTATCTATCTCTTAGGTTATAGTCTTCTTGACCGTTAGAACTCTGTCATATAGATCCTTTGTATCATTGAATATAATATGGCTTACATTAATTACTGTCATATCTTTAAGGCCTAAAATAGTTTTTTCTATCTCTTTTGCCCGCTCCATATCAAGCGATGCAAAGGCTTCATCCATAAGAAGAATCCCCGTTTTACTCAGAAGCGCTCTTGCTATAACCAGCCTACTTCTTTCACCACCAGAAATATTCTTGCCGTTATCATATATTATCGTATCTAGACCGTCAGGTAGCTGCTTAACAAAATCCGTCAACCCAGACGCCTGGATGGCCTCGTATATCTCATCATCGGTGTAATCCTTATATAGGGTAAGGTTATTTCTTACGGTATCCTCAAATAAAAACACCTGCTGTTCAATATTACCTATAAGTTTATAATAATCCTCTCGCTTAACATCCTTAAGATTATGTCCATCTATGGTTATCACACCTGCTGTTGGATTGAAGTATTTTCTAAAGAGCTTAAGTAGGGTGGATTTACCACCTCCACTGGGACCTACAACCAGGTATTTACCATTCTTTTTTATCTGGAAATTAACATCTGATAATATTAATTGCTCGGAATCCTCATAGAGAAACTCTACATTATCAAATACTATCTTATCCTTAAATTCAGGCAGATCCACAGTCTCAGTATAAGTATCAGAATTCTCTAATGTCTTCTCCATCTTACGAATCAGGTCCCCCGATATAAATAACTTGGGGAGGCTTTCACTTATATTAAACAAGGGCCAGCTCATCTTCTGGATACCATTTACAACCAGTAACAAGCCACCAACTGTTACCCTGCCCAATAAGGCAAAATACCCGGCCACAATAATAACCCCAAGCATGGAACCATTCATAAGAAAATTCTGTGAGCTGAATATATAGGACAGCATCTTCTCTATGATAAAGCCCTTTTGCTGGATCTCTTCACTTTTCTTATAATAATCATCTGTCACTCTTTTTTGAAGATTATAGTTCTTTACAATATGAAAGGCCGATAGTACCTCCTTAATATATGAGGTATAGCTATCAAACATATCACTTCTTTCCTTATTAGCCTTTTTAGTTGGCTTTGAGGTTAATATAGATATAAGCAAATTAATAGCTATAAGTATAAAGGCCAATATAATCATCCTTGGGTCAACTGTAGAAAGAAGCCAAATCCCTACCAAAAATGTCATCAGCCCTTCAAACACACTAAAGATCCCATTAATAAGATTCATCTCCAAGGTGTTAAAATCATTTGTCATCGAAGACATGTACTTGGCATTGTTCTCCTTCTGAAACTCAGCTATATTCTTAGCAAATACCTTTTGCATATAATATTTCTTTAAAGCAACATTGGCCTTTCTCCTATAGTAGCTGCTGGTTACTCCTACCAATATTCCCATGGGAACCAAAAGAGTTGCCATAATAAGCATTTGTGGAATCATTTGCTTCATTGCATCCATTTTGCCAGCTATGGCTAAATCAAGCATCTTCATGATTCTAATATTAACAAGACCATCTAAAACGGCATTAATTCCAGTGACAATCAAAGCTAAAATAAAGTAGGGTATTATCTTTATATATTTTTTTAGCATCTTATCACCTCTTCAAAATATTCCTTGGCAGGGAATCTATGAACCAAGCCATTCTTTAGTTCAATTACATAGTCATAATTCTCTGTAATTCCCTCATAATATCTGTGGCTGATAGCAATTATCGTGTTATTAAGTTCTAAAAATGTTTTCTCTATATCCCTACCCAGCTCTTCATTAAGACTGGAGGTACCCTCATCTACAAATAAAATCTCAGCATTTTTCGCTATCGCTCTAGCAATGGATATTCTCTGCCTCTGTCCGCCTGATAGATTTTTACCGTTCTCAGAAAGTCTCTCATATATCCCATTTGACTTCTCCTCCAAGATAGGCTCAAGTCCACTGACTTTTACAGCATAGTCCACTTGCTCATCTGGTATATCCTTATAGAGAGTGATATTATTCTTAATCGTATCTTCAAACAAGAAAACATCTTGATATATAAAAGCAACCTTATCATGAAATGACTTTTCTGATATATCACGGTAATCTACACCATCCACTGTTATCTTGCCATCATAGTCATCATGAATCATAGCAAGAAGATTTAGTAAGGTGGTCTTACCTGCTCCACTAACACCTTTTATAAGATATTTTTTACCCTTCTCGATAGTAAAGGAGGCATTCTTCAATATAATTTTCTTATCAAATGAAAAGCTTAAATTAGTTAGCTCTATCCTATCCTCAAACTTGAAGTCATTTGTTCCCATACCAATCTTGATGGTGGTCTCCTCCGGCTTTGCTATCTTTTCATATATAGCAGTAGAAGCCTTAACCTGATTCCAATTGGGAAAGGCGCTGATTAGATAATTACTTATAGAGCTACTGAGCATAAATACAAAGGTAGCCTCTGTAAGATTCATACCTGCCTGTAGTTCATAACCCAGATATACCAATACCACTACTGATACTACAAATGCTAGTATATATATAACATCCCTTTGAAGATGACTAAATACATTTGACATATACTTTCTCTTCTCCAAACGGTTAATAGTCCCTATACTTTTCCTTAAAAAACTATCCTCAATATTGTTAAGCTTGAGTATCTCAAGTCCATTAAAGGTATTGGACATATCTGTAGTAAAGACTTCACTTGTTGCTGAAATCTCCTTTTCAAGGGCAGTGGTTTTCTTGGTGAATAGATTTGCCAAGAAAAACAAGACCAGTGAAAACATAAACATACCAATTGCCAGCTTAAAGTCTATTAGTAATAGAAATATTAATGCTATACCATACATTCCAATATTAATAAGATAATTAAGAAGATTAATAAAAAATTTATTTTCAAAATTATTAACATCATTAATCAGATTAGATATATATACTTCCTTAGATTTTTGCGAATATTGCTTAAAGGGCATATTGATGATTTTGTCAAATGCCTGTTTGCGAACATCTAATATAGTATCTCTCATATAACGAATACGCAGAAGCCTTGATACAAGATAGCTTATTGGTGAGTACATAATATATATAATTGTTATAATGGCAACCTTTTTAAAATACTGTAAATCTCCCTTTTCGATTGCTCCAAAAATTAAAGCAAATACCCCAATTTCAGCGAAGTGGCTTATAATAAACATAAAGGTTGCAATAAGATACTGTATAAACTTCCCTTTTCTTTTAAGTAGTAATTCCTTCATAAACTCTCCCCTATTTCCCTACAAGTAGACATATTAAGCATATTCTACACTAACTAGTCAATTCAGGCAAACATTTTTTAACAAGTACAAATGATAAGCCATTAATTTTAACACCGTGTACAAGATTACCCCTCATTGTACACGGTGCATTATGATTATAGCTATGGTACTTATGGCTTAGATGATTATCTAGTCTAGTGTTATAACCTCATCAAATAACTCTTTATTTTCTTTAATTTCACTAGGTGATGCTACAACAATGTAATTGAAATTCTCATTTATTCTAGACAGGTAATCAACATAGGCTTCAAAATCTTCGCTAGAAGTTTTCTTCACTTCCTCAAGTATAGCAATTTTGTCTTCAATTGAAAGACCATAATATTCTTCAACAAGAACCTGCAAGGCATCATTTATTTCACCATTACTCAGATTCAGGCTACCGAACAAGGACATTATATAGCTTTCTAATGTTTCTTCTGTCATATATGGGATAATAGTCTTTAGGAATTCATCAGTAGCGCCAATTACATTAAGTGAATTAACAAAATTGCTATCCCTGTAAGTATATGCTATATAATTATTATCTGTAAATGAAGCACCAACCCCGTAAGCCCCTCCTCTTAATCGGATCTCAGGAGTGAGCATAAGATTATTCAAAACTGTGCTAATTACAAGACCCTTTTGACTGCTTGGAACATCATTTTCTGAAAGGCTTGCATTTACCCATAGGTATTGAACTGGTGAGTTAATCATCATCGCTTCTCTCTTGGCAGGTCTTGGTAGGCTGTATTCCTTTTTCCCAAAACTTATATCAGTAAACTTATTGGTAAAATCAGGCATAGCCTTCTTGAATTTATCAAGTCCATTAGAATCACCTGCATACAGAACATGCATATAGCCTTTATTAAATACCTTAGCACGTGTTTCATTTAATTTATAGAATATATTTGTAGGATTAGAAGCTAACTCGTTCTCCAATGTTAGTATGAACTTATAATAATCCAATCCATTAAGATAATTAATTATCCTATAACTTGCACTTGTATAGGCCATACTACGGTATTGGGCTATATTAAATGGCTCTGCAAATTGCATGTTATAACTAGATTTAAGATTCGTAATAGTTCTCTTTCCATATGTTTCGATATTAGCTATATCTGACTGTAATAGAATGTCATATACTAAGTCAAATGTATCTTTATACTCATCCTCAAAGCTATAATAGCTAATACTTAATATTGGATGCGCAGATGTATCCTTTTTGTTATCAGAAACAGCTTCAATTGAATATGAAAAACTGTATAAGCTATTTGTTACATCATTCATTACCTGCAACTCTGAACGATCCTCAGTATCCATACCATTACTTAGCATATCAAGGTAGAATTTTAGATATGAAAGCTCCTCCATGGTAAGATGGCTTAAATCAATATTTACTTGTATTTTACTTATACCATCCACATCTGCAATGGTAGACCAGAGCTTGACTCCATCAATTGTGGTTTCATTAATTTCGCGGTCTTTCATCTCTATAGATATATCTTTAAGATCTACTGCTCTTAATGATTTTAAGACCTCGTCTGAAGTAACTTCATTATTCCAAGTATTGAAGTCAGCTGTCTTTTTAACCAATTCCTCAATATCTTTCTTTGACATGCCTGACTTTTTCTCAGCTAGCTTCTGAGCCAGGGCAAGCTGATTTTTTTCTAAGAGGCCGGCCTTGGGTTCTGTTATGGTTAAAGCTACTGTTTTATTATTCAATACTTGATCCTTAATAGCTTTTTCTAGCACATTCTCTTCTAGCTTATCAGCTATAATCTTAATATAGCTTAAATAGTTTTCTAGAGGATTATCCAGTAAATTATCAAACAGACTTGATATCATCAATTCATTAACTGCACTTCCGCTACCAATAGCCTCTTCAAACTCCATGGATCTTAGTAAGGACCTTACTAAATCAGTATTCATTCCATTATTAACTATCTTCTCCATCTCAGACATAACCAAATTATAAAATTCTTTACTCCTAGAAGAATCTGCATTCAAGGCTATGAAATGTACTGTAGGCTGATAGGTTGATAAGTCCAATTGCATTGCATAGGATTCTGCTATCTGGCTATCTCCCAGTGCCTTCTTAATATCAGAGTTATCTAAATTCATAAGAGACAAAGCTAAATTAAGACTCATATAGCCTTCCATTCCCATGGTCTTAATGTCATCAGCTGCAAATACTAGATCAATAACAGCCTTATTGTCTGTGTCTGTACCTTCAGCAGCAGGAAATTCATAGGTTTTTTCAAGCAGCTTATTATATGGACTCTGTGTCTTTCTTTCAATATCGATGGTTTGTCTTGTATATGACGATAAATAATCCCTATCAATCATATCTAAGAATTTAACATAATCCAGATCCCCATATAGGACCATAAAGCAATTGGATGGATGATAGTATTTTTTATATGTATCTATTAAATCTTCATAGGTTAAGGTTAAAATCTCACTGGGAATACCGCCAGAATTATTTCCCTGGTCAGTATCAGAAAATACTGCTTTGTTTGCATTTGAAACTGCTGTCGAAGCAATACTCCCAAGACTTCCCTGCATCTCATTATAGACAATACCATTATAATTAAGTGGAGCTGTTTCATCAGCCAGCTCATAGCGCCAGCCTTCTCTTTCAAATATTCTTTCATCAGTCAATATCAAGGGATTAAAGACAGCATCCAGATAGATATCGGTAGCCTTTAGTAGCTGTTCTTCACTTTGCGAAGAAATAGGATACATAGTCATATTTGGATAAGTCAATGCATTAGCAAATGATACATAGGTTGTATTTATAATATCAAAAATTGAGTTCTTTGTTGGATATTTAACACTTCCCCCTAAAACGGAATGCTCCAGAATATGATTTGTTCCTCGATTATCCGGTGGTGTATTAAACTTAATTGAAAATCCACGATCGATATTGTTATTCTTAATAACTAACATTCTCGCACCGGTCTTATCATGTTCAAGTAAAATCTTATCGGATTTAGTGGATTGCTCAAAAGTGACCTCTTTAACAGTAAATCCGCTTATCTCATCTCCTACCTGTGGTATTGAAGATTGTGCATATGCCATGCCTGATGAACCTAAAATCCCGGTAAATATCAAGCATACTGCTGTGAATAAGACTAAAATTCTCTTTTTCAAAATACCCCTTCTTTCTTTTAAGTTTAAATTTTTGTGCCATATAATGTAAGCTGACATTAAAATAACATATATATTTTGAAAAAGCAATTAATTAAACAAATTCTAATTTAATCTTAATTTTTATCTAATAGCCGCCAGTAAGCTCCTTAGGGGACCGTTTTTATGTAATGGAAGAACTTTTTCTACAACACAAAAAATCCCCGGATATCCGGGGATTTTCATCACTATACTGCTATTACGCTGTAGGTAATATCTCTTTTTTGTTGTAAGAGCCACAAGCCTTACATACTCTATGAGGAACCATAAGCTCTCCACATTTACTGCAGTTAACAAGATTGGGAGCACTCATTTTCCAATTAGCCCTACGGCTGTCTCTTCTAGCTTTTGATGACTTATTCTTTGGACAGATAGACATAGTCACACCTCCTTAAAATTGTTGAAGATATCTAGGATTGCTGACATTCTGGGATCTAGTACAGTATTATCACAGTCACAAGAGCCCTCATTCAAATCAGTCCCGCAATTCATGCATATACCCTTGCATTCATCGCTACATAAGAGGCTCATTGGTAAACCAATAATAATCTCATCCTTTATCAATATGTCTACATCCAGATTGTATTCACTAATATAGTTTGCTTCGTCCAATTCTTTGGCCCGCTCTTCCTTTGTAAGCTTAAAATCAACTTCTTTCTTGATAGATATATCCATGGGATATTCTAGTTTCTTTAAGCATCTGCTACAAAAGATATATAGGGAGAGCTTAACTGACCCTTCTATCAGAACCTCTTTATTACCAAGATTCGTAATAGTGAGGCTTACAGGATCCTTCCATGCAAACTCATAGGAAGAGCTATCGAAGATAAATTTCTCCATCTCGATAGGAACAAGGACCTGCTCCACTTTATCCCTTGTGTTCATTATTTCCGATAAAGATATAAGCATTTACTCTCTCCAAATTCTATATGTGTCAAGTCATAGGATTACGCACTATATTGTATTATAACTACTGTGTTTTGCTTTGTCAACGAAAATTCTTTATAAAAGCGCTACAGTCTCTCTAGCAATAGTCAACTCTTCATTAGTAGGTATAACTGCTACCTTAACCTTGGAATCAGGAGTAGATATCATAGCTTCCTCACCCCTAGACTTATTAGCTTCCTCATCTATAGTAATACCTAGGAATTTTAGATACTGACATACATCATAACGAACCTTAGGGTCATTTTCACCTACACCTGCTGTAAATGCTATTGCATCCACACCATTCATGCTAGCAACAAATCCGCCTATATACTTAACTACTCTGTATACAAATACATCAAAGGCTATCCTAGCCTTCTCATTTCCTTCATTCATAGCTGCATTTATATCTCTAAAGTCACTGGATACCTGAGACATACCATGTATTCCAGATTCCTTATTAAGCAAATGCATAATCTCATCTAGATTTTTATTCTCCTGCTTGGCAATGAACTCTATAATGGAAGGATCTATATCACCACTTCTAGTTCCCATTACAAGACCAGATAAAGGTGTAAAGCCCATGCTTGTGTCAATTGATTTGCCATTAACAACAGCGGAGATACTGGCTCCATTACCTAGATGGCATACTATAATTTTAGAATTGTTTATATCAAGGCCACAAAATTCTGCCATACGTTTTGATACATAGCTATGGCTTGTACCATGGAAGCCATATTTTCTTATCTTATACTTATCATAGTAATCAAAGGGAAGAGCATAAAGGTAAGCTTTCTCTGGTATAGTCTGATGGAAAGCCGTGTCAAATACTGCTACCATAGGAACATCCTTCATGAGGCTTTTGCAAGCTCTGATACCGATTAGGTTTGCAGGATTATGAAGAGGAGCCAAATCGTTACATTCCTCAATTCCAGCTATAACCTCATCTGTAATTATGGTTGAAGAAGCAAATTTCTCTCCTCCATGAACTACCCTATGGCCTACAGCTTCAATTTCAGACAAATCATTGATAACACCATGCTCTTTGTCGGTCAAAGCTTTGAGTACAAGAGATACAGCCACCTCATGATTATCCATCTTTGTCTCTATAGCAATCTTGTCACGTCCTACGGGCGTATGTTTTAGATCGCCCATTTCCAGTCCAATTCTTTCACAGATTCCAACTGCAAGAGCCTGCTTAGTATCAGAATCTATCAGCTGATATTTTAGGGATGAGCTTCCGCAGTTAATTACTAAAACTTTCATTTATTTATCCTCCAATTATTTATCTGTTAGCTTGTGCTTGTACAGCAGTTATAGCAACTACACCTACTATATCATCTGCACTACAACCTCTTGATAGATCATTTACTGGTCTATCGAGACCTTGAGTTATAGGTCCATAGGCTTCGGCCTTAGCAAGTCTTTGAGTTAGCTTATAACCAATATTTCCAGAATCCAGGTCAGGAAATACCAGTACATTTGCCTTACCTGCTACGTCACTTCCAGGAGCTTTAGAAGCACCCACAGAAGGTACTATGGCTGCATCCAACTGGAACTCGCCATCTAGCTTAATCTCTGGATAGGCTTCCTTAGCAATCCTTGTCGCTTCAACAACCTTATCAACATCAGGATGGGATGCACTTCCCTTTGTGGAGTGAGAAAGCATTGCAACTACAGGCTCTGTCTCAACTAAAAGCTCAAAGCTCTTTGCGCTACTTGCAGCTATCTCAGCCAGTTCTTCTGCCTTAGGATTCTGATTCAGTCCACTATCTGCAAAAATAAAGGTGCCATTTGCACCATACTCACAATTAGGTACTACCATCAAGAAAAAGGCAGAAACCATCTTGGTACCAGGAGCTGTCTTAATTACTTGTAAGGCTGAACGTAGTACATCTGCTGTAGAATATACGGCACCAGCCACCATGCCGTCCGCATCTCCGGCTTTTACCATAGTAACACCAAAGTAAAGCGGTTGCGTAGTTAATAGCTCTCTGGCCTTTTCGGGGGTCATCCCCTTATTCTTTCTTAGTTCAAAAAGCAGATCTACATATGCATCAAGCTTATCTGCTTTCACTGGGTCGATAATTGTCGCCCTGGACAAATCAAGACCCTCGGCACCTTTGCTTATATCATCCTTGTTGCCTATTAATACTATATTTGCTAAATCTTCTGATAAAATTGTATTAGCGGCTTCCAGAGTTCTTCTATCTCCGGTTTCAGGTAATATGATTGTTTTCTTGTCCTTTTTTGCCCTTAATTTAATGTCATCAATAAAGCTCATGATGTTTCTCCTTCCTAACATCTATTTTTATATAAAAAAATACATTTAAATTATACCCAACCTTGATTATAGAACAAATATTAACTAGATACAAGCGTTTTTAATTCTAAAATGGGCGAATTTCAGTTTTTCTATACTTTTTTAGCAAGCTATAGTAAAATTACATAGTAGAGTCTCAAAATACAGTTCTAGAAAGGATAGCTAATATGAAAGTACTTGGCATCATAACAGAATATAATCCCTTCCATAAGGGTCATAAATACCATATAGAAGAAGCTAAAAGAATTACAGGTGCTGATTATGTTATAGCTGTGATGAGCGGAGACTTTGTTCAAAGGGGCACACCTGCTATTACAAGTAAATATGACCGTAGTCTTATGGCTCTATATAATGGCGTGGATATGGTCTTTGAACTACCTGTATGCTATGCAACAGGCAGCGCTCAGTATTTCGCTCTTGGTGCAGTATCCCTACTAAATGGACTGGGTATAGTGGATTATCTATGCTTTGGCAGTGAGTGCGGTGATATTGAACTCCTAAAGGAGGCTGCCCAGCTTCTTAATAGCCCTTCTGAAAGCTTTCAGAGCTTATTATATTCTTATATAAAAGATGGTATATCATATCCTGCTGCCAGAGCTTTGGCTGCCGAGCAGACACTTTTGTCAGAGAATAAAGACAAGAGTAGTCAGCTACTTGAAGCTATATCCGAACCCAATAACATTCTGGGTATAGAATATATCAATGCTTTAAAACAGATAGAGTCAACCATTATACCAGTTACCATTAGAAGGCATAAGGCACATTATCACGATAAGTATATAAATCATGATAATGATAAAAATAATTCAAAAGCAAATAATGACTACTCTGATGGAATCAGTTCTGCCACTGCTATCCGTGCAATCCTAGAAAACACTAAAATAAGTTCCGATCTTAATCTAGTTAAGGGTAGTGTTCCCAAAAATGTTTATGAATATTTTATCCGTAACCATTATACCACATATCCTATTACCATAGAGGATTTCGCAGCAATTATTAAATACAAGCTACTCTCAGAAAGTAGCCGGGAGCTGGCAACTTATCTTGATTTGTCCTCTGATATTGCAGATAGAATTAAAAACATAGATATGATTGATCTAAGCATCGAAGAATTGTCTCAAAGCATCAAGACAAAGAATATTACCTTGACAAGAGTAAATCGTTCACTTATTCATGTCCTTTTAAATATAAAAAAAGAAGCCTTTCAGGAATATATAGATGATAAGATTATATATTACGCTAGAATATTAGGAATGAAAAAAGAAGCCTCTCATCTTATCCGTAAGATAAAAAAACACGAGAGACTTCCAATTATAACCAAGGTTTCATCAGCTTATAAGCAGCTAGATCCCCTGGGCCTTCAGATGCTAAACCAGGATATCTTTGCTAGCCATCTATATAATCAAATAATATACGACAAGTTCAAGACTACTATCGTGAATGAATATAAGCATGGCATATGTTTGATTTAATTTTAAAAAACGGTACCAGGTACAGAATTCAGTACCTGGTACCGTTTTTTCGTTTTTTTCTGTACCGGGTACTGTACCCGGTACACTTTTTTTACAACATCAATTCTTCCATCTGGTCTAATAATTCTTCGAATAGCTTAAGGGCTTGATTTACAGGCTCCTTAGTGTTCATGTCAACACCAGCTCCCTTTAAGAGCTCTATAGGATAATTTGAGCTTCCTCCGCTTAAGAAGCGAGTGTAATCATCGATGGCTGGCTGGCCCTCCTGTAGTATACGCCTAGCCAGTGCAATAGCAGCTGAATAGCCTGTGGCGTACTGGTATACATAAAAGGCAGTATAAAAATGTGGTATTCTTGCCCACTCCATATCGATTTCTGGATCTACAACGATATCATTGCCATAATATAAAACATTAAGATCGTGATATATCTTACATAGGGCTTCTGCTGTCAGACTCTCCCCTTCCGCTGCCATCTTATGGGTTATCATCTCAAATTCTGCAAACATTGTCTGCCTGTAGAGTGTACCCTTGAATTTATCAAGAAAATGGTTAATCAGATATGCTTTTTCTAGCTTATCATCGGTGTTTTTTAGCATATGATCAATCAGTATAGCCTCGTTACAGGTAGATGCCACCTCTGCTACGAAAATCTTATAACCAGCATAAATATAAGGCTGTACCTTGTCAGAATAATAGCTGTGGATGGCATGGCCCATCTCATGGGCTAGGGTAAATACATTATCTAGAGTACCATTATAGTTTAATAGCACATAAGGGTGGGTGCCAAATGCTCCCCAGGAGTAAGCGCCACTCCTTTTATTCTCGTTTTCATATATATCAATCCAACGATTATTAAAGCCCTCATCAAGTATATCCTGGTACTCTTGCCCAAGAGGTTTTAATCCCTCTTTTACCATTTGCTTAGCTTCCTCAAATGGTATATCCATCTTTACATTTTGCACCAATGGTGTATATAGATCATACATGTGAAGCTCATCAACACCTAAAAGCTTCTTTCTTAAAGCTACATAGCGATGCATAAGTCCCATGTTATCATGAACTGCATCTATGAGATTTGTATAAACCTCTACAGGAACATTGCTGTCATTTAGTGCTTTCTCAAGATTTGAACCATAATTTCTTGCCTTTGTAAAGAATAACTCCTGTTTTACATTGGAGCTAAAGGCGGCTGCAAGGGTGTTCTTAAAGCTTCCGTATGTCTCGTATACAGCTTTAAATGCATCCTCTCTTACTCTACGGTCATTGCTCTCTAATAGCTGTATGAATCTGCCATGGGTAATTCTAACCATTTCCCCGTTCTCGTCCTTTATCTCGGGGAACTTAATATCGGCATTATTGAACTTTGAAAAAATATTGTCGGGGGATGAAGCCATCTCACCTGCATCAGCCAATAGCTCCTCCATCTCTGCCGATAGAATATGAGGCTTACGACGAAGAATATTCTTCAGATAAGTATCATAAACCCTTAACTCCTCCTTATCTGATTTAAATTGCTCTAACTTATCTTCTGATATAGATAATATTTCTGGTGTAAAAAAGGATAAGGCCGATTCTACCTGTACAGCAATTACTCCTGCCTTATCAGCTAGGTCCTGATATACAGAATTGCCTGTATCCTCATGATATTTCTGGTTGGCGTATACATATACCCGCTCCATCAATATTCCGAGTTTTTCATATAATTTCATGAAATCCAGTAGGGTCTGTGCGGATTCTGATAATCTCCCACGATATTTGGACACCTCAGGCAGCATATCCTTAAGCTCATTATATTCCTTTTCCCACATTTCATCGCTAGCATATAAGTCCTCAATTGCCCAGGTAAATTGCTTTTCAACCTCACTTCGTTTTGGTAAACTATTTCTTTCTGACATAGACTGACGTCTCCTTTCAAATAAATAATAAACTTATATAAATCATTGAATAATCTTGTTTCCCTTTCAATAGATTATATTAACCACCTCAGATGGACGGTACTTCTATGAAACTCATAAATAAATATAAGAGCAAGCTATTGAAAGGATTAATCTTATTCTTTTTTATCCTAATGTTTTTGTTTCCTTATGCATCCTATAAGGGTGCTAGCTCAGGGCTTATGTTATGGTTCATTAATGTCTTACCTACCCTACTACCATTTGTTATATTGTCCAACCTCATGATAAGAATAAACATTGCGGGGAAAATAAGTCAGCTCTTATATCCTGTGTTTGGTAGACTTTTTAGAGTTAGTCCTAATGGTTGCTATCCTATCCTGATAGGTTTTTTGTCAGGCCTTCCCATGGGAGCAAAAGCTGTTGCGGATTTATCCACAGAAAGCAAAATAGACCGTCAGGAGGCTCAGTTCCTTCTCACTATGTGTAACAATGCTAGCCCCATATTTATCATGAGTTATATAGCAATTAATCAGTTAAAAATGCCTGGACTAAGATATCCGCTTTTTATCATAATCTACAGCTCATCCATCCTCAGTGCTATTATCTACCGAATTTATCGAAATCATCATAATAATAGAATACTAAATAATCCTGCAAATCATATTTCCTCTTTAGCAACAAGAAGTAAATATAATTCAGTCAGGTTTTCATTTGATATATTGGATAAATCTATAATGAATGGCTTTGAGGTTGTCACTAAAATCGGAGGCTATATAATTCTCTTCTCTATTTTAGCACAGATAATAAATGAAATCGGAGCAAGCTTTAGCTTCTATAAAGCACTAGCTATGGGTATTCTTGAAATAACAACAGGTATAGACCAAATATGTAGAATTCGTATTGATGAAAATATAAAAATAGTCTTGGTTTCCTTGCTTGCTTCTTTTGGAGGATTGTCCGGGTTGGCACAGACCAAAAGTGTACTGGGAGAATCAAGACTATCCATGAAAACCTATGTATTTGTAAAACTATTAAGCGCTTTCATAGCCATGCTACTCTCACTGCTATATATATTATGCCTGAGAGCCTAAATTATTGATCTATATCTTCAATAAATGTATTCTCATCAAAATTATAATCATCCTTCTGATAATCGTCCTCAGGATAATCTTCCTCAGGATTATTATTTGCTGCTCCTCTTTCTGGTTCTAGTTGCTCCATTAACTCCTGTCTATTCTGCCTTATAATGTCAAGATTGTTGGCCAATGCATTAATAAAACCATCATATTTTGATAAGGATTCTTGATAGATTCCTGCCACAACCTTCTCTAACTCATTTAAGAGTTCATTGGCATAGACCAATACTCCTGTCCGGATTTGCTCTGCTTCTTCATTAGCTTCTCTACGAAGTCTTTCAGCTTCCTGAGAGGCTTGCATAATCATTTCATTGGCTTCATAATATGCCTGCTGCATGATCTCATGCTCATTTACTAATTCCTTTGACTTATCCCTTGTGCTAGCCAGGATCTGTTCTGATTTGCTCTCAGCATCTGCAATTATGGCGTCCCTATTTGCAATTATTTTTCTATAACGCTTAATTTCATCTGGTGTTCTAAGCCTTAGCTCATCTAAAAGATCATATAACTCATCCTTAGGTACTATAACTTTAGTGCTTGAAAGAGGCTGCATCCTGCAACTTTCAACAAATTCATAAATGTCCTCTATTAACTGCTCTATTCTGCTTGCTCCCATATTCAAACACTCCCTATCTCATTATATTTATCATATACAGACTGTACAATGCATTCTGGCACAAACTGTGTGATATCTCCACCAAAACTTGCTATCTCTCTAACCGTACTGGAGCTTAAGTATGAGTACTCCAATCTAGTCGTAAAAAATATTGTATCTATTTCTGGAACCATAACATGATTTGTCTGCGCTAGCTGTAACTCATAGTCAAAATCAGTGATAGCCCGTAAACCTCTGACTATAAAGGATGCCTTTTGAACCTTTGCAAAATCCACCAACAATCCATCAAAGGCTTCCACCTTGACCCTTGAATCAAGATTGTTCTCCTTAATGACTCTGTTGATAAATTGAACCCGTTCATCTACTGAAAACAGTGTTTTTTTTGATATATTTGTGAGTACACCTATAACTAGGCGATCCACCAGCTTAGATGCTCTAATTATAATATCCAGATGCCCTAAGGTTATGGGATCAAAAGACCCTGGATAAATTCCTATCTTCATACTACCTACGTCCTCTCAAGAAATACATGTTGATTTGACTTGTATTCCTTCTTCTTAAACTGTCTAAAATTTATATCATTTAAATAATCAAAGCTTGTCTCTTTAGAAGCCTCCACGACAATTATAGTATCGCAATAGATTATGTTAGACTTTTGTAAAGCAAATAATATGTCTCTCTCCATACCACTGTTATAGGGGGGATCCATAAATACGATATCAAATACCTTACCCTTAATCTCCAGGGCCTTTATGGCTTCTAATGCTCCCATAGCGTAGACCTCAGCCTGGGCTTCTAAATTAGTATGCTTTAAATTTGATTTAATACAATCCAAAGCTGCCCTGTCATTTTCAACAAAGGCGGCATATTTTGCTCCTCTTGACAAAGCTTCTATACCAATAGCTCCACTTCCAGAAAAAAGATCAAGAAAATCAGCATCTGCCACGTACGGATTAAGAATATTAAATAGAGTTTCTTTTATCTTATCAGTAGTTGGCCTGGTGTCATAGCCTTGTGGAGTTTTAAGATTAAGCCTTCTGGCCTTACCAGCTATAACCCTCATAATCAATCATTCTCCATATCAATATAAAACAATGGCTTTATAATCATTTTATAATATTATGTATATTTGTCAACTTGTTTTCAAATTTGTTTGTAAAAGTAGCTGTATCAAAGATATAAAAGAGACTGTCGCAAATAAGTAAGAGGGAGTGTATGTGTTCCAATCATATCAATCCGTTCTACTAATCAGTGTGTGATGGAATATATACACTCCCTTAATTACTTCTGCGAGAGCCTCTCTTATAGATTATAAACAGTCACTCAAATATATATATAAATTAATTATTCATCATCATCTGCCCGTTCATTTAGCGGAACATAGGGTTTATGCTTGGCAACGCTCTTATATGCAGGGCGAATAATTTTGCCTGCATTATTAAGCTCCTCTAGGCGATGTGCCATCCAGCCCGATATTCTTGCAACAGCGAATATAGGAGTATATAGCTCTTTTGGAAGTCCTAGCATATGATAAACAAAGCCACTGTAGAAATCGACATTAGCGCTAACACCCTTGTAGATCTTTCTTTCTCTGGCAATTATCTCAGGTGCCAATCTTTCAACCATTTCATATAGGGCAAACTCTTCCTGCATACCCTTTTCTTCTGACAGACTCTTAACATATTGCTTAAATACATTAGCCCTAGGATCAGATATGGAATATACAGCATGGCCCATACCATATATTAATCCTGCCTTATCAAAGGCTTTTTTATTTAGTAAATCGGCAAGATATTGGGCCACTTCTTCTTCATTGGTCCAATCCTTTACCTTACTCTTAAGATCATCAAACATCTGCATAACCTTAATATTTGCACCACCATGCTTGGGTCCTTTCAGCGAACCTAAGGATGCAGCTATGGCTGAATAAGTATCAGTACCAGAGGAAGATACAACGTGTGTAGTGAAGGTAGAGTTGTTACCTCCTCCATGCTCTGCATGTAGTACCAAGGCAATATCAAGTATCTTAGCCTCAAGTCTGCTGTATTTCTTATTGGAACGAAGCATATACAATAAATTCTCAGCAGTAGACAATCCAGGTTTTGGTGGATGTATTACCAGGCTTTTGCCAAAGTGATAATGACGATATGCCTTGTAGCCATAAACCGATAAAAGTGGGAATAAGGCTATTAGCTGTAGTCCTTGGCGCAGTACATTCTCTATGCTAATATTATCTGCCTGCTCATCATAGGAATATAGAGTAAGTACACTACGGGCGAGGGTATTCATCATATCACTACTTGGAGCCTTCATAATAATATCTCTAACAAAGCTAGGTGGTAGCTCTCGATAGAATTCCAACTGTTCAATAAAGTTGTCAAGCTGTTTCGTATTGGGCATTTCACCAAATAGTAAAAGATAGGTGACTTCCTCAAACCCATAACGATCATCCTTAATAAATCCATCGATAATCTCCTCTACATCAATACCTCGGTAGAAGAGCTTCCCTTCACAGGGAATATATTCATTGTCTACTATGGTATAGGAATGTACCTCACAGATTTCTGTAAGCCCTGTTAGTACACCTCTTCCACTAATATCACGCAAACCTCTCTTAACCTCGTATTTTTGATATAATTCAGGGTCAATGACACAGTTTTGCTTAATCTTATCTGCCAAATCATAGATTTCCGGAGTAATTTCTGAGTATTTGTTCATATAGTAATCTCCTTTCCTTTTTACATGGTTTACAGAAAAAACAAACAGGCAGGTGTCATATAGGCAACTGCCTGTGTTATGCGACATACTCCCTCCACCTTCATTAATCATTTAGAGGTGGGGGCTTCCTGTTCAAGCAACCCAATGGTTGCGGTACAACAGGCTATCCCCGTGTGTCCCACGGTTTATAGTTAAATTAATATTCAACTAAGTTAGTCCTTAAAGATAACAAAATATCATAGAGGAATATAACTAAAATCGTTGCATCAATAATCCTAATAATATTATTTGGCAAACGATTATTAATTTCTTTGATGATTGGGTGGATAATCCTAATAAAAAAGGCTCCAAGTATACCAAACAATAATGAAGCTCCTATACATATGCGTCCATTGACATTCATGAACATATCAGAGTAGTCCCACCATCTTTTATTGAAAAAATACTCCAACCAAAAGGAGGTGACATATTCCATGGCTGTGGCAACCAGAGCACATCTAACTATCAGGTTTACCGTAGTCTTGCTCCTGTCAGAAGATATTAAAATCATTAACAGTATGCTTAGCCCGTATATTGGACATAGGGGACCAAACAAAAAGCCCCTATTAGTAAATCTCCCTGACACCATGTATGTATATAAAGTTTCATATATCCAGCCAATAACACTGTATATGATAAACCATCTAAATAAGGTCGAAAGCTCTAGTGTCCTTATCTTCTCCCCTATTTTAATCATAAGTATAAACCTCATTCTCACATTAATACATTAATATAATAAACTTTCAACTAATATTTGTCAATATTTTTTTGTCCAAGACCAGATTATATAGGAAAATATGAATAATTATTTCACTTTAACTATATAGGTTTTATAATTATAGTTAACTTCATTGGGATTTTCAAAAACCACTTCTCCTAATCCTCTAATCAGGTCATGATTAATCCACCCATATTTCTCTTCCTCTAACAATCCTACATAAATATAGGAAATATCATACTTATGGATAAGTGATCTAACTAAATCAATATCCTCAGAGGTATATATGGCCTCTATATCTACTACACGGCTATTAAGCTCCTGTGCAACCATATCATCAGTCATATCCGGTCCCGACCTCCAGAGCTGTTCGTGGGTATACCAGCCAAACACCGTAGGAAGCCCTGTAATAACTGAGACCCTTTGGTAATCACTATAGCTTAAGCCATTGGATTCAAGAACCACTGGACTACCAGATACATTCTCTATTAGCCAGGCTGTAGCCAGATAGTCATTCTTGAATTTATCTTTCATAAATGCTGAAGCATCTATTCCTTGGTATCTATTTCTATCAAAAATATTACCATACCATCCCTTTACTGCATTTAGAGGATAAAGTAGTGTTAAGCAGAAGGTAATTAAAGATATAGTAGCCACTATCCTTCTTCCCAACCCTCTTCCATAGCCTAAAAGCCTGATATAGATATATCCAAAGCAAAGACCAAACATAATAAATGCTTGATAGGTCAGCTTGAACATGGTGTTGGCTCTCTTATAGTCTCCTGAATATATATCCTTAACATATACTATTTCAGGCAATATAACCAGTCCAATTGCACAAAGCCCAATTGTTATCACATAAAGATCTGTATCAGAAAGCCCCACCATGTAGGAGGCTATTATTTTACCCCTAGCCCTCAGCCATGGTATAGGTTTACTCTTGTCCCTTTTCTTTCTTTTACCATTATTTACCCCTACCCTTTTATTTACATCATCAATAATCGTTATTATAATGAAGGTAAAGACAGTTATTATTGGAAGCCCCCATAAGACCATAAACTGATATAAGGGTGTATGGCTTTCTGCCAAGAGAGCAGATGCTGATATCTGATTAAATTGCAGTGTAAAGGGTAAGGCAAAAAGTTCTCCCAGTAGAAATATAACAAGCCCTTGAATACCTGTAAGCCAATAGGCCTTCCACTTAAAGCCATATACAATCATATTGGAAAATAAAATTATAGCCCCAGATACCACAAAATATATTGGATAATCCCAAAAGTTTGTGGTATGAAACAATCCGATAAAGAAGCCAATAATTATAACCTGTGGATTAAGGACCTCCTCCTTAACCCCCTTGAAATCACGATATCTATCAGTCTGTTTGTATAACCAAGCTAGTAATATAGCCAGCAAGGTCAACACAAACAATACATTTATCACATGGGCATGAAGATCCCCAAGAATAAATGAATAAGCCGGAAACTCATGGATTGTCTTATCGTTGGTATCAGGATTATATCCTATATACCTGGTAGCATTAGGAAACCAATAAGAATAGCTAGTCTTTACATTACTTGTGATCTTTTTAAATGCGGGTATTATTAATCCGAATATGGGATAGTGCATATTACCTGCAATACATACCCCGGCTCCTCCTAGTAATCCACCAATACTAGCAGATAATCTAGACCCCTTAGACCCCTTTCCACTTTTCTCCCTATATCTAAATACTAAATTATAGACAATAGAATAGGGAAGCACAAAGGCAAAGGCCCCAGTCATCATCAGCATAAGGTTATATCCATGAGATACCTCTACAAATGATAGCCTGGTCAGGAATGTTGCTATAAATTGTCCGACATAATAATAATTTAGCTGGCTACCACTAAACCAAAAATCCTGCGGGGGCATATAATCACTTCTCATCATGGATGTCATAAAACCATAGTCCATGAACTTCTCAGTTCCATAAGCCTCAGGCTTAAAGCCCCTTATATAGGTAAATACTAAGAATAGTAGAAAAAACAAGAGTTCTTCAGTTATATAAATCTTAATATTTTCTTTTCTAAAATATATTGACAGTAGGTTTTTCTCACCATATAGACTACTAGCAGTAGGCTTATAGAAATACTTAAAATATATTACAATAAAGAAATTAATTATAAATCCAATACCTAAGGATATTACACAGGAGACAGTGGTAAATTTCATAACTTTTATTGCTGAAAGCAGCCACATTATATAGGCTGTTATGGCTATTCCTAAAGTTTTAGAAAATAGATAGCCCCTGTCAGCCAGGCTTGAGAATATCAAGCTTGATAAGGGCATAAATATAAGGCCTAATATTAAGATTAGTAGCCACCATTGCATAAAGGGCAGCATGTCCTCTCCTAATAAAAGCTTATCAACTAGAGGCTGATTCTTAGCCATTAATAATATATACAATTTATTTACCTCCTGGATTACTCTAGATGCAATATGATTTTATCTTCTATATATTCTCTTTCTTAAGCAGTTTATTAATTCTCCTAAAATCAAGAACCGCTTGCTTTCCGATTCTTATAATCCTCTTCATATTAAGGGAGTTTACACCGCCCTGCCTAGGCCTAAATGTTATCGGCTTATACAAAACCCTCAGGCCTCTCCTAGCATAGATAACAGAAATTAGCACATTAGAGAGATTATACCCTTCCGGTATAAGAGCTAATTGCTCCTGCAAGACAGATGACTTCATCAGTCTAAATGGTGTATTAGCATCCTTTACCCTTACATGAAAGCAGAGCCATAGAACGAATTTTAATGTCTTTGTTACAAGCACACGGGCTAATCCGTCCTGCCTTCCCTTCCTTTCACCTATACACATATCCCAATCATTTTTAACTTCCCAGAAAGACCAGAATTCATTCGGAATAGTCTGCCCATCAGAATCCGTCTGAAAGACATAATCAGCACCATTATCTACAGCATAATTATAGCCATATAAAACTGTAGCCCCATGACCTCCATTTGGCTTAGTAAGTGGCTCAAAAGCCTCACGGGTTCTGGCCAGGTCCTTCATAATATCATAAGTTGAATCCTTACTACCATCATCAATAATGACTAATTTACTACCATTACCAATCTTCTCTACTATTGGATACCAGTCCCTAACAATATCCTCGATATTCTCTTCCTCATTATATGCTGGTATAACAATATATAACTTAGCCATACTACCTCCTCCCCAGCCATCATGGCCTCCTTTAATGGTGCCTAGTAAACAAAACTGCTTAGTACTTTCTTAATGGCGCTTGTCACCATTAAGAAGATACTTCTAAGAATAAATCCAGGGCCCGTCTGACTACTGCGTCCATGTTGTAATAGCGATACTCGGCGAGACGGCCTAAGAATAATACGTTTTCTTCCTTCTTCATGTCCTCCTCATATAGGGCAAATCTTGCCTTGCAATCCTTGGTAGGGAAAGGATAATAGGGCTCACCCTCTGAGCAGGGAAATTCTTTGCAGATAGTGGTCTTTTTGTGCTCCTGCCAGGTCAGCTTCTTGAATTCAGTGATACGGGTATAATCATAATCATTGGGGTAGTTGACTACCGGCGCCTCTTGAAACTCCTCTTTATCAAAGGTTTCAAATTGGAATTGTATACTTCTGTAGGATAATTTACCATGCTTATAATTATAGAATTCATCTGTAGGTCCTGTATAGATCATCTTATCATACTCAATTTGATCAATTACTTCTTTATAGTCGGTGTTTAGCATTATTTTGATATTTTTATTGGCAACCATATTCTCACACATCCGTGTGTATCCATGGCTTGGCATCCCCTGATATTTATCTGCAAAATATCTGGTGTCACGATTCAAGCGAATTGGGATTCTAGATATTACAGAGGTGTCAAGATCTCCGGGATCAACACCCCATTGCTTTCTTGTGTAGGTCTCAAATATCTTCTCATATATATCCCGGCCTACCTTACTTAAGGCCACGTCCCTACTGGTCTTAATCTCACTAATATCCTCTGCCTGCTCCTTTAAGAACTCCTCAACCTGCGAGCAGCTAAGGTTGAGATTATAGAGCTTGTTGATGGTCTCGACTGTAATAGGCATGGGAACAAGATTTCCATCCACATAGGTAAGTACCCTATGCCAAAAATCATTCCATTTTGTAAATTTGGATAAATATTGATATACCCCTTTGTCATTAGTATGGAAAATATGAGGTCCATAATTGTGAATTAGAATCCCATCGTCATTGTATGAATCATACACATTACCGCCAATATGACTTCTTTTTTCGATTACTAGAACCTTCTCATTCATTACATTGGCTATTCTTTCTGCCATGGTAAGTCCTGCTAGTCCAGCACCTACTATTACATATTTGAATTTCATGTTTCAACCCTCTTCCTGATTTTATATTTTAACGAATAAGTGTATTGATATTTACTATTCTTATTCTTGATAAATCCTCTTACTTGTATCAAATATTGACAGATCCCATTCATCACTGCCTGTCTCATATACACATTCATAGGTGGCACGAATATTATCTTCATTTAAGTTATAATCCATGCTAGTCCGGTTGCCATAATCCACAATAATATAGCTGATATTATTCTCCCTCACCAGCTTATCAAGCTCTCTAGGAGAGCTTGCTTGGTACATGCTGGCAACCATTATGTCCCTATAATATGTATCATAGCCAGCAGACCATGCATAATATTGATGTCCCTGGTATAGCATGGCCCCGCCAAATACCACCTGATTGATGGTATAGGAGTCTGTAAGAAAGATATCCTTAGAATCACTGTTTTCTCTAACAAAGTCCGTAGTAGGATGTTTCATATCAAGTATGACCCTTCCCTCCCTGAAGTTCTTTGTAAGGACAGTAACAAAATCATAAATTCCTGTTAAAGTCATCATAAGAACTAGCATTATACCAGCTAGCTTAAAAACTACACTCTTCTTGTCAAGTATGCTTGTAATAAATACTGATGCTAGAATACCTAGTAAAATGCAGCTCATCATAATGTATTTGTGGTTAACCGTAACATCCACAGTTAGGGATACTGTAAAGGCAAATACTAAAGGCGCAGAAAAGGCCATAATCTGGTAGCGTTCTATCTTCCTTCCAAATATAAAGGCCAAAATAATTACTAAGGGTAAGACACCTAGTAGTTGCTCCAAGTAGGCTACTACCCCGAACAAGGTTTTATTCTCTGCAATAAAGCCAAATAATAGCTTGGGAGCAATAGCGGAGCCATCAATAAATAGGGAACTCTGTAAACTGGATAGTATAACTGCTATTACCGCTGTTATTAAGAACTCCAATCGCCTCAAGGAAAATATAGCTAGCACAAATAGCACAAGAAGGCATCCAATAACTGCTGCCCCATGGAAAAACGATAGACTACCAAGCAAAATCCCCAAGAAAAGTGGACAAGCTAAATTTATAACTTTCCATCCCTCTTTAGAAAAAAAAGCGTATCGAATAGTATTCCAAATCTGGTAGGACTTGCTGGTTTTTTTAGTCTGAAAGCTTTTATACTGATAGCTTACACTTTCAAACATCTCATAAAGATGAGGAAGAAACATAAATATTATAAAAAACATAACCGTTAGACCGAAGGCCAAATGCCTCTGATTACAGTATACATTCAAATTCCATAAACCCCAATCCTCATGGGGTGTGTCACCTATAAAGTTAGTATTATACCATAAGGACTTTAGAACACTCTCCCCCTTAGGAACTCTCTGGATATATAAAAATATGGCCTTTCCACTTCTAAAGGCAAAGAATAACAAGGCAAGTGCCCCTGATAATAGTCTACCACTAATCTTTAATGCAAGTACATAAAGGAGCATAAATGCACTAATAAAGCTTAGTATGCTGGGAATGTTAAAAGCATAATCAATACGCATCCCCAAAAACTCCAGATTTCCCACCAAGAACTGAAACATAAAATGATATCTGATATCCTCTCCTGCAAAATGAGAATATGATGTGGGAAAATTATTGCCATAGGAGAAGCTTCTTATCATTCCAATGTGTGGTGAAAAATCGCTGAACACTGATACTCCGATATTAAGTTGACCATCCTTAACATAAAAGGTTGACCACATCAGAATAATTGCTAGAACTGTTACTAGCCCAAATATAATCCCTTCCTTAGCTCTTGTCCTTTTATCCTGGCAGAGTAAGGAACCGCCCCTAAGTTTGTTTTTACTTTTATTTAGATAGTAGATAACTAGAAAGAACACAAAAGCCAGGGGCATTGTAATAGCATTTGCTATTATAAGCGGTGCCTCCATAGATGAAGCCAGTAAGGCTATTAGATATACTAGCCAGGTCATGGAAAGCACACCTAATGTAAACCAGACAGGAAGAAGCAATATATATGAGCTTAATTTGATGGCTCTATTATCATATGTTGAGCCGGTAGAGCTATATAGCTCTGGTAAGCAAATGCTACATATTCCCCATCCTACGCCGAAACAGAGTATTAGATATATTAAGCCTATCATTTATCATCACCACCTCTGATATAGTCAGAAATGAGATATCTAGGTCTTNCNTTAACCTCCTTATATATCTTAGTAAGATAAATGCCTATAATTCCCAGACTGGTCATTATGGAGCTACCTATTATCAACTGTAGAAGAATCACAGTAGTAAAGCCATCGCTGGCCTTACCGGATAACTTCATAAATAAGGTCTGAATCCCCATCAAAATTGCTCCTATGAACATTATAATCCCAAGTAAGGTAATACAATGTAAAGGTACAGATGTATATGATGTAATAGCATTTGCAGCCAGCCGTATCAGGCGAAGCAGGGACCATTTGGTACTACCATTCACCCTTTCTGCTACATCAAATTCTATCTCCTTCCGTTCATACCCCAGCCAGGCTGACATTCCCCTAAAGAATACCGCTCGCTCAGGTAACTCCTTCCAGGCCTCAACCACCTTACGATCCAACAACTTAAAATCAGAGGCCCTATCAAGGTTAACATCCGATGACTTATATATTAAATAATAGAAAAATCTAGCACAAGTCCGATAAAAGAAATTCTCCTTCCCACGGGAATGCTTTATACCCTCTACTACATCATAGCCCTCATTTAGCCAAGCACTAACCATTTGTGGTATTATTTCGGGGGGATGCTGAAGATCCGAGTCCATGACCAATATCATATCTCCCTTAGTATAATCAAGGCCTGCACATAGGGCAGCTTCTTTACCAAAATTCCTACTAAGTCGAAGAATTGACATTCTGTCGTTACCATCTGCAAGTTTTTTCAGTTCCCTCCATGTATTATCAGTTGAACCATCATCAACTAGTATAAACTCATATATAATATGATTTTCTATCAATACATTCTCAATAGTCTTAATAGTAGTTCTTATATGGCTTCCTTCCTGATATACAGGTATAACTACTGATAATAATGAGTCTTCTCTTCTCTCGGTTGGCTTGTCTACTGTTATCATAATTTACCTCTTCTTTATATGCTCTTATAGGAGCGAAAACTTACAATGTGCCACTAGTATGATTAAGAATCTTATCCTCCAAATGAGGATTTTCAATAAATATCTTCTCCACCTCATCATCTTCTAAACCCCTGGCAGCCTCTGCTGCCAACTTAAGTATAGATGCATCAGTATATATGTTTCCGATCTTAAATTCCAGATCCCCGCTTTGCCTTATACCAAATAAATCCCCTGGTCCCCTTAGCTTCAAATCTTCCTCAGCTATATAGAAGCCATCATTGGATTTATTGAGAATCTCCAGTCTTTCCTTGGCCTCATTACTTTTAGTTCCACATACAAATATGCAATAGGATTGATGCTCACCACGGCCAACTCTTCCTCTTAACTGGTGAAGCTGTGCAAGACCAAAGCGCTCCGCATTTTCCACCATCATTACTGTGGCATTTGGTACATTTACACCTACCTCTACCACCGTGGTGGATACTAGGACCTGAATTCTAGCATCTGAAAACCTTTCCATAATTTCATTTTTTTCCTTAGGCTTCATCTTACCATGAAGATACTCTATAGATATGCCAGGGGCCATGGCCTCCTTAAGCTGCTGGGTATAGTCTATAACATTCTCTGCCTCTATCATCTCACTCTCTTCCACCATAGGGCAAATCACATATGCCTGCCTTCCCATGGCCACTTGCTTCTCAATGAATCTGTAGGCAGTTGGTCTATAACTAGTATTGACAACACAATTCTTTATGGGAAGCCTTCTTGCAGGAAGCTCATCTACTATGGATATGTCTAAGTCCCCATATAGAATTATAGCCAGGGTCCTTGGAATTGGTGTAGCGCTCATTACCAGTACATGAGGCTTCTTACCCTTTGACATCAATTCCTCCCTCTGCTTCACTCCAAAACGATGCTGCTCATCAGTGATAACCAAGGCTAGATTATCATATACTACCTTTTCCTGAATCAAGGCATGGGTTCCAACAATAACATCAGCCCTATGGTCCCTAATCATATCATAGGCCTCTCTTTTCTCCTTAGCAGTCATCGAGCCTACTAGCAGGCATACATTCACATTAAATCTAGCAAGTAGACTGCAAAACGATGAATAATGCTGCTTTGCCAACACCTCTGTGGGAACCATTATATTTGCTTGATATCCGTTCTTAACCGCCATTAGTATTGCCAGTATTGCTAATATGGTCTTACCGGAGCCTACATCTCCCTGAACAAGACGATTCATAGTAATATCAGAGGTCATATCATTCTGTATTTCATCCCATACTGATAGCTGAGCCTTAGTTAAGCTGTAGGGTAAGGCCCCTATGAGTTCCTCGCATTCCTTTACCGTCTGCATTGGATATTCTGAAGCGCTTAACACCTTACTGTCTCTCAACCTTCTTAAGGCTAGAGAGTAAAGGAAGAACTCATCAAATGCTAGACGCTCCCTAGCTCTTCTCATACTGTCTCTATCCTTAGGGAAGTGAATCTCCTTTAAAGCCTTAGTTCTATCCATTAAGGAGTATTCTCTACTAATTCTTTTTGGTATATAATCCTTAGCAAATTCCAGATGCTTATGGACCTCATGCATGGATTTTACAATCAAATTATTGGTAAGCCCATCGGTTAAGGGATAGATGGGCTGGAGTACATTCAAGAGTTTAAAATATTCATTTTTGCTATATATTTTAGGTTGCTCCATTACTAGCGCACCGTTCTTGATCGTCACCTTGCCTCTAAATAAATAATTGGTTCCCATATGAAGCCTATTCTTTAGAAAGGGCATATTAAACCAGGTAAGTAGCAAGGTACCCGAGCTATCTCTTACCTGTGCATTAAGTATCTGCAAATGACGGACACGCTTAAGCCTTGGTGTTATACCCAAATAGGCCTCTATAGTAACCACACTACCCTCATTTACCTTAGCAATAGGAATAGGCATACCAAACTCCTCATAATCCCTTGGATAGTGCTCCAATAAATCCTGAACAGTCTCAATGCCAATTCTCCCAAAGGTTTTTTGAGTCTTTTCTCCTATTCCTTTAATTTTCACTATGCTATCATTGTACTTCAAATCATTCACTCCACTAATGTTTCTAATTAGAATCGTATCTACTTAGTATGACCTATAAAGTAGGTTGTATTGTATATTATAAACCATTAAAGCAAATTGGAAAAGATTGAAATTATTTTTAAAATGGGTATTGACATATAAATTTTTTTATTGTATTGTTGTATTAAGCAACTAATACACTAAGACAGTGATACAGATATTATGAAAGGAGTTGAAGAAATGTCATGGGAACTAAATACTGATAAGCCCGTATACTTACAGCTGGTAGATCAAATCCAGGCAGAAATCATATCGGGTAACTACAAACCCGGAGATAAGCTACCTTCAGTCAGAGACTTGGCGGCTCAAGCTACAGTAAATCCAAACACCATGCAAAGAGCAATGACAGAATTGGAGCGAGACGGATTAGTCTATACCAATCGAACCACTGGCAGGTTTATAACCTCTGATGAGGACTTAATTAAGCAACTTAAAAAGCAGTATATTACCAGAATTATAGAAGAATTCTTAGACAGAATGAAGCTACTGGGACTTGAACTTGACGAGATAATATCATATGTAAATCAGGTAGCAGAGAAAAAATAAAAAATAGCGTTATACGCAGATAGGAGTTAGATATGAGTGTTATATTAGATTGCAGATCACTTAGCAAGAAATTTGGATCTATCACTGCCCTCTCAGATGTTAATTTGAGCTTAGAAAGAGGCAGAATTATCGGCCTTTTGGGGCCTAACGGCAGCGGAAAGACCACTTTAATAAAAATAATAAATGGATTATTGGTTCCTGACCAAGGAGATATCCACATTGCAGGTATGGAGCCTGGTATCGAGAGTAAGAAGATTATCTCCTTCCTTCCTGAAAGAACCTACCTTCCTGATTGGATGAAGGTATCAGATGCCATATCATTCTTCAAGGACTTTTATGAGGATTTTGAGGAGGCGAGAGCCTATGATATGCTGCAAAGACTTAATCTTGATCCCAACAAACGTTTGAAGACTCTATCAAAGGGGACCAAGGAAAAGGTTCAGCTCATACTGGTTATGTCTCGTAGAGCCGATCTGTATTGCTTAGATGAGCCAATCGGTGGAGTTGATCCAGCAGCCAGAGATTATATTCTTAATACCATCATCACTAATTATGACGAGAAAGCCACTGTTATCATTTCTACTCATCTGATTGCAGATATAGAAAGTGTGCTTGATGAGGTAATTTTTATAAAGGATGGTCGTCTAGTCCTCCATGCTCCAGTGGATGATATTCGAGAAAAAGAAGGTAAATCCATAGATTCATTATTCAGGGAGGTGTTCAAATGTTAGGAAAACTAATAAAGCATGAGACAAATGCTACCGGCAGACTTTTTTTACCAATGTATTTTATTATCTTAGTTTTATCTCTTTTGAATCGTATATTAACATCAATTGATATATATAGCGATACACTTAATATCGTATTAGGATTTTCAATTGCCGCCTATGTCATATCAATAATTGCTACTATAGTTGTTACTTTTGTAATTATGATTATTCGTTTTTATAAGAACCTTATGTCTGACGAGGGTTATCTTATGTTTACATTACCAGTAAAATCGTCACAGCTTATTAACTCCAAGCTTATAGTATCTTTATTATGGAATATAGTTAGCGTATTAGTAGTAATGGTTTCACTACTGATATTCTTTGGAAGCTCAGAGTCTATGCGGTTCGTAAATGAAATTATAGACAAAACAATAACCATGCTTAAGCTGAACTTTGGAAGTAAGTACATCCTCATAATTGTGGAGTTCATGATAATGATACTGATAAGTATGTTTCAGCAGATACTGCTTATATATGTATCTATTGCCATCGGGCATCTATTTAATGGACATAAGGTTCTGGGATCTTTCCTATCCTATATAGGAATAAATGTTATCGCGCAAATAATAGTTACATTAATCCTTGTTGTTTGGGCAAGTCTGGCTGGCACATCCTTTGCGGAACTAGAAGCAATACCTCAATTAGTATTCCCATTCAGCATTGCCATTGCAACAATCTTTTGTGGAGTCTTCTATTTTGTAACTAATTACATCTTCAAGAGAAAGCTTAACCTAGAGTAAATACATCCCTAGCGGAGTGCCTTTTATGTAATTGGATGAACTTTCTATCGCAAGAACTTAGGAGTCTGTCGCAGAAATAATTAAGGGAGTGTATATATTCCATCACACACTGATTAGTAGTACAGTTTACGATGATTTGTAAATCTTAATTGGACTAAAGTCCGCTTACGATAATACAAATCATAGCAAACAGTTCTCCTAAATGTGCATGATTGGAACATATACACCCCCTCTTACATTTCTGCGGCAGCCTCCAATTAATATATTTGAAATAGGCCATTTTTATCTTTTACTTATATCTTTTATTATAGGGTTTTGGTGCAGCAGAAAACATAATGTCCCTTCTTTTTGTAAAGGGTCTCACAATTTCCAAAGATGCTATTTAGTTTTGCTTTGGTAGTCTCTGCTCCGTGTTTTTTTAAGGTTACAATATATAATTTCCCACCATTATTTAGATGCGAATAGGAATCCTCATACATTTTATAAGTAATAGCCTTACCAGCATGAATGGGAGGATTTATAACAATTGTATCAAATGAGGATGATATATTATCAAAGCAATTGGATTTTAAGATATTTGAATTAAGTCCATTATCAATACAATTTTTTTTCGTAAGATCTAAGGCTAATTGATTAATATCTGCTTGAGTCAGCTGTAGAGAGTAGGTTTTAGCCAAGACTATTCCTATACATCCATATCCACAGCCCATATCAAGTAACGTTCCTGAAAGAGGGGGTATAGTGTTTAGTAAAATATCTGTAGCCGGATCAATGTGATCCTTTGAAAATACACCTGCATCTGTGGTAAATACAAATTTATTATCTTTAAAATTATATTCAATCTTTTTTCTATCTTCTTTTAGATTTTTATCTTCAATAAAATAATGGCTCATATTCTTACCTACCTTATTATATTCATTAGATGGATTTCACCTTCTAATTTCAAAACGGCTTAACTGCTTTAAGCAATACATAAGTCCATGTAATCTTTGGTCAATAGGTCCATCATCTACTGTACAGTCTAGTGAAGCTGCCATGTTATTAATTAATTTGTCATCAATTGCTTTCATATTAGAGGTGATGACCTCTAGCTTACTGCTATAGCTATCAGCTTCCAAAAAGCTTAATAATATTGAATTTATCTCTCCCTGAGATTCGTCAGCCTCTTCTTTATCATTAAATATTGTCTTATCATTCTCTTCTATTTCATTTGATAATGACTTATCAGTCTCTTCTTTTTCATTAAATAATGTCTTTTCAGCCTTACCTTTGATTTCATCCATAAACTTAGATAGGGGCAAGACATAGGTGCCATAATCCCCAAATAAGGCCTGATAAATAACCATGTTTTCACAGGTTTCTTTATGTATTCCCATTGTAATGATTTGATAGGGCTTGTCCTTAGTAAGATAAAAAATTTCTCCCGCTCTTGGCGTTTTGTCCATTTTCATCCTCCTACTTTTCCTTATAATTCACAATGCACTATAGAAAGAACTTTACAATTATAAGATAAAAAGTGGCTCGTCAATGAGCGAACCACTTATTTAATCCTTTTTCTTTAGTTTACCAACACTATTCAACTGATAAGAGATAATAATAAATTGGCTGGCCACCGTAATGAACCTCAACATCCAAATCTGGATATAGATCCATTAGCTCATCAGCAACTGCATTTGCCTCTTCTTCATTAATTTCCTCTCCATAGTAGAGACTAATTAATTCAGATTCGTCATCTACAAGGCTTTGTACAAGTGAGATTGTGGTGCTTCTTACATCTTCACCCACAGACATAATTGTCTTGTCTCCAATTCCCATAATATTACCCTGTTTAATCTCTCTACCATCAATACTGGTATCGCGAACAGCGTAGGTCACCTGACCTGATTTCACCTTGTTCATCTCCCCGGTCATTCTTTCTGCATTCTCCTCGGGAGATTTATCATATACAAAATTAATTACTGCTGTTATTCCCTGAGGAACATTCTTTGAAGGAATTACAACAATATTCTTATCTTCGGTTAACTGCTTTGCCTGTTCTGCAGTAAGTATTATATTACTATTATTAGGCAATATAAAGATTGTATCAGCATTAACCTCATTAATGGCATTTAGCATATCCTCTGTACTGGGATTCATGGTCTGACCACCTTCAATTAGGTAGTCAACTCCTAGTCCGGTGAAGATTTCACCCAATCCCTCTCCCATGGATACAGCTATAAATCCAGCCTTCTTTCTTGGTTTTTGCTCTATAGGCTTATCCTTTGAAGTCTTAGCCTCTGCGGCAGCCTTTTGTGCATCCTTAATTACCCTTTCATTATGCTCTTCCCGCATATTGTCTATCTTCATATTAGTCAGTGATCCATACGTTAATGCCCTTTGTATTGCTAAGCCTGGGTCGTTCGTATGTACATGCACCTTGACAATGTCATCATCCGATACGACTACTATAGAATCACCGATTGTTTCCAAATATTTTTTAAAATCTATCTCAGTCTTTTCATTATATTCTTTTTCTACCATTATGATAAATTCGGTACAATAACCAAATTTAATATCTTCTAAAGCAAGCCTCTCCATGTTGATTCCGCTTGATGTACTTTCTTCTTTAGCAATACTTATTGGGGATATTTCTTTACCTAATAGAGCATCATAAGCTCCCTTAACAATCTCTAATAATCCCTGTCCGCCAGAATCGACTACTCCAGCTTCCTTTAGCACAGGAAGTAGCTCAGGAGTCATCTCTAGTACCTTTTCCATATGTTCTATAACTTCCCTACTAAAATAAACTAGATCGTCAGTCTCTAGAACAAGCTGAGCTGCTTTTTCAGCCGCACCCTTGGCAACAGTAAGGATTGTGCCTTCCTTAGGCTTCATAACAGCCCTATAGGCAGTCTCCACTGCTTTCATTAAGCCATTGGTAATTACAGTAGCATTAAGCTCCTTATAATCTCTAATCTCCTTAGTAAATCCTCTGAACAGCTGTGATAGGATTACTCCAGAATTTCCTCTAGCTCCACGAAGTGAACCACCTGAAATTGCCTTTGCTAGTTCTTCAATGGAAGGATCGCTTAGACTGTTTACCTCCTTGACAGCTGACATGATAGTCAATGTCATATTCGTACCAGTATCACCATCAGGTACTGGGAATACATTAAGTTCATTAATATATTCTTTTTTAGCTTCTATACATGCTGCTCCAGCAAGAAACATTTTTTTAAATGTTTTTGCATCTATCGTTTTAACAATCACTGATTTTTCCTCCTTAAATGCAGTCTTCCCAGCGTCAGTCTATAACTCTGACTCCTTCTACGAATATGTTGATCTTCTTGACCTCAATACCTGAGAATTCCTCCACATTATATTTGACATTACTGATTAAATTATCAGCAACTGCTGAAATGCTAACCCCATAGGAGACTATAATATGCAGATCAATCGTGATTTTATTATCTTCAATAGTAACATTTACTCCATGGCTTAAATTGTCTCTCTTTAACAGTTTAACAATGCCGTCCTTCATATTTATAGAAGCCATACCTACAACACCAAAGCACTCTACTGCAGAAGCTCCAGCATATTGTGCCAACACTTCATTATCAATTAATATTTCTCCGATGTCTGTATTCACATGTCCTTTCATACTATACCTCCATTCTGCCAATAAACAACGATTATATGTGGTAGCAGGCACTTGTCAGATAATCCAACTATATAAGGCTGCATTACAAGACCACATTATGAGATAACACAATGACTTCCTGCATATTATATAATATATTCATATGCTATGGAAGTGATTAAAATAAAGAGAATGATCGGGTTTATCTTGTTCTGGATTGCTATCGGCATGACAATAATGCTATTTATTACTAATGGAATATTAGCAATCTGTATAATTATTTTATGTCTTTTGCTGGGCTATAATTTATTCTGCAACTAAACATTGCATTGCCAATTTTTCCGTTTAATAGGTCAATTTTCTTTGATGAACAAATAATGTAATAGGACAAACTCCTCTATTACATGAAAAAATCGGGTGTCAAGATCCCCCTGACACCCACTGTTGATTTTTATGCGCGTTCTACTTTTCCGGATCTAAGACAGGAAGTACAAACATACATTTTTCTTGCTGCACCGTTAACTTTAACTTTTACAGACTTAATATTGGGTTTCCACATCTTATTTGATCTTCTATGAGAATGACTCACAGCTATTCCGAAGTGAGCACCTTTATCACATACTGAACATTTAGCCATCAAGAGCACCTCCTTAGGTAAGAGTTTAGGCCTATTTGACCTAACAAACACATTTATTTTATCAGAATATGACTTATAATGCAAGCAGTTTTTTATTAGATCTAAGTCTCATCTATAAGCTTAATAAATCATCTATTTGAGTTTCCCCTAATACTTTTATGCCATTTGCAGACAAAAGGTCTGCAGTTACNCCATTACCTATTATTAGCTTACCCGTAAAGTTGCCATCATAGATTTTGCCATAACCGCATGAAGGGCTTCTTTCCTTCAATATGGCATATTTGCAGTTATAAAGCTTTGCTAGCTTTAGAGTTTCACTGGCTCCCATTTCAAAATACTCAGTCACATCCTTACCGGAACTATCAAATACTTTACTTCCCTTTCTTTCTGAAGGGTTACGTGGCGTTCCCATTCCTCCCATAATTTCAGGACATATGGGAATAAGATGGTATTTATTCATCAAAGCTTTTATGTTCTTGACTTGAACCAGCTCACCGTTATACCTACAGTATAAACCCATAAGGCATGAACTAATCAATATATTTTCATCTTTTTTACTCAGCATCTGAGCTATGCTCCATAGCCGCTTTTATTTTCTCATCAACATCTATATCATTCTTATTCTTGGAGTTCTTGGTAAACTTATTAATTACATCCGGAACCATATCAAGAATTTTACTCATACTATCCTTTTCTTTAACATTAACGACCTTGGATGATCCGTTTTGAATAACAAGTACAGAGCTAGGTATAATCTTACCGCCTAAGCCACCTCCTGCATTGTTCTTTTTATCTCCGGCAAAGGCTCCCGCCCCTACTCCAAAGCTAACCTCGACTAGTGGTAAAATTATAGTACCATCATCAAACCTAACTGCATCTCCAACTACTGTCTTTGTAGTTAAAAAGCTGTCCATTCCTTTAAATAAAGATTCTACTGTTGAATTGAAATTATTCTCAGACATCATAACGCCTCCTTTAACAATTGATAATTCGTCTTTAAATCCTTAAATCTCTTATCCAATAATAGTTTAATTACTATTATTAGTAGTGTCCCTATTCTTATTCTTCCTCTTGCATAATGACTGCCTTTAAAAACCTTATTCTCAAAATCAGGAGTAATCTGAAGATTGTCACCATAAAAACTATATAAAAATGCAAATACTCCGAGAAGTTGCCCCGTGCTACATGGATCACCGGTGCCAAATATAAGTCTTGACTCTAATTTTCTGGGCAATATATGCTTTAGTAATTTTTTTAGGCTTTCAAAGGTAAAACGAAAACCTGATTTGTTAATATCATCGTTAATAAAATCAAGTATAAGGCGTCCCTTGTTCTTTATATTTACAAGTTTGTGAATTATTCCCTTGAGTTTATTTATAATTCTAGAAAAAAAGTTTATGATTTTAAGCTTTATTTTCTTATATAATCTTACTAGCTTATTACCAGGATTAACCTCTTCCTGTTCTTCATCATCATGCTCTATGTTCCTATTATTTAAGTTATTATTCTCTACTTCATTATTCTTTATGTCACTGTTCTTTATATCACTGTTCTTTAATTCATTATTCACAATATCATGATTCTTTATATCATCATTACTTATCTTATCTATACTTGTATTACTATTTATATCACTATTTTCTATTCTATTTATGTTTTTACTCTTATCACCAACTATATGGCTGGCTTTATTTTTATTACTATCGGTATTACTATGTTTCATACCTGCTTTTCTTCTAGCGGCTTTTCTTCTATTGGAATTAGTTTTTCTTTTCTTTGGAGGCCGCAAGCTGTCATATACTAAAATTCCCATAATCCTTATCCATATTCTTCGATTACTAGCCGATTGGCTAACCCGACCATGGACCAAATGTAAAAGCCAGCTTACTCCTGCGTCGAGTTCCAAGCTATCTCCATGTTCAACCCTAACCCTATATCGTATAGGCACAATTAAGATAGCAAGCACCATAAGGATTAGTATGCTTAGCAATACTAATAAAGCAATGCCTATTATTTTAATTATGAGTAAGATTACGGATAACATAGTCTATCCATCTACCGCCTATTCTCTTATTATATGTTACATGTCCCCACAACTTAAAAGTAAAACTTGTATTTAATCTAAAATCAAATAAAATATTCTCTTACACCAAAGGCACCAGTATTGTTATATATCTCCATAAGCATATCCTTGACAAGATTTAATGCCTCATCCTTGCCCTTTGCCAGTCCCAGTATCCTTATATCCATCTTCTGATAATGGGGCCATAAAAGCTCATTTGCATTCATAATATCAAAGAGGTTGTCTGGCTGAGAGGCAAAAGCTATGCAATATATGTCATGAGTAATTCTTCTCTTATTAATCGAAGCAATGACTTTGTCCTTTTTTTTTCTAAGGCCTTCACCGACATATACTCTTGAAGTCCATTGTATCATACCTATCCCTCCAAGCCAATCCACTTAATTAAGTATTCATCTCTAGTATTCCACAAATTACCATATGTAATACAAGATCATTCTTCCATCATACTATAAATAATCTCCATGGCTGCATATTTTTCGGCCATGTCCGTACACTTATTCAAAGAATAGAGAACATAGTCCATAACCTCAGTATGGTTGTTAAAGAATACGGGGATTTTATTCATTGTATTAGCCATGATTGCTCTGGTGATCATGCGATCAGAACCCTTAAATCTTTCATCAAGCTCCTTAATAAGTTTATCTATCTCTTGCCTAAGCTCTTCCTTATCCACAGGCTTGTCTGAACTCTTGTTATCAAGGTCTATAAACTTACTAGCACTGTGAAGGTCCTTAATAATCAGCAGTGATTTCATTATTTCTGCTTTACCCATGCTTTCCACTAGATTAGCATAGTTTTTATCTATATGATATAGACCGTCTTCATAGCTCATTATATCGAACTCCATATCCTCCTGGATACCTTCAATAAGCTCAAATCTACTCAGGATCTCAGTGCTGACTTCCTCCTGCTTGTCCTTAGAAAATGCATTATTTATAGATTTAATAATATAAAGGGCTGCCTCCCTTTGCTGATTTTCTACTTCTGAAACCTGACCTATATATGGAGCACATAGCAATAGTGTATATAATTCGTTAACCAGATCAATAAGTACATAGAAAGCTGTAGACTCTACCTCTAAAAGCTCTACTGTCTCCTGCAGCAACTGGCTTGCTGCTTGGAATTCTTCCCTGCTTATAGCTCTAAAATCAAGCTGCTCAAGCTTCTCCTTCTTCTCCCAAAGTTCAGGATAGGCTTCCTTCATATCCTGGGAAAGATCCAGCATAGCACAGCCTCTTATAAAATATATATAAGTATCTAATACATCCTTGCTGGCTCCCATTAGTTCATTAAGACTGTCACTTATATAATCATAGTACTTTTGCTTTGTTATACGAACCGGTAATTGACCAATAACATCCTTTATTCTTTCATTAATAAGCAAATTGTCCTCACCATCAAAGATAAAGCGTAAGACTTCCTTGGCAATTTCCTCATCGTCTTCTAATTCTTGCATTTCATTAAATCTGTATTCTACTCGATTAAGGGCATACTCGAATATTTCAATCAAATCCGCATAAAGAGTTACCTTTTCCATACCTTCTGTAATCCCTTGGCGAATTTCATCAATCTGCTTGATATATTGGTCCAGATCTTCCCTATACTTTAACCCTAGTAGTCCATTAGAAACAACAGAATTTATCTTCTTAATATAATCATGCAGTATAGCTGACCAATTCTCCCCTTCATCCCAATAAATTTCATAAGAGGTATAATAGTGCAATGCCAGTCTAACNGTTGCATAGGTATTATATTTTTCTGNTGCCATCCCAAGAAANTCGGGTATGTTTTCCTGAGGATTTTTATCTTTAATTATATTGTTATATATGCTTTTCAANTTCTTGCTCATAAGAAACCTTCCTGTATTTGTTATTTAATTATGAACTGCCGGTCACTACTACTCTTTATCACCAACATGGCTATGTGTAAATAAATGTTCCATACAATATTCGTAATTACCGTCACATTTTGAACAGAATCTAAACTCTAAATCATCATCATCTAATTCTGTTCTGCCACAGACAGCGCATTTATGTCTTGTGATAACATTACGCCCCTTAAATTCTGTAACATTGCCCTGTCGTCTTCCCTCATTCATCTGCCTGCGAAATCTTGCCCTTCTTTCAATTTCCCTTGGAGAAATCCTTCTGTAATTCCTGCTTGCAAAAAAGAAAATAAGGAAATTTGCTAGGGATACCAGAATAGGAATTACTCCAAAATAAAATCCGAGCGCAATGAAATTATATATATTATATAGATAAAAAGCTCCACTAATATAAGCCAAATACTTAACCTTCACTGGAATAATAAAGTAAATCAAAAACTGAGTGTTGGGGTATAGGGCCGCAAAGGCAAAAAACATAGAGCTATATATAAGATCCAGTGGCGAAGTAACTACAAGCATATAACCACCTAATATATTTATGCGGAAAATGCCATAGATAATAAAGGCTGCAATTATATTAAAAATAACTGCCGAAAAGAAGTAGAGATTAAGCCTAAAAGAGCCCCAGGCATTCTCTAGAGAGTTTCCTATCAAATAAAATACATATGCCTTTATAAATACGAAAAATATTTCCCCCATGGTTACATAAGGAATCAAAAAGGTGACCAGTCTCCATACCTGCCCCCTTAACACCTTATCGATATCTAATCCTAGCAGATTATATGCAGAAGGATTAAAAGTATATATCAGAAGCCCTACTACATACAATGCTATAACATACTTCATAAGGTTTCGTATTGTGTACTTACCAAATTTCTTTTCTAATAGTTGAATAAACTTCATATAGATCTCCATTCCGTCAATATAGTGTGAAAATTCAAATTAATTATAAGTTTTTATATATCCTTTGTCAAACAAAAGAACTTTTCTATCACACAAAAAAGGAGGTGTTTACCAATCACCTCACAGTTTTGTTATATTGACCATTCAATTACAGGCTAAGGCCACTCTCTCCTTCTCCAACTATAGGAACTGACAGGGTACTACCAGGCATAAGACTTATAGAATATATATCATTTATCTCCAGTAGGTCTGCTAAATTAATTTCATGCTTCTCAACCACGCTCCCTAAGGTGTCCCCTTCTTCAATTAGATAGGTGGTAAAATGAGCATATTTATTTTGAGGAACGCAGGGTAGGCAGAGTACATCCCCTATCTGAAGATTATATACATTGATGAAGGGATTTGCCCTTATTATAGCATTTAACTCCACATTATAGCTTCTACTTATTGAGTATAGTGTATCTCCTTGTTTTACTTCATAAAATAAACAGAACAAGACGTCTTCTTCTCCTTCACTAACAGATTACTACATTGATTAGTACCATTATATTCAATAATCATGCAAGTGGGACTCTAAAGAATCTTGAATTTGCTAAAAGGCAAAATACGATTTCTTTAGCAAATTTCCGACATTTGCATAATATAATAGCAGGTTGAATTGTATGATATAATTTATAAATGTTTAACCATAGCTTTATTTGTTCAAAACATTTCTAATAATTAGGATGTTGAACTTAATAATCATGTATCGTATAATATATGAAATTGACTTTTTTGGGAATAGTTAGATATTTTTTAAGCTATTATCCCTGTTCGAAAATAAAGGAGTAAGTTTAGATGAGCAATAATTTTTCTTTAGGTATTGATATAGGTTCAACTACAGTTAAGATTGTCCTTATAAATGATAAGAAGGAGTTGCTGTTTTCAGATTACGAAAGACATTATGCAAATATTCAAGAAACCCTAGCTTCATTAATAATAAAGGCCGAGGAGGCCCTAGGCGATCTGTCTATAAGGCCTGTTATTACTGGCTCTGGTGGCTTAACTATATCTAAGCACTTGGAAGTACCTTTTGTACAAGAGGTTATAGCCGTTGCCACATCCTTGCAGGACTATGCTCCTCAAACTGATGTAGCTATAGAGCTTGGCGGTGAGGATGCCAAAATCATATATTTCTCCAATGGTGTTGAACAGAGAATGAATGGTATATGCGCTGGTGGTACCGGTTCCTTTATCGATCAGATGGCAAGCCTACTAAAGACTGACGCGGCAGGACTAAATGAATATGCCAAGGATTATAAGGCAATCTATCCCATTGCCGCCCGCTGTGGCGTCTTTGCAAAATCTGATATTCAGCCCCTAATTAATGAAGGAGCAACCAAGCCCGACTTAGCTGCTTCTATATTCCAGGCAGTGGTAAATCAGACCATAAGCGGACTTGCATGCGGAAAGCCGATTAGAGGTAATATAGCCTTCCTAGGTGGTCCCTTGCATTTTCTTAACGAACTAAGAAATGCATTCATCCGTACTCTCAAACTTACTGATGAGCAGATTATATCTCCTGAAAATTCACATCTATTTGCTGCCATCGGAGCGGCTATGAATTCAAAGGAAGATAGCAGAACACTTTCATCTCTTCATAAGAAGCTGTCCCAAGGAATTAAGATGGATTTTGAAGTCCACAGGATGAAGCCCTTATTTAAGGACGAGGCTGAGTACGATGAATTTATAAAGAAGCATTCTGTACATACAGTAAAAAAGGGGAATCTCAGTGAATATAAGGGGAATTGCTTCTTAGGCATAGATGCAGGCTCAACCACGACAAAGGTAGCCTTGGTTGGTGAGGACGGATCCCTTCTATACTCCTTCTATAGCAATAACAACGGAAGTCCTCTAAAGACTACAATTAAGTCTCTTAAGGAAATATACGAACTACTTCCTGATGGCGTAAAAATAGTACGCTCCTGCTCCACCGGATATGGAGAAGCCTTAATTAAGGCTGCTCTGGTACTAGATGAGGGAGAAGTGGAGACAGTGGCTCATTACCATGCCGCCGCCTTCTTTGAACCAGATGTTGACTGCATCCTTGATATTGGTGGCCAGGATATGAAATGCATTAAGATTAAGAACAATTCCGTTGATAATGTTCTTCTTAACGAGGCATGTTCCTCAGGCTGTGGTTCCTTTATAGAGACCTTCGCCAAATCCCTTAACTATGAGGTTGAGGATTTTGCCAAGGTAGCCCTATATGCCAAGAACCCCATAGATCTGGGTACCAGGTGTACCGTATTCATGAACTCAAAGGTTAAGCAGGCGCAGAAAGAGGGAGCAACGGTTGCCGATATTTCAGCAGGCCTTGCCTACTCAGTTATTAAGAATGCTCTATATAAGGTAATAAAGATTACCAATCCTAAGGATCTGGGTAAAAAGATGGTGGTCCAGGGAGGAACCTTTTATAATGACGCAGTTCTAAGAAGCTTTGAGATTATTTCCGGTTGCGAGGCTGTACGCCCCGATATAGCTGGTATTATGGGAGCTTTTGGAGCAGCCCTGATTGCAAGAGAACATTATAATGGTGAAGAAAGCACCATGCTTACCATAGACCAGATAAATGAGCTTAAATTCGAGACCTCCCTTGCCCGTTGTGGAAAATGTACCAATAACTGTACACTTACCATTAATAAATTTACTGGTGGTAGACGCTTCATATCAGGTAATAGATGTGAACGGGGTATAGGTAAGGAAAAGAACGTGGATAACGTACCAAATCTATATGATTATAAGATGGACCGTTACTTTAACTATCCTGTTCTTCCTGAGGATGAGGCTCTCCGTGGTACGGTTGGTATCCCCAGAGTGCTTAATATGTATGAGAACTACCCCTTCTGGCATACATTTTTCACTAAGCTTGGATACCATGTAGAATTATCACCTACTTCTAGCAGGAAGATCTATGAGCTGGGTATCGAATCAATCCCCAGTGAGTCAGAATGCTATCCTGCCAAGCTGGTTCATGGACATGTTAAGTGGCTAATTGATAGGGGAATCAAATATATCTTCTATCCTAGTATTCCATATGAAAGAAAAGAGGTTCCAGGTGCAAATAATCATTACAACTGCCCTATTGTTACCTCTTATCCTGAAAACATAAAGAATAATGTGGAGGAGCTTAGAGATTCATCCATAGAGTTTGCCAACCATTTTCTTTCCTTTGAAAGCGAAGAAATACTATCTAATCGATTAGTAGAGATATTCACAGAAAAAGCTATCCCAAAGAAAGAAATAAAGGATGCATGTAAGGCTGCCTGGGATGAACTGGCCAAGGCCAGGGATGATATTAGAAAGAAGGGCGAGGAAACCCTAGCATATCTTCGGGCTTCTGGCAGAAAGGGTATTGTACTTGCAGGCAGACCCTACCATATAGACCCTGAGATTAATCATGGAATACCTGAAATGATTAACTCCTTTGGAGTGGCCGTATTAACTGAAGATTCTATCTCCCACCTAGGTCAAATAGACCGCCCTACCATCGTAGTGGACCAGTGGATGTATCATTCTAGGCTATATGCGGCAGCATCCTATGTGCGCACCCAGGCCAATCTCGAGCTTATACAGCTGTTTTCATTTGGCTGCGGTCTAGATGCAGTAACCACAGATCAGGTAAATGATATCCTATCGGATTCAGGTAAAATATATACTGTATTAAAGATAGATGAGGTCAATAATCTGGGGGCAGCAAGAATCCGTATCCGTTCACTGCTATCTGCAGTNAAGGAAAGAGAAAGCAAGGGNTATAAGGCTGAGCCCGTATCCTCTGCCTATCATAGAGCCATATTTACAGAGGATATGAAGGATAACTATACCATCCTGGCTCCACAGATGTCTCCTATTCACTTTGAACTATTAGAGCCTGCCCTAAGATATGGGGGCTATAATGTGGTAGTCCTTCCCAATGACAACCGCCGCTCAGTAGATGTAGGCTTACAATATGTTAACAATGATGCTTGCTATCCATCGCTGATGGTTGTAGGACAGATTATGGATGCACTTCTTTCTGGTAAATATGACCTGAACAGAGTTGCAGTCATGATTACTCAGACGGGCGGTGGATGCCGAGCAACAAATTATATAGGTTTTATTAGAAGGGCCCTTGAGAAGGCCGATATGGCGCAGATACCAGTTATCTCCTTAAGTGCGTCAGGCTTAGAGAAAAATCCAGGCTTAAAGATCACTCCTAGGCTTTTGCTTTCTGCTATGCAGGCTCTGGTATACGGCGATATCTTTATGCGTGTACTTTACAAGACACGTCCTTACGAGAAGGTTCCTGGCTCTGCCAATGCCCTTCATGCAAAATGGCGTGATAAGTGTATTAAATCTCTGGAAAAGGGTAANTGGAGAGAATACAAGAAAAATATAAGGGGAATCATCAAGGACTTTGATAATCTTCCCNTACATGAAGATATGCAAAAACCTAAGGTAGGTATTGTAGGTGAAATACTTGTAAAATTCCTACCATCAGCCAATAATTATCTAGTTGATCTCTTGGAGGCAGAAGGTGCGGAAGCCGTCATGCCTGATTTGTTAGATTTTCTTAGTTATTGTGCTTATAATAACAACTTCAAAGCAAGATATCTTGGCAAGAGCAAAAAAGGCGCTTTTATATCAAATATAGTAATATGGGCTTTGGAAGCACTCCGTAAGGAGGCAGTCAAATCCTTTAAGAAAAGTAAGCGCTTTGATCCTCCTGTGCATATAAAGAAGCTGGCAGCTTATGCGGAGGATGTGGTATCCCTGGGCAATCAAACCGGTGAGGGCTGGTTTTTAACCGGAGAGATGCTAGAGCTTTTGCATAGCGGAGTTTATAACATAGTATGTACACAGCCCTTTGCATGCCTACCCAACCATATAGTTGGTAAGGGCGTTATAAAGGAGCTAAGAAGGCAGCATCCCGAGGCAAATATTGTCGCAATCGACTATGATCCTGGTGCCAGTGAGGTTAACCAGCTAAACCGCATCAAGCTGATGCTATCTACAGCCGTAAAAAATATGAATGAGGTCTCTGGACTGTAAACTATTAAAAAGGGATTACAATAATAAGAGTTTCACTTATCTGCTTTATNATTGACTATCAATTAGCNATCACAAATTGCAGATAGGTGAAACTCTATTTTTCTACTTCTAGACCTAAATATTCTACAAGATAAAGCATCTGGGAACACCTTCCCTACAGGGGACTACATCATCCGAAATACAGCCGTCAGCTCCATTTCATGGTCCTTACACTCAGCAAAGATATCACCATTCATTTTCAGCATAAGACTTCGACATATATATAAGCCTAGACCACTACCACTGTTATTACCTGTATTAGAACCTCTCCAGAAGCTATTGAACATATATGGAAGTTCGTTTTTTGATAAAGAGCAACCACTATTGGTGACAGTAACTAGACGGCAATCCTCTTCATTTCCTATTCTAATGGTAATCTTCCTTCCATCTCCGTATTTTATAGCATTTTCCATAATGTTTTGAATAACTTCTACCGCTCTGTCTAAATCACCTTTGATTAAACAGTTGCTATATTTATCTATATGGAATTCAATCTTATGGACTTCTAGCTTTTCCGAGTAGTAGGCCTTTACCTTATTTATAAGGTCTTCCAGATAAAACTCCCCATTATTAACCTCCAAATTTAGAAAATCATCACTTGAAGCCTTTATAATGTCTGTAACATAGTTTTCTATCTCGTCTGCCAAATCATTAATGCTTTGCGCTGCTTCAATCCTCTTTTCCTTATTATCGTATAAATTTTTTATTAAAGCCTTTGAATATAGCTTTATGGCACTTAATGGAGTCTTTATGTCATGGGATAAGGATAGCACAAGGGTTTTCTTTTCCTTTTGCATATCAAGGTCCTTTTGCTTTTGTTCCTCTAATTTTTCTCGTAACATATCAAGCCCCCATACAAACTTATCAAAATAACGACTTTTACTCTGCTTTAATCCAACGCTTAAGTTGCCCTTTGAGAGCTCGTAGGGGATATTCTTAATCGTATGAAATGGCTTAATTAACTTGTATTTTATATATAAAAAAACAGCTATATCAATAACGAATAGTATGCCAATAAAGATGTTTATCCCTATATTTACGGTCTTGTAGATATTATTATTCTGAGTCTCATAGTCAAAACGGTAGTAGTCACCAGATATCCACCTAATTGCATAATCACTCCCATCACCCTCAAAAAAAGCTGTATTAGTTAACTCTCCTTGATTTTCTAGGAGAGTTAGCTTCCTAATACAACTATATTTATCAAGATTAATACTGTCCATTCCAGCTTCTTCTATTTCATTCTGTATGCGATTTATTTCAACCCTATAGATTCGCTTTTCATCATTAGATCCAGTTGATAAAANAAAATAATTGGCACAGACTGTGACAGCAAGNAATATTATAACAACTATTGCAATTACCCGATTCAACTTCTTCATAGGTAAACCCCTTCAACTTATTTCTTAAGTCCTCATTAATAGATGGTTTATTCAAAGCGGTAGCCCACACCCCAAACAGTTAGTAGTCTTTGAGGATTTTTAGGATCCTTCTCTATCTTTTCTCGGAGCCATTTAATATGTACAGTTAATGTCTGAGGCTCACTAAAACTATCAAAGCCCCATATCTTATTAAAAATCCAGTCTTTTTTAAGCACTCGCCCCTTGTTTTCAACTAAAAGAAGCAGTAGGTTAAACTCCTTAGTGGTCAGAGATAGCTCCTTATCATTGCAGTAAGCAGTACTCTTTATTTTATCAATCCTTATATTTCCGTCAGTCAGTATATCGCTATTATAGTTTCTCTTAAAAACACCCTTAATTTTAGCTAATAATATATCTATATCATAAGGCTTTTCAATATAATCATCTGCACCAAGCAGTAGACCATTCAGCTTGTCCTCTTTCCCTACTTTAGCACTTACCACTATGATAGGTGTGTTATATTCTTCTCTAATTATGCTACATACTTCAAAGCCATCCATTCCAGGAAGCATTATATCCAATACTATTAGCCGTATGGTCTGAGAATTAAAGCATTCTAATGCTTCCTCACCGCTCATTGCCAATATTACACTATACCCCTCTGCCAATAAAAAGTCCCGTAGCAGACTACCTAATTCTTTATTATCCTCAACTATGAGTATATCCGTCATATAAGACCACGTCCTATCTACCAACCCATTTCCATAAGCCAGTTGTTAAGCGACCTCTCACGCTCTGCCAATCGCATGTTATTTCCATCATTATCTAAATTATACTCTCCCTTAATATTTCCGTCAACAATATACAATACTCTTGAACACCTGGAGGCGACTTTAACATCATGGGTTACCAGCATGATTGTGGTTCCTTCTTGGTTTATCTTGATTAATTCAGCCATAACTTCATCAGATGCGGTACGGTTTAGGGCCCCTGTTGGCTCATCTGCAAAAATCATCTTAGGTTTATTAATCATACTTCTACAGATACATGCTCGCTGGAGCTGGCCTCCTGAAATTTCAGTAATGTCATTATCAGCAATCTCAATTATCCCCAGCTTTCGCATAAGATCCTGCCCCCTGTGCATAGTCTCCTTTCTGCTCTCAGCAAATTTCTTGGATTGGCAAGCAGGAAGAATTATATTGTCAAGAACCGTCAGATTCTTAAGCATATACATCTGCTGAAAGATAAATCCCATATCATCAAGCCTTAGATCTGCCAATTCATTAGAATCTAACTCTTTAATATTTTTACCGTTAAAGATAACCTTTCCAGCAGTTATATTATCCATCCCTGATACAGTATAAAGAAGTGTTGATTTACCTGAGCCTGAAGGACCCATTACAGCCACCATTTCACCTTCATTTATACTAAGGTTTACATTTTTTAATACATTATTTTGACATTTATTAACTATATAGGTTTTACACAAATCCCTAACCTCAAGAACTCTGTTCATATCTATTCCTCCTCGAATAATGTCATAATTAAGACAAAATCAATTCATA